>Ga0315912_10001401_pt1 | contig 29872 bp, 16 predicted proteins | sample VfabasoilMG_FD_204469 | JGI IMG/M metagenome (GOLD analysis project Ga0315912, IMG submission 204469) | Garden soil microbial communities collected in Santa Monica, California, United States - V. faba soil | ecosystem: Environmental > Terrestrial > Soil > Garden | place: USA: California...
AATTATCATCGACTGTTATGAGTGATCCATCTGATTTATAAATTGAATATGCCATTTATCTGAATTCCTTGGTTTTGTTATTTATCAGGCTACACCCATCTGTACACGAAGCGTGTATATTATCTCGATTGATCTAATTGCGGATTTTTCAAGTGGATTAAAAATAACATGTGTTAACATTAATTTAGATTTAGATCCAGGTGTATCTGAAAAATTTGGAGTTTGTTCAATAAAGTTTTCAACATCAGCTTCAGTTTGAGTATGATCTCCTTCGAATAAATTATTTGTTCCAGCGAATAATCCAATCTCATTAAAAATTATAGTATTAGGATTAGCAGGACTAAGTGCCACAGGTGGTTCTGAAAATCCGATAGTTACATCAACAATAATATCTTCATAACTTACTGCATAATTTTCATTAGGAATATAAGCTCGAGATGATGGATTAAAATTTGCATCATCCGATGACCCATTTGATATTTTCTTGACATAAATGGTATTATATAAATTTGCAGTCGGATTTTTAATTATACTTGATGTACTACCTAACGTAGGTTTATATAGTATTGTGCCAGGACCGCTAATATATGCCCCACCGTCTCCGAAGGCCATGTATGCTAGAAAACTACTAGAATCTCCTATTAACGAATGTGCAACAGCCACAGACATATTACCATATAAGATATCATTATGAGTGTCGAGCAACACTTCTTTTGTATCTTTATCGATAATTTTTACGAATCCCTGGATTCTAAGTTTAACCAATTCTGAAAACATCTTTACCTTCTATATTCTATTATTTATCTAAAAATAAACATATACTTTATTCTTGTGGGAAGTTGTTGAAAAGTTCTATTTCTTCTATAAGGAATGTATGATCCCACGGATCTATACCACCAGTATTACCAACCGGTACAAGACTCTCGTCCCATGGATGAATACCATCTTCGTCCCATGGAGTACCTTCAGTAAGAATTGACACAACTTTCTCGAGTACACTTCCTATAGCAATATCCATAGTATGATGTGAGCTGGTATAATCACGAATTTGTGTATGATATGGCTTAACATCTTTAATGTAATCAACTATATTTCCGATTTGATCTGGAATGAAAAGCTGACTTTGTGTCAATGGAATGTTATCTTCTTTAATGAAAATGTATGATGTCTTAAACACCCAATCAGGTGTTTTCTGTTCACTCAATACATAATTAACCATTGAGAAGAATAGTTCATTTTGATCAACAATAAATTCATTAATCATAACTTCTGTTCTAAATGCATTTAATAATTGTCTTAATTCAACTGATAATTCATATCTGTTGATAATTGTATACATGGTATCTAATATTTTAATTGAACTATTTTCAATACCAATTTCATTTAGACTTAATACAGGAATATTAGGATTAGGTTGAATTACTACATATAAAATATATCTTCCATCAATTGTTCCATCAAGAACCTGTAGAATCGTATCCTTCATTAATTGTCCCGAAATTAATGCTAGATTAGCTTGTGTCAGAGTTTGGAATACAACTGTTGGTACAGCATCTTCGAATCCTAATTCATACCAATTGGTGTAGGTCCAGAATTCATTTGTATCTACATTAATATTCCAGTCTGGATTATTATCCCTAATAGGGATATGTTTGAGTAATTCATTTGCTGCCTGAACAAAGATTTTTCGTGCTTCTTGAATCTTAACAAACATACTCTGACGTGGACGATATTTAATTCCATATTTTTCTCTTTCGCTTAAAGTTGGATCTGGAACTGGTAAGACTTCGGTAGTTGGTTCGAGAGGAGGATCAACAGGAGGAATAGGCTGAACGGGCGGGATAATGATACCATTTTCCCATTCATCACTAATAGGTAGCTCATCTGTGTATCCAGTTAAACTATCAACCATTTTATTCCAGAATTGATCTGTTACTATAGAATTTGGATCACCTTCACGGAACAATGCCCATTGAGTATGTTCTTGATCTTCTCTTTCAGAAAGTCTATATTGTACCTGAATATTGTCGCCTTGATATGCAAGAATTTCTTGTACATTAGAAAACATGTAAGAATTATTTGTCTCAGTTTGTTGTATAGGACTGAAGAATGTGAATCCTTGTCCTTTAGGATTCTGTAATAACCTTGCAACATCAACAGCAGCCATGGTCCTGTTTTTGATATTTGGCATATCAATTGTACCACGCACCCAGAAATAATAATTTGTTTCTGTAATACTCGTAAATCTGTTAGATGTTGAAATTTGAACATAAGAAGTTACATCACGTGGTATACCAGAACCAGTATATTCTGCTGGAGGTACTGGACTTTTAACCCATTCATAGATTGCAACAATTGATCCTGGGAATAATTGTGCCCAATGATCACGCCTGTAAACAAGATTATCTACCTCTGTTTCACTATCATCTTTGGCAATAGGTTGTTCATAATAAACATATCTTGTGTTTGAGAGATCCCACCATAATTTTCCAATTTGATCTTCATCAAAAGTAATGTTTTCACTAAACAATCTTACATCACCGGTGACATTATATCTTGCTGGATCTCTCAATGAAATATAAGAAATATTCTGTTTTGCACTTCCTGGAAGAATAAACTTGAATGGATCATATATAGGTAATTGAACTAATTGAGTCCCTTCATCATTAAATACGGTTGCACTTTCAAATAAAGATGTATTAATTAATTTTTCTTGTGTCCTGAATGGCTCTCCATCTTTAAATACATTCCATACGGGTGGATCTAAATCGATACCATCTACCCAAATCTTATTACCAACATCGACCCAATCAACAATGGATTCTGCTTTAGTTAAGAAACGCATTGTCTTAAATAGAAGTAAGTTTGTAAAATTAATATAATCAGGCAAATCTGTAGATAGAATAGGGTTGCCATCTAATGTTATTAAACTGTAATAATTATGAGTTTGATCTAAGTCGTTATCTGTTTCTACTTGATTAAATGTGAATGGAATGGCAAAATTAGTTCCAGGATTAATAGCTAAAGGATCGGCAATTGTGACTGATGCGGCAGTATATCCTATTCCTGGATTTGTTATAATTATTTCACTAATCTTTCCACCAGCAATGGTAGCAATTGCTGTCGCTCCAGTTCCAGTTCCAGTAATAGTAACTACTGGCGGAACAAGATAATTTGCACCAGTCTTAGTAACAGTTATTTCTTTAATTGCTCCTGCATAAGGTAATGGATCTGCAAATGTTATTGTAGGCGAGACATAACCAGCTCCACCATTAACAATATTAACAGATATAACTTTTCCATTCTCATCAAGATTAGCCTCAAGAATAGCTCCAGATCCACCACCTATAGGATTTATAGTTATTGCGGGAGGATCTTCATATCCGCTACCACCATCATCAACAACGATTGTAGTTATTATTCCACCCGATACATCTGGATGACCTAATGCTCTTTTAGTTATTACGGTAACTTCGGCTCTCGCTTCCTTAACATATAAAGAAAGAATATTACCATAATCTGTTTCACTATTAGGATCTCCACCGCCGAATTGTGGAGTGATTAAATAAGGCTTAAGTGTTCTTAAGAATAATTCATCACCATCACCGACGATAATGTCAAAATCAGAATCGTCAGAAATATCTACCATTTTGTAGACACCCCAATCCTCTGTAAATGTCTTTGCTATCCAGATTGTATTTTCATTAATAGGATTAAAGCTTGGAGTACCCCATGCAGCAGTAAGTTCAACATCACTAAAAATACTAAAGTCAACATCATTAAAATGAACATATCCTGCGGTTGGTATAGGATTATATTCAATCTTATCTGTTAATGGAAACTCTAATGCAACTGATGGTTCTGTTGGACGAACTACCCATTTTTCCGTATCATCAATGTCTATATTAATAATATTATCAAGTGTTGGATCACGTAAAATTCCACCCTGCCAGACAGCGTAAAGTCTGTCAAGATCGTGTGATTCTGTTGATTCAATGGTAACTGTTGGTGCAACTAGATAACCAAAACCTGGATCTGAAATATCAACACGAGCAATTCTACCATTGGCATCAAGAACAACATAAGCCTTTGCAACTCTTAATAAAAGAAATACATCCCATTCTTCCGGAATAAATGGTCCCGGACCTGAATTAATCTTTTTCGAATAGAATACAGGAACTCCATCTGAACCGACGAATTTAACTATATCTCCTATGCCGTAGGTAGCTAATGAATTAAAATTCGACCATACAATTAAGGGTGTAGCATCTGGTTCTGAAATTACTATCTTAGGTACTGTGGTGTAAATATTTTCAGCATTGAAGATATTAATTTGTTTGACAAATCCAATTTCTGATGGTACAAAGTTTAGACGAGCAACAACAACTTCACCTGTATTCTGTTCTGGTATTAATCTAAATTCTGTAGAAACCTGTTCAACGGTATTACCGAAATCTCCAAGCCTAAGTGCCCATTCTTCATATACTTTAATGATTTCATTGCCCTGAACTTTTGTAGATCTGAATAACTTTTCAAATGCTTGTTTAGTTCCTTTCTGTCTAATTACTCCTTGATAAAATAGATATTGAACATCGTTGGCAACTTCTAAATTGTCAAGATAACTCTTACTTTCATATCCAATAAGATTACGACCTAAATCTTCTAAACTTGGATTATCAATAGTTACATTTGCATCATAATAATAACGCATTGCATCGACAATAGTATCATAATTAGGAACAAGTTGATCTTCAATAACTAGGTATCCTGGTGCTTCCATTTTACCGTACCATCCAAGACTTCTGAATCCATTAAAACGAAGTCTTTGTTGTCTTGCACGATAAAGTGGATCATAAATGATATCACCAAAACTTGTTGAGTTATCGAAAATTATAACATGTTCTGTTTCGGATGCATTAATTTGCAAATAATAAATTCCACCGACTGTTAAATCTGCTGGTGCAACAGTTATAAGTGCTCCATCTCTATCAGTCGTAGTTCCATTTGGAGGAATTGCTACACCATATTTGTCTAGAATGCTATAAACACCATTTGATAACATTTCAACATCATTTGGATAGCCACGTTTGACGATTAATGTGGCTGAGTTGGAAAGAGGACTAAGTTGTATAGATGCATTAGGCGCCCAATTTGTATTAATCCAAAACAAAAATTGTTTAGCAGAAGATAACCAATCACTAATTTCATTTGTATCTGGACTTACGTCTTTAAATTGCCAACCTTGTTGTTCTAAATAAGCACCCCACCCAATCATAATATCAAAAACTTCTTGTACGGTTTTTATAATAGAACCATATGGATATCTTGTTATAGTGACATCTGATACTGGCCTATAGGTAACCGAAACTCCGCCTATGCTAGGTAATGCTTTTAATTTATTCCATGTTGCAGGAGTAAATTTTGAAACAGTTTGTATTCCTTTACTTGTATAATACACACCATTATATCTAACAATATCACCTTCCTTATAAGTGGCACCTATTTCAAAATATCTAAACTCTGCAGGTGTTCCACCAACTGAAATATCGATTAGTTTATCATTTCTTCTATCAAGTGTTATGAATTCGGCATCTAATAAATCATACCCGTAAATAACAAATGTTCCATCTTCTAAGGCGCGAATAATAATACCGCTGTAAGAATAAGTATCAACAATAGGACTTTTATGCAATATTACTTCGAAGTTATTCGTTGGAATAATTAATGTATTTGTATTTGCTCCAGGCGTGACTGAAGAAATATAAGTGTTAGTTGTATCTTTGTTAATAAATCCAGCTAGTTTATTTGCTAAATTGACATCAAGTGTTCTAACTTTTTGTCCAAAAGTATCACCCACATTTTTACCAAGAAAAAGAATTCTATCACTAATCCAGTTTTGATAACCAAATCTAATTTGTGGTACACCGTCAATAAGTTCAGCATGAACAATTTGATCTTTATTTTTAGGACGCATCCATGAAAAGAATGGATCAGATTCATGTGTAAATGGATCGAGTTCGAATTTATATCTATCATTCTGAACATATTGCCAATTCTTAGATGACATTGGAGAATTTGGATCTGTCGGATCAATTCTACCAGGCGATAATTCGGTACCTAATGTATCCCATAATAATTCTCCGAATGGACCTGGTCTCATTAGATATAGGAATTCCATCGCACTATATGCATATCCGGATGTTGACATCCATGCTTGTTCGACTGGCCCACCATCACCATAAACCCACGGATCATCGAAATGATCAAATGGATCATCATCTTCCACTATATTGATATTAAAAATATCTGGAACAGATCTAATAACACCTGCAGCATTAACCGGAATTATTAATGACAACCCCGGACGAGCCCACATTTCCTGTGGTTGAGCTTCAAGTGTGTCTGGATCATAAATTGCTGATGGGCCTTGACGAATAATGCCTGCTTCTAAATCATCCCAAAGATCGGTATTCGAATCAGACCAATCTGTTCCATATTCTGATTCCCACCATTCCGGTTCTTCACTAAATCCAAGCATTTCCCAGGGACGAGTATCTGGGTAATAGGTATCATAATAATATTGAAAAATACCTTTCCAATTTCCTGGCAATATATATGGTCGTGAAGGATCTGGTGATGTAATTCCTATTATAGCATCTGTATAATTATATAATTTCCAAAATTCTGTCGTAGGTGTTGGTGGCTGGCTTGCTGTAAGCCAATCATTAACACGATAATTAGCCTTATTCTTTGCAGACCATTTATTTAGATATGATTCTGTAACTTCGAGATATTCATCTCTTGAGTAACGAGTTTTTCTAAAGAATCCTGGCTTAACCGATTCAAGACGTAACGGAATAAAATATTCATTGCGATATTTTTGTTGTAAACCATTATAGATTCTTTTTTCAAGATCTAAAAGAAGATCATCTCTATAATCATTATAAGCAATTGTTTTTGATCCATCATGCCCGATGATAACATCTGTAGGAATTGCATAACTAGTATCTAATTCTTTTCTAGGAACATAAGCGCCCCATGCACCAACTTTTGTTGGTGTTGATGGAATGTATGTTGGCAATGGATTTTGATATAATGTTGCAAGAATTATTTTTCCTGCTTCGACTACTGTCGCACCGCCAGTTAAGGAATTTATAGGAACTTGTGAAATGGTAAAATGTGTTCCATCAATTGCTACTGATACAACTCTTGTATTTGGTTCAAATTCTCCAGATCCAGAGCCTTCCTTAACTTTAACTACCATACCAGGCGAAAGACCAACAGTTGAATTTACAGTAACATCTAAACCAGTAGAAAATGCTCCCGGTGCAGATTCATAACCCGGAACAGTTTCTGTATTGAATTGTACTGTTATCGGATTAGTTGAAATAATATTGTAATCGATACCAGCAACTAAAATATGTTCATCTGTAGAATCCGAAATATCATAAAAATAAATAGTGTTCTTCGGATCTGTTAAATTAATACTATTGGTTAATTCATATAATCCATCCGGAGGAACAATAATTGATTCTGAGAATGTTGGTGTTCCTTGTGCAACCATATATGAATATGCGAATGCATTTGAGAATTCTTTAGAGACATTAAGTCTCCTGAGTATTTCGCCGACCCATGCTGAAATATCTACAGTATTATTATGAACTTGAAGTGCGCTAAATCCTTGATTAATTAACTGCTGAGCTACACTAAGAAATCTATTCTTGAATTTAGTATATTCATCCGCACTAAATCTGATACCTTTAATAAAATCTAAATCATCAGAAGATGATACAAGCATTGATTTTAATGTAGGAGCAAGATTTTGTAGAATATATGAACCAACACTTCTGTTCTTTCTAGAGTCGAGATAATTGTTAATACCTCCAAATGCAATTCCTTCAAACCCAATTTGATTTGAAATAATAGATGAAAAATGTTGAATTATTTGGCTTATACTAAATTCCGAAATTTCAAGTTGTGTTGGATTAGCTTCGAGTTGTTGTGGAATTTCAAAGTAACCAGGATACTCCGGATTAAGTAATTCGTGCGTATATGTTTGTGCTTCTACCACAGGTGCAATTGCTTGTGGTATTAATAAAAGATTAGTCAGATATGTTTCTAAATCAATATAGATACGGTTGTTTAATTCAAAGAAAGTAAACCCACTAAAATCATTTTTAACTTCAATCCCATTTACTGAAACTATAATATCGGCTAATGGTTGAATTGGGCCGCCACCCCATTCATATCCGTATGGAGTAACACTTAATCTAAATTGAAATTCAACTCCGTAGCCTACAACAAATTTATCAATAACTCTTTGCTTACTTACTTCAATGCAATTAGCAGGAGGTGGTGGAATAATATCATCACAATCGCAAATATCATATAGATTCCAACTATTATATAAAATATTGTTAGTGGTAATATGATGATAATAATAACCATCAATTGGTGTTAATTCTGGACCATAGATATATCTGTCTGTAATTAAATCATTTTGAAAAATAATATCCGAAGATTGTCCGGCTGATGAATATACAATAGGAAATCCTAATACAGGATCAACAGTTGCTCCTGGTGTTTCATTTATCTTATAAGAGAAAATTTCATTTCCTCTAAACGAACTTTGTGGATAAATTATTGGATCATCTAGTGGAATATTATTATGATCAACTAATTCAAATAATGGCGCTTGATTTGTAGAAATTTTTTCATTGTGAACTTCTTGCCATACATTATTTGAAAAATACCAAGATTGTCCGGTTTGTGCGCTAAATCCCGGAACTGGTGCGTTTTCAGTTGCAATAAAAATATCACCTTCTTCAACAGGATCGAAAGTAGGGAAAGTAACAATGTTGGTTGTTGGATCAACATTAGCTGTCCAAATAAATCTATTATTAATACCTACACCTGGTGTGGTAGCGGTATCTTTCATCCATACAATTAAGTCTTGATTGGATATTTCGATACCAAAATTCGCAAGAATGAATGCAACAGTATTTCCTTGGAATTGAGCTTTTGTAAAAGCTTGTCCAATTTCATTTGTTCCAAATCCAAAATTAATAGCAGCCTTAAATTGAGTTCCTGATTTATAAAGTGGAATATTAGCTACAAATTGAATTATAGGCCTTAATGCTCTTGCAGCATTTGATGGAAATGAACCACCTGTTATTTTAATAGTTTCGTTAATTGTTGAAATGTGATACCATTTATTAGTCCTTGACCATGCATTATTATCTAATGCTCCACGTTCAATAGTAATATAATCATTTCCGGTTCCAGGTTGAGCTTGAATTACCCAAGTAGTCGCATCCCAAAGTCTATTATCAATTAATCTACCAGATGTAGTTTCAATTATACCATCCCAAGGTAGAAATTCAAAAACTGTTCCTGCAGTTAAATCTGAAGCTGGTTCAATTAAGTCAATACCAAACCCGGTTCCGCTTTCTGTAACAATTCCTTCGGGATTACATCCTCCAAAGTTTTCAACAATATGTGGTTCAACAAAAGCAGGATCATCTAATAACGAAATATTCATTCCTGCCATTAAGGTTAGATTTGGAGGATCTGCCGTAGGTGGTGTTGTGTAAGAAGATTGCCCAATAATATCTGAACCCATCACACCGGATATTTCTATTACTGGTAATCCTTGATCAATCCAGTAATAATTTTGATAGTTAATAAACATATCATAATCAATAGGAGGGCCAAAACTATAATATTGAGATTCAAATAACCTATCTTGATTTAAAGTGTTACCTTCATAATACTCGATATTATCGAGAAGATCTTCATAAAAGAAAATATTTGTTCTATTGGTATCCGCATCACGTGCGTATGCTGTTGCTTCTAATTGCCACCATGTTCTATTTTTTGAAGGTTCTGGAAGATAGAAATCAGTAATAGGATTATATTTTCCGGGATTCCTGCGGCCAAGAAACCCTGATAATAATTCACTTTCTTTCTTTTGAAAGACCTGATCGAATGTTGCATCGAAGAATTTCTTTTCTGTGACAGTTTGGAAAACTGCCGGTAATCTCTGGATATATTGAGCTGGCATGTATTATACTCTTAAATTCTGATCTGTAAGGTTGGCAACAATTTGCACATTATTTACGGTTGCGGTAGACATGAATAATTCTGTTGGGCCAGCAACAATTTCAAATAGGTTACCGAATTGTGAATTAGCATTATTAGGAACAATAACTACTGAGCTAATAATTCTTGATAACTGTTGGTGAATAAATGCTGACAATTCAGACCAGAAGAATTTTTCACCAAAGTCCCAATTTCTAATATCGAAATAAATATCAACAGCTTGAATTACTCTTGTTTTAATTTCATTATCACTTATATTTGTTGATGGTGATTTAACAACCTTAATGGTTGCTTGCAATTCTGCAGCAGCCTGTGGACCAAATAAAATCTTAAATGTTCCAGAGTTCCATATCATAGCATCACTAACCATTTTATATTTTTCTAAATCTTGAAATTGAATTCTAAGTTCTTCAGTTGTTGGTGCATCTGGTTTTGATAATATTGTACCATTACTATTTTTCCAAATTATCATATCTCTATAGAAACTATCTGTAACAACAATCATATCGATAATATTAGTTGGTGATGGATCGACTCGTTGATCAATTGGAGAATAATGACTCCATTTAAAATATAAAGGTAATCTTTCATTTTCTGGAATATCAGTATTTTGTGTGAATACTTTACCATTTCTATCATAATGTTCTTTATCGAATACAGAGATATATACTAATCCTGTAGGATACACTGCTAGATTTGCTGTAGTGTTTGACTCGAATGAATAATAAATTCCATTTCCTGGAGGAGTATCTGCAATTAAGAAAGATTTATCTATAAAATTCGATGTCACTATTTCCGCTTTATTGATTATAGTATCTGTTCCAGCAAGCCATGGAAAATCAATTGCAATTTGTGCATTTGTTGTTGGATTAATATTATTGAAAAATGCGGTAACTTGATTACCTACAGTTCTAAGAGTTGGATTTACAGGATCGAATAATAATTGACTAACGTTATTAATGAAAATTAAATCTGCTGTATCTAAATAAACAGTAGTTGGTGCTGGAGGATCATATTGACTTCCGGGACCTGCGCCACCCGGAAGTAATACACTCGAAATAATTGGAGCACTAAACATTTTGGTATTATCTACTAAATCAACAGGAAAGTAAACATATAAATTACCGGTTGCATTAGAAAGATTTGTTGCCCAAGAACCTATCCAAGGACGTGTACTTTGATATCCAGTAACTTCATTATTGAAATATTCAAAAACAACTCTGTCGTCAGAACCTATTATTTCATTAAATCCATCAGGATTATCTGGAATACCGTCTTCATTGTTATCAACTAATGATACCTCTACCTTGGATGGATCTACATAACCATCAAGTTGAGTAAAGACACCGGTAATGTTAAATAATACTTGTTCTGGTAAGAAAGCTTCGCAAGGAAGATCAATAGGATCAGGTGGATTATTATTATCAATTGTGCTATTAGTATTTACAAATGGCATAATTTCAATTGTATCTTGAAGTGCTTGACCTGTTGCACTATCAAGAACAATAACACCTGGTTCCCAGAAGAATCGAACATTTCTATAAGATTCGAAAACATAGACTCGTCCTCGTGCGGTTAAGTCATATGTAATAGTTCCAAGATCATTATTACTTGCAATGTTTATATATAATAAACCACTATCGGGATAATTTTGCCAGGTGGAATAAATTTGAGTTACTGGGGGAGTACCAATAACATCTGGTGGAGCATAATTCCAAGGCTGTTCTGCCTGATTAAGAACAAGTGGGGTTGTTTCTATAGATGTCCCCCATCTATTTCTTAATAAATCATAATATAACCAGAATGAAATACCATCGTCTATTCTTTGAATAATTTCTGCAATTTCATCATTTGTTAAATCATTTCTAAAAACTGGAATTACTTTAACTGCTTCATAATCAATTTGTTCTTCTACACCTAATTCAACAGGTCCAACAACAGCAAACGGATTCGATGGATCAACTATTAAAGGAAGACCATTTTGAATGACACTTTTAACTGGTGCGGAATTTAAATTGCTAAAAACTGTTGGAAGTGTGGTAGAAGTTTTAGCAAATTCTACCACAGCACCCGGTGAAATAAAATTCCATGCCTGATAAACATTATTAGGAATATTTGCAGCAGTTAATGTATTAACTAAACCTACCGCTGTTAAGGAATTTTTCGTACTTGTAAAAAATCCTGTATCATTTTTAAATTTTCGAGGGCTGGTCTGCCAAAATAATTTAGAACTAGGATCTGTTGATATAGGAGCAAGAGGATTGGTATTATCTACAGTTGGTACAAGATTTAGCAATGATCTACCTGTTGGTTGAGTAGGTGATGGATTAACTCGAATTGTACTTTCGAATTGTGGGAGATATTCGTCATAGAAGAACGCGGATATTTGTGAATTTCTTAACATTTCTTGAATAGTGTTTATTAAGATATTATCAATATTACCAGCATTAGATACATCTTGAACAACTTCAATTAACACATCTTGATTATCTCTGTATAAGGCGCCGTCCTGTCCAAAAATAATTAAATCACGATGAAATCCAGTTGGATCATTTAAATCAATATAACGGCTTTGTCCGCTATAAGTTCTGTCAGTAGCTTGAATTTTTGCAATCTGATTACCATAAACAAGTGGAAGAACATTATAATCGCTTCCATTAACCATACGTGATTGAGTAGAAAATACTTCAGGGGCACGCAATCTAATCTGTTCATCTGTTTCTGCCGCGGCAGCATTTCCAATTGTTTGTTCTAGATTAAATACAAGTCTGAGAACATATTGTTGTTGATCGAACCCTATGTATGGAATATTAATTTGAAGACCTTGTGCATCATCTGGACGAATAACAAGTGCTTGATCTGCACTAACACGTACCCATGCTCTAAATAAACCAGTCGGTACATTACCAAAATTGCCATCAGCAAAGCGAATATTAACTGTATTATTGGGACCGGAAATTACAGAGAAAATATTTCTCTCAGCAAAATGAATACTATTATATATAATATTTTCACCAGCAAGGGCAGGTACTTTAACCCATTTATTAATTACAATACCATTTTGATCTGTTTCTTGAACGTAAACATCATCTTGATTAATATTTTGAATATTAATAGGAAATAAACGATTAGGTACAGGAAATTCAAAGTTAGAATCTACATTAAGTAAATTACCTTGCTTAAAATATAAAAAGAAACCTGTATTATCTGAAGCTACTCCTAAACTATCATTTCTATAAATGAAATGGAAAGCGTTGTCTGGATCAGGATCACGTTCAAAAATTGTCATATTTGTAATGAAATCTGGATTACAGATATCAATTGGATATGTTTGCCCACTAACCGCAATTGATGCAGGATAGGTAACGTTTAGACGTTTGATGTTATTTAATTGATACAAATCTGTCGGAATTGAGCCAATTGTGCCACTTTTTGTCGGGCGCCCAAACGGATTAAGCGTGCTAAAAGCGGCATTGCAAATTTGTATAAATTGGTCGAACCAATCAGAATTGTTTGGATCATTCCAGAACACTGACACATCATTAATAGCAACACCATTGGCATCTATTAGTGGTTGATTGGTTTGAACTGCGGCAATTTTAAATAATCCACTTGCAGGAATATTTCTACGAGGAATGTAATTAACCATCTGAGCAAGACGGACAATGCTTTCTCTGCGCTCTGCGGTGTCAATGAAGTTTTCACGACTGTTAAGATCTGTTCTGAATGCAAGGCTTGTACCAAAGTAAGCAAGTAATTCAATAATTGCAATAAACTCAGAACTTTCAATATAGTCATTGAAATCTTCCGGATAGTAAGCCTGTATGTAATTAATTAAGGCTTGCTTTAAGGTATCAAAGTCATAAGCAGTATAATCAATAAATTGGAAGGCTTTAAAGACTTTCTTGTAATCTTCTGCCGCAAACAAGTTGGATTGGCGAATTGATTCTGACATTAGGTGCTCTCTCTATCTTTTAAGGAGAATCGAACAAATAGATTATCGGTTATTGATTCTGGTTTGAATAACAAGATCATAACAACATTTAATGCCTGATCTTCTTGAAATACATCGACGGATACAAGTTCTACTCTAGGTTCACTTTGAACAACATTAACAGCATCGGCAATGATTGCGTTCTTGGTATATTCATCAAATGGATCAAAAAGAAGTTCATAAATTCTTGTTCCAAAATTTGGCAACATTACTCGTGAACCTAATGGTGTAGCAAAATGATTTTCGATATCCCTTTTGACTAATTCGATATTATTTAAATTATAAGGTGGATTAGGTTGCCCTACTGTGTTGAAACCAACAAAGTAGGGTTTTCTTGTAATGCGATGCTGTTGGACGTAGCCAGATTGATTGGATGCCATATTAATTCTCTTTTTGTTATTTATCAAGAGAATTAACAGGGACTATATTAAGCAGGAGGAAATTTCTTATCGCAGCCGTTAGGATCAATATTTTGTACAATCATTGTGATAATCTTTGGACCACGTATTTTAACCTGTGAAAACCACTTTGATTCACGTAATGATTGTCCTGCCATATTGTAGTCTCCTGCCTTCATTGCAGAAATAAATCTGGTAAATTTTGAAAGTCTTCCTTCACCCAAATTAAAACATAAATCTGCACATGCTCTTTTACGAACATCAGATAGGTTATCCCATGTTGTCATTCCTAATAATCTTTGAGCGCCAGTTATGGAGAATTGTGCATCCTGATTAAACCATCGAGAAACTTGTTCTGGTGTAACTTTTGTAGGAACAGGAAATTTTGGTTTTTCATTTTCTCTTAATAAATGTCCAATACCGGCTGTTGGCAATCCCACACTATCAATATAAGAAATATACTTAACACCTTCATGATTCTTTAATTCACATTCATATGCAGCCATATTAAAATTCTTTGTGACAACACTGTCTGTAGCATCTACAGGAGGCAATTTACTATTATCTGCACCTGGTGTAGTATCAGGCGGAGGACTTACCTTTGCTTCATTACCAGCACCGCCGGATCCTCCGTAAGTTTTTGAACCTTCAGTTTGTTGTGGTGTATATCCTGCAATTGATCTAAATCTAAATGTTTCATGTTCCGGGCATGGTTCGTATGTCGGAAATACACTTACTGTTGTATTAAGAGCTTCTGAATTTCTTGTAAATTTAGATTCGGGATCTGCCCAGGTAGCAAGAATATTTACTTTTTCTACCAATTCTTTTATTTCTGCTTTAGGCGGAACAGGAATACTAACAGCTTGTCCAGCTTCACCCGGACCACCATTAGATGCACCATCGCCCGATCTGAGTCCAGGAAAGGTACCAATAATTGTTCCAGCTATAATGTCTCCAGATAAACTTAATGATGAACCATTAATAGAATTTACAACTCCTAAAGTGCTTCCAAAAGCAACTGCTCCAGTAACATCAAGAGTTCCACGAATTTTAACCGCACCTACATTTGTTATACTTGGTGCCGTTAGACTATATTCTCCATCGATGTTTATATATGAAGAACCTTTAACAGTTGTATGCATATCATTTAATGATTGCATAACAATGTTACCGCCTTCTCCATTACCTTGTCCTACATATTTGAAATATTGAATTGTGGAGGGTTTAGGAATATTATTTACGTCATATGTGAATGAAGTTGTTGCAGTGGTAGTATCTTTCGCTGCCTTCATAAAGATGTTTTGACCGGCTTCAATATTAATATTTCTATCGGCACGAAGGTTAATATCTTTTTGAGCACGCATTGAAATACTTGTTGCCCCAAAGATATTGATATTGCCTTTTTGATCTAATTGCACCCATGCGGTGCCATCACGATTAATTAAATAAACAAATCCATTTGTTTCATCGAGTTTAATCTGGGCACCGGTCTTTGTAGTTAATTGAATGTATTCAGAACTTGTTTCATCATCCATTATGAATGCTGAGCCACCTTTTCTTCTAATATTTTCTGGACTAACAGTCGCATCAATTGGTGGTCCAGGTGTAAGAATTCCAAAAACCGTACTAGGAGATTCTCGACGTGCGCTCGATGTTGTTATTCCACGACCTTGATCATTAATTAAGCCTTGATTGCCGAGCCCTTGAAACTTTGTCTTTTCATATGGCTTAATTGCATCTCTTGGGTGAGTTACTTTTGTGTCCCATTTATTATATTCAGCCGTCGGTACAAGTTTTCCTGGATATTGATAGTTACTAGCACTAGCAGGCATACCAGGAACCATGTCATTTATATATTGGTTATATAAGGAACCAATCCAAACACCTCTGGACGGATCTCCATTAACAAACATTATAAGGACTTGATTATTAACATCCGGTGGTATCATCCACATACCATACGAAGTTTGTGTGCCTTCAAATGTTTGAATATTAGCTTCACTAATAGTTTTATCATTTGTTGCACCTGCAAATGGCGAACAATAATTCACGGTAATCCAACCGTGTTGATCATCCGGGGCTGATCCTAATTCAGCTACCCAGACTCTTAATCTACCATTTCTTTGTATGTCTTGAGCATCTTTTACAAATCCGACAAAGACTCCATGCAATGAAGCTGTTCTTCCAATAGGTTGAAATTTATTGGATTTTGTGGTAGCGGTAGTTCTGGCATTGGTATCTAAGTATGACATTAAAAAGTTCTCTATGTAATTTTCAAGTTTGCTATTGCTAGTCTTTGAGCATCAGTTAATACTGGTATATTACCATTTAGATCAGTACCAGGACCGAATGTAACCTTTGTAACAACCTTTCCAGCAAGATCCCTTGCAGTATCGACTTTTCCTTTAATATCACTAACACCACTTTTAATTTTATCTGTTATTATTGCGGTATCTGGAACCACATCATTAGATCCACGAAGGAAATTTGGCTTGCCTTGAGTTGTTTCTGCTGGTTTATTTGTGCCTTCAAGTTGTGCTATAAACTCTGGAAAATCTTTAAGATTAATTAAATTATCAAGAATAGCTGTTATTTCTTGTGTAAATTTTCCCATTTCAAATTTGCTAGCTACTGAAATAACCTTATAGACACCGCTATATGTTTCCACTTCTGAATAGGCTTCTGTTAGACCTGTATTTTCATTTGCTATTTTTGGAGTCCTAAATCTTATTACAATAAAATTATCAGTTCCATAAGGATTTACTGTTTTTTTATGTTCATTATTATGACCTTGTTTAATTAATGCTATGGCCTTATCTGCAGGCATTTTGGATTTATACGGTAATAATTTATCAGCAGGTTCATTTCTAGGAAATAGCCAAAATGGATCGCCCTTAATAGTGAATTTAATATGTTGTAAACTAGCATCTAGACTGGAATATAATGCTGTGGTAAAAAGACTAGCAGTTCTTGCGCGCCCAGCGTCACTAGAAGGATCAACACCAAAGGCTCCGTTAATTTCATGTGAGCCTTCTATTAATGGAACAGGCCTTAATTTACCTTGCCTAACTGAATCAATAAGTTTTCTTGCCTCTTTTGCTTGATCAGAATTAATATCAACATCAGAAACAAATTTTAAAGAAGTAGTTGGATTTGTCGGAGTAACTAAAGATCTTGGTGTAATTGCCTTACCATTTAACTCACCGGTTCCTTGGATACCTCCCGATTTTACAATTTCTTTAGCTAGATCAAGCCTATTGGCGGGTTTTGATCTACTGACATCTAGTGCAGCGTTAAATCGAGATCTATCTACATCACTTATTTTCAAATTATTTAAGGATTCTTTTGCCGCGGCTATTGTTACACTAGGATCGGATTTATTGTTTGGATCATTTATCCATCTTACTTGTCTTTTTACATATTCAGTTGCAGATTGTGTATCTTCTAATTTACCATGATGTACAACACCGGTATCATTAATGGCTGTATCATAATAGAGACCGCCAAATCTTGCTATTACTGCGGCATATGAGAAATTCATATTTAAATCAAAATTAAGAATTTGATCATTTAGACCTGTGAAAATATAATTATATTTCTTTTTTAAAATTCCTGTATTATTATAAGTTATTAATCTTTTTCTTGCTGCTTCCAGTGTAGATGATGTTTGTGCTGTCTGTGATGCAGTAGCTTCAATTAATCCAATGTCATACTGAACAATATAAACCGTAATAGCCACTGCATTATTTTGTCTTAAATGATCAAATTTAGTAGGTTTAGTTTCTGTAATAACTCTCCAAAAGAATCTCATTGGAGATGCTTTATCTGCGGTATCTGGCTCGGCCATGCTTGTTGAGGCACTTGGTAATTTTCGATTAAAATAATCTGTACTTTGTAATAATGAATCGACAATTTTATCAATACCTGTTCCAGTGTTATATGTTGCTGTTTTCTCTGAAAAATCAATATAACTACCACCACGAGAGGTAGATTGATTAGCATTCGGCCTAGCCACAGGAATATTTGCTAATAAAGGATCAACTATAATTTCATATGTATCCGGAATACTATATGAGTCAATAGTTTGTATATAAGCATCGAGATTTAATTTATTTTCAAGTTGTGTCATGGCGTCGCCAAAATTATTGAGGTCAGTAAGAACAGTGGTATGCTGAATTACGAAATAAGCATTGGACTGTGCTAATTCATCATAAAAAATAGCATCAACATCATACACGGTTCCTCCATTAGTTACACGAGCTTTCATGCTAGTGATTTTTATAGGCCATACCCACTGAAGTCCTGCTAAAGTTCCTGGACTTCCATTAGTAGGCGCATCTGAGCTTTCTGTATCCCTTCCACGAAATTCCATTTGTAAATAAAATGGTGACACAAGCCAATTTCCAATTCCTAAGGCAATTGATTGGTAATACATCTTGTCAAGAAGGCCAGCGCCACCTGGTTCTAATATTTCAAATTTTACTGTTGTTTGGGTTCCAGTACCGGCTTGAAGGGATGGAACTACAAAACCTTGCATTTCAACCTTATCTATCGATACATCGGTGACACCGTTTTCAACAATGATTGTTTGAGCTTCTCTATCTAAAACTTTACCTTCTGATGCATCTTCTACCGAAGTCATGAAAAGCTTAAAATGATATGTATAGGCATCAAAACTATCTAAAACATTAGGTTGTATTTGAATTTTAATTTCTTCGGCTGTTGCCGATGGATCATTATTTTTTTTATCGTTTTTGTAAAGAGTTGGAACTACATCACGACTTCCACGTAAAAAATCCGGCTTATTTACAATTGCCCTTGCATTCAAGTCTTTCATAAGCTTTGATTTTTGAGCCTGGGCTGTGATGTGAGGATTTCCGAAAGCCGGTTTAGAAGCATTAAGAATTTCTTCTGCCGTCGGCGGAGCAGCAGCAAGTGGTGTAATTCTGCCAGGATTAAATTTAGGAATATCAGCCATTATTGTTTAAGTATATTTACAGGAACATAAATTTCAAGACCTGAAATAAAATCATTAATCGGATCTATAATTAAATTTGGATTACGAATGCAGAATACCCACCATAGATCTGGAGTTCCATATTGTTGATTACTTAACAAATCCGGACGTTGATGAAATTCTGGCGGGATAATAAGAATGTTATCGAAATCGCTTTTTGGTACAGATCTTGGTATCCATAGATCTAAATACCAATCTCTAATTGGTGTCAATTTATATTGACTTGTATCTTTTGAATTTTGTGCCATTTTAAATAAATCCGTCGCCTATTAATTTACCAGCTCTAAATTCATCAAGATTAAATTCATCCCTTAATTTAATAGGAGTATATTGAGTATCTAATTCAACACTTACAGACATATGAGCTGGTACCCATGATATGCCTTTTGAATTTGATGGAGTGAGTTTTACCTTAAAATTTTCTGAATATTTTATTCCTACACCCGAGGTGTCAACTGGTACATAATCGATATTATTAGGATAGGTATAACCAAAATCTTTAACAATTACAGGAACATTATTGAATTGATATTCTCCTAAATAATTAAATTGTAAAACAGGTGGTGGTGTTCCTGCTTTTTCATAAGGCGTTTGGCCAAAATAAGTTTTCGTAACGGAACGGAAGAAATGGATTACCGCTAATAAATATAGTGCTTCATCATTTGATTGAGCAGTGAATTCTGCAGTTATACTTATTGTTTTAGGATAAGATCTAATATAAGAATTAAAGGTATAATTCGACTGGATGAAGGGCATACCTTCATATTCTGCCGTAGACCCGCTTGTTATAGTTGGAGTATAAGGAAAAAGAACACCATTAGTAGTATGCAAAGGATGTAGTAGATTTTCTACAGTATTAGGACCCAAAATTGATTCGGCAAACTTTGGATTTTTTGGTTGTAAACGTGCTCGATGATCTTGAATTATCTGTGGCATTAAGAAATTCTCCTATTGTCTTATTTATCAAGGTCATAATATTGGTACTTTATATAGATATTCTTGACGAAATGCTTTATGTATGTTACAATTCACTAACTGACAGGAGAAACAATAATGTCACCAGATTTAGACGATATCCTAATAGAGGATGATGAGGGAAATGAAGCTCCAGATGTAATTTCAATATCACCTATTAGGAAAGTTAATTATCTTAATAATAAAGATATGCTTAAGGAAATTCATCAGAGTAAGAATTCTTTTTGTGAATATATAAATCCAAAATACAGTGATTATGATGTCATTGTAGAAAATATATCAGAAATTTATCTACCAGAAATACAAGAAAAAGCAAAAGCATCTAGAGCATCTCGCATGGCAGAAATATCTTATGAGGCTGCACTTTTATCAAAACCAGATGTTTCAAAGGCAGATAGACCTAAATTATCAGAATTTAAAATTAAATCAGATACAATACCAGTTGAAGATTTAGTATTTAGAGTTCTTGGATTTGATCATATTCCACTTGCTCCAGGACGTAAGAAGAATCCAAAAAACGAAGCAGACAATTATGTCAAATTAAATTTCTATCCTTTCAAACATTTCATAATTGAAAACGGAGTAGCTAAAGAAGTTGGACGTTCACATTCAAAAAATGGTAAGTTTAATCTTGAACGCGGTTCTATAACAAATAAGTTAGCAAGGATGTTTATCTTGATGGTGAATAAATATGCACAGCGTGGTAACTGGCGTGGTTATACTTATATAGATGAAATGAAGGGACAGGCACTTCTACAATTAGCTCAGATGGGTTTAAAATTTGATGAATATAAATCTGATAATCCATTCTCCTATTATACAGCCAGTGTATCAAATAGTTTTACACGGGTATTCAATTTAGAAAAGAAAAATCAAGAACTTCGCGATGATTTATTAGTTGAGAGTGGTGCAAGCCCAAGCTTCTCTCGCCAATTGGCTGTTGAAGAAGAGATTCGCAGGCTTAGGGAAGATGCACAAGAATAAGATGAGCGCCAGACTTTTTGATAAAGTTGTAGTCTTTACAGATATTCATTTCGGTCTTAGACATAATGCTAGAGATCACAATCAAGATTGTTTAGATTTTCTTGATTGGCTTATCGAACAAGCACGTCTGAGGGGCGCCGAATCCTGTATATTCCTCGGTGATTGGCACCATCACCGGTCGAATATTAACATTCTGACCCTTGACTACACCATGCAAGCGTTGAGGAAACTCAACGCTGCTTTTAAAAAATCCTATGTTATGGTTGGTAATCACGATCTCTTTTATAGAGAAAAGCGTGAGATACATTCTATGGTTGTAGGTAGCGAATTTCCGAACATTGTATTAGTTAATGAGCCAATGGTTGTAGATGATGTAGCTCTGATTCCATGGCTTGTTGAAGATGAATGGAAAGATATAGCTGATATCAAATCTAAATATTTATTTGGACATTTAGAACTGCCTGGATTTAAAATGAATGCAATGGTAGAGATGCCGGATCACGGCGAGCTTAATTCTACACATTTTCAACATCAAGATTATGTCTTTTCTGGTCACTTTCATAAGCGTCAATCAAAAGGGAAGATTAGTTATATAGGTAATCCTTTCGGTCACAACTATTCAGATGTATGGGATTTTGAACGTGGTGGTATGTTTTTAGAATGGGGTAAAGAACCCGAATTCTTAGATTATACAGAAGGTCCGCGTTTCATTACTATTAATCTTACAGCATTATTGGAAAATCCGGACATTTATTTAAAACCAAAAACGTATCTTCAGGTTACACTTGATGCTGATATCACATATGAAGATGCAAGTTTCATGCGAGAACAGTTTTTAGAAAATTATAATGTTCGTGAATTTAAACTGATAAAAGATCAGGACGACGATATTTCTAAAGGTTATACAGGAGAAATTAATATAAAGACGGTAGATCAAATTGTTATTGAAGGATTAGGAAAAGTTGAAAGTAATCATCTTGATCCAAAATTATTAATAGAAATTTATAACGGATTATAACATGTTAAATTTACATGGATTAACAATAAAAAATTTCATGAGTATTGGATCAAATACTCAATCAATCAATTTTAAAGGAAATGATCTTGTTCTTGTGCTGGGTGAAAATTTAGATCTTGGTGGCAATGATAATCGAAACGGTGTAGGTAAATCTACAATTGTGAATGCATTATCTTATGCATTGTTTGGATCTGCTTTAACAAATATTAAGAAAGATAATTTAATTAATAAATCCAATATGAAACACATGTTGGTAACATTAACGTTTGATTCCGGTGGAACAAAATATAAAATTGAAAGAGGTCGCAAGCCCGGGATTTTTAAATTTATAAAAGATGGTATCGAAAAAGAAGATAAGGAAGAAGATAACGAGGCACAAGGAGAAAACAGACATACACAATTAGAAATTGAAAAAATTATTGGAATTTCTCACGATATGTTTAAGCATATTCTTGCTTTGAATACTTATGTCGAGCCATTTCTTGCGTTGAAAACAAATGATCAAAGAATTATTATCGAACAACTTTTAGGAATTACCAAATTATCTGAGAAGGCTGAAAAACTTAAAGAAGAATCAAGGATTACAAAAGATGAGATTAAGGAAGAAGAATTTCGCATTTCAGCTGCGAATGAAGCAAATAAACGGATCGAAACCAATATTAAGCATCTTGAGATTAAGTCCTCTAATTGGGAACAGAATAAGGAATCCAGAATACAAACATTGCAGACCTCTATTATGGAGATGTTATCGATTGATATTGAGAGAGAAATTGCCCTTCATAAATCGAAGAAAGAAGCAGAAGATTTAACTGTTGAATATCGTTCATTAACTAAAGAACTTTCTAGTTTAGAAAAAGATGTCACCGATACAAATAAAACTATTACTCGCCTTAAGACTATATTGTCGAATTCTGTTCAGAAGATTTGTCCAACCTGTAATCAAGAAATGGATAAGGATACACATGAACAAGTTCATAAAGAGTATCTATCACAACACGAAGACGCACAAAAGAAATTAGAAACAAAAACTGTAAAGCGTGATGAAGTAAAAGCTTTATCTCAAACAGTTGCTTCTATTATTCCTATTTTGCCCGATACCTATTATGATACTATTGATGAGGCATATAATCATAAATCAACATTGGATACACTCGGTAATAGTTTAGATACTGAACTTAATTCTGAAAATCCCTTCATTGATCAAATTGAAACATTACGAAGAGATGGACTACAAGAAATTGATTTTACCAAATTAAATACATTAGTCAGGTTAAAAGATCATCAAGATTGTTTATATAAATATCTTACCAATAAAGATAGTTCTATTCGAATGACAATCATTAATCAAAATTTAACATTCTTAAATCGTCGTCTTTCTCATTATCTAATAGATATAGGTCTTCCACATGAGGTTAAATTTAAATCTGATTTGGATGTTGAGATAACACAATACGGTAAAGAATTTGATTTTGATAATTTATCTCGTGGTGAACGCACAAGATTAATTTTATCTCTTTCCTGGAGCTTTAGAGATGTGTATGAATCTTTAAATGATAAGATTAATTTGCTTTTTATCGATGAATTAATTGATTCAGGTTTAGATGCTAGTGGTGTTGAATCATCATTGGCAATTCTTAAGAAAATGGGTCGTGAAAACAAGAGAAATATCTTCCTTATTTCTCACCGTGATGAATTAATTGGTCGTGTATCGAATGTTTTGATGGTTATTAAGGAAGGCGGATATACAACTCTCGAGTCTAACGATGCTCTTGCAATTCAAGAGAGCATCTAGCTAAACTTAGAAAAATAACAGAGAGGACAAATGAATATATTACCTTACGAAATTATAAACGATGAAATTATTTGGTCAGCAAGCTACAGATTTAGGGACGGATCACCAAGACCGAAATGTATTAATCCAGGATGTAATAGTCCAGTAACCTGTTCATCTGGCGGAGAATCTAGTTCACCATCTTCCAGAACACTTCGAACAGTGTGCCACAAATGTCATAGAGCAAGCTATGGAAAAGATTCTTTACCGTTTGGTGTAACTAGTTTTAAGAAAGATTATTGCGAGAATATTGATGGTCGTATTGATGGCATACCATGTACCGCATCTAATTTATCTAGTGCTCAATTAGAACTTGATCATATAGATGGAAATCATATAAACAATATTCCGGGTAATGTTCAAACATTATGCAAGAATTGTCATTCTAAGAAATCGGTTCTTGCAGGTGATTATCGGAAGTCATGTAAATCACATCGTTCGCCTTTATCATCGGCAGAAAGTTTATTGACATGGTCGAATAATTTTTCACAGCTATTTGATTTAGTGGATTATTCCAAAACTGATCCCAATGAACAAAAGTCCAACCTTTATAATTCAGAAATCGATCAACTACAAAATCTAATTCCTGAGGATACACCACCCACTTCTCTTTCCGGGATATCTTAATAAGAATTAAATTTAAGTCGCCGGGATCCTCGACGTCCTTCTGCTGTTGGATCCAGTCGTCGAGGATCTTCACATCTGCATACCACAATTGATGAAAGGGAAAATCTGCATAACTTTTGCATTCAATATTCCAATATTTCCAAGATTCAGGCGGATGAATATCTCCCTTTTTACTTTGAATTTGGGCGTTTCCTAACGATGTTTTTCGGAAATTATTTTTGCCACCGACGAACGCACCAGACGATGGAATTCTGATGAAAGATTCATTGTAGGTTGCTGATAAGAATTTCGCTACTTCTAATTCCCATGCATTACCTTTAGCCTTTGATTTGGATGGCATTATGTCCCCTGTTTCATTATTTATCGCCTCTCATAAATATGTGAATAAAAGGAGATTTGCCCTATGTATACATTTGATTATTTGAAGGCTGTAAATCACGCCATGCTTTATGAAGTTGGCGGATTTTGGGACCTATGGACATTAGGAACTAGAAGTGGTTTAAACTTATCAGCATGTGGTTATGTAGATGACCCCGATGATACTGGTGGTGAAACAAAATATGGAATTTCAAAAAATAATAATCCAGATCTTGATATTAGACACTTAAATTGGGCCGGCGCAAAAGAAAGATTTTATGAAAATTATTGGTTGCCCGGCAAGGCTGATCAGATCGAAAATCGTATAGCAGTTTTACACTTCGATGGTTGCATAAATCACGGGGTCAGTCAAGCATCTAAATTTCTACAACGAGCAGTAGGTGCCGATGATGATGGAGTAGTAGGGCCACAAACCATTGAACTTGTTAACGCAGCAAACCCTATCGATGTATGTAATAGTATTTGTGATCAACGTGAACAATTTTATTATAACATTGTTGAAGACAATCCTTCGCAAGAAAAATATATTGACGGATGGATAAGACGCATTGATGAGATGCGTGAATACACCACAAATCCTTACGCAGTGTTCAGTCTTAAGGACTTAATCAATATTATTGTGGCCTATTTGTCGGGCGAGATAAGTTAGTACATAATAGTAAACTATTTAAGCAAAAAATCAGGCTACAGGGTTGACGCGCCCTGTAGCACGTTCTAAATCAAATTGCGTATAGGTTTAAACTAAAGCAGATATAAACCCAAATCTTAATAAACTAAAGCAAAATTATCAAAACACAATTTAGGGTTGGCGAGCCTAGTTACAATTTCGCTGGCGTGTCGTTCGGAATGGAGCGCAACAGCCAATGTCTGTTGAGTGTGCAACAGCAAGTCATAAGAAAACAACCTATGTTGTTAGTAAGATGATAATGAAGTTTGTAGCGAGTATGTGAAAACAGGGTATGGCTCGCTAGCCGCGTAATTGGCTGACTGAAGGTAGATTACAATGCGGTGAGGATAACAAGGCTCTAAAGGCTGGGTCCCCCTTCCGAAACGCTAATAATGCGTGTAGTTGACATAATCAATCCAACACTACGTGAAATATTTCGGTATCAGTTCTGGCGACGCAGGTGGCGTTTCCTATCCAAGGTTTTGGATACCCTTGGTCTGACTCTACCGGTGTTCATTTAAAACCATTAAGTTTAAGTGCGAAGCGATACAGATCGAAATGAAGAACGAAGCTGAGCTTGCGAAGCGAGTGAATCATGAAGATCTCGGTCTTTAGACCGCTTGTATTGATAGAACTTTTTTATAAATGCGTTTTATTAGTTTTATCACTTCTTGATTAGTATCGTCCATAATGGATAGGTATGACCTTAATTGAATGTGATAGATCTCATTTGAAAATGTCTCGATTCCTAAAACTCCTGTGAATTTTTGAAAATACAGAGATACAAACGCATTGATTCGTAACTCTACTTCTCCATTTATATCGGGTAATTCCTCTTGACTACGAAGTTGCACATGTCGTATGAATTTAATCTCACCTTTAATGATATATACCTCAGTGAATAGATGAGGTCCTTCTAATTTCTTCATGTATATGAAGCCAGGATGAAGTGTCTTAGATGTATCTAATTTAATATTAGATTCTTTGTCAGGTAATCCGTCCAGTTCATATGGACTCCACTTGATATTTTGTGAGTCGAGTAATCTTGATAATTCATATACCCAACGATGTTTAGGATAACGCTCCCAGCATTCAATGTCATCTTTAGGGATGTCTAGCTCTTGAGTTTCTGTCTTTCTGTTCATAGCATACCTCTTACATGTATTCTTTACCGCCTGGATTTTCTGCCTTCAATTTTTTATTAATTGCTTTAATAATAATTTCTCGATCTTCAAATGACATTCCCCAGGCACTATTCCAGTCAACTCCGCCATTCATATAAAGACAAATATCAGTAATTTGTTCTTTAAGTTCACGAGTTTCCCTGACATATGATTGTATTAGGTCGCCTAATTTCTCAGGTGGTAAAAGTATTAGTGACCTTATGAAAAATTTACAGGATTAAAATCAATGTCACTTTCCCATTCATGTTCACATTTTTCACATTTGGCAGTGAATGTTTTTTTAATACCAATTTTATTAATCTCTTCTATCATATCACTTATTTTATCAGCACTTTTTTTATCGATGTTTTGCAAAAATTCTTTGATATATCTGGGTTCTGATACATTAATATTATCTTTCTCATTGACTACTTTCACTACACCATTTGTCATTAATTCGAATTTTATGATTGCCATATTTTTAAATGCTTCAGTGAATAATGCTGATCTCTTTTCTTTTGTTATATCATCATTTTCAATAGATCTTGTTATTTTTCTTCTTTCAAATTCTGAATGTAATGCCTTAAGCAAATCGGGGAAGGAATATGGTTTTACAAATACAGATAATCCTGAATCTAAATAAACAATGTATTCTGGTTCAAGTGTGTCCATATTATCTAAGGCATACTGCAAATCTAGTTTGAATAGATTATCATGATTGCAAGCAGGACAATCTAGTCGTGTTTCTAATGATTCATTAAATGTTGCATAGCGAACTGCGGTGATTAAAGCGTCAATATCGTTGGTCAACAGTGCTCGTGGCTGTTTAACGGCCGGTACACAACTTGTTAAAACTTCTATTATAGCCTCACCATTTAATAAAGCATCTGGATTCTTAAGTATGAGTTCGTCCTTTCCAGTCATAGGTAATACACCAACTTCACCCTGTTCATTGAGACTAATAACCCCGTCTTTATAATAACTAGTACCACTAGGTATTTTTAGATAGAGTTTAATCGACCTAAAATATTGTTTTAATGGATTACCTTGCTGGACTGCTTGATTCATATTCATACCTCTGAAAATATTTTGATAAATAGTATTTGAATTACTTTTGTTTATTTATCACGGGACTTAACCTAATATTTTATGGCTGATACTACCACAATCATTACAGGCGTAGCGGATGGTGCGTTTGAGACGGCCTTTGAAGGATTGCCACCTTGGGCAACACAAGAAACTCTCGAAGATATTGAGGTTATTCTAACTAAACTTCTAAAAACTCAATCTACCGCTTTAGCTCAAATGATGAAGAGTGCTGGCGCTGGCGGCCACGGATTAAAACCGGAAGATCTTGATAAACTCAATGACGAAATTCAAGATGCTCAAAAATATTTCAAAGGTATAAATGATGATGAGCCTAAGGCTAAGAAGAGACGAAGAGATGAAGAAGATATACATAAGAAATCTCTCGCCGAATGGAAGAAAGGCATATCTACTTGGAAGATTTTACAAACTGGTATAGCTAGTGCTGGTGAAAATATCAAGAAGGCTATGACCGAGAATGTCAACACATTCGACGAACTATATAGTTCTGGTATAAATGTGATGAATGGGTTTGATAATGCAACTAGCGGGTTTAATGCACTTCAACAGTTAGCAACAATGACTGGAACTCGTTTTACTGAATTATCTGCTTCTATTGTAAAATATAACACTGCAATTAATAAATTAGGATTAGGTAATTTCGGTAAGACACTTCAAGCAACAAAGTCAGAATTAGAAAGATTTGGTTATAAAGGTAAAGAAGCATCTGAATTATTAGGCGCTTACCTAGAATCTCAAAGAGGCTATACAGATGCTAGCACTCAATCTCAAGAAGAATTAAATAAAAATGTTGTAGAATTCGGTAAGAGAATGACAAAATTGTCTCAGGCAACTGGAACATTAAGGTCACAATTAATAGATACCGTTGTTGCACTTTCTGAATCTGTCGACGCAAGTAACTTAATGGCTCAGACAAATAGAGATGCATCTGAATCCACATTAGAATTTATAGCATCTTTTAAAGATAAGAGTATTGGGCAAGAATTCTTAAAGATGATGACCGCCCAAATCAAACCATTAAATGCGACATTTATGGCATTTCAAAAAGCTGGATATGGTGGATTTGGAATAAGATTGCAAAAGCAACTCGATTCCCTTAAAGGAATAGATGATCCTAAAGAAAAAGCAAGGAGAATGGCAGAATTCACAAAGATGAGTAAAGGTGAATTTAACGCCATGCGACCTATATTACAATTACAGGCCGAGAATGGAAATCAATCCGCTGCTGAATCATTAAGAGTTATGACCGCAATGGAACAACAAGAGAGGGCATTTACAGAAACTGGTAAAGTTCAGGAAGATGTTGCTGATGATACTGCAAAAGCAAGTAAAAAGTTTCAAAATGAATTGGAAGAATTAGAATCTTCTTATCAAAAGGCGTTTGCACCAACAATAGAAATGATGAATGCATTTTCTAAGCTTTTGGGAGGCGTAAATGCCGCAATTACCGGAACTATAGCTTTAATTGGTACACAAGCATTAGCGTATGTTGGTGCTGGAATTGCTCTTATAGCAATGACAATGAAAATACGTATAGTTAGTTCAGCACTCGATGCCTTATTAGAAACTCTAATAAGGCATCGAGGAGGAGAATCTCAGGATCAAACCCGCG
>Ga0315912_10001402_pt1 | contig 29859 bp, 35 predicted proteins | sample VfabasoilMG_FD_204469 | JGI IMG/M metagenome (GOLD analysis project Ga0315912, IMG submission 204469) | Garden soil microbial communities collected in Santa Monica, California, United States - V. faba soil | ecosystem: Environmental > Terrestrial > Soil > Garden | place: USA: California...
TGGAACTCGCCGGCGCCCACTTGCTGTACACCGGCGTTGGCAAGGTGAATGCGGCCGCCGCGCTGGCGCGCCGGCTTGCGGAACTGCGCTGTGCCGGAACCTCGCCCGCGCTGGTCATCAACCTGGGCACCGCGGGCAGCCGCACGATCGCCGCACACACGCTGGTCGCCTGCAATCGTTTCCTGCAGCGTGACATGGACGTGAGCGGACTCGGCTTTCCGGCCGGCGTCACGCCGTTCGACGACACGCCGGCGGTGATCGAATTTCCGACGGTGTTTGCGCACCTGTCCCAGGCCACCTGTTCCACGGCCGATTCCTTCGCCACGCACCTGCACGCCGTCGACGGCGACGTGGTCGACATGGAAGCCTATGCGCTGGCGAAGGTGTGCCTGCGGGAAGGCGTGCGTTTCGGTTGCGCCAAGTACATCACCGACGGCGCCGACGGCGACTCCGCGGCCCACTGGGAGGCGGCGCTCGACGCCGCATCGCGCGGCTTTGCGGCGTTATACGCCACGCTGGAGACTTCTAAATGAGCGAGCCGCCGGAGAAGGCGACCACGCATCGCCCGATACGCAGCTTCGTGATGCGTGCCGGCCGCATGACATCCGGCCAGTCGCGCGCGCTCGATGAGTTGTGGCCGCGTTACGGCGTCGAGTACACGCCTGCCGCGTTGTCGCTGGATACGTTGTTTGGCCGTCGCGCGCCGCGCACGCTGGAGATCGGCTTCGGCAACGGCGAACACCTCGCGTCGCTGGCCGCCGCACACCCGGAGCGCGACTACTTCGGCATCGAGGTGCATCGCCCAGGCGTCGGTCACCTGCTCATGCTGGCGCAGACTAGCCACCTGGAGAACGTGCGCGTCAGCGGCCACGACGCGGTCGAAGTGCTGCGCGACCAGGTCATGCCCGGCGCGCTCGACGAAGTACTGCTGCTGTTTCCGGACCCCTGGCACAAGAAGCGCCATCACAAGCGACGCCTGGTGCAGCCGCCGTTCGTCGAGCTGGTCGCGTCCCGTCTGTCAGCCGGCGGCGTGTTCCGGCTGGCCACCGACTGGGAGCCGTACGCATTGCAGATGCTGGAAGTGCTCACCGCGAGCGACTCGTTCGCCAATCTTTCGTCAACCGGCGACTGGATGCCGCGGCCCGAGGAGCGCGCCCCCACGCGCTTCGAAAAGCGCGGGGCGCGGCTCGGTCACGACGTGTGGGACCTGGCGTTCCGCCGCGCCTGACTACACTTGCGACGCGCGCGATTCCCGCGCACTCTGTGCGCGGCTTCCACCGCAACGAACTAGAAAGGTCGCCATGTCCGCATCACCCAGCGAACGCATCGCCGTCGTCGACGTGCTGCGTGCCTTCGCGCTGTTCGGCATCATCGTCACGCATTCGGCCGCGGGGTACCTCGCGGGACCCCCGCCCGCGCCGGACTTCATGGTGTTCAGCGGCCTGGACCGCTTCGTGAGCGAGCTCGAGAATCTGCTGAGCTTCGGCAAATTCTTTTCGATCTTTGCGTTCCTGTTCGGTCTCAGTTTCGCCATCCAGCTCGAGAGTGCCAAACGCAAGGGCAACTCGTTCCTCGGCCGTTTCACCTGGCGCCTGATGCTGCTGCTGGGCATCGGCTTCGTGCACCAGCTTTTCTACAGCGGCGACATCCTGATGATCTACGCGGTGCTGGGCCTGGCGCTGATTCCATTGCACCTGCTCGGCACGCGGGTGCTGCTGGTGATTGCGCTGATCCTGGTGTTGAACATTCCAGGCCTGGCGATGAACCTGGCCGGGCTCAACGCATCGCCGCCCGGCGTCGAACAGCAACAGGCCGCCGCGGAGGCTGGCAAGAAGTTTGGCGAAGCCATACAACGCCAGTACCGGATCAAGAGTTCCGGATCGCTGGGCGAACTCACTCACATGAATGCGACCGAGTCGTTCACGATGAAAGTCGGGTTCCAGGTCTTCACCGGGCGGCTGTGGATCACCCTCGGCCTGTTCCTGCTCGGGCTGTGCGCCGGCCGCGCGAACCTGTTCCGGGACACACCCGGACATCGAACCTTCTTCAGCCGGCTCGCCGTGGCATCCGGCACGGTCGCGGCGCTCACCAGCGTCGCCGTGCTGGTTCACCCCGTGGGATTCCAGCTGAGCTCGCTGACCGACGTGCTGGTGAGTTTCGGCTTCAGCGTTCAACAGTTCTCGTTGGCGACGTTCTACGCATCGATGGTGACGCTCCTGTTCTGGCGCGCCCCGACCGGACTGCTGTCGAATCTCGCGCCCATGGGCAAGATGGGATTGACCACCTACCTCACGCAAACCGTGTTCGGTGCCTTCGTGTTCTTCGGCATCGGCCTCGGCATGATGGGCAAGCTCGGCGTGGCTCCCAGCGTCGCCCTCGGCATCGCGTTCTACGTCGTGCAGATATTCGCCGCGCGCTGGTGGATGCGGCATTTCTCGATGGGACCGGTGGAGTGGCTGTGGCGCTCGCTGACCTACTTCCAGCTGCAGCCGCTGGTTCGCCCGGGTCTCGGCACCGCCTGACGATGCCTCAGATCGCGCCAGCGAAGCTGGCGCGAAGGCCGTCGATCACGAACTGCACGGCGAGCGCGCCGAGGATCACGCCGAACAGTCGGTTCGCGACGTTGGTGCCGGTGACTCCCATGACTCGCATCAACGGCCCCGCCACCCACATGGCGAACAAACAACAGCCGAGCACGGCGAGCGAGCAGGCGAACATCAGGAGGAACTGCACCGGGTGCTGGGTGACTGGAATTGGTCCGAACCAGAGCAGGATGGTCGTCAACGCACCAGGACCGGCCATGAACGGGAAAGCAAGAGGGAAAACCGAGATATCCGCGCGTTTCCTGCTCTCCACTTTTTCATCAGACGAGGTGCGCGTGCCCGACTCGCGGGCAAACACCATCTCGAGTGCGATGAGGAAAAGCAACAGGCCGCCGAAAATCCTGAACGAGTCGATCGCGATACCCATCGCGGCGAGGAAGCCGGCGCCCACGAGTGCGAAGAGCAGAATTATTCCGCTTGCGACCAAAACGGATTTCAGGGCCATCTTGTGACGGTAGCCCGCGCTCGCACCTTCCGTGAGTCCGGAGAACACCGGGATGAGCGAGAGCGGCTCGACCACCACGAAGAACACGATGAAAAACTTGACCGCTTGTTCGAGCATGATGCTTTGCGGGAGAAATTCGTTCTTGTACTTGTCAATTTTCAGGAGCAACATGAATTCAGCTCCTCTCGCCGACCAGCATAGCAGCATCACGATCCGGAGGGATTCGATGAAACCCACCATCGGCAACTGGTACCGCATCCAGGGCAGCGACTCTTTCGAGGTCGTTGCATACGACGAGGACGACGGCACCATCGAGCTGCAGTATTTCGACGGCACCGTCGAAGAGATGGACCTCGAAGACTGGGAAGCGGCCAGGGAATCCGGCGCACTCGAAGAAGTCGAACCACCCGAAGACTGGACCGGCTCGGTCGACGTCGATCCCGAAGAAGACGATGCGCGCGGCGCGATGGGCTACGGTGAGGACGACGATCGCAGCCAGCGCGCCAGCAAACTCGAAGGCCTCGACCTGTTCGAGTGATCCGGGTGCTTCGCACTAACTAGGCGCCGCATCGCGCGCGTCAACCTCTACCCTGTCCGAACGTTACTCCCCTGTCGGGACCTGGCACCGTGAGGGAGTTATGTCGCAAGCCTGCAGATTGACCGGACGCGCGGCCGCCGCGTCCCTGATCGCGTTCACGCTGAGTGCCTGCGGCGGGGGCGGCTCGCAGGATTCTCCTCCGGTCGCAACTGTGCCCCTGCCCTCCCCGGCGCCCGCACCAGCGCCAACGACTCCGCCCGCCGCGGTTCTCGCCTGCCCCGTGGCATTCGATTTCGCGGACATCATTCCGTCCGCGAGTCCGGCACCAGCCTGTGACAACGGCAGCTACGACACATTTCCCGACGTCGCATACGCACCGCATGGCGCGGCCGTACTCGATCTGCTGGTGCCGCGTAGTGCCGTGGGTCCGCCGGCCATCGTCGTCTGGGTCCATGGCGGCGGGTGGCAGTCCGGCGACAAATCGGACCGCGCGCAGGCGCAGCGACTGGCTTGTCGCGGCTATGCGCTCGCCGCGATCAATTACCGGCTCAGCGATTCCGCGGTGTTCCCCGCGCAGCTGCACGACCTCAAGGCGGCGGTGCGGTTCCTTCGTGCCAATGCGTCGACCTGGAACCTGGATGGGTCTCGCATCGCGGTCTTCGGCAGCTCCGCGGGTGGCCATCTCGCCGCGCTCGCCGGCTCCAGCGGCGACGTTGCCGATCTGGAAGACCTGTCGCTCGGCAATGCCGCCCAGTCCTCGCGGATACAGGCAGTCGTCGACTGGTACGGTCCCACGCGGCTCGCGGAAATGGACTCACAACTGCTGGCGCAGGGATGCCCGGCGGGCAGCGCGCACCACGGTGCGGCGGACTCGCCGGAAAGCCGTCTGCTGGGCTGCGCTCTCGGTGACGACAGCTGCGACGACGCGGCACGGCGCGCGGATCCCACGCAGTACGTCGATGCGGGCGATCCACCACACCTGATCTTGCATGGCACCGCGGACTGCACTTCGCCGGGCGACCAGAGCGTGTTGCTGGCCGAACAATTCGCCGGCGCCGGAGCCTGCGCGGTGCATCGGCGCGTCGTCGGCGCCGGACATGGCGGACCGCAATGGATCAGCCCGGAAGTCCAGGAAGCGACCGCGGATTTTCTCGACGCGGTACTCGACCGGCCGGCACCGTCGCCCATCGTGGTGAATTGCGGCGCCTTGTCCGTAACCGGGGATGCCAGCGCACCGGCCGGCGCGCGCTGGACCTACCATTCCACCGACGACGGCGTCGAATACTCGCTCAGCGGCGTGTTGTACGCGCCCGCGGGCGCCGGACCATTCCCAGGCGTGGTCGTCAGCCACGGTTTCGGCGGCAGCGCCACGGGATACTCCAGCAACATCGCGCGCCCCATGCGTGACTGGGGCATGATCGCCATCGCAACTAACTACACGCACGCACCGGACGGCATCGATGCGGGCTCGCTTCCGCAGGGCGGCGACGGTGCCTCGAACGCGAACGTGTTGCGCGCCCACAAGGCGCGCGACCTGCTGTCCTGCGTTCCCGGGGTGGACATGACGCGCCTCGCGGCGCATGGCCACAGCATGGGTGCGTTCGTGACCGGCCAACTGCTCGGCACGTATCCTGGCGATTTCCGCGCGGCGTCGCATACTGCCGGCGGCGCGAACGACCAGGGCGCCAATGCCACGCGCACCTCGGCCGCCGCGGCGATCCGCACGCCTTACCAGCTGCACCATGGCGACGCCGATACCGTGGTTGCACTTGCGCTCGATCAGACGCTGGAAGGCCTGCTGGCAGCGAACCGCACCGCACACGAATTGCGCGTCTATACCGGTTACACGCACGAACAGGTAGCGCTCGACACGCTTATGCTGGAGCGCGTGCGCGAGTGGTACCGCAATTACGGTGTGTTGCCGCGCTGACTCACAGCGGCGCGTTCGCCAGCCGCTCGACGTCCGCAGCTGCCGCCAGCAGCACGTATCCCGCGATCACCTCCACGGGGATCGGCGTCAGCGACTTGCCCGGGCACGGCCCGGCGATGCAAATCCCGTCATCGCGCGTGAACAGCGCCCCGTGCGAGCCGCACAGGATCAGGTTGCGGTCCGGTGTCAGGAAGCGATGCGGCTTGAAGTTGAGCGGGTGACCGGCGTGCGGACAGTAGTTCACGTACGCCGCGATTCCCTTGACTGTCTTCACCACGAAACCGCGCAGCGGCCAGTCGCCCTCGCCGACCGCGAATCCACGGCTGCCGGTTTCCTCGAGTTCGGCCAGCGAACACAACACGCGCGTGGTGTCGATCTCGGGCATCGCGTCAGTGTGGCGCGTCGAGTGACTCGATGCGCCGTCGCATGATCCAGACGAGAGCGATACCGGGCAATGCGAGCGCGAAGCTCGTCCAGTAGTACGCCGTCCAGCCGCCGTTGTCCGCGATCCAGCCGGCCGGATAACCCAGCGTGTAGCGCGGCAGCAAGGCGATCACCGACAGCAGCGCATACTGGAATGCGCTGAATCGCTTGTCACAGAGCGCCATCATCAGCGCGACCGATGCGATGTTGCCCATGCCGCTGGCGAGCGCGTCGAGGGCCACGGCGCCCACCATCACGGCGTAGTTCTTCCCCACCGATGCGAGCACCAGGTAGCCGAGGTTCGTCATGGCCTGCACGATGGCGAACAGCAGCATCGACTGGCGCAGTCCCAGCCGGATCATCCAGATGCCGCCCAGCAGCGCGCCGACGATCGATCCGGTGGTGAGCACGGCCTTGACCACCAGCCCGACTTCGGTCTTGGTGAAACCGGTCTTCAGCATGAAGGCCGTGAAGAACTTGAGCGCGAATGCGTCGCCAATCTTGTAGCAGATGATCAGAACGACGAGCGCGACCATGCCGGGGACCGCGAATAATTCCTTCAGCGGCGTGATCACCGACTCCGACAAGGTCGGCAGCCGCTTGCCGCGCGGATCGTCCGGCTCCGGCGACGTGAGGGTGGCGATCGAGATGAGTGCCATGGCGCCCGCGAGCGTCAGGAACGCGGCGCGCCAGCCCGCGAAGTCCGCGACGATCAGCGCGACCGAGAGTGAGCCGTAGGACAGTGCGCGATAGCCGAGGTTGGCGGCGGCCGCCGCGGGGCCCCGCTCCTCGGGACGGGACACGTCGGTGCGGTACGCGTCGATGACCACGTCCTGCGAAGCGGACAGGAAGGTCACGGCCAGCAGCACCAGCGCGATCATCGACAACTGGTTCGCGTCGTTGAACATTGCCAGCGATGCGATCGCCGACACCAGCGCCAGCTGGATCGCCAGGATCCAGCCACGCCGCCGCCCCAGCCACGGCAACGTGTAGCGGTCGAGCAACGGCGCCCACAAAGGCTTCAGCAGATACGGCGTGGCCACGTACATCAGCAGGCCGATCTTCGTGTTGCTGATCCCCAGGTCGGAGAGCCACGCCTGCATGGTGGCTTCGGAAAGCGGATTGGGCAGGCCGGACGCCGCGCCTAACAACAGGATGGCCAGCATGCGCGGCTGCTTCAGGATGTCGCGGATGCGAGGCTTCGGCGCCGCGGCTTTCGTTTCTGCGTTCACGGCAGGTTCGTTATGATTCGCACCGCCGCATCATACGGAAGACCGGTCACGTGCAGGAATATCAGAGAACCTTCATCGATCTCGCCATGTCGCGCCAGGCGCTGCGATTCGGAACCTTCAAGCTCAAGTCCGGCCGCGAGAGCCCGTACTTCTTCAATGCCGGTTTGTTCAATGACGGCGAAGCGATCGCGGTGCTCGGCCAGTGTTACGCCGCCGCGCTGACACGCTCCGGCCTCGAATTCGACATGCTGTTCGGCCCGGCCTACAAGGGCATTCCGCTCGCGACCACCACCGCGGTCGCCTTGTCCGAGCATCATCACCGCAGCGTTCCCTGGGCATTCAATCGCAAGGAAGCGAAGGATCACGGCGAAGGCGGCAACATCGTCGGCAGTCCCCTCAAGGGACGCGTGATCATCGTCGACGACGTGATCACCGCGGGAACGGCGATCCGCGAATCGGTGGAAATCATCCGCGCGGCCGGCGCCGAGCCGGTGGGCGTGGCGCTGGCGCTCGATCGACAGGAGCGCGGCCAGGGCGCGCAATCCGCGGTCCAGGAGGTCTCCGCGCAGTTCGGTTTGCGCTGCGTCAGCATCCTGACCCTGGCAGACCTGATCGAAACCTTCGCCGCGGCCACGGGTGATGCAGTTCGCATTTCTCGCGATCAGTTCGCCGCATTGCAGGATTATCAGCGCACCTGGGGCGTCGCCGCCGTATCAAAGGGTTGACTGGCTAGGGCAGAATACGGCCCATGCGCAAAGCCACCACCTTCCTGGCGATCGTGCTTTCCGGCTGCATCCTGGCCGGCCCGTCCCACGCACAAAGCGGCACGGAAAAGCGCCAGACCTACAAGTGGACCGATGAAAAAGGCGTGACGCACTACGGCGACAGCGTGCCCGCCGAATACTCGCAGCGCGAGCAGCGCGTGCTGAACAAGCAGGGTGTCGAAGTGCAGAAACGGCAGGCGGAAATGTCGCCGGCCGAAGCCGCCGCGTACGCCGCCGCGCAGAGGGAAGAAGCACAGCGCCGGCAACACGACATGTTCCTGATTTCCACCTACCCGTCGGTGAAGGAAATCGAACAGGTGCGCGACTCACGCATGGACCAGATCAACGGGCAGATCTCGGCTTCCGAGGCCTACGTCGTCACGCTGACGACACGCGTCGATGGATTGAAGCAACGCGCGATGGTTTTCGCGCCGTACAACAAGGCGCCGAATGCGCGCCGCATGCCGGACGATCTCGCCGAGGAAATGGTGCGCGCTCTCAGCGAGTTGCGCACCCAGAATTCCGCGCTCGCGCAGCGCCGCACCGAATTGCAGGCCGTCGTCGATTCATTCGACGCGGACATCAAGCGCTTCAAGGAACTTCGCACTTCGGCGGCAGCCCGCGTCAGCGAAGCGAACCGTCCCAAGAAGCAGTAGTCGTTCGCGCGCGGACGCGCTCAGCGCGATCCGGTATGTCCGAAGCCGCCGGCGCCGCGCGCACTGGCCGCGAAATCTTCCACGACCTCCAGTCTCACCTGCACCACCGGCACGATCACCATCTGCGCGATGCGTTCACCGGGCTGCACGACGAATTCCGCCGTGCCGCGGTTCCAGCAGGACACCATCAGCTGGCCCTGGTAATCGGAATCGATGAGTCCCACCAGGTTGCCGAGCACCACGCCGTGTTTGTGGCCGAGTCCCGAGCGCGGCAGGATCATCGCCGCGAGTCCCGGATCATCGATATGGATGGCGAGTCCCGTGGGGATGAGTTCCGCCTTGCCGGGCGCCAGCGTCAGCGGCGCATCGAGACAGGCGCGCAGGTCCAGGCCCGCCGACCCGCTGGTCGCGTAGGCCGGCAGCGGAAATTCCTTTCCAATGCGGGGATCGAGGATGCGGACTTTCAGCGCGTGGTTCGCACCCGATTTTTCGACAACAGGCTGGACGACGGCATTCATGCCGAGATAGTAGCCAACCTCGGCTTGCCGCGCTCGGCATACCGCTCCGCGATCAGCGCGACCAGGTCGCGCGCCAGCGTCACCTTGGGCGCGTGCGGCAACTCGCGGCGTCCGTCGCGCCACAACACCAGCAGGGCGTTGTCGTCCTTCTCGAACACCTTGTCGTGGCCGACTTCGTTGGCCGCGATCATGTCGAGATTCTTCTTCAGCAGCTTCTGGCGCGCGTATTGCTCGACCGAGTCCGTCTCGGCCGCGAAGCCGACCACGAACGGCCGTTGCGCACCGACCCGCGCCGCCACGGTCGCGAGGATGTCGACGGTGCGTTCCATCTTGATGTCCATGGACTCGGACGTCTTCTTGATCTTGCTCTCCACCGGATTCGCCGGCCGGTAGTCCGCCACCGCGGCGGTGGCGATGAAGATGTCGACGCCGTCGATATTCTTCTGCACGGCGTTGAGCATGTCGGCCGCGCTCTCCACCTCGATACGCTTCACTCCCGGCGGCGTGGCGCAGGTACAGGGTCCGGCAACGACGGTGACGTCGGCACCGAGCTCACGGGCCGCAGCCGCCACGGCAAAACCCATCTTTCCCGAACTGCGATTGCTGATGAAACGCACCGGGTCGATACGTTCGCGCGTCGGTCCGGCCGTGAGCAGCACGCGTTTGCCCGCCAGCGGGCCGGTCGGCGCCAGCGTGCCGGCAACGAAAGTGGCGAGCTGTGTCGGCTCGAGCATGCGGCCCGCGCCCACCTCGCCGCAGGCCTGGTCGCCCTCGCCCGGACCCCACACGTGTATGCCGCGCGACTTGAGCGTGGCCACGTTCGCCTGCGTGGCGGGATTGGCCCACATGATGCGGTTCATCGCCGGGGCCACCGCGATGGGCCGGTCGGTGGCGAGGCACAGGGTAGTTAGCAGATCGTCGGCGCGGCCGGCGGCGAGTCGCGCCAGGAAGTCCGCGGTCGCCGGCGCGATGATCACGAAATCCGCCCAGCGCGCGAGCTCGATGTGCGACATGGCCTTCTCGGCTTCCGGGTCCCACAGGTCGCTGCGCACTTCGCGCCCGGACACGGCCTGGAAGGTCATCGGGGTCACGAACTCGCGGGCACCGGCGGTCAGGACGACCTGCACCTCGGCGCCCTGTTCGCGCAGGCGACGCACGAGATCCGGGCTCTTGTAAGCCGCGATTCCTCCGGTGACGCCCAGTAAAACCCTCTTGCCCTGCATGGGCCGGGATTATCGGCAGCCGCGGGCGACATGCGCCAGTCACATTGGTTCTGACGCCATTACTTTCGTAACTGGTCATTCGCATGACTTTGGTGGCTGCGCCACACCCGGGCGCCGGCGTCATGATTGCCCTATGGATCAGGAGCTTATGGAAGAAGCTGTTCGCGTCGGCATCAATGCCTGGCCGCGGGGCGAACGCCCGCGGGAACGCCTCCTGGAGCGCGGCGCGCAGTCCCTGTCGGACGCCGAACTGCTGGCGGTGGTGTTCGGCACCGGCACAGGCGGGGTCAACGCACTCGACATAGCCCGGCAGCTGCTGGGGCAGTTTTCCGGCAGTCTGCGCCGCCTGCTGATCGCGGATGCCAGGGTGCTGCTGGAACAGCGCGGGCTCGGGCCGGCACGGTACTGCACGCTGATGGCCGCACTCGAAATCGCGCGGCGCCACTATCGCGAGGCGTTGTGCGCGGGCCCCGCGCTGAACGCCCCGGCAGCCACGCGCCAGTTTCTCACCGCGCAGTTGCGCGACCGGCCGTACGAAGTGTTCTGTTGCCTGCATCTCGACAACCGGCACCGGCTCATCCACTTCGAGGAGGTATTCCGCGGCACCATCGACGGCGCCAGCGTGCATCCGCGCGAGGTGGTGCGCCAGGCCCTGCGGTACAACGCCGCCGCGCTGATCTTCGCCCACAACCATCCCTCGGGAGTGGCAGAGGCCAGCCAGGCCGACGAGCTGATCACGCGCCGGCTGCGCGATGCGCTCGCGCTGGTGGACATCCGCGTGCTCGATCACCTCATCGTCGGCGACAACCACTGCCTGTCGTTCGCGGAGCGCGGGCTGCTTTGATTGCTACCATCCGCGGCGATGTCGAAGCGGAAAAAATGGGATGCCGGTCGCCTGAAGACATTGGCCAGGATTGCCATTGCCAATGCGCTGGTGGTTCTCACGACGTACTTTTCGGACTGGACGCTCCGCGAAGTGTCGTTGGCCTACGCCGGCGAGCTGTTCATCCTCATGCTGGTGGTCCAGGCGCGTGTACTGAGCGCCCGGCGGCTGCCGGGAGAAACCGCGAACAACAATCGGCGGCGACTCCTGCTGCGCAAGCTGTACGCCGTGCTGGTGGCCCTGCTCATTTATCCGCTGTTTACCGGCGTTACGGTCATCGCGGTATTCGGCAGCCTGGAACACTGGACGCTGCCCCGGGAGTCCCTCCATTCGTTGTTGCTTGCCTGGTTCACTTTCCTGATCAGCCATACGCTCGAATTCATCTCGGGTTCGCGAACCGGCACCTATGACGAACTGCTGCCGGATGCCTGGGTCCTGGCGCCGCTGTGGCGTTGGCCGGTGATGATTTTCGCGTTCGCCGGGGCGGCGATCGAACGGCAGAGCGGCCTGCCGCCTGCGTCGTGGTATTTCCTCGTGGTGCTGTTCGGAATGGCCTGGGTCAACACCCGTCTGCAGGTCGCGGAGATGGATTCGATCCGGGCTGTCGGCCGGAATCGGGGGGACAAAAGCCAGGCCTGACGCGTGCCCGCCAGTTTTCCACCCCCGAAGTTGCCCACGGTGCGGGCGGCTGGTATAAAGGCGGCCCTTTTGACGGCCGGAAACCGGCTGTCTATTCGTTAACTGACTGATTCGTTGGAACTTTTATGAGCCGCGTCTGCGAAGTCACGGGCAAGAGCGTTGCTGTCGGCAACCGCGTTTCCCACGCCAACAACAAGAAGCGCCGCCGCTTCCTGCCCAACCTGCACACCCAGCGCTTCTGGCTGGAAACCGAACGTCGTTGGGTGAGCCTGCGTGTTTCCACGCGCGGCCTGCGCACCATCGAAAAGAACGGCATCGACGCGGTCATTGCGGACCTGCGCGCCAAAGGAAAGAAGGTCTAAGCCATGCGCGAGAAAGTGAAATTGCTGTCTTCCGCGGGCACCGGCCATTTCTACGTGGCCACCAAGAACAAGCGCCTGCACCCCGACAAGATGGAAGTGAAGAAGTACGACCCGGTCGTGCGCAAGCACGTCGCGTACAAGGAATCCAAGATCAAGTAAGCGATCGCTTCCGGCAAACGCGTCGGGAACGGTACGAGGCCACAAAAAAGCCCCGCCAGGAAACTGGCGGGGCTTTTTCTTAGCGCCCACACTCATCCACAAACCACTCGACTAGTGGTAAAAGTCTTGGGGCGGCAGCGGAGAGTGTTCTGCTCGGACGAGCGAGACGCACTGGTTCTCTTGCAGGAGGGTTCCGCCGCCGCCCACAACCGTCCGTGCTTACATAGACGCACGAGCATGGTCGAGGGTTGCATGCCCTTCGACGAAAGGTTTGCGACCCGCGCTGAGGCGAGACTCCTCCACGTCCAAAAGTGCCCGAATTACCGGAAGTTGAAACGACGCGCCGCGGCATAGAACCGCACGTGGTCGGCCGCCGCATCACTCGCCTTCGGATCCACGATCGGCGCCTGCGCTGGCCCGTCGATCTCCACATCGAGGCGGCCGTCGCGGGCAAGTCCATCCAGCGCGCCGGCCGGCGCGCCAAGTACCTGTTGCTGCAAACCGACGCCGGCACGCTGATCCTGCACCTCGGCATGTCGGGCTCGCTGCGCGTGTTGCCGGCGACGACGCCGCGCATCGCGCACGACCATGTCGACATCGAGCTCGACTCCGGTAAGACGCTGCGCTTCAACGATCCGCGACGTTTCGGCAGCCTGTTCTTCACCGCGGGCGACCCGGCCACACATCCGCTGCTGAAGTCACTCGCGCCGGAACCGCTGGATCCCGAATTCGACGGCGCCTACCTGTTCAAGGTCACGCGGCGGCGCTCCGTGGCGATCAAGCAGCTCATCATGAATTCCCGCCTGGTGGTGGGCGTGGGCAACATCTACGCCAGCGAGGCGCTGTTCCGCGCGCGCATCCGGCCGCGCCGGCAGGCGCGTTCACTGAAGCTGCAGGAATGTGTGCGCCTGGCACGCGCCATCAAGGCCACGCTCAGCCTGGCGGTGAAGGTCGGCGGTACCACGCTGCGCGACTATGTCGGCGCCGACGGCAACCCCGGCTACTTCCGCCAGAAGCTCTATGTCTACGAGCGCGCCGGCAAACCGTGCCGCGTGTGCCGCCACCCGGTGCGTCAATTCACGCAGGGCCAACGGTCCACCTACTGGTGCGCGCACTGCCAGAAGTGAGTTCGCACGCGTGTAGTATTCGCGCGTGAATACTCCAGCTTCGATGTGCACACCCGCCGAACTCGCGGCGTTCCGCCGCAGACTCGCGCGAATCGACCCGATCCTTGCGAACCTGATTCGCACCGCGGGCAAGTTCACCCATGTCCCGAACGCGGAACACACGCCGTTCCACGCGCTCGCGCGCGCCATCGCGCACCAGCAGCTCAACGGTACCGCCGCCGAAAGCATCTTCGGGCGGTTCGTCGGACTGTATCCATCGAGGGAACAGGGCGCGGCGCTGCTGGAGGCGGAACTGGTGCTCACGACACCGGACGAGAAATTGCGCGCGGTCGGACTTTCGTTCGCCAAGATCGCCAGCATCAAGGACCTGGCGCAGAAGACCATCGACGGCACGGTGCCGGCCTACGAAATCCTGCACACGCTGGCCGACGACGAGATCGTCGAGCGCATCACGCAGGTACGCGGCATCGGACGCTGGACCGTGGAGATGCTGCTGATGTTCCGGCTCGGCCGCCCGGACATCCTGCCGGTGGACGACTTCGGCGTACGCAACGGCTTCCGGCTTGCCTACGGCCTGCGCGGCATGCCGACCACGCGCGCGCTCGCCGAATTCGGCGCGCGCTGGGCGCCATACCGCTCGGTCGCCGCCTGGTACCTGTGGCGCGCGGTGGATCTGCACAAGGCCGGCAAACTACCGGCGCCCGCGACGCGGACGAAGATCAAACTGGTGAAGAAGCGCAAGCCGCAACCGGTGCGCGCCGGCGCGAAAAAGAGGAAGCACGCGAAACGGACCGGGAAATCGCGCGCGCGGCGCGCGAAGTAATCAATACACCAGGCCCACACCCGCGCCGCGCGGGTCGGACGCCGCTTCCACCTTGCCGGTGCGGTAGTTCCAGATGACCACCTGCATGTTGCCCCACTTGCGGGTGCCCTCGCGCAGCGTGTGGCCGCGCGCTTCGAGTTCCTTGCGCTCGTCCGCCGTCAGCGCGTCGCTCTCGAACTGCAGGACATCGGGCGAGAACTGGTGATGGAAGCGCGGCGCGGCGACGATTTCCTGCGCGCTCTTGCCGTCGAGGAAGTCCAGCGTGCCGAGGATCACCATGCCCGGGATGTAGCTGCCGCCGGGCGAGCCCAGCACCATGAGACCGCCGGGTCCCTCGACGAAGGTCGGCGTGCTCGAAGAAAGCGGGCGCTTCTTCGGCGCTATGGCATTCGCATCCGCGCCGATGAGCTGGAAGCCGTTCGGCACGCCGGGCTTCACCGAGAAGTCGTCCATCTGGTTGTTCAGCAGGATGCCGGGTCCCGGGATCATCAGGCCCGAGCCGAAGAAGAAGTTGAGCGTGATGGTCGCGGCGACCATGTTGCCCTTGGCGTCGATCACCGAGAAATGGGTGGTCGACGGACCGGGTGACGGCGCGTCGACGCCCGGCAGCATGCTGCTGGGCGTGGCCTTGTCCATGCGGATCGACGCCCGCTGGCCGGCGGCGTAGTACTCGTTGATGAGGCGCGCCACCGGCACGTCCACGAAATCCGGATCACCGAGGTAGACCGCGCGATCGCGATGCACGCGCCGCATCGCTTCGACGATCAGGTGTGTGCGCGTGACCTTGTCGAGTTTCGCCAGGTCGAAGCCGTCGAGGATGTTCAACGCGTCGATGAGCGCGACACCACCCGAGGTCGGCGGCGAACCCGAGACGATGCGCGCGCCCCGGTAATGGCCCACCACCGGCGCGCGCTCCACGACCTTGTAGTTAGCCAGGTCCTCGAGCGTCCAGTTGCCGCCGAGCTGCTTCACGCCGTCGACCAGCTTGCGCGCGAACTCACCCTTGTAGAAACCGTCGGCGCCCTTGCGGGCGAGGTTCTCGAGGCTGGCGGCGAGGTCGGGCTGCTTGATCACGTAGCCGAGCTCGGGAACCTGGCCGTCCACGAGGTACACGCGCGTGGCATCCGGCGTTTTCAGGAAGGCGTTCTTCTTGAAGTCCATGCCGCCGCGCAGGCGCGGATACAGCGGAAATCCCTCGCGCGCGAGACGGATCGCGGGCGCCATGCTGACGTTCAGCGGCAACTTGCCGTACTTCTTCGCGAGATGCGCCAGGCCCGCGGCTTCGCCGGGTATGCCCGCGGCCAGCGCGGTGTCGCGCGACAGGCCCGGAACCGGGTTGCCGTCCTTGTCGAGATACATGTCGCGCGAGGCCGCGGCCGGCGCCATCTCGCGCAGGTCGATCATGACTTCGTGGCCGTCGGTGGCCCGCCGCAGCAGGAAGAATCCGCCGCCACCCAGGCCAGAGCTCGACGGCTCGACCACCGCGAGGGCCGCGGCCACCGCCACCGCCGCGTCGAAGGCGTTGCCACCCCTGGCGAGGATTTCCTTGCCGGCGTCGCTCGCCAGTGGATAGGCGCTGGCGATCGCGGCATGTCCCGGACCGGCCGCGGGAATCGCGGTGTCCGCGGCGTGCAGCGGCGCGAGGCTTGCGACGAGGAAGACGGCGATGAGCGCGCGCATCCTGCGCGCAGGAAGTGACGTCATCGTCAGACCCGCTTCATCTTCTTAAGCTCCGCGGCCACCAGCGGGTGGACGAATTCCTTCACGTCGCCGCCGAGCACCGCGATCTCTCGTACCAGCGTCGATGAAATGAACGTGAACTGTTCCTGCGGCGTCAGGAACACGGTTTCCAGGTCGCGCATCAGGTGCCGCGACATGTTGGCGAGCTGGAACTCGAACTCGAAATCCGACACGGCGCGCAAACCGCGCACCACGACCTGCACACCGTGCTTGCGCGCGAAGTCGACGGTCAGCCCGGCGTAACCCATGACCTCGACGCCCGGGATGTCCGCGAGTACCTGGCGCGCCAGCTCGACACGCTGCTCGAGCGGAAACATCGGCGCCTTGTTAGGGTTCGAAGCGATCGCCACGATGACACGCTCGAAGACTCCCGCGGCACGCCGCACCAGGTCCTGGTGGCCGTTGGTGATCGGATCGAAGGTACCCGGGTATACGGCGCTGCGTTTCATGTGGCCCTGTTCAATTGGCGAACAGATGATACCCGACCTCTCCCGCCCGTCCGTCCCGAATGCTGCGCCAGCCGCCGGGAAGCCCGGCGAGCGGCACGCGTGCGCGATGTTCGACGTAGATTCGTGCGTCGGGCGCGAGGCGGTCGCCCGCGGCCAGCGCCGCGGCGGCGGCCGAGAGCAGGTCCGCGTCGTACGGCGGGTCGAGGAACACGATGTCGAAGCGCGGCGTCGCGGGCGCGCGCGCCAGCCAGGCCAGCGCATCCGCGGCTTCAACAGTCGCGGCCGGTTCCTGCCATTCGCGCGTCACCGCATCGATCGCAGCGGCGGCGCGCCGCTCCTTTTCGACGAAGGTGACGTGCGCGGCGCCGCGCGACAGGGCTTCAAGGCCGAGCGCGCCGCTGCCGGCGAACAGGTCGAGCACGCGAGCGCCGGCGATGCGCGGTTGCAGCCAATTGAACAGGGTTTCCCGCACACGGTCGGGCGTGGGACGAATCTCCACACCGGCCGGAAAACGCAGCCGCCGGCCGCGATGTTTACCACCGATGATCCGCAGCACCCGGGTCGTCCGGGATGACTTCGGCAGTGCCGCGCGTGCACCACGATCCGCGTCATGCGTGCGCGCCGCGGCGCGACTTTTCCCGCTGTATTTGACCTTCGGCAAAAAAGACCCGCGGCTTGCCACCTTTTGGGGCCCAAGCGTACGCTACGGGCCCAATACGACAAGTTCGGCGCATCGTTCTGTACGACGAGGGAATGCGACCGTTCTGAGTTCCGCAACAGGATTCCAAGGAGCGTTATGAACAGGCTATTCGCAGCCGTGGTGATGTCCGCTGCCGCATTGCTGGCGGCCGGCTGCTCGAGCTCCGTAGACAACCCGTCCGACGTGGGACCGACGGACCCGACGCAGGGTAACGGCGCGCCTCCGGGAACCACCACCCCGCCGACCCCGGCCGCCACCGCGGCACTGTTCCAGCCGGCCCAGGGCATCTTTCCGTTTCCGAACGACCTGTACTTCTCGGGCACCACCGACGGCACCATCAACATCCAGCCGGCGAACGGCCTGATCCCCAACCAGGTCGGCTTGAATGCGCTGGACGGCTGGTCGACCACGGCCCCGATCCGCATCCGCTTCGGCGGCGCGCTGGATCCCACCTCGTTCAGCACAGCCAACATCCGCGTCTACCAGGTCACCGTCAGCAACACTAACAAGGCGGTGTCGGGCTTCACGCGCCCGCTGACTTACGGCACCGAGTTCACGGCGAACGTCGCTGCGGACGCCGGCGTCGGCCCCACGATTCTCGAGATCACGCCGCTGGTGCCGCTGGCTCCGTCGGCCGGACCCGCGACGCCCACCGACCCGGTACCGCCGGGCACCGGGTACCTGGTTCTCGTGACCAACGGCGTGCGCATGGCTGGCGGCGCCGCTGCCACCGCCGACACCGACTACGCCACCATCAAGACGACGCTCGGCCCGACGGTGAACCCGGCCAATTGCGCGACGCTGCCGAACGCGCCCATGCAGGGCGCCTGCGGCTTCACGGCATCGCATTTCGCGGTCGCCGCCAATCCGGCGCTCGGCGCCCTGGCCCTCAATCCCGCGAACATCATCATCTCCATGCACTTCAGCACCGTGGCGACGCGCGACACGCTGCGCGCGCTCGGCGGCCTGATGTTCCTCAACCCGACGCCGCCGGCGATCTCGGTCTCCGGGCCGAGCATTCCGTTGCAGAATTTCAACGGCGGATTGCCTGCCTACGGCAGCGTGCGCGGCGGCACGTTGACCGCGCCTTACTACTCTTACATTCCGACGGCGCAGGCGCCTGGCGGCATCAGCACGGATTCGAACGTGCTGCGTACCGCATGGCGCGCGGCCGCCGCACCGCCGGCACCGCTGACCGACCCCGCGGGTGAACGGAATCTCACGCGTTTCAACCCGATTCCCGAGCTGCGCGCCAGCAAGCAGATCCCGATAGTCGTCGTGCAGGCGAACGGCGTGGCGGGCGCACCCACGACCCGGCCGGCCAATGGCTGGCCGGTGGTCATCTTCGAGCATGGCATCACGCGTGACCGCACCGATGCCTTCGCGCTGGCGCAGGCCTACCTGCCCGCCGGCTGGGTCATCGTGGGCGTGGATCTGCCGCTGCACGGCGTCACCAACCCCATGAACCCGCTGTACCAGGCTGCCAACGAACAGACGTTCAACCTCGACCTGGTGGTGAATGCCAGCGGCGCGTCCGGACCGGACAGCATCATCGACTCCACCGGCACGCATTTCATCAACCTGACCTATCCACTCGCCAGCCGCGACAACCTGCGACAGGGGGTGGTCAACCTGTTGGCGCTGACGCGCGCACTTCCGACCCTGGACCTCGACGGCGACAGCGTTCCGGACATCGACCCGACGCGTATGGTCTTCGTCGGCCAGTCGCTGGGTTCGATCGTGGGCATCAGTTATGGCGCGGTCCTTCCGGCGGGCGTGCCCTACATGGCGTTCTCGGTGCCCGGCGGCGGCGTCGCGGCATTGCTGCGCGATTCGCCGACCTTCGGACCGCGCATCAACTCCGGCCTGGCCTCGCAGGGCCTGGTGCCGGGCACCTCGCTGTACGCGCAGTACTTCCGCGACACGCAGAACATCGTGGATGCCGGTGATCCGTTGAATTTCGTGACGCAGACAGCCGCCGCACGCACTATCTACTTTCAGCAGATGGTGGGCGGCGGCGGCACGCCAGCGTCACTGCCCGACCAGGTGATCCCGAACTCCGCGACGCAGCGCCTGATCACCGCCATCACCAACAACGGCCTCGCCGGCGGATTGCCCTTCCCACGCGCCACGCCCGGCAACAATGTTTCCGGTGACGGCTACGTGAACTTCGTGATCGGCGAACACGGGACGCTGCTGAGCCCGGCGAGCGCGACCAATCCGGTTGCCTACCTCCCGACCACGGGCGAAATGCAGACGGAGACGGTCCTGTTCACCTCGGGCAACCCCCTGGTTCCCATTCCCGCCGGCACGATTGTTCCGGGCTCTGTCTCCGCGGCCTCGGTTCAGCCTTAAACTGCGCGTCATTCGACTGGGGCGGTCCGGTTCGGACCGCCCCTTTTTTTTCCTGACGACTGGAACACATGGCTGAAGGCAAGCAATCTTTCCTGGCGCGCATGCGCGCCAAGATCAACCGCCCGGGCTCGTGGCTGTCCTACGACCTCGCCAACCTGGTGCCCGGCCGCAAGATCGACGCCGAGGTGCTCGATGAACTCGAGACCCGGCTGCTGACGGCCGACGTCGGTGTCGAAGCCACGGAACAGATTCTCGAAGAGCTGCGCAAGAAGGTGGCGCGCAAGGAGCTCGACGACGTCGACAAGCTCATCGCGGCGTTGACCGACGCCATCACCGCCATCCTGCTGCCGGTGCAAAAGCCGCTGGACATCGCCATGCAGAAGCCTTTCGTGCTGCTGGTGGTCGGCGTCAACGGCTCGGGCAAGACCACGACCATCGGAAAACTGGCGCGGCGGTTCGCGGACTCGGGCAAGCAGGTGGTGCTCGCGGCGGGCGACACGTTCCGCGCGGCAGCCATCGAGCAACTCGGTGTCTGGGCATCGCGCAGCGGCGCGGACATCATCCAGCAACAGGCGGGCGCCGACCCCGGCGCCGTGGTGTTCGACGCGGTGACGGCCGCGAATTCACGGCGCGCGGATGTCGTGATCATCGACACGGCCGGCCGCCTGCACAGCCAGTCGCACCTGATGGACGAACTCAAGAAGGTGAAACGCGTGATCCAGCGTGTCGAAGCTTCCGCACCGCATGAAGTGCTGCTGGTGCTGGACGCCAACCAGGGTCAGAACGCGCTCACGCAGGCCACGCAGTTCCACCAGGCAATCGGTGTCACGGGGCTGACGCTGACCAAGCTCGACGGAACCGCCAAGGGCGGCATCGTCATCGCCATCGCGCGCAAGCTCGGCATTCCGATCCGTTTCATCGGGGTGGGCGAACAGGCCGAGGATTTTGGCGAGTTCGACGCGCGCGCCTTCGCCAATGCACTGGTATCCGGCAATTCCGCCGGTGCAGGCTAATATTGCCCGCATGATCTCCTTCGAGAACGTCGCGAAGCGTTACCCGAATGGCCGCGAGGCGCTGGGCGGCGTCACCTTCGACATCCAGCCGGGCGAGTTCGTGTTCCTCACGGGACGCTCCGGCGCCGGCAAGAGCAGTGTGCTCAAGCTGATCGCGTTGCTGGAGCGGCCGACGCGCGGCACGGTGACCGTGAACGGGCAGAACACCTCGAAACTCAGGTCGGGGAAGATCCCGGCGTTCCGGCGCGCCATTGGCGTCGTGTTCCAGGACCACAAGCTGCTGCTCGACCGGCCCATCTACGACAACGTGGCCCTGCCGCTGGTGGTCGCCGGTACCCCGTACAAGGAAATCGACCGGCGCGTGCGCGCCGCGCTCGACCAGGTGGGGTTGTTAGGCCGCGAACGTTCCTCGCCGACCGAATTGTCGGTGGGCGAGCAGCAGCGCGTCGGCATCGCACGCGCCGTGATCAGCAAGCCGCAGCTGCTGATCGCCGACGAACCCACGGGCAACCTCGACCCGGCGCTCGCCGTCGAAGTCATGCTGGTGTTCAAGCGTTTCCAGGAGGTCGGCGTCACCGTGATCATCGCCTCGCACGACCCGCACCTGGTGGAAACCTTCGGCGAGCGGGAAATCGTGCTGGACGGCGGCCGGATGGCCGCGGACACGCTGCACGCCGCCGCGGCTTCCCGCATGACCGCGCGCGCGCCGCGGCTCGCCGACCTGCCAGACATCCGCACATGAGCGGGGCGGTTTCCTCGTATTTCACCCGGCATGTGCAGGCGTTGTTCGGCGCCGCAGGCAGGCTGGTGCGCGCGCCGATGGCCACGCTGCTGACGCTCATCGTCATCGGCGTGGCGCTGGCCCTGCCCGCCGGGCTCGCGCTGTTCGTCAACAACCTGCGCGTCGCCACCGGCGACCTCAGCAACACGGTCGATTTCACGGTGCATTTCAAGCTCGGCACGCCCATCGAACGCGTGCGCCAGATCGCCGCCGGCGCCGGCGAAAGACAGGGTGTCGCCTCGGTCACCGTCACGACCGCCGACCAGGCGCTCGAGGAATTCAAGCAGGCATCGGGTTTCGGCGACGCGCTCGCGGCGCTCAGGGAGAACCCGCTACCGCACCACCTCACGGTCAAGCCGGAGCAAAATGCCAGCGGTCCGGCTGAAATCGAATCGTTGCGGCGTTATTTCACCGCGTTCCCGGAAGTGGAGATCGTGCAGCTCGATCTCGACTGGGTGCGCCGCCTGCACTCCCTGCTCGACGTCCTGAAGCGCACTCTGTGGGTGGTCATCGCAGCGCTCGGACTGGGTGTTCTTGCGGTCATCGGCAACACCATCCGGCTCGAGATCCAGCAACGGCGGCAGGAGATCGAGGTCACCAAGCTGGTGGGCGGTTCGAATGCCTTCGTGCGCCGGCCGTTCCTGTACACCGGCATGTTCTATGGCTTGGGCGGCGCCCTGGTTGCGGCGTTCATCGTGATGGGTGGCATGGCCTACCTGGACCAGGCCGTCCGGGACCTCTCCGCCCAGTACGGCGGAGGCTTCCAGATGGCGGGCCTGGGCACCGACGGGCTCGGGATACTGGTCGGCGTGGGGGTGGTGCTGGGTTGGTTCGGGGCGCTGATTTCCACCGGCCGGCACCTGCGCCGGATCGAGCCCCGGGCCTAAGCACTGGCTCTTCTGGATCAATAACTTACGGTTATGGTCCCTCCGATGGGGGATGGAACAAACCGGCCCCTTAGCACTCTAATCACCCGACTGCTAATATCTCGGCCCATTAGAGATGTGTAGATCGCCCAAGGAGGTTTCGTCCAGATGACCGCCACCGCGCCCACTGCCATCGCCCTGGTCTCCCGTCAGAACGATTTCGTGCTTTCCGGTCCCGTTGGCAGTTTCGACGCCTACATGGACCAGGTGAGCCGTATCCCCGTGCTTTCGCGCGAGGATGAGGTCGGTCTCGCCAATCGATTCCGCAACGAAGGTGACCTCGACGCCGCCCGTCAGCTCGTGATGTCGCACCTGCGATTCGTGGTGCACATCGCGCGCGGCTACCTGGGTTATGGCCTGCCGCTGGGCGACGTCGTCCAGGAAGGCAACGTCGGACTCATGAAGGCGGTCAAGCGCTTCGACCCCACGGTCGGCGTGCGCCTGGTGTCCTTCGCGGTCCACTGGATCCGCGCCGAGATCCACGAGTACGTGTTGCGCAACTGGCGCCTGGTGAAGGTCGCCACGACCAAGGCGCAGCGCAAGCTGTTCTTCAATCTGCGCAAGATGAAGAAGAATCTCGCCTGGCTGTCCGCGGAGGAAACCGCGGCCGTGGCGCGCGACCTCAAGGTGTCGCCGGCGGAAGTCACCGAGATGGAAAAGCGCCTCGCGGCGCGCGACCTGTCGTTCGACCCGGTGCCGGATACCGGCAGCGAAGACGGCGACGAGACCTACTCGCCCGCCGCCTATCTACCTGCCCCGGACGCCGATCCCGCGATCCAGGTCGAGAACGCCGAGTGGGAGGACACCACCGGCGACCGCCTGGCGTCCGCCATGAAGACGCTCGATGCCCGCAGCCGCGACATCCTCGTGAGCCGCTGGACCGGTGATGCCAAGGCAACGCTGCACGACCTCGCCGACAAGTACGGCGTGTCGGCCGAGCGGATACGCCAGATCGAGGCGAGTGCGATCAAGAAAATGCGAGGGCTGATGGTCGAAGCGTAAAGGCCAAGTCTCAACGACAAGCGCCCCACGACGAACCACTCACTCGGGCCCCGGCAAATGCCGGGGCCTTTTTTATTGCCCGGGCAATCCGCGCATGCCTAAATCGGCGGCATGACCGCGGCCAGCATCGATCTCAATCCCCAGGGTGAGCAGATGGCGGACGAATCGATGATTCGCACGCTGGCGGCACAGATCGAGGCGATCTGGCCGCAGGAAAAGATCCTGCTCGATGCCTATGCGTTGCCACGGGGCGCGCGTGTGCTGGACGTGGGCTCGGGTACCGGCGAATTCAGCGCGAAGGTGGCAGCGGCGCATCCGGACTGGCAGGTACTCGGCGTGGAGCTGCTGGAAGCGTCGGTCGAATTCGCCCGCGACAAACAGGCCGCCCTGGCGCCGCGCCTGCGGTTCGAAACCGGCGACGCCTTCGCGCTCGCGCAACCCGACGACACCTACGACCTGGTCGCCAACCGGCACATGGTCCAGTCGGTGCCACACGTGGACAGGATCCTTGCCGAGCTGGTGCGCGTGACGAAACCCGGCGGGCATGTGCATCTGCTGGCAGAGGACTACACCATGCTGCACTTCATGTCCGGGCCCCTCGATCCGGACGTGTTGTGGCGCAAGGGGCCGGTGGAGTTCTCGGAACGCACCGGCACGGACTCACGCATCGGACGGCGCGCGTGGACGCTGATGCGCGCCGCCGGGCTGATCGATGTACGGGTGGACTACGTCACCGTGGACACGGTGCGCGTGCCGCGGCGCGTGTTCGCGGACATCATCACCGCCTGGCGAGACGGCTATGTACAGGCGCTGGCCACGTCCGAGTGGCCGGCGGAGACGGTGCGGCAGCACTTCGATGAAGTCATCGGATCCATACTGAATCCGGAGCACTATGCCGTCTGGCAACTGCCCATTGTTTCAGGCGTGAAACCATAACGGGAAAAACAAAGGGCGGTACCCCTGGGGATACCGCCCTTGTGTTTGACGATCAGCCGCGGACGATGGGCTGCAATTTCAGCTCGACGCGGCGGTTCTGCTGCTTGCCCTGCGGCGTGCTGTTGCTCGCGATCGGACGGGCCTCGCCGGCGCCGAAGGTGACGATGCGCTGGCCATTCACGCCGCGCGAGTTCAGGTAGCTGCCGACCGAGTTGGCGCGCTCCAGCGACAGCTGCTGGTTGTATGCGTCGGTGCCATCGCTGTCGGTGTGGCCTTCGACGTCGATCGTGGTCTTGTCGAATTCCTTGAGCACCAGGCTGACCGAATCGAGCACCCTGAAGAAGCTGGAGTTGAGGTCGGCGCTCGCGGTCTTGAAGGTCACGTTGCCGGGCATGTTGAGGATGATGTCGTTGCCGGCACGCGTGACGGACACGCCCGAATCCTGCAGCTGCGCGCGCAGCTTCGCTTCCTGCTTGTCCATGTACGCGCCCACGCCCGCGCCCGTCAGCGCGCCGATGCCGGCGCCGATCAGCGCGCGTTCGCGACGCTCCTTGGAGTTGTCGCCCGTGGCGGCGCCGAGGACCGCGCCCGCCAGCGCGCCGATGCCGGCACCCTTGGAGGCGTTGTTGACCTTCTTCTCGCCCGTGTAGGCGTCGGTGGTTGTACAGCCTGCGGCCGTCAATGCGGCGGCCACGACTAACAACGTGCAGCGGATCAATGTCGATGACTTCATGCAATCCTCCTTGCGGGCAAATCTGCAGCCAAATTAACGGCGAGCATCTGAACGCCGAATGAACCCGCATTCTGTGCGCCAGTTCTCAGTCGACGGCTTCGCTGGAAGCCGGTGGCGAGGTCGCCCGTTTATAGCCGCGGGGCCTGATCGCAACCGTGTTGCGGATCAGTGTGCAGCGCACCCCATCCTTGCGGAAGTAGCCGTATTCGAAAGACGGCGTCGAGCGACCGTCGCGCTCGAGTTCGATCCTAATGGCCGCTTCTTGTTCCGGCGTAAGAGAAAATCTCATCTCGAGGTCGGAATTCCCGCCATGATCGAAAGAGATCGTCATGGCGCGGGTCCACACCGAATAACCCGGGAATACACGCGCGCAGGCCAGGGCCGCGATGGGATCGGCGAGCGCCGCCTGGTACCCGCCGAACATCACGCCGCCGGGATTGCGCGACTTGGCGTTCAGTGGCAGCAGGATTCGCACTCCGCGCCAGTTGTCGCGGATCTCGAGCACCTTGATGCGCATCGGCCGGAACGGCGGATAGAGTTCCAGCAGGCGGGCATCGGAGAACATCCCGCTGCGCACGACCATCCTCATGAACTTCGCCATCAGCGCCATGCGCCCACCTCGTTAGGCCGCATTCTTGCAGACGCAGGCGCCCGGGCGTAGCGTTCCGCCCCATGCGCACCATGCACCAGTGGCTGGACGAATACGGCGCCAGCCACACCAACTCGACCAACGAGGTCCTGCACTGGATCTGCGTGCCGGCCATCGTCATGACCGTGGTGGGATTCCTGTGGGCCATCCCGGTCCCGCAGGCATTCGCGCAGATTTCGCCCTGGCTGAACTGGGCCACCCTCGGCGTCGCCGCCGCGGTTTCCTACTACTTTCTGCTGTCGCCGTCGCTCGGTGTCGGCGCCGCCATCTGCCTGGTGGCCCTGCTGTTCGTTGTTAGATGGCTGGACACGCTGCCCTGGCCGCTGTGGCAGACCTGCCTGGCCGTGTTCGTCGTCGCCTGGATCGGCCAGTTCATCGGTCACTCGATCGAGGGCAAGCGACCCTCTTTCTTCAAGGACGTGCAGTTCCTGCTGATCGGCCCGATCTGGCTGATGTCACACGTCTATCGCCGGCTGGGCCTTTCGTTCTAGCGAGCGTACGCGCGGTATCATCGCGCCATGCTGAATCCCCTCGATCTCTATGACCTGCGCGGCCTGCTCACCGAAGACGAGCGCGCCGTACAGGACTCCGTCGGCAGGTTCGTCGACGAAAAGGTCCTGCCCATCATCCAGGAATGCTTTGAAAAGCATCACTTTCCGAAAGAGCTGATCCCGGAGATCGCCGAACTCGGGTTGTTGGGATCGTCCATCCAGGGTTACGACTGCGCCGGCCTGAATGCCGTCAACTACGGCCTGATCTGCCAGGAGCTGGAACGCGGTGACTCCGGAATCCGCAGTTTCGTCTCGGTGCAGAGCTCGCTGTGCATGTATCCCATTTATGCCTTCGGCAGCGAAGAGCAGAAGCAGCGCTGGCTGCCGGAGATGGCGCGCGGCAAACGCATCGGCTGCTTCGGACTCACGGAACCGCACGGCGGCTCCGACCCGTCGAACATGAAGACCCACGCGAAGAAGAAAGGCGGCGACTGGGTCATCAACGGTTCGAAGATGTGGATCACCAACGGCGCCATCGCCGACCTGTGCATCTGCTGGGCGATGACCGACGACGGCATCCGCGGCTTCATCGTCGAGAAAGGCATGAAGGGTTTCTCGGCCCCGGAGATCGAACGCAAGTTCAGCCTGCGCGCCTCGGTGACGTCGGCACTGTTCTTCGACAACGTGGTGGTGCCCGAGTCCAGCATGTTGCCGAACGTGAAAGGCCTCAAGGGGCCGCTGTCCTGTCTTACGCAGGCGCGTTACGGCATCACCTGGGGCGTGATCGGCGCCGCCCAATCTTGCCTGGCGCAGCTCATCGATTACACCAGGACGCGGGAGTTGTTCGGCAAACCGCTCGCGGCCACCCAGGCTATCCAGCTGAGGCTCGCGGAGATGGCGCGCAAAATCACGACCGCGCAGCTGCTGTCGTACCAGCTGGGACGTCTCAAGGACCAGGGGAAAATGCAGCCGCCGCAGGTGTCCCTGGCCAAGTGGAACAACTGCCGCATGGCGCTCGACATCGCGCGCGATTGCCGCGACATGCTGGGCGGCTCCGGGATCAGCGCCGAGTACGTGCCCATCCGGCACGCGCTCAACCTCGAAAGCGTGATCACCTACGAAGGCACCGAGACCATCCACCAGCTCACCATCGGCCGGGAGCTCACGGGGATCTCTGCGTTCTAGCTGCCAGGCACGAAGAACGGCACGCGCGTTTCCTGGAACACCGGCATGGATTCGCAGCGCGCCGCCAGCGTGCCGAGCGACTGGAAGACCACCGGGTCGGCAGCGACGCGCAGCGTGTCGTTCAGGAACGTGAACACGCACACCGCGGTGATGTCCGCCTGGGTCATGCGTTTGCCGACCAGCCACTGCGAAACGCCGCGCTCGCCGAGGTAACGATCGATGGCGGCAAGCGAGCCGCTCATCTGCGTGCGGCAGCGCGCCACCCAGGGTTCATGGCGCTTGTCTTCAGGACGGAAGGCGCGTTCGTAGACCTGCAGCACGCCCTTCTCGGCGGCACCGGTGGCCAGCGCCATGAGATTGAGTGCCTGGCGCCGCTCCGGGCCGGAAGGCGGCAGCAGCGCGCGGCCGGGTCCGGCGCGTTCGTCGAGGTAGTCGAGGATCGCGCCGGACTCCATGAGTTTTTCGCCCTCGTCGGTGACCAGCGTCGGCACGCGCCCCAGCGGGTTGTATTCGCGGATGCGGTCGAAGTCGCGCCCGATCGACCAGTTGCCGTGTTCGAAGGGGATGTCGAGCAGCTTCATCGTGATGGCGACGCGGCGCACGAACGGCGAATCGAACATTCCAATCAACAGCATCCGGGGACCTCCGGTCCTTGTAGTTAGTTGGTGCGGAAGAAAAACAGGTACCAGATGATGGCCGCGGCGATGACCGCGTCCACGAGCAGGAACCAGGCGAAGAACCTGCGCCGCGCGGCGCGCTGGACCGCCTCGAGCTGCACGCGCAGCAGCGGGTTGTCGTCGATGTGGGAATCGATCCATTCCCTGGCCCGGCGGCCGTCGAGGTTGTGCGACTCGCGCAGCGCGTCGACCGCGTCCTGCAACCGCCCTTCGTCGAGCAGCGCGACGGGTTCGGGCGGCAGCGGCTTGTAACGCGGGTCGGCCCTCACGGCAAACCCCGCGCGCCGCTGCGCGGCGTTGATTCATCAGGGAGGTGGATCATGTCGTCCCAGTCACATCTCGCCGAGCCACAACTCAACGCCACGCCGTTGATCGACGTGCTGCTGGTGCTGATCGTCATGTTGATATTGACGTTGCCGGTGGCCACACATGCGGTGAAACTCAATTTGCCACATGGCGATGGCGAGCCGCCACCGTCCACCGTGTATCTCGACATTACCCACGCCGGGGAAATCTATTTCAATGGGCAATTGGTGCCATCGATCGGCGAGCTCGAGCCGAAGCTCGCAGGACTGGCGCATTGGGCGAATCCGCCGCTGTTGCAGGTGGTCGCCGACAAACGTGCACCGTACGGGCGCGTGGCACAGGTGCTGGCCGCGGCGCAGCGCTCCAAGGTCGCGAAGCTCAGCGTGAACCCGGTACGCTGACCCGCGACTTCAGAAACCGCGCTCCGCGCACAGCGTGGCCTCGGCGATCCAGCAGAACAGCAGCACCCCCACGGCGAACCACTGCCAGAACGTCTGCAGCGAGCGTTCGTCGGCGGGCTCGCCGGCATCCGGGCGGGATTCCGCCCGGCGTGTGTCGCGTGGCTGCATGGGCAGGCCCAGGTATTCCGGCGCGGCGCTCACAGGGCGAGCCAGTGCGTGCCGGTTTCGCGCCGGTGCAGATAGACGAAACGCGCCCGCGACAGCCGCGCCGCGAAATCGTTGCTGCGCGTGCCGACGCGTTCGAGAAACCGCCGCCAGCGTTCGCCTGGCTGCTGCCCGAACTGGCCACCGGGATAAGTACGATCCACCTTGCTGTCCTCGCTCATGGCGGTCACCTCGTCTTGCCTGGGTGACATTTCGCGCCGCCGCGGCGGCGCTCCCATGGCGGGTTGATGGCGCGGCCGAGGTGGAAAGTGACCAAATGTGGCCACCCCACGCACCGTGGCAGGAGGTCGCTTACACTTCGGCTGCCATGAAAAAGAACATCGCCATCGTCGAGGACGAACGCGCCATCCGCGACAACTACGCCGCCGCCTTCTCGCGCGAGGGGTACGCGGTGCGCGGTTATCCGAACCGGCGCGACGCCATGACGGCGTTCGCCGCCCGCCTCCCGGACCTGGCCGTGATCGACATCTCGCTCGAGGACGAACCCGAGGGTGGCTTCGAGCTGTGCCGGGAACTGCGCGGCCTGTCGGCCGAACTGCCCATCATTTTCCTGACGGCGCGCGACAGCGAACTGGACGCGGTGTCGGGACTGCGGCTCGGCGCCGATGATTTCCTCACCAAGGACCTGTCGCTCGCGCACCTGATCGCGCGCGTGAACGCGCTGTTCCGCCGCGTCGATGCGTTGCGCCGTCCCACCGAGGAGAAGCAGGTCATCCGCCGCGGCGCGCTGACGCTCGACAGCGAGCGCATGTCGGTCGAGTGGAACGGCCAGGTGGTGCTGCTGTCGCTCACGGAGTTCTGGATCGTGTACGCGCTCACCAAGCACCCGGGGCACGTGAAGAACCGCCAGCAGCTCATGGACGCCGCCAACGTGGTGCTGGACGACAACACCATCACCTCGCACATCAAGCGCATCCGCCGCAAATTCCCGGCGGTCGACGAGAAGTTCGACGCCGTGCACACCG
>Ga0315912_10001403_pt1 | contig 29851 bp, 25 predicted proteins | sample VfabasoilMG_FD_204469 | JGI IMG/M metagenome (GOLD analysis project Ga0315912, IMG submission 204469) | Garden soil microbial communities collected in Santa Monica, California, United States - V. faba soil | ecosystem: Environmental > Terrestrial > Soil > Garden | place: USA: California...
CCCGAGGCGAAAGGACGTGCACTGCCGGTTGGGGCAGCGCGGAGGTCGGAAGGTCATGGCGGTGGTTCGGGGACCGACGTCCCCTCGAGCGGAAGACGTCGCGAACTCGCCGCGGTGACAGGTGAACCGAAAAAAATTGGGCGCGCCGTATTCGATTCCGGCCAATTCAGGGGGCCAGCTTCAGAGGTTGGCGCCGAAGCCCTGTGTCGCCTCGCGCACCACCTCCGGCTGCCCCTCGTCGTCGAGGATCGCCAGCACGTCGAGCTCGACACATCGGCACGGCACGCCCGCCAGCTCCGTCAGCGACGGTCGCGTGCTGCCGCCCTCGCCGTTGATCACTTCCTTGACGTAGGTGCCGTGCTGCGTGCGGATCTTGATGCGCCAGTCGAGGCTGTCCGCGACCGCTTCGAAGCCGGTGAACTCGATCCAGCGCTCGCGCTCCTTGTCGGCGCGGCGATGCGCGACGCGCTCGGGCGTGTGTTGCACGATGTTCAAGCGCCGGCCGACCAGCGGGGCCAGGCGCGCGGGGTCGATCGGGCCCTCGGCGCGCACCAGCGCCTCGTACTCCTTGGCGTGCGGCGTCTCCTTGATCGTGCGCACGCGGTTCTTCTCGGTCCAGTGCAGGTTGAGCACCTCGAGGCGCCCGGCGTTGCGGCGGTTGATCTCGGCCTCGACGGCGGCGAGATCGACGTCGTGCACCTTGGGGTTGAGGAGCTCGAGCACGAAGGGTCGGCCGGCGCCGAGCATGCGCACGTCGACGTCTTCGCGGCCGGCGCCGTGGAACTTGTTCTTGCGCGTCTTGAAGGCCGCGCCGACCACCCAGCCGACCAGCTCTTGCACCGAGTCGCGCGTCAGCTTGCCGAAGCCCTCGCAGCGCGCGCAGCCCTTGCGGCGGCGCGGGTGGCCCTTGCACTCCGGACAGAAGAACACCGTCTGCGGCAGGTCGCGGCAGAGCTTCTTGTAGCGGCCTTCGAGGAAGACCTTGACCTGCGGCAGGTGCTTGTCGGGTTCGGGCTGCATGGCGGAGACTCCTGGGCTCTGCGCGGGGGACGCCGCGGGGACGCATCAACGTCCGAGTCGAAGTGGGTGAAGGGCGGGCAGGCGCCGGCGCGCGTGCCGGAACTGCGGGGCGAAGAGGATAGCGGCCCGCGGCGCGCGGCGACAGGCGCGGCCTTTTCCTGCGGCGGACGCGGCCCGGCCTGCCTAGAATCCGCCGCCCATGTTCCCCGAGCTGTTCGAGGTCCCCGGCTTGCACTTCCCGGTGCGCTCCTTCGGGCTGATGCTGGCGCTCGGGTTCCTGCTCGGCTCGTGGCTGTACACGAAGCTGGCCGAGCGCTTCGGCGACGACCCGCAGCACGACCCGGCGCGCTACTCGGCGATCACGCTCTGGATCTTGTTCGGCGTGGTGGCCGGCGCGCGCGTCCACTACGTGATCGTGCAGATCCTGCGCTTCGACGGCAGCGACCCGTCGAACGAGAACTTCCTCGCGCACCCGCTCGAGATGGTGCAGGTCTGGAAGGGCGGGCTCTCGATGTACGGCGGCATGTTCGGCGCGATCGCGGCCGGCATGTGGAAGGCGCGCCGCGAGCGCGTGCGCGCGCTGCACGCGCTCGACCTGGGCTTGATCGCGGGCTTCGTCGGCCAGGCGATCGGGCGCGTCGGCTGCTTCCTGGTCGGCGACGACTACGGCAGCGTCGTGCCCGAGGCCTGGCGCCAGCTGCCCTGGCCGGTCACGCTGACCGTGCCCGATCCCCTGCCGGAGGGCAGCCTGTTCGGCAGCGAGAACGCCGGGCAGGTGCTGTGGGCCACGCAGAACTGGATGACGGTCAAGGCCCTGCTGGTGGCGTACGTCGGCTGGCGCGTGCTGCTGCGCCGCCAGTACACCGGCCAGGTGACCTTCGTGATCCTGGTCGCCTACGGCGTCCTGCGCTTCGCGGTCGAGTGCTTCCGCGGCGACGAGATCCGCGGCGTGTGGTTCGGCGGCGCGCTCTCGACCTCGCAGATCGTGTCGATCGTGGCCGCGGCTTTCGGGCTGCTGATGCTGTTCCAGTGGCGCCACCGGCGCGACGTGCTGCCGGACGCGCGCCGCGACCGCAAGCCGGCTGCACCGCCGGCCGCGCCGCCCCGGCCCGGACAGATCGTGTGAGCATGCGCCGCGCGCGCAGCGAGCGCTCGACGCCCGGTCTGTTCGAGGCCCGCACGGCGGCGCCGGCGTCGAGCGCCACGGCGCTGTACCGCGTGCAGGCCGGCATCGACGAGGCCGGTCTCGGGCCGCTGCTCGGGCCGCTGACGCTGGGTGTCGCCGCCCTGCGGCTGCCGGCGCCCGACTGCGATCCCTGGCGCGCGTTGGAGGAGCGCGTGACGCGCGAACCGTCGCTCGACGCGACGCACCTGGTCGTCGCCGACTCCAAGCAGGTCTTCGCGCGCCATCCGCGCGGCGAGCGGCGCCTGGAGCACGCGGTGCTGGCCTTCCTGGCGCAGCGACCCGCCGGCCGCGGCGTCCCCGGCACGGCGCGCGCGCTGTGCGACTCCTTCGCGCCGGGGATCGCGCCGCCCGACGCGTTGGCCGACGAGTTCTGGGCCGGCGAGCTCGCCACGCTCGCGCTGCCGCGCCAGCTGGCGCGCGCGGAGGTCGAGGCCTCGGCGCGCGAGCTCGGGGCGCTGCTGGCGCGCCAGGGCCTCGAGCTGCTCGAGCTCGGCGTGCGCGCGCTCTCCGTGCCGCAACTCAACGCCTCCTTTTCCTGCACCGAGAACAAGAGCCGCACGCACTGGCTCGAGACGCGCGCCCTGGTGCTCCACCTGTGGGAGCGCTACGGCGCCGAGGGCTTGGCGCTGCTGGTCGACCGCCAGGGCGGCCGGCTGCACTACCGCGCCCTGCTCGAGGAGGCCTTCCCCGGGGCGCTGGTGCGCACGCTGTGCGAGACGGCGCCGCACTCCGAGTACACGGTCGACGCCCCGGCGCGCGCCGGGAGCCCGGTGCGATCCCTGCGCATCGCCTTCCGCGAGCGGGCCGAGGGCCACTCCTTCGCCGTGGCGCTGGCTTCGTGCAGCGCCAAGTACGTGCGCGAGCTGGCGATGGCGGCCTTCAACGCCTGGTGGTCCGCGCGCGCGCCCGGGCTGGTCCCGACCGCCGGCTACGTCAGCGACGCGCGCCGCTGGCTGGCCCAGGCCGACCAGGCGATCGCGAGCGCCGGCATCGCGCGCGCGGCGCTGGTGCGCGAGCGCTGACGCGGGGCCCGCTCGCGTGGTAGCTTTTTCGGCTCGTCCGCGCGGACCGGAGCTCCACGAAGCGTGAAGATCGCCATCCTCGGTGCCGGTGTCTCCGGTCTCGCCCTGGCCCGATTCCTGATCGAGGGCGGGGTCGGGGCGCACCAGTTGAGCCTGTTCGAGGCCGCCGCCGAGCCGGGCGGCCTGTGCCGCTCGAAGAACGTCGACGGCTTCGTCTACGACGTCTCGGGCGGCCACATCCTGTACAGCAAGGACGCGCACGCGATGCGCTGGATGCAGGAGGCCTGCGGCGGCGAGGCGGCCTTCGTGCGCAAGGCGCGCAACACGCGCATCCGCTTCGAGCATCGTTGGGTCAACTACCCCTTCGAGAACGGCCTGGGCGACCTGCCGCCGCAGGCCAACTTCGACTGCCTCAAGGGCTACGTCGAGGCCTGGCATCGCCGGCGCGTCGACGGCTCGGAGGCGCCGCCGGCCTTCGGCGACTGGGTGCGCTGGCGCTTCGGCGAGGGCATCGCGCGCCACTTCATGGACCCCTACAACGAGAAGGTCTGGAAGCGCGCGCTCGGGCACCTGACCAGCGACTGGGTCGCGGGTCGCGTGCCGGACGCACCCGTCGACGACGTGCTGCGCGCCGCGGTCGGCATGCGCACCGAGGGCTACACGCACCAGTCGACCTTCTTCTACCCGAAGCGCGGCGGCTTCCAGGCGATCACCGACGGGCTGGCGGCGCCGCTGGCGCCGCGCATCCGCTACCGCACGCCGGTCGCGGAGCTCGTGCGCTCGAAGTCGGGCTGGCGCGTCAACGCCGAGGAATTCGACTTGGTGGTGTCGACGCTTTCGCTGAGCGACCTGCCGCGGCTCGTCGCCGGCCTGCCCGACGACGTCGCGCGCGCGATGCGCGAGCTCGAGTACAACGGCATCGTCTGCATCCTGCTGGCGCTGGCGCGGCGCGAGCACCCCGACCTGTCCTGGATCTACCTGCCGCACGCGATCCAGGGGCCGGCGAACCGCGTGACCTTCATGTCGAACTACTCGCCGCACAACGCGCCGCCGGAACACTCCTCGCTCCTGTGCGAGGTGACGCTGGCGGGCGGCACGCCGCCCCCGGGGGCGGAGCTCGAGCGCGAGACGATCGAGGGCCTGGTGCGCGCGGGCCTCTTGCGCCGCGACGAGGTGCTGTTCACCGACCGCAGCGAGATCCGCCAGGCCTATGTGGTCTTCGACCACGGCTACGCCGCGCGGCGGCGCACGGCCCTGGGCTGGCTGGAGGGGCAGGACCTGATCCCGCTGGGCCGCTTCGGGCGCTTCGAGTACGACAACTCCGACCAGTGCGTGGTCAAGGCCCGCGAGCTGGCCGGGAAGCTCCTGCCGCGCATCCGGCGCGGGAACTGAGGCGCTGCGGGGCTCGGGGGAGGGTCGACTCGCTCAGCGGGACGGGAACCCTGCGTCCCCCAGGATCGTCCCAAGGCGTTACCCTGTCGGCGCAACACCGGCGCACGCAGGGGCAACTGACCGCTGGCGCGGCCTGGCGCGGCCAGGCACAGGGGGAACGACCATGCTGACGATCCGAAGCTCGGGCCTCGCGGGGGCACTGCTGGCGCTCGTCGCCACAGCCTGTGGTGGCGGCGGCGGCGGGATCCAGCCGCCCAGCCAGCTCAGCTACGACGGCGCGGGTCCCTTGGCGCTCGTCGATCTGCCGGTCGCGGCCGCGCACCCGAGCGTGCACGGCACGGTCGAGCGCTACTCGGTCGAGCCGGCCCTGCCGCCCGGCCTGGCGCTCGATCCCGCGACCGGGGTGCTCTCCGGCACGCCGATCGAGGTCGCCGCGCGCCGGCCGTACACGATCCGCGCCCACAACCGCGGCGGTTCGGTCGGCTTCGCCTTCGACCTGGCTGTCCTGAGTGCGCCGCGCTTCGCCTACGTCGCCGCGCGCGACGACTCGACGCTCTCGATCCTGCGCGTCGACGCGGCGGACGGCCGGCTCGAGCGCAGCGGGTTGTGCTTCGCGCCGAGCGGACAGCGCGGACCCGAGCACATCGTGGTGCACCCCTCGCAGCGCTTCCTGTTCGTGCCCAACGCCGAGACCGACAACCTCTCGTGCTACGCGGTCGGCGACGACGGCTGGCTGACGGCGCGCGCGCCGGTGCCGCTCGACGCCGGGCCGCACCGCGCTGCGGTGCGACCCGACGGCCGCTTCGTCTACGTCACCAGCCGCGGCGCCGGCACGCTCCACACCTTCGCGGTCGAGCCGCTGAGCGGCGTGCTGACGCCCGCGGGCGCGCCGCTGACCGGCCTCGCGCAGCCGGGCGAGCTGGCGCTCGACCCCGAGGGCCGCTTCGTGTTCCTGACCGAGCACGGCGTCGGGTCGGAGGGCGCGCGCGTGCGCACGCTGCGCAGCGATTCGAGCAGCGGCCTGCTGACGGCGGTCGAGGCGCGCATCGAGCTGCCGCAGGGCTCGCCCTCGGGCTTGCGCGTCGGCCTGGTGCGGCCGCTGGTCTTCGTGACCTTCTCCGCGTCGAACCAGGTGCTGCCGCTGCGCTACGAGCGCGAGACAGGGGTCTTGACCGCGCTGCCGACGCAGTCGACGGGCGCCGGCCCCGAGGCGCTGGCGGTCGACCCGCTGGGGCGCTTCACCTTCGTCGCCAACCGTGCCAGCGGCACGCTCTCGTGCTTCCGCATCGACCAGGAGACCGGCGGCTTGAGCGAGGTCTCGACCGCGGCGTCCGGCGTGCAGCCCGCGGCGCTGGTGCTCGATCCGCTGGGCCGTTTCCTGTACGTGGCCAACGCCAGCTCGCACGACCTGATGCAGTTCGACGTGGCGGCGGCCAGCGGCGAGCTGGCGGCGGTCGAGACCTGGACGCTGCGTCCGGGCCCCTGCGACGTCGCCTTCGTGCACGCGCCGCGCATCGTGCGGCCGGCGGCGCGCTTCCTCCACGTGCTCAACGCCGGCTCGAACGACGTCTCGAACTACACCCTCGAGGCCGCGGGCCTGCCGCAGGAGCAGCACCCGACCTCGAGCGCGGGGCACGCACCGCGCGCGCTGCTGCGCCACCCGCGCCACGCGGTGCAGTACGCCTTCGACGCGGCGACGTCCACGCTGGGCGAGTACCGCGTCGACGCCGGGGACGGCCGCCTGACCCCGATCGGCGCGCCCGAGCCGCTGGGCGGCAGCGAGGTCGCGCTGGCGGTCGATCCGGCCGGGCGCTTCGTCTACGCCGCGCGGCGCGAGGTCGTGACGCCCGGCGACGCCTGGCTGGCGACCTTCGCCGTCGACCCCTTCGACGCCTCGCTGACGCTGCGCAGCGACCAGCCGATCGCGGCCAAGCCCGTGGCGCTGAGTGTCGAACCCAACGGCCGCTTCCTGTTCGTCGCGCGCCGCGGCCAGCCCAACGAGATCCAGACCTTCGCGCTCGAGCGCGACACGGGCCTGCCCCTGGCGGTCGGCACGCCGGTCCCGGCGCCGGGCATCAGCGCGCTGACCTGTCATCCGACCGGGCGGTCGCTGTACGGCGTGCTGCACTTCTCGAACGCGTTGCTGCAGTACACGCTGGAGCCGGAGAGCGGCCAGCTCGGGCTGGTGCTCAACGTCTCGCGCGCCGGGATCGAACCGGTCGGGCTGGTGTTCTCGGCCGACGGGAGCTGCGCCTGGGCCGCCTTCCAGGACTCGGCCGGGGTCAAGGGCCAGGGCCACGTCGCGCGCTTCGAGGTCGACCGCGCCACCGGGCGGCTGATCACGCCGGCGCTGACCTACGCCTACGGCACGAACCCGAGCGCCTTGGTGCTCGAGCCGGGCGGACGGCGGCTGTTCGTGACCAACTCCGGCAGCCACGACCTGACGACCTTCGACGTCGATCCCGCGACGGGCGAGCTGACGGCGCGCGGCAGCGTCGCCACGGGCCTCGAGCCGCGCGCGATCGGCGCGACGCCGATCCAACCCTGAGAGCCTGCGAACCTATCGGAGACGCGGCGCGCGCTATGCTCGCGCCATGCTGCTCCCCGCGCTCGCGCTGTGTTCGCTGGCCTCCGCCTCCCCCACGCCGAGCGCAGCGATGGCCGGCGACCGCCTGACCGGCCGCGCCTTCGCGTCGCGCAGCGAGGTCGTCGCACGCCACGGCATGGCGGCGACCAGCCAGCCGCTGGCGACGCAGGCGGCGCTCGAGATCCTGCGCCGCGGCGGCAGCGCGGTCGACGCGGCGATCGCGGCCAACGCCGTGCTCGCGCTGGTCGAGCCGACCGGTTGCGGGCCGGGCGGCGACCTGTTCGCGATCGTGTGGGACCCCGAGACGAAGCGGCTCCACGGGCTCAACGCCAGCGGCCGCTCGCCCGCGAGCCTCGAACTGGCCGAGTTCGAGCGGCGCGGGTTGAAGCGCATCCCGGCCCTCGGGGCCCTGCCGATCAGCGTGCCGGGTTGCGTCGACGGCTGGTGCGAGCTCTCGGCGCGCTTCGGCAAGCTGCCGCTGGCCGAGGTGCTCGCGCCCGCGATCGCCTACGCGCGCGAGGGCGCGCCGATCAGCGAGTTGATCGCGATGTACTGGGCGCGCAGCGTCAAGAGCCTGCGCGAGCAGCCGGGCTTCCTCGCCACCTTCTCGATCGACGGGCGCGCGCCGGCGCTGGGCGAGAGCTGGCGCAACCCGGGGCTGGCCGACACGTTGACCGCCATCGGCCGCGGCGGACGCGACGCCTTCTACCGCGGCGCGCTGGCCGAGCGCATCGCGACGAGCGTGCAGGCCGCGGGCGGCTTCCTGAGCGTGCAGGACCTGGCCGAGCACCGCTCGGACTGGATCGACCCGGTGTCCGTCGACTACCGCGGCTTCCAGGTGTGGGAGCTGCCGCCCAGCGGCCAGGGCATCGCGGCGCTGCAGATGCTCGCCATCCTCGAGGGCTACGACCTGCGCGCGATGGGCTTCGGCAGCGCGTCCTACGCGCACCTGTTCCTGGAGGCGAAGAAGCTGGCCTTCGAGGACCGCGCGCGCTGGTACGCCGACCCCCACTTCACGCGCCTGCCCGTGCGCGCGCTGATCTCGAAGGAGTACGCCGCCGAGCGCCGCGCGCTGATCGACCCGGCGCGCGCCGCGCGCAGCTACCCGGCCGGCAACCCCGCGCTCGAGCAGGGCGACACGATCTGTCTCGCGACCGCCGACGAGCGCGGCATGATGGTCTCGCTGATCCAGTCCAACTTCCGCGGCTTCGGCTCGGGCGTGTGCCCGGAAGGCCTGGGCTTCGGCCTGCAGGACCGCGGCGAGCTCTTCGACCTGACGCCCGGCCGGCCGAACAGCTACGCGCCGAGGAAGCGGCCGTTCCACACGATCATCCCGGGCTTCGTCACCAAGGACGGCGCTCCCTACCTGGCCTTCGGCGTGATGGGCGGCGCGACGCAGCCGCAGGGCCACGTGCAGGTGCTGGTCAACCACATCGACTTCGGCATGAACACGCAGGAGGCCGGCGACGCGCCGCGCATGCTGCACGAGGGCTCGTCGGAGCCGACCGGCGAGGTCATGAAGGACGGCGGCACGGTGTCGCTCGAGACCGGCTTCGACTGGGAGGTCGTGCGCGCGCTGGTGACCATGGGCCACAAGGTCGGGACCAACTTCGGCGACTTCGGCGGCTACCAGGCGATCCGCTTCGACGCCGCGACCAAGACCTACTTCGGCGCCTCGGAATCGCGCAAGGACGGCCAGGCGGCGGGCTGGTGAGCGCGCGCGCCGCGCCGTGGGGATGCGCGCCTCAACCCGGCAGCGGACGTCCGACCAGGTTCGCGTCCATCGGCGCGTGCTGGGCGTGGATGCGGTGCGTGCCGAAGCACAGCGCGCGCAGGATCTCGACCGGGCGCTGGTGCCAGCTGGCCCAGGAGAGCGGCGTGTCGCCGTGCGCGTCGGTCGTCTCGCGGCGCGCGCCGGCCTGCAGCAGGAGCTCGATCGACTCCAGCGTGCCTGCAGCGGCGGCGCGGTGCAGCGCCGTCTCGCCGCGCGTGCGCGCGTCGCGCATGTAGGCGCCGGTCTCGACGCCCGGGCGCGTGGCGGCCTGGACCTTGGCGCCGGCGGCCAGGAGCACGCGCAGGACCTGCGTCTGGCCGCGCATCTCGCGCCGCGCGAGCGCGGCGTGCAGCGCCGTCTCGCCCGTGTCGGGCAGCGCATGGGTCGCGCTGGCGCCCTGCTCGATCAGGTACTCGCACAGCTGCCAGTGGCCGTGGAACGCGGCGCCGTTGAGGTCGAGGTTCTCGCCCAGCGTCGCCAGCGCCGCGCCCTGCGAGACGAGGTGGCGCAGCGCGCTGACGTCGCCGTAGTACGCGCACCACCGGACCAGCGGCACGCCCTCGGCGTCGCTGGCCGTCGCCGGCTGCCCGGCCGCGAGGTGCTCGAACACCAGGTCGGTGCGGCCGTCGCGGATCTGCTCGAGGCGCGTCATCGCTCGCGAGCTTGCGGATCGCGGAGCTCGAACGCCAGGACGCGCTGCCACTCCTCCGCGGACAGCCGCTCGAGCGCGCGGTCGGCGTAGGTGGGCGAGCCGCCCGGGCCGAAGTACCAGGGCTGGCCGTACTCGCTCCAGATCAGGCGGCCGAGCTCGGTCAGGCCCTCGAGCGGACGATCCTCGTAGACCTGCACCGTGAAGGCTTCCCTGTCCTGCTGCCAGATCACCGGCGCGACGCCCGCGGCGTAGGTCAACGGGCCGCTGCCCAGCGCGCCCAGGTTCCAGGCCCGCAGCGTACCGGCGGCGACCCGGCGCGGGTCGTGATCGAAGTGCAGGCGGTGCTGCTCGTGCCAGGACTCGTACTCGAAGCGCCGCCCGTCGGTCTCGATCCAGGCCGGCATCTTCAACGCGCCGTCGCGCACGGCGAAGGTCACGCGCCACTCAGGCTCGCGCGGGTAGCGCGGGTCCGTGTAGCACAGGCGCTGGTCCTCGACGCGCACCGGGCGCGGCGGGTAGTGCCAGGCGCGCGGCGAGCGATCGTCCTCGTTGACGCTCGGGTAGCGCACCACCGTCAACACCAGCTCCCAGCCCTCGGCGCCGCGCGCGAAGCCCCAGATCTCGTCCATGCCGCGGCCGATGATGTTGCGCGGTCCGCGCCAGACCCAGCGGCCCTCCAAGGCCGCGAGCGGGTCGGGGTCCGCGAGCGAGTCGGGCGCGGCCGGAACGGGCGGGCTCGACGGTGCCTGGCAGGACATGAACGCCACGAGCGTCGTGGCGAGAGCGAGCGAGCGCATGCGGACCTCCTGGGACGGGACGGACTGAACCGTCCGCGTCCGCGGAAGTGGCGCCGCGCGACAGAACCCGAACGCGTCAGACCGGCGCGGCCTTCTTCGCCGGCCGCTTCCAGCCGCGGATCGCCTGGCGCAGCCAGCTCTCGATCTCGCCGACCTTGACCTGCTCCTGCTGCATCGTGTCGCGCTCGCGGATCGTCACCACGCCGTCCTTCATGGTGTCGCCGTCGACGGTGATGCCGTAGGGCGTGCCGATCTCGTCCTGGCGCCGGTAGCGCCGACCGATCGCCGCCGATTCGTCGTAGAAGGTGGTGAAGCGCGCGGCGCGCAGCGCCTGGTCGATCTCGGCCGCCTTCTCGGGCATGCCCTCCTTCTTGACCAGCGGGAAGACCCCCACCGTCACCGGCGCGATCTCGGGATGGAAGTGCAGCACGACGCGCTTCTCGCCCTCGACCACGTCCTCCTCGTAGGCGTCGATCAGCATGGTCAGCGCCGTGCGGTCGATGCCCGCCGCCGGTTCGACCACCCACGGCACGTAGCGCAGCTTCTTGTCGGGATCGAAATACGAGAGGTCCTTGCCCGAGGCCTCGGCGTGGCGCTTGAGGTCGAAGTCCGTGCGGCAGGCGATGCCCTCCAGCTCGCCCCAGCCGAAGGGGTACTCGTACTCCACGTCGGTGCAGCCGGTCGAGTAGTGCGCCAGCTCGTCGCGCGCGTGCTCGCGCAACCGCAGCTTGGACGGATCGACGCCGTAGTCGACGTACCACTGGTGCCGTTCCTGACGCCAGTACTGGTACCAGTGGTCGTTCTGCTCGGGCGGCAGGAAGAACTCCATCTCGGCCTGCTCGAACTCGCGCGTGCGGAACACGAAGTTGCCGGGCGTGATCTCGTTGCGGAACGACTTGCCGATCTGCGCGATGCCGAAGGGCGGCTTGACGCGCGTGCTCTCCAAAACGTTCTTAAAGTTCAGGAAGATGCCCTGCGCCGTCTCCGGCCGCAGGTAGGCGACGGAGCCCGCGCCCTCGACCGCGCCGACGTGCGTCTTGAACATCAGGTTGAAGGCGCGCGGCTCGGTCAGCTCGCACTTGTTCTCCAGCGGCGTGCGGCTGGGCTTCTCGGGGCAGCGTGCGTCGTCGAGCTTGTCGGCGCGGAAGCGCGTCTTGCACTTCTTGCAGTCGACCAGGGGGTCGGTGAAGCCCGCGACGTGCCCGGAGGTGATCCAAGTCTGCGGGTTCTGGATGATCGCGCTGTCGAGGCCGACGACGTCGTCGCGCAGCGTCACCATGCGCGCCCACCAGGCCTCCTTGACGCGCCGCTTGAGCTCGACGCCCAGCGGGCCGTAGTCGTAGGTGTTGCCGATGCCGCCGTAGATCTCGGAGGCCGGGTAGACGAAACCGCGTCGCTTGCAGAGCGACACGATCGTGTCCATGAAGGTGCTTTCGGGCTTGGCCATGGTGGGGTCTCCCCGCTGCACGGGGGCGCGAGGACGCGGGGGCGGGGGAGGATAGCGGCGCGCACGGTCCCGAGCGAGCCCCGCGCCGGCCGCGCCGCGGCTCAGCGCGGCGGACCTGCGGCCCGCACCAGCTCGCTCAGCAGCGCGCGCGTGCGCTCCCAGTCCAGGTCGCGCGCGCGCACGACGCCCTGCGCGTCGATCACCAGCGTGGTCGGATAGCGCCGCACCATCCAGGTGTCGAGCAGCGGGTGCTGCATGGTGTTGAGGTCGATCGTGCGCAGGCCCGCGGCGCGCCGTGCCGCCGCTGCGTCCTTGGCCTGGCTCGGCCCGGCGTTGACCACCAGGAGATCGAAGGGCTGCTGCGCCAGACCGTGGGCGGCCATGCGCCAGGCCTCGACCGACTCGAGGCCCTGGCCGGTGAAGCGGTTCATGAAGGCCAAGAGCACCACGCGCCCGCGCAGCGCGGAGAGCTGCACGCGCGCGCCGGTGGCGTCGAGCGCGTCGAGCTCGGGCGCCTGGCCCCCGACGAGCACCTTCTCCAGCGGCGCGCAGGCTTCGCGCGCGCGGCGCGTGCGCTCGTCGTCGGGCGCGTCGCGCTCCAGCTCGCCGCGCCAGTAGAGCGCCCGCGCGTAGCTCTCGGCCGCGCCGCTGGCCAACGCGCAGCGCACGCACAACCAGGCGATCGTGCGGCGCGCGTCGGCGTCCGGCGTGCGCTCGCGCAGCAGGGTCAGCACGCGCTCGAGCGCTTCGAACGGCAGGCGCTCGACCTGCTGCTCGAAGGGCGCCAGCAGCGCGACGGTCGCCGGCTCCGCGCCGCGGGCGCGGAAGCACAGCTCGTAGGCCGAGAGCCCGGTCGCCACCACGTCGCCCGTCGGATCGGGCGGCTCGAAGCACAGCGGGCGCGCGATGCGCAGCGCGGCCGCCGGCGCGTCGGCGGGCAGCGGCTGGTCGAGCAGCGTGTTCATCCAGCGCTCGGCCAGCGGGTGGCCGGCGAGCGCCAGGGGCTCGAGTTCGAGCGCCAGCTCGGCCAGCGGCGCCGCCGGCCAGCTCGCGGGCGGCTGTCCGGCGCGCGCGGCGACCAGGGCGCTCGCGACCCACTGCGCCAGGCGCGTCTCCGCAGCGCGCGCTGCGGGACGGTAGAGCTCGGCCGCCGCCTTGCGCCCGGCCTTGGTCGCGGGCCAGCGCATCACCAGGCTGCGCTCGAGCTCGCGCGCCTCCTCGAGCGCCGCGGGATCGGGCGGCGTGCGCCCGGTCTTGCGCAGCAGCGCGCGCAGCCAGCTGGCCCCGGCGCGCACCTCGTCCTGCGTGCTCTCCTGCTCGAGGCGCACGAGGTAGCGCTCGCTGGCCTCCGGGCCGAGCACCGCGCGCTGCACCTCGACCGCCGCGGCGACGTAGAACAGGTCGGGATGCGCGGCGTGCGCGGGCAACAGCGCCTCGAAGTGCCGGCCGAACTCGCGCTGCTGCCAGGCGTCGTCGTGCGCGCTGGCCAGCGCGCCGAGTTGCTCGAGGAACCACACGTGCGCGCTCGGGCTGCCGGCCTCCGCCAGCGGCTGGAACAGCGGCGCCTGGGCCAGGGCCGGGTGCGGGCCGAGCGCGCGCGGGTCCGGCGTGCGGCCGCCGAGCGAGAGCTTGAGCCGGCGCTGCTCCCAGACCTGCAGCTCGCGCTGGAAGCCCGCGCGCAGCTCGCGCGCGCGCGCCTCGACGTCGCCCGAGCCCTGCGCGGGCGCACGCTCCTGCAGCGTCGGCAGAGCCGGCGGCGGAGGGCCCGTCAGCGGCAGCAGGGCCGCGAGCGCGAAGAGCAGCGCAGGCATGGGCGCGCCGCGCTCAGTCGCCAGGCTTCGCGCCGGGCTTGTCAGCCGGCTTGTCGGCGGGCTTGTCGGCGGGCTTGGCCTTCTCGGCCTTGAGCTCGGCCAGCAAGAGATCGACGGCCTTGTCCATCTCCTCGCCTTTCTTGTCGCGGAAGCGCACGACGCCCTTGTGGTCGAGGATGTAGATCGTCGGGTAGCCGCGCACACCCCAGGCCTTGCACAGGGGCCCGCTGGTCGAACCCTGCCAGGAGTTGCGCCAGCTGATGTTCTCCTTCTTGACGCGCGCCTTGTACGCGTCGAGATCGCCGTCGGTGTTGATGCCGATCAGCGCGAAGGGCTCGTTCTTGAGGCGCTCCACGAGCGTCTTCTCGTGCGGAAGCATCCGCACGCAGGGGCCTCACCAGAAGCCCCAGAAGTCGATCACCACGACCTTGCCGCGGTAGTCGGAGAGCTTGAACTCGACGCCGTCGGTGTCCTTGGTGGTGAAGTCGGGCGCCGTCTGGCCGACCGCCAGGCCGACGCCGGCCTTGCCGGCCGCGCCTGCCCCACCGCCCAGGCCGGCCAGGCTGGCGGGTGCGCCCTCGGCCGCGGGCTTGCCCAGCGCGCGCCGGCCGTAGACCGTCTCACCCAGGTCCTTCTCCAGGCGCGCGGCCAGCTGCTGGGCGCGCTCGCGGCGTTGGCCGCGCTCGGCTTCGACCTTGGCGCGGAACACGAGCTCGGCGACGACCTCCTTGTCCTGGCAGCGCGCGATCACGCCGTCGAGCAGCGGGTCGACGCGCTCCGCGCCGAAGTCGAAGAACAGGCCGCTCGCCAGGCGCGCCCACTCCCGGATCCAGGGGGCGTTGGCGTGCTCGCGCGCGATGGTCTCGTGCTGCGCCCAGGTGGCCTGCTTGTTCTCCTCGGCGTTGCGCTCGGGGTGCGCGGCCGTCTCGTGGCGCGCCAGCCAGAGCAGCGCGCGACCCTGGCCCTGCGCGAGCAACGCGCTGAAGCGCGGGTGGTAGGCGACCGCCGGGTGCGCGGCGCGCGCGCCGGTCTGCGCGGCCTTGGCGTACTCGAGCTCGGCCTTCGAGTACTCGGCCCACAGGTCCTGCACGGGATCCTGGCGCGCGGCCGGCGCGACCTGGGCGAACTCGGAGGGCCCGGCCTCGGCTCCGCAGGAGCTGAGCAGGAGCGGCAGGTAGGTCAGCAGTCGGATCATGCGTGGTCTCCGCGTCCCGGACGGCGCGCGGCGCTCGGGGCCGTCGAGCATACCTCGGATCGCAGCGGGCGCACGCTGCAGTCCGCGCCGGCCGGCGGCGTTCATGCTGTGCAAGAAAGCGCCTCGCCCGCGCGGCAGTCGGCCGCGCGGGCGAGGCGTGGGTCCGGGCGGCCGGAGCCGCCGGGAGTTCACTCGCCCTTCTTGGGCTTGTCCGAGGGCTTGGGCTTCTCGCCGGGCTTGTCGCTCTTGGCCTTCTCGGCCTTCAGCTCGGCGAGCAAGGCGTCGACCGCCTTGTCCATCTCCTCACCGCGCACGCCCTCGTAGCGGATCACACCCTTGTGATCGAGGACGTAGATCGTCGGGTAGCCGGTGACGCCCCACTCCGTCGGGAGCGGGCCGCTGGTCGAACCTTGCCAGGAGCTGCGCCAGGTGACGCCCATCTCCTTCTGCTTGGTCCGGTACATGTCCTTGTCGCTGTCCGTGTTGATGCCGATCAGGGCGAAGGGTTCGTTCTTCAGGCGCTCCACGAGCTCCTTTTCGTGTGGGATCATCGCCACACAGGGGCCTCACCAGAAGCCCCAGAAGTCGAGCACCACGACCTTGCCGCGGTAGTCGGAGAGTTTGAAGTCCACTCCTTCGACGTCGGTGGTCGAGAAGTCGGGCGCGACCTTGCCGATCACCAGGTTCTCGAGCCGGTTGATCTGGCCCTTGGCTTCCTTGCCCGCGCCCGAGTTCGGGTACTTCTTGAGCACGTCCCGGTAGACCTCGACCATCTTCTGGTCGCGGACCTCGTCGCTGACCTCGCCCATCTCGGCGACGCGCAGCTGGAGCAACGCCGCACCGCGCGCGTCCTCGTCCTTGGCGTTGGCCTCGATCTTCTTGAAGATCGCGACCGCCTCCTCGGGCTTGAGGTGCTTGGCGCGGACGCCGCCGCCGAGCACGTACTGCACGACGTCGCCGAGGGCCATCTCGTCCTTGCCGGGCGCGGCGGTCAGGAGCGCGTCGGCGAGCTTGCCGTACATCGGCACGACCTTCTCGTCGATGACGTCGTTCTTGAGGCCCGCACGCGAGGCGTACTGCAGGCACCAGGTCAGCGCCTGGCGGTCGCCCGTGGCGGCGATCTTCTCGAAGCGCGGCCAGAACTCGAGTTCGGGCCGCGGCGGAACCTTCTCCTTCTTGGCGCGGGCCTCGGTGGCCTTGGTGCGCCACTCCGCGCTCGCCGTGGCGAACTCCGCGGAGAGCTTTTGGAACTCGGTTTCGGCGCGCGCAGCCGGTGCCAGAGGCATCGGCAGGCTGCCGGGCACGGCCGAGGTCGCGGGCGTCGCTTGTGCGACGAGCGCGAGGCCCAGGCCGGCCATCCAGGTCTTGTTCATAGCGGTCGACTCCTTCCCTGGGGGGTGAGCCAGGGGCTCGGCCCCAGGGTACTCCCGGCTCGGCCGGGGGCGAGCGTGCATCCCGGGTACAGCTTGCGTCGCGCGGGAGGCCGCCGCGGCCGGCGCGGACGCCAGACAAGCGCCCCTCCCTCCCTTATAGTGGCCGGATCATGCCCAGCTCTCCGACCGGCAGCGGTACGGCACCCCGCGTCGACCTCCCCCACCCCGCGCCCGCCTGGAGTGCGGCGCGCGCGAGCCAGGCCCACGCCGGTCCGCACGCCGCCGAGATCGAGCGCATCGCCGCGCAGGTCGAGGCCGGCGAGCGCATCACGCCCGCCCAGGCGCTGGTGCTGCACGACCACGCCGACCTCGCGCTCCTGGGCCAGCTGGCCGACACGCTGCGCCAGCGCAAGCACCCCGCGCCGCGCGTCACGTACATCGTCGACCGCAACCTCAACCCGACCAACGTCTGCATCACCGACTGCGGCTTCTGCGCCTTCTATCGCCGGCCCAAGGCCGAGGGCGCCTACACGCTGTCGCGCGAGGAGATCGACGCCAAGCTCGACGAGTTGGCGGCGCTCGACGGCCGGCAGGTGCTGATGCAGGGCGGCCACCACCCGTACATCCAGAGCGACTGGTGGTGCGAGCTCCTGGCGCACATGCGCGCCAAGTACCCGGACATCAACCCGCACGCCCTCTCGGCGCCGGAGATCGACCACTTCTCGCGCCTCGAGAAGCGCCCGGTCGAGGACGTGATCCGCGACCTCGCCGCGGCCGGGCTGGGCAGCGTGCCGGGTGCGGGGGCCGAGATCCTGGTCGAGCGCGTGCGCAAGATCATCGCGCCCAAGAAGACCTCGACCGAGCGCTGGCTGGCGGTGCACCGCAAGGTGCACGAAGCCGGGCTGCGCTCGTCGGCGACGATGATGTTCGGCCACGTCGAGACGGCGGCCGAGCGCATCGAGCACCTGGAGCGCGTGCGCGCGCTGCAGGACGAGACCGGCGGCTTCACCGCCTTCGCCTGCTGGACGATGCAGCCCGAGGGCGTGCCGGAGGAGGCGCTCTACCCCGCCAAGGCGACGCCCGGCGTGTACTTGCGCGTGCAGGCCCTGGCGCGCATCTACCTCGACAACGTCGAGAACATCCAGACCAGCTACGTGACGCAAGGGCTCAAGATGGCGCAGGTGACCTTGCGCTACGGCTGCAACGACTTCGGCGGCACGATGATGGAGGAGAACGTGGTCAGCGCGGCGGGCTGCTTCAACCTGTCGTCGATCGAGCGCATCGAGCGCGCGATCGAGCGCGCGGGCTTCCAGCCGCTGCGGCGCAACTCGTGGTACGGCATCGTCGACGCGCGCCTGGCGGGTCACGAGGCGCCGCGCAACCGCGAGGAGGCGGCGACGCACAAGGCCGTGGCCGGAGGGTTGGCGACGTGAGCCTCGTGGCCCCCGCTCCGCGTCAAGACGAGCGCGTGCGCCTCCTGGCGCGCCGGGCGAAGCTCGAGGACATCGCCGAGAAGGTGCTGGCGCACGAGCGCTTGTCGCACGACGACGGCTTGCGGCTCTACAAGGCCGACCTGCACGCGGTCGGGGCGCTCGCCAACCACGTGCGCGAGCGGCTGCACGGCGACCTGGCGTATTTCAACGTCAACCAGCACGTCAACTACACGAACATCTGCAACAAGCTCTGCCGCTTCTGCGCCTTCCAGCGCCTCCCGGGCCAGGCGGGGGCGTACTGGATGACGCCCGAGGAGGCGGCCGCGAAAGTGACGGCACAGCTGGGCGAGCCGGTGACCGAAGTCCACATGGTGGCGGGCATCCACCCCAAGCTCGAGTACAGCTACTACCTCGAGCTCCTGCGCGCGGTGAAGCGCGCACGCCCGTCGATCCACGTCAAGGCCTTCACCATGGTCGAGCTCGACCAGATCGCGAAGAAGGCCAAGAAGCCCTTGGAGCAGGTGCTGCCCGAGTTGGTGGCGGCCGGGCTGGGTTCCGTGCCCGGCGGCGGAGCGGAGATCTTCGCCGAGCGCGTGCACAAGGAGAGCTACCACCTGAAGATCTCGGGCGAGCAGTGGCTGGAGATCGCGCGCAAGGTGCACAAGGCCGGCCTGAAGTCGAACTGCACGATGCTGCACGGCCACATCGAGACCCTGGAGGAGCGCGTCGACCACCTCGAGCGCTTGCGCCACCTGCAGGACGAGACGCACGGCTTCCAGACCTACATCCCGCTCTCGTTCCACCCGGAGAACAGCGAGATGTCGCACGTGCCGGGCCCGACCGCGCTCGACGAGCTGCGCGAGATCGCGCTCGGCCGGCTGATGCTCGACAACATCCCGCACATCAAGGCCTACTGGATCCTGATGGACATCCCGATCGCGCAACTGGCGCTGAGCTACGGCGCCGACGACGTCGACGGGACGGTGGTCGAGGAGAAGATCTACCACGAGGCCGGGGCGACGACGCCGCAGAAGGTGCAGCGCGCGGAGCTGATCCGCTGGATCGAAGACGCCGGCCGCGTGCCGGTCGAGCGCGACACGCTGTACAACGTCGTGTGGTCGAGCGACGAGAGCCTGGCGCGCACCGGCGAGCACGCGCCGGTCGGGCGCTGAGGCTACGAACGCCATGCGTCAGCTGCGGATTCACCCGCTTTCGAGGGGCGCGCGATGATTCGCATCCGCAAGGCCGAGGTCCTTGATGGGTTCAAGGTGCGGCTCCACCTGACAAACGGATCCACTGTCGAACGGGACATCGAACCCCTCCTGCGAGGGACCGCCTTCGCGCCCTTGCGAAGGTCGCGCACCGCTTTCCGGGCCATGACCGTGGAGGCCGGGACACTGACTTGGTCCAACGGCGCCGACTTGTGTCCCGACATGCTCATCTGGGGCGGAACGCCGCCGGCGGAACCGCAGGCCCAACCACCCAAGACGCTGCAGTTCGACCTGTAGCGAGGCGTGCGGAGAGCAATACTCGGGCGACGGGCTTCGTAGCCAGCAGTCACTTGACTGCCCGCGCGCCCCGTCAGCGCTCGACGACGAACCCAGGGCGCAGCGCCAGCCAGCGGTCGATGTACTCGCGACGGGCCTCCGCATCCTGGCCACCATGGCCCTGTCCGTGCTCGAAGAGGGGGAACACCTGCGCCGGCTCATCGTTCGAGCCCGACCAGTGGTCGTGCCATTCGTAGCTGCCTAACTCGCTGAAGTGGCCAGGCTTGTTCAAGCCGCTGATGGAGTAGCAGAGGCCCATGATCCAGTCGGCGCGAGCACGCTCGACCGTAGGATCGGCTAGGGCGTCGAGCAGCACGGGGAGCGCGCGCCAGCCCGCCGCGTACAGGCGGTCCTCCGGCTTCGACTTCGCTGTCGTTGCGTACTCATCCGGACGCCAGTGTGTGCGCGCGAGCCGGACCGGCTGGCTGATGTCGATTGACCCGATGTCCTTCTCGAGCGCCTGGCGCTCCTCGTCGGCCACGCGGACTCGGCGCGGGTACACGAGGAGCTCGAACTCCGCGGACTCGACGACAGCCAGCGGGCGGACGTCGCGATAGCTCGCGATCGACTCCGAGTCGTGGTACTGCACGCGCACCCGGTATCTGCCGGGCAGCAGGGCGGGTGCGTACTGCCGGAGCTGGCTCGAGAAAACCCAGCGCTCGTAGGGGCGGAGGTCCACATAGTTGAACATTCCGCCTCCGAAGCCTCCCTGGTCCGGCAAGGGCGGCACGACCGTCCCATCCTCCCGCTGCACGTCGAAGCGGACGCGTGTGAAGCGTCCGGTGCGGTAGTCCCCACCCTGAGCGAGCCGCACGCTGGCCGCGGGGTCGCGGTTGTGGAGCGACCAGACGATGGACGGGTAGTCGGGCAGCGCACACTCGATCCGCGGTGCGCCGAGGACTTCGATGGTCAGCGGCTCCGCACGACCGCTGGCGACGACCAGGGCACGCTGGGCGACGGGCAGCAGCTGCTCCCCCGGGTGATCCTGGAAGCTGACTCGACGGTCGGACCACTTCGTCGTCAGCCGCTCCAGGAATGCGCGCAATTGCATCCCCCCGCGACGGCCGGCCTGCGCGAGCAAGCTCTCGAGCTCCCCGTGACGGTGCAGACCCGCGGAGCAGGACTCGGAAAGGCGATCGAACTCCTGCTCCAGCTCCGCCTCGTCGAAGCGAGCCCAACGGCGCGGGGAAGCGGGTGCGACCAGCACGACATCACCGAGATCGATCGGTCCCGAGGGCAGCTCGCGCGACAGATCGACGAAGGCCTGAGGAACGGTCGATCGCATGTCCCAGGGCAACTCGTCAGCGATCGCCGGCACGAGCGTGAGGACGCGTCGTTCCCTCGCTGCGTACGGCGTCGCGTAGTCCACGCCGAAGCGACCTGCGACGTCCGTGGTCAGTCGGAACGAAGCGCCGGCTTCCCCGGCGCGCGACCCTCCTGCGAGCGTCCTGCACGTCGTGCGGCCGACCACGTCCGATCCGGCGAGTGGCTGCCCTTCCTCGTCGAGCAGCCTCCCGATCAGACGCGGCAGCGCCTCCTTGTCGAGCGCAGGCAGCACCGCCATCTCGCCGGCTCGCATCGGACCTGGGGCTCGTCCGACGAGCAGCGTGTCGAGGCCGTGCCAATCGACCTGGTACTCGAGTTCGAATCCCAGCCCGACGAACAAGAAATCCGCATGGCCGTCCTCGGAGCTGACCCAGCGTGCGCCCGCTTCCGTACCTTCACGTTCGCGCGAACTCTCGCCTGGCTTCGCGGCTACGAACAGGCGCGCACGCGCCCCAGGTCTGCGCGGGAGTGGCACGCGCACCCTGCCCGTGGCGGGCAAGACGATCGCGATCGGCTTGCCCGGCCAGGCCGAGAACTCGAAGTCCAAGACGCGCTCGACGGCGAGCGGGAAGTCGAATTCGACCCATAGCCGCGTCTCGGCGCCGGTCTGGATCCACTCCGAAGCCCGCGCGAAGCGTGCCAGGCCGAGTGTGTCTGTGCGTGAAAGGGCCGGTGGCCGACGGTCCTTCCAGCCAGGAAGGGCCCCCACTGCCGGAACGAACGTCGCTCGGGCACGAACGGGAACGCCGCTCACTGGCTGCCCCTCGGCGTCGCGAACTTCGATGAGGATCGTCGGCCCGGGATCCTCGGGTGACTGGGCGGGGCGCGAGGCCGTCGTGACCGCGACAACAAGGAAGAACAGCGATGAGGCGAGCGACATGTCGACGTACTTGGCGTCCGGAATGCGAAGGTGGGCTCTCACGGCTGCCCACGCAGCGGACCGGGTCCGGGTCGACACCCCCATGAGCGTTTTCTTCCCGCCCTACGCCTCGAGCAGCACGATCTCCGAGCAGAAGCCCGGGCCCATCGCCAGCAGGACGCCTTTCGAGCCCGGTTTGGGCGGACGTTCGGCGAGCGTGCGTTCGAGGATGTAGAGCACCGAGGCGCTCGACAGGTTGCCGACCTTGCGCAGGCTGTCCCACGAGAGTTCGAGCGCGTCGCGCTCGAGGCCCAGCGAGGCTTGCGCGCCTTCCAGCACCTTCGGGCCGCCGGGGTGGCAGACCCAGAAGTCGATGTCGGCGAGTTGCAGGCCGTGCTCGGCGAGGAAGGCGGCGACGTCGGGGCCGAGGCGTTCGCGCGCGATGCTCGGGACGCTGGCGGAGAGCACCAGCTTGAAGCCGCGCTCGCTGATCTCCCAACCCATCACGTCTTCCGTGTCGGGGTAGAAGACCGAGCGCGTGGCGCGGATCCGCGGGCCGCGCGCGGGGCGTTGCTCCCCCACCACCACGGCGCACGACGCGCCGTCGCCGAACAGGCCGGTCGAGATCACGTGCGCGAGCGAGAGGTCTTCGCGCTGGAAGGTCAGCGAGCACAGCTCGATCGTCAGCACCAGCGCGACGCCGCGCGGTTCGGCCTTCACGAAGTCGTGCGCACGCGCCAGGGCTGCGGCGCCGGCGACGCAACCCAGGCCGAAGAGCGGCAGGCGCTTGACGTCGGAGCGGAAGGGCAGGCGGTTGGCGAGGCGCGCGTCGAGCGAGGGCGCGGCCAGGCCCGTGACGGTCGAGAACAGGATCAGGTCGACGTCGCGCGGCTCGAGGCCCGCGCGCGCCAGCGCCGTCGTGATCGCCTGCTCGCCGAGCTCGAGCGCCACGCGGATCCACTCGTCGTTGAACTGGCCGAAGCGCTCGAGCTCGAAGTAGCGCTCCAGCGGCAGCGCGAAGTGCCGGCCCTCGACGCCGCAGTTCTCGAGCAGCTTCGGCAGGCGCCGCGTGATCTCGGGCTGTGCGCTCCAGGCGCGCTCCAGGACGGCGCGCACCGCGCTCTGTTCGAAGTACGGACGCGGGAAGGCGCTGGCGACGGCGGCGATGGTCAAGGGTTGGGCTCCGGTTCGGTGGACCGCGCGGCGCGCGGGGCCGGCGTGATCCTACGAGAGGCAGGTCCGGCCCCGCCGCGCAAAGTGCTCCAGGCGCGCGCGCTCACGGGGCCTCGATGCGGCGCAGCACGACCGACCCGGCCTCGCTCGTCAGCCGCAGGTGCTCGGGCGCGACCTCGGCCCGCGCCTCGACTCCCTCGCCCAGCTCGAGCCGCCCCGGCGCGCTCAGGCTCCAGCGCCCGACCAGCGTCTGGTAGGCGCGCAGCGCCCCGTCCTGCACCAGCGCCGCGCCGCTGTAGCTGCCGTCGTCCGCGAAGTCGTAGTGCACGCGCAGCAGCGCACCGGCCACCGGGCCGTCGATGGCCGTCGAATCGAACAGGCCCGCGATGTCGCCGACCTCGGCCGGCCGCCAGTCGAGCTGCGCTTCCGGCGCGACCACCGCGCGCCCCGAGCTGGCGACCACCGAGGGGGCGATGCACGCGCCCCCGCAGGCGAGCGCCAGGGCCAGCGACGCGAGTTCAACGCGCATGGACCGGCTCCCGCGCGACCGGCTCCTGCGCGACCGGGCCGGCGCGGCGCGCGCGCAGCGCGAGCCACAGCTGCAGCTCGTCCTCGACCTTGACCACACCCAGCTTGCCGGGCGCCTCGATCCCGAACTCGCTCAGGCGGATGGTCAGCTCGCCTTCGATCGACACGCGCTGGCTGGCGTCGACCGCGACCCGCACCGGCAGCGCGACGTCGCGCGCGACCCCGCGGATCGAGAGCTTGCCGCGCGCCGTGCCGCGGACCGTGCGCTGCGCGCTGTCGACCTGCGCGTTCTCGAAGCCACTCCAGGTGAAGCGCAACTCCTTGAAGCGGGCGGTGTCGAGCGTGCTGCGCAGCTCTTCGTCGCGCCCGGCGACGCCCGTGTCGAGGCTGGCGCTCTCGACCACGACCTCGCCGCGCGGCCCGAGCTCCGGCCGCGCCAGGTCGACCTCGAGCGCGCCGCTGAGGCGCTGCGTCACGCCGCTGAAGTCGTGCAGCGTGCTGCGCGCGTCGAAGCCGACTCGCGACAGGGCCGGCAGCAGCACGAGCTTCTGGCGCCCGTCGAAGCGGAACGACTGCGAGGGCAGCTTGAAGGAGAGAAAACTCGCGCCCGCGGCAGGAGCGGACGGCTGCGGGTCCGGACTCGCTGCGGCCCCGGCGGGCTCGGCGGGCTCGGCGGGCGCGAGCGGCACCGGCTCGGCGCTCGGGGCGACCACAGCAGCGGCGTCGCGCGCCGCGAGCTGCACGGCGCGCAGCTCGCCGCGCAGCCCCTCGAGTTCCGCGCGCAGCGCCGCCAGCTCGCGCGCCCGCTCACGTTCGGAGCCGCGCTGCGACTCCAGGGCCGCCTGCGCCTGGGCCTGCAGCGCCGCGAAGCCCTGGCCCAGTCCCTCACCGAGCGCGACCTGGTCGGTGCGCAAGAGCGTCACGTCCGCCTGCAGCAGGGCCAGCGCATCCGGCCCGCGCGCGCCGTCCTCGGCGGGCTCCTGCACCACGAGCTGAACGCGCTGCGAGACGACGGCCAGGGAGGCGAAGGAACCGACGATCAGGCCGACCAGCGCCACCGCGCCGACCACCTGGAGGAGCTTGCGTGCCATGCCGCGGGAAGAGCAAGCCGTGGACCAGGGCGGTGCGCGGGCCCGCAGCCACCTGTCGGCCCGCCGGGCTTGTCGATTCGACAAGCCTCGTGCAAGTTCGACAAGCCGTCCGACCCGTACGGCCCGCACGGCCGGCCGGCCCGCGCCTCCGGGCCCCTGCGCGCGCGGCACGCCGCGTGCATCCTCCGTTCGTGCCCAGCACTCCGCATGACGTCCTGGTGGTGGGTGCCGGGCCCGCGGGCTCGACCAGCGCCCAGCGCCTGGCGCGCGCCGGCTTCCGCGTGGCGCTGCTCGACGCGCGCACCTTCCCGCGCTTCAAGGCCTGCGGCGAGTTCATGAGCCCCGAGTGCCTGCCGATGCTGGCCGACCTGGGCGTCACGGCCGAGATGGAGCGCAGCGGTGCGCGCGCGGTGTCGGCCATGCGACTTTTCGCTCACGGCCGCACGGTCGAGGGCCGCTTCGTCGACGTCGGCGCGGCGCGCGCGCCGGCCGCCCACGGCTGGGCCCTGCGGCGCGAGGTCTTCGATCAGGTGCTGCTCGAGAGCGCCCGCGCCACGCCGGGCGTCGAGGTCTTCGAGGGCTGGCGCGTCGCGAGCCTGGCGCGCGACGCCGGCGGACGCGTGCTGGGCCTGGAGGCCTGCGGGCCCGGCGGGGAGCGCCGCGCGTTCCGCGCCGCGTGGACGGTCGGCGCGGACGGCCTGCGCTCGCTGGTCGGCGGCCAGCTCGGCGCGCGCGAGGAGATCCCCTGGTTGCGCAAGCTGGCCTTGACCACGCGCTACGCCGGCGTGCCCTGGGGCGCGGCGGCCGAAGTGCACTTCTTCGACGGCGGCTACGTGGCGGCGGCCCCGGTCGACGGCGGGCTGGTCAGCGTCAACGTGATCCTCGACATGGAGCGCAACCGCGCGGCGGGCCTGACGCGCGACGCGCGCTTCGAGCGCAGCCTGGCCCGCCTGCCGGCGATCGCCGCGCGCCTGGCCGCGGGCCGGCGCGTCGATCCGGTGCGCGGCCTGGGACCGCTGGCGGCGCGCACGCGCGCCCAGACCTTCGACGGCGCGGCGCTGGTCGGCGACGCGGCCGGGTACGTCGACCCGGTCACGGGCGAGGGCCTGTTCTTCGCCCTGCGCGGCGCCGCGCTCCTGTCCGAGGAGCTGGCGCGCGCCCTGCACGCGCGCCGGACGGATGCGCCAGCCCTCGCGGGCTACTGCGCCGGACGCGCACGCGAGCTGGCGCCGCGCGCGCGCGCGGCCCTGCTGTTGCAGCGCGCGCTGCGCCATCCCTGGCTGGTGCGCGGGGCGGCACGCGTGCTCGCCGCCCGCCCCGGGCTCGCCGACGTGCTGGTCTCGGTCACGGGCGATTACGTGCCGCTGGGCGAGCTGGTCCGGCCCAGCGTCTGGGCGCGCGCCCTGCGCGCGCGGCCGGCGGCCTGAGCGCGCGCTCGAAGGGCGCAGCACGAGATGTCAGCATGCTGCGCATGAACCCGCCGAGCGAGGCCGGTCCCCGCCCCCCGCTGCGGCGGCTCGGGATCGGAGGCCGCGTCGGCCTGGCCATCGGCGTGGTCGCGGCGCTGCTGCTCGGGCTCGGCGCGCTGGTCACCTTCCACGTCGCGCAGTTGCACGCCGGCCTGCGGCGCATGCAGGAGGAGCACCGCGAGACGGGCTTCACGCGCGACCTGCTGCAGTTCGGCACGGACCTGAGCCAGCGCCTGCCCGGGCAGGCGGCGGCGGACGCGCGCCTCGACGCGCAGCAGTCGGCGCAGATCGCCGGCCTGCTGGCCGGCGCGCGCGAGGTGCTGCACACCTTGGAGCGCGGACCGCGCGGCGACGACCCTTCTTCCGCCGAACACCAGGGCGAGGAGCACCAGCTGTTCGCGCGCATCGAATCCGGGTTGGACGAGCTTGAGCAGCTGACCCGTCCGCAGGCCGCCCTGGCACCGGCGGCCCGCCGCACGGCGCCGCTGGTGCAGGAGCTCGCCGAACTGGACGCCGAGACGCGCGCCGAAGCCCACGCGGCCGGCGTCGAGATGCGCGAACGCGCGCGCGCCATGCGCAGCGAGGTGCTGTGGACCACCGCGGCCAGCCTGCTCGTGCTGGTCGGCGTGGTGTGGTTCCTGCGCGTCTCGGTGGTCCGTCCGGTCCAGGAACTCCGGCGCGCGGTCCAGGCCACGGCGCGCGGGGACCTCTCGCGGCGCGTGCCCGAGGGCGGCGCCGACGAGATCGGCGAGCTGACGCGCGAATTCAATCGCATGGCAGGCGAGCTGCACGGCATGCGCAGCGGTCTCGAGCAGCGCGTCGAGGAACGCACGCAGGAGTTCCTGCGCGCCGCGCGGCTGGCGGGCCTGGGCACGCTGGCCGCCGGCGTGGCGCACGAGATCAACAACCCGCTGGCCTCGATCGCCTCCTGCGCCGAGGGCCTGGAGCGGCGCCTGAGCCAGGGCGGCGCGAGCCTCGCCGAGCAGCGCGAGTACCTGCAGATCATCGCCAAGGAGGCCTACCGCGCCCACGAGATCACCACGCGGCTGCTCGAGCTGGCGCGCGCGCCGGACGCCACCGACCTGCCCTACTCGCTGCCCGAGCTGCTGCGCGAGCTCGAGGTGCTGCTCGCGCACCGCCTGCAGGCCAAGGGCCTGGCCCTGCATTGCGTGTGCGAGCAGGGCCTGCCCGCGCTGCGCGGCAACCCGGCCGAGTGCAAGCAGGTGCTGCTCAACCTGGTGCACAATGCGATCGACGCCAGCCCGCGCGGCGCGACGATCGAGGTGCGCTGCCGGCGCCAGGCGGACAGCGTGGTGATGGAGGTCGAAGATCGCGGGCCGGGCATCCCGGCCGAGCACCTGGAGCGCGTGTTCGACCCGTTCTTCACCACCAAGGCGCCGGGCGAGGGCACGGGACTGGGCCTGGCGATCGCGCACCGCATCGTCGAGGACCACGGCGGGCGCCTGGAGGCCACCAACACCGGCCGCGGCGCGCTGCTGCGCGTCAGCCTGCCGCTGGCCCGGTACGAGGTCGCACGATGAGGCCGCGCATCCTGTTCGTCGACGACGACGACACGCTGCGCAAGGTGCTGGCGCGCGAGCTCGAGGCGGTGGGCTTCGAGGTGCTGCCCTTCGCCTCGGCCGAGGGCGTGCTCGAGACCGTGCGCGCCGGCGGCGTCGACGCGCTGCTGGTCGACCTGCGCCTGCCGGGCGTCTCGGGCCTCGAGCTCTTGAAGCGCGTGCGCGCCGCCGACGAGGACAGCCAGGTGGTCGTCCTGACCGGGCACGGCGCGGTGCCCGAGGCGGTCGAGGCGATGAAGGCGGGCGCGCGCGACTTCCTGACCAAGCCGGTGCGCCTGGACGTGCTCGAGCAGGTGCTGCGCCAGGCGCTGGAGCAGCGCGCCCTGCTGGCGAGCCACTCGCGCCTGCAGCGCGTGCTCGAAGCGGACTCGCGCCACGGCGGGCTGCTCGGCCAGAGCGCGCCGCTGCAGCTCCTGCGCGAAGAGATCCGGCGCATGGCGGCCGCCGACACGCACGTCCTGGTGCAGGGTGAGAACGGCACCGGCAAGGAGCTGGTCGCGCGCCAGGTGCACGCGCTCTCGGCGCGCAGCGCCGCACCCTTCGTGGTGGTCAACTGCGGCGCGATCCCGCAGTCCCTGTTCGAGAGCGAGCTCTTCGGGCACGAGAAGGGCGCCTTCACGGGCGCCGACCGGCGGCGCATCGGCCTGTACGAGGCCGCGCACGGCGGCACGCTGTTCCTGGACGAGGTCGGCGAGCTGCCCAAGGCCGCGCAGGCGACGCTGCTGCGCGCGCTGCAGTTCGGCGAGCTGCGTCCGGTCGGCAGCGACCGCACGCGCCGGGTCGACGTGCGCGTGGTGGCGGCCACCAACCGCGACCTGGCGCGGCTGGTGCGCGACGGCGAGTTCCGCGAGGACCTCTACTACCGCGTCGCGGCCCTGGTGCTGCGCGTGCCGGCGCTGCGCGAGCGCGCGGCGGACGTGCCGCTGCTGGCCGAGGCCTTCCTGGCGCGCTCCGCGCAGCGCGCCGGCCGCCGGCTGGCCTTCGAGCCGGCGGCGCTGGAGCGGCTCGCGCGGCACGCCTGGCCGGGCAACGTGCGCGAGCTGGAGAACGCGATCGAGCGCCTGGTCGTGATGGCCGAGGGCGAGACGATCACGACCGGGCTGGTCGAGCGCTACGTGCTGCAGGGCGCCCTGGAGCGCGGTGCGCTGCCGACGCTGGCGCTGGACGAGCTCGAGAAGCTGGCCGTGCGCGCCGCGCTGGAGCGCCACGCCGGCGACAAGAAGGCGGCCGCGGAGGAGTTGGGCGTGGCGTTGAAGACGCTCTACAACATGCTCGACCGCCACGGGCTGCGCCCGGCGTGAGGGCGGGACTTGCGCGGTCCGAACGCGCGCCGCGCGCGCCGCGCCCGCCGCGACGTTAGCCTGGACCCGTCCCGCCGGTCCGCGCCGGCATGGCAGCCGGGCGCCCGATCCGGCAGGATGGGCGCCGTTCCCCGGAGATCCGCAATGTCGAGAGGCCGACTCGTCGCCGTGTTCATCCTGGCTGGTCTGGGCGCCGCGCTGTGCGGCGTGCGCGCCGCGGCGCAGGAGGAGACCCCGCCCAAGCCCGAGGCACGCCCCGCGGGCCGGCCCGTCACCGTGATCGTCACGGCGGCGGTCGGCGACGCGGGCGTCAAGGACGCCGAGGTGATCGTGATCGACTACGTCGACCTCAAAAAGGACTGGGGCGACATGAAGATCACGCCGCTGTTCTCCGACTGGGAGGAGATGCGGCGGCGGCACGGCAAGCGCTACGTGACCGACTACGGCGGGACGATCGTGATGCCGCGCCCGGCCGAGCGCTGCTACATCACGGTGCGCGTGCCGGGGCAGTTCGGCTTCAGCGAGTTCCTCAACCACGAGTCGAGCCCGTTCCTGATGAAGCTCGAGCCGGACGAGGAGATCCCGGTGCTGGTCGTCGACGCCCAGGGACAGCCGGTGGCCGGCGTGCACGTGGGCGTCTCGATGCCGACCGTGCGCGTGGTCAAGGACCGCTACGACGAGGAGAAGGAGGTCTGGCTGGTCGACGGCGTCACCGGCTCGGACGGCATCGCGCACCTGGTCAACATGCAGTGGTGGCGCGAGCCGCCGTTCAAGGAGCTGCGCGAGAACCCGACCGAGCCGCGCGTGTCGATCGCGCCGACCTTTCCGGACCTGATCCGCGCCAAGGTCGACTTCGACCGCCCGCCGACTTCGCCGGTGCGCCTCGTGCTGCCGCCTTCCGGGAAGATCGTGGTGCCGCTGCCCAAGGACCGGCTGGCGTACGCGCGCGTGCGGGCGCACGTCAAAGGCCTCGATCCGGAGAAGCGCGCCTGGCCGCTGAAGGTGCCCTACCGGGTCGAGACGCTGGAAGGCATCGCGCGCTTCGAGCAGGTCGCGCTGAACTGCGAGTTCGACTACGAGGTCTGGTGGTCGGGCCTGGCGGCGCCGCGCAAGGGCACGGCCAAGGGCCCGACGAAGCTCGGCGAGGAAGTCACCTTCCCGCGCCTCGACACCTTCGCCGCCGACGCCACCGGCGTGCCGCCGAAGAAGCCCGCGAAGTAGTCCCGCTTCGCCGGTACGGTGCCAGGCACTTCTTCACCCTGTCGCACGGCGACGGAGCTGCGCTCCG
>Ga0315912_10001404_pt1 | contig 29832 bp, 22 predicted proteins | sample VfabasoilMG_FD_204469 | JGI IMG/M metagenome (GOLD analysis project Ga0315912, IMG submission 204469) | Garden soil microbial communities collected in Santa Monica, California, United States - V. faba soil | ecosystem: Environmental > Terrestrial > Soil > Garden | place: USA: California...
GAGAGCTGGGAAGCAAGGGGGCTAACAGTGAGAATAGCTAGCATGATCGACAAATAAAAAGCTGGCCTTTTGAGAAAAGCCATAGCAGGAATCAAAGATTTTTTTATTTGGGGGAACATTTTGGGGTTTGTTTAATTCGGTTTTAGTTTGGTTTTGGTTTACTAAGTTTTGTTTTTAATACTCAGTAACCTCCACTATGGATCTCCTACCTCTGTTGGTCAAGGGTAAAACGTACACAAAAAATACTCAGAATTTTTGCTTGAAAATTTGCTATAAATATATGGAAGTAATCGAACGTCTTGTAGCATTTTTTACAATAAAACTTGAGGTAGTTAATATTTCTCAACTGTTTGTATCTATGTAAATCTGTTGCTTAAATTACATTAACTTTCGCAAACCTCAATGGTTCCTGTGGATAACTTTAGGTTTTTCCACAGAAAAACATAGAAATATCGTCCCGCGTCTACCGATTTTTGAGGAATAAGACTTACTTTATGGTTTTGATCTTAATAACCGTCAAACGCTGCCTGTGTCCACGAACTGTGTGCACGCGCTTCTTTGGCTTGTATCGAATCGAGGTGACTTTATCCTGCTGTTTGTCTTCGTCAATAATGTCTGCGGATACGGATACACCGCTGAGTAAAGGCGTGCCTACACTTATCTTTTGGTCGTCTATGACTAGCAGTGCTTCAAATGAGACGCTTTTTTTGTCTACTTTTAGCAGCTCGACCGAGAGAGTCTCTCCCTCTGATACAAGGTATTGTTTTCCGCCAGTTCTAATAACAGCTTTTTTCATAGTTCTTCCAATTACTCCTAAAGAATTTTGGTATTTACCAAAAGTTACCAATCAATCCTAACAGAGATAAGGTTAAAAGTCTAGCTGCGTTTTCAGATACGGCTAAGGCGTATATGAAGTTCTGTACCATCAATCGTAACCTTTGACTCAAAGTCAGGGTTCCCGACATCAGCAAGTTCCTTGGCAAGAGTTTCTGTGCTAATAGTCTGCTTGAATTCTTTTATAGCTTCGTTGGCCTCTGTATTGGTAGTGTTTAACGAAAGCTGTATACGGTCGTCAACGTTAAGTCCGGCCTCTTTTCGGGCGTTTTGAACCTGCCGGATAATCTCACGGCTCAGACCCTCTCTCTTGAGTTCAGGAGTTATTTCAAAGTGCATCGTAATTCCCTGTATTCCATTTTCGTCGACGGAATATTCCGCTTTCACGTTTAATTCTTCTTCGAGCATTTGTTCTTCATCGCTAGACCACTGATACTTTGTTTTGACACTCGCACGCAGGGGCTGGCGAACTTTTATGCCCTGTTGGGCGCGTCCATTCAGCCCGAGAGATATCATTGAGCGAATCGTTGCCATCTTATCTAGAGTCAACTCGTTAATGTGTCCTGCATCGGGCCAATCCAGCAGATGTACTGACTCCTCGCCTGTAAGCTTCTGATAAAGCTCTTCTGCCAAGAAGGGAGTAAACGGCGCCATTATCATACTGAGCTGTACCAAGACATAATGCAGCGTATGATAAGCATCACGCTTGTCGTTATCATTATCGCTCTTCCAGAATCGTTTGCGGCTGCGGCGGACATACCAATTAGAAGCATCGTCGATAAATGGTAGTATGGGCTTGACTGCGTTTGCCAGGTCATAGCGCTGCATGTGCTCATCTACTTCTTTGTTGAGCTGATGTATGCGAGACACTATCCATAGGTCCAGGACATTTGTCAGCTCGTGTGCAGGATCATCTCTTTTGCCGTCCCATTCCCAATTGTCTACTTCCGCGTACAGTGTGAAGAAGTCATACATGTTCCATATCATGCTGAGTTTACGGGCTACATCTGCTACGTCTTTGTCTGTAAGAGCATAATCCTCACCATTTAAAAGCGGGGAGCTCAAGAACAAGAAACGCAGTGCGTCCGCGCTATAGGTATCCATGAGTTCGTTGGGGTCAGTATAATTACCAAAGCTCTTGCTCATCTTCCGGCCATCGTTGCCAGCAATGGTTCCGTGCACAAGAGCTGTTTTAAATGCTGCCTTGTCGAACAAGCCGATGCTAACTGAGTTCATATAATAAAACCAGGCTCTGACCTGTGGGACATACTCAACAATGAAATCACCAGGAAAATTATCTTCAAATTTTTGGGTATTTTCGAACGGGTAATGAAATTGCGCAAATGGCATCGAGCCAGATTCAAACCAACAGTCCAGAACTTTCTCGATTCGCCTATATTCAATATTATCTATTGTAAATGTTACATCATCTATCCATGGCCTGTGGTAATCTTCTAGTTCTACCCCTGATAATTCCTTTAATTCTTCATAACTGCCGACCACCCGAATGTGTTCAGTTCCGTTGTTATCTATACCTTTCCAGACAGGCATGGCTGTCGCCCAAAAGCGATCCCGGCTAAGATTCCAGTCCGGAGCACTCTGAATCGTTTTGGCGGATCTACCTTGTTTTATGTGCTCAGGAAACCAGTTGATTAATCCATTCTCTTCAAGCATACGGTCGCGCTGGCCATCAATATCCATGAACCAGCTAGGATGAGCCCTGTACATTAGTTTTGTTCCGCAGCGATGACAGTGAGGATAACTGTGCCGAATGTAGTCGATCTTCCAAACTATCCCCTGTTCATGTAAAGCCTTAGCTATTGGCTTATTTGCCTCCCAAACATTCTCGCCCTTCCATTCTCCATCTATATAAAAGCCGCTATCGTCCAGCACGCTCACAAAGGGAAAGCTCTCTTTCTTGGCTAAATCATAGTCTTCTTCCCCGTAGGCAGGCGCCAGATGAACAATGCCCGAACCTTCGCTAACGCTTACGTATGGAGCATGCCAAATTTTGTGTGCATTTGCGCCCCTGTCAGCAAAGAGGGGTTCATAACTCTTCCCCACCAGTTCGCTGCCCTTAAATTCTCTAATAATTTTATACTCGAGCGGTCGGTGCTTTTCGTCCACTAGCACCTTCTCGACCAACTCCTTGGCCAGAATAAACCGGTCATCTTTTAGCTGTACCTCTGCGTAATCAAAGTCTCTATTCACAGCCACGGCCGTATTAGCGGGCAGTGTCCATGGCGTAGTTGTCCAAGCCAAAAGCGAGGCATCTTCGCCTTGAAGTTTAAACTTAATATATACACTAGGGTCAGTTACGTCCTGATAGCTGTTATCCATTGCCACCTCGGCCTTAGATATGGGCGTAGCATCGCGCGTACAATACAGAAGTACTCTTTCGCCCTCATAAATCTTGCCTTTGTCATAAAGCTGCTTGAAAGCCCACCAGACAGACTCCATGTACTCTTTATCCATGGTCTTATAAGCTCCCTGGAAGTCGACCCACCGGCCAATCCTGTCAATGGTATCCTCCCAAAGAGAACCAGTTCGAGTCATGTTATCCCGGCATGTTCGAATATACTCCTCTAAGCTAACCTTTGTACCTATATCCCGCCTATCCGCGATACCTAGCTTCTTTTCTGTAAAAACCTCTGCTGGCAGCCCGTGACAATCCCAGCCCCATACCCGCTCCACCCTCCTGCCCTTCATGCTCCAATATCTTGGCACCGCGTCCTTGACTATCGATGTTAAAAGCGTTCCGTGGTGAGGTACGCCGGTTATAAAAGGTGGACCGTCATAAAAGACAAAGCTATTACTCTCTGATCTCTGGGTTACAGATTTTTCAAATGTCTTATTCTTCTTCCAATAGTTAACTAAGTCTTTTTCGTACTCTATTGGCTTTCTTCGGGTGTTTTTACTGAATTTCATTGTTTTACTCCGTTTTAAACACAAAGACTCTCGCTCGAATGTCAGATCCGTTTTAAAGCGGAGGTACCATCTGACTTCCAAACGAGAGTCTTCCTCTGCATTTAGCGCTTACTTCTTGGCTATTACGGGCCTCCCGCTGGGTTCTACTTGCCTCGTGCTGAGTCGTTCCTCCCAGTACTTTCACGGTTGATAGCCGCTCACTTGCCTGCTTAGAGACAAGACGTATGTGTATCTAGTATACACTAGCCTGCCTTACTGATGGGCAAAGTAGGCAACTTCATTCATGAGCGGCAATTGTTCGCCCTCCCACTCCTTCAGAAGCTGCCCATCATCGCTTAACGCCAGAATGGCTGGGTACTGCATTACGTCGTATAGCGAGGCAGTGGACACCCCATCTCTGGTATCGAGACTCACCAGCGATACGCCACGGTCAGTATGCGCCCTTGTAAAGTCACGCATAAACTCCTCCACCTTGCGTGCGTGTGCAGAATTGGGCCGGTAAAGCAAAACCACCTTCATACTGTTTAGTTTAGCATATGTAGCTATTTTATTTGGGTCTAGCTGCAACCAGTAGTTGTACCACAGGCTGTGCACACATAGCAGGAGCCCGATCTCTGGGTCTGGTTGCCGCAATTGTAGCAAAGCGGGGCAGTGGTGTCTTTCACTTCTTTCTCTGTGTTGGTCTTAGCTTTTGGCAAAATGTCTGCACTTGGCTGAATAGGCTCACTCTGCAGCACTTCGCTGGCTGGCGCAACAAAATCCGGCTTAATATATTGATCCTCGTCCATAAGAAGGCTTGTCTGCTCTTCTGGCATGTCGTCAATTGAGGCAAGTCCAAGCTCCAGACGATCGTCAAACGATAGATAGGTTAGCGCCAAACGCCTGAAGATATAGTCTACAAGAGACGCTGCTTTCCGAATCTCAGGATCATCGGTCATGCCTGCAGGGACAAAGCTCATATTGGTCATACCCTTTACGTACACCTTGAGTGGCACACCATACTGCAAACCATAACTAATTGATCGAGCAAATGAGTCCATAAGTCCTGCCAGTGTAGAGCCCATCTTTGCGAAGCTCATAAACAACTCCCCCGGCGTGCCATCTTCGAATTCGCCAACCGTAAAATATCCATGGCAATCGGCAACGGTAAAGGAGAACGTTCTAGCATTCCTCACCTTTGGCAGCTCCCTGCGCATAACACCTTTGACAATAATTCTGTCGTTAATCCCATCCGCGCTAACCGCAGTGACATCCTGATCTTTTTCCGGATCTTTCTTTGCCATTGCAAGCGGCTGGCCCACCTTGCAGTTATCCCGATAGACCGCGACTGCCTTGAGTCCCATCTTCCAGGCATCTATGTGCAACTGTTCTATGTCTTCTACCGTGGCTTCCTCCGGCATATTGACAGTCTTGCTGATAGCTCCCGAAATAAAAGGCTGCACAGCGGACATCATCTTTACGTGCCCAAGATAATGGATTGAGTTGTCTCCCATAGAACAAGCAAAGACGTCTTGATGCTCTGGTTTTAAGTCGGGGCAGCCAACAATGGTTTTCTCTATATCGATGTAGTCGGTAATCTTCTTCGCTTGGTCCTTGTTGTACCCAAGCGCCTTGAGAGCTCGCGGGACCGTCTGGTTCACAATACTCATCGTACCCCCACCAACTAGTTTCTTGACCTTAACAAGTCCGAGATCAGGCTCTATGCCCGTGGTATCGCAGTCCATCATGAGACCAATTGTCCCGGTAGGAGCGAGCACACTTGCTTGAGAGTTTCGTACACCGTAAAGTTCTGCTAGTTCTACTGCGTTATCCCATGAACTTGCAGCAGCACTGAGGAGTTGCTCGGAAACAAGACTTGCGTCAATATTCTTTAGCGCATCCCGGTGTTGATTAAGTACTTTTAGCATGCCCTTCTGATCTTTGTGGTAACCCGCAAACGGTCCCACTTTTCGAGCAATTTTAGCACTCGTAGCATAGGCATGTCCGGTTAGGAGAGCGGTTATGGCGGCAGCTTGCGCACGCCCTTCTGCTGAGTCGTAAGGCAGGCCTTGGGCCATCAGGAGAGCTCCTAGGTTAGCGTAGCCTATGCCGAGTTCCCGGTAAGCACGAGCATTCTTGGTAATGCTTTCTGTCGGATACTCCGAGTAGCCAACGAGTATCTCTTGGGCGGTAAATATCAATTCAACTGTATGTTCAAAAGCTTCTACATCAAATGTATTGTCGTCTTTCAGGTACTTGAGCAAGTTAATACTGGCTAAGTTGCACGCCGAATTATCCAGGTGCATATACTCACTGCAGGGGTTTGAGCCATTAATACGGCCTGCCAAGGGCGTAGTATGCCAATTATTTATAGTGGTATCGAACTGCATGCCGGGATCTGCGCACTCCCAGGTAGCTTCGTTTATTTGGCGAAATAGTTTACGGGCTTTTATTGTCTTTACTGTTTTACCCGTTGTAACTGACTTAAGATCCCAGTCGCCGTCACTTAGTACGGCTTTCATAAACTCATCAGTCACTCTGACTGAGTTATTCGCATTTTGGTACTGTACTGAGTGAATATCTTTCCCGTCAACGCCCATTTCGAAACCCGCCTCTGCAAGCACTCTTGCTTTGCGTTCTTCTATGGCTTTGCACCAGATGAATTCCTCGACATCAGGGTGATCGGCATTCAAGATGACCATTTTTGCCGCACGGCGTGTCTTGCCTCCGCTCTTTATCGCTCCCGCCGAAGAATCAGCGCCCCGCATAAAACTTAGGGGGCCAGAGGCAGTGCCCGCACTCTTGCCAAGCGGTTCTACCGAAGACCGAATGATGCTTAAGTTTATACCAGCCCCAGAGCCGCCCTTGAAGATCATTCCTTCTTCTCTGTACCAGTTCAAGATCGCTGGCATGGTATCTTCTACCCCCAGGATGAAGCAGGCGCTTGCTTGCTGAGAACGTTCTGGCGCGCCTATATTGAACCAGACCGGGGAGTTAAAGGCCGCGCGCTGCGTAGCCAGTACATACTTTAGCTCTTGCCTAAAATCCTCTGCTTCTTGCTCGCTATCAAAGTAGCTCTCTTGCAGGCCTTGACGCGTTATAGTATCGGCAACACGATCAATAAGCTGTGCAAGCGAGCTTTCCCGGCTATCAGTACCGGGAGTACCAGTAAAATACTTCTGCGAAACAATGTTAATCGAGTTGAGCGACCAGAAGTCCGGAAACTCTACACCGCGCTGCTCAAACACTGCTCTGCTTGTCATAGGATTCGTAATAATAGAATCCCTCTTCACCCACTTTAAGGCATCATATGCCTTTGTTTTGGGTTCGGTAAAGAACCTTCCCACTATCAAATCGGTTGTTTTCATAACACCCTTACCCCTTAATGTTATTAATTTTTTGGTATTTTTGTTAGAGTTATTTTGCCTATCACCAGTCTCTAAGTGGTGAGCAAAATGAGCTCTCCTCAGTCTTCATGCCCATAAAAACCGGGGAGAGCCGTCAAAGCAACCCTCATGCTTTAACGTGCTCCGTCTTCTTTCTGCGAATATCCGACAACTCTTGTTCGAAGCTGGCGATATCCTTGAAGCGGCGGTAAACACTCGCGAATCTGACATAGGCTACTTCGTTTAATCCAGCGAGCTGATCCATAACAAGCTCGCCTATTTTCGTAGTAGAAACCTCAGAGTCGCTGCATTCGTATAACTTGCCCTCTATGTCTGATACCAGTTGTTCAAGCTGTAGACTCGTTACTGGCGTTTTTTCACAGGCACGATACAGGCCAGACAAGAGTTTGTCACGGTTGAATAGCTCGCGAACATTATTGTTCTTAACAACAATAAGCTGAGGCCGCTCAATCCGCTCGTAAGTAGTGAAGCGGTATGTACACGAGCTGCACATTCTCCTTCGTCTTATTGACTTTCCGCCAGCTACATCACGAGACTCTATAACCTTAGTATCGGCTGCATGACAACGATTACAATTCATTTTCTTGCATACCTTCCTTGTTCAATTTGAACGTACGATCGCTATATTTTATTTCCTATATATAGTGTCTATACAGAAATCATAGCCCTAGCCGTAGCGGTTTGCAAGTTTTTTACGCTGTATTAATTACATACCCTCAGAATCATCTGGGGTATCGTTTTTGGGCTGTGTTTTTCGCTTTAAGCGGCGCAGGAAGGACGGCTTCTCTAGCTCATCTTCTTCAAAAGATTGAGTAAAAATTGTTCCCTTCTTGTTAGTCGCCTGGCTGTTTGCTTTTTCGTCGCTATGTTCGTGATTGTCGGTGCTCCATATGTTAGCGGTGTCCTCACTATGAAAATCCGCATGATCTTGATCTGAAGGCGACTCATCAAGATCCATGTTTATGCCTTCAGGCACATCATCTACCGTCAGAGAGTCGTCTTGCTTTTTAGCAGACTTGCGTTCGTGTGTGCCGGAATCAGCTATCATGTTCTGCAAGTTTGAGCTCGTCTGCTTGGCAAAATACGAATCATCAAAACCAGTAGCAACTACAGTAACGATTATTTCACCCTCAAGTTCTGGATTAATAGTTGCGCCGAATATAATATTAGCGTCGTTATCTGCTGAAGAAGTAATGGTCTCAGCAACAGTATTAATCTCATGCATGGACATGTCATGCCCGCCAATCACATTGAAAAGTATGCCGCGGGCACCGTCTATCGAAACCTCTAGCAAGGGTGACTCTATCGCCTGTTGGGCGGCTTCTACGGCCCGGTTGTCTCCGCTTGCGCGGCCAATACCCATAAGAGCTGACCCTGCGCTACTCATTACAGCGCGCACATCAGCAAAATCGAGGTTAATAAGTCCATGTACGGTTATAAGATCCGAAATACCTTGTACTCCCTGCCTAAGCACGTCATCGGCTACTTTGAATGCTTGTAAAATCGGCGTAGACCGATCAATAGTTTGCAAAAGCCTGTCATTCGGAATAACGATCAGAGTGTCCACTGACCTCCTGAGGTTAGTTATAGCGGATTCAGCATTTCTACGTCTCTTCTCACCCTCAAATGCGAAGGGTTTAGTTGCAAACCCCACAACAAGTGCGTCCATTTCTTTGGCAACTTTAGCCACAATATGCCCTGCTCCACTACCCGTACCACCTCCGGCACCTATGGTAACGAAGACCATATCTGCCCCTTCAAGTGCCTCACGTATCTCTTGTTCTGACTCTTCGGCAGCCTTTTGTCCTACGGTTGGATCTGCGCCTGCGCCGAGGCCTTTTGTCGTATCGTGACCAATATGTATTTTCTTGCTGGCTTTCGAGTGGTGAAGCGCCTGTGCGTCTGTATTTACAACAATAAACTCCACGCCTTCTACGCCAGCTTCAACCATACGGTTAATCGCAGCACCGCCGGCTCCGCCGACACCGATTACTTTTATTCGTGCAAATGTTTCAATAGCTGGTGAAACCTGAGGCATAAGAATTATTCTCCCTTATCTTGTTCGCTGGTCGCCCATGTAGTGCGTAGTATACCCCAGGTTGTTTACAGATTCAATTATATGTGACCTTGGAATAGACAAGCTCAAGGCTGCACCTTATTCCATATGCCGCGCAAACTATCTACCAAACCGGAGGTTCGCGTTTGTCTCTTGTCGGAACCAGCCCCGAACGATTGATTAGCGAATAGCATATCTAGCTGCATCAGTCCGATTGCAGTAACGTAGCCCGGATCTTGGACGTCGTCTAGCACACCACTAACACCTTTTAGTTTGCCTATCCGTGCTGCTAACTGAAGCTTTTCTTTGGCAAAGGCTGCAATGCCGGGCGTGTTAGCGCCACCACCAACTATAACTACCCCGCCAGGCAGCTTGCGTGCCCGGTGTATACGCCTCAGCTCTTTATCTATATAGTCAAAAATTTCATCCACCCTAGCATCGACGATCATATGTACATCCTCGGAGTCGAACACATAGTTTCGACTCTCGTGTACTACGCTTACTCTACCGTTCTTGCCAGTTCCTGCCAGCGCAGCGTGCTGGAGTTTTACCATTTCGGCAATTTCGAGATCAACCTTTAAACCTATAGCCAGGTCATTCGTAATATTAATGCTCCCCATAGGAATGACTGCTACGTGCTGAACCTCGCCGTCTTCAATTACCGCCAGGTTAGTGGTCGAAGCACCTATGTCCAGAACCAAACTACCGGCTTCTTTCTGCTGCCTACTGAGCACGGCTTCAGCAGCGGCTAATCCAGCAACCGTCCGATGCATCGGATAAATATGCACCTTTTCCATAACAGCTTCTAGACTTCGCAGATTAGCTGTGGCAGCAGTGACAATATGCGTATCCACCTCGAGGCGCACACCTCGCATACCTACAGGGTCTTTTATGCTTTCGTGCCCGTCGACTCTATAATTCTTTGGGAAGACTTGTATAATCTCGCGGTTGGCAGGAATCTGTACAATAGTTGCGGCATCTTCAGCCCGCAGCTTATCGTCAATGGTTATCTCTCGGTTGGCGGCACTAATCGCAATTACACCAGTAGAGTCCAGGCCACTCACGTGCGAACCGTTAACATTAACTGTTACATTCTCTATCCGTATACCAGATATTCGCTCTGCTTCCTCTATGGCTTGGTGTACGGCAGCAGCCACATCGTCTAAGTGAGCTACTAGGCCTTTCCTCATGCCCATGTTTGCAGCTGATCCATGTCCAATAACAGCAATTTCTGGCTCTTCAGAGGTACTGTCGAGATTACCGACGATACATCGTACGGTACTGGTACCGACATCAAGCCCAACGTAATATTGGGGTGGCTGTTCGCGCATGTTAGCAAGTATACCGCTTGCTTGCTTGCCCAGGCAAGGAGCTAAGCTAATCTCTCTCGGTTAAAACTTCGTACCCGTGATCGGTAATAAGAACTGTGTGTTCAAAATGTGCCGACATAGAATGGTCGCGTGTTCTGACAGTCCAACCATCAATATCGATATATACACTTTCCCGGCCTGAAGTAGCCATCGGTTCTATGGCGATCGTCATGCCAGATTCAAGTCGAGGACCTGTGCCTTTTTTGCCGTAGTTGGGGATATTGGGGTCCTCGTGAACTTGATCACCCACACCGTGTCCTACAAGATCGCGCACAATACCGTAACGCCCTTTGTGCAACACAGCCTCTACAGCTGCCCCTATGCTGCCGACATGACAGCCTCCCCGTACTTCACCTATCCCCGCATTAAGTGCTTCGTGCGTAGTGCGAAGTAAAAGCTCTTTCTGTCGTGAAGCAGAACCGGCGATTGCCGATATGGCGCCGTCAACAATCATACCGTTGTACCGAACTCCCAAATCCATGCTTACAATGTCGCCGTCCGCAACCTGCCTACTCTTTTTAGGTATTCCGTGGACGACTTCATCATTCAAAGACACGCACAACACTTCAGGGAATCCCTGGTACCCCAGGAACGCTGCTGCTGCTCCTGCAGCCTTCAGTTCATGCGCTGCGATGTCTGAAAGTTCCTTCGTACTAATACCCACCGCTAGTTTTTCCCCAAGAACAGCAAGAGTGTTTGCCAGAATCTTGCCACCCTGCCTCATTGCTTCAATTTCTTGTGAATTCTTAACGCGAGTATACATAATATGTTCAGTTCTTAGGCCCTAACAGGATTGTAATCTCATCGTGTATCACCTCGACAGGCCGCTCAGCATCAATCTCGAGAATTGATACGCCCGCCTTGCTTAGGTGGTCCAAAATTGGTAGCGTTTCGCGGTTGTATTCGCTGAACCTCTCCTCAATAGCATCGCTATGGTCGTCTACCCGGCCGCGGTTTTCTAATCGTTGCTTTACTGCCTGCTTCGAAGCAACTAGGTGCAGTACCTTGTCTACGCGGAACCTCCCCAGTTTCTGCTGCGCGAGCAGCCAGTCTGCCTGCGAAACTCGTCGGGGGTAGCCATCGAGGATTACGTGGTCAGGATCTGCCAGTTCAGCAAGAGCTTTATCGAGCAAAGCAGTGACTTCTTCGTCATCCAATATTTCACCGGCATGCATCCGGGTGTGCTGGTCAGAAGATCCGTAGCTGCGCAGGAGTTCACCTGTAGAAATTACATGGTATCCTTCCTTCTCAGCTAACAGCTTTCCCTGAGTACCCTTGCCGGAACCTGCAATTCCCATTAGTAAGATCACCGGTTATTCTCCTTTAGTTTGACACCCTCTGCTGGACAAGTTTTGCAATAGTTCCACCATCGGCAGCACCAGCACTCTTTGTTTTTACATATCCTATGATTTGGCCCATGTTCTGTTTGGATATGGGGCCTAGGTCTGCAGCAGCTGCCTCGATCATTTTTTGAATGTCTGCTTCGCTCATCTGTTTTGGCAGGTAAACATCGATAACTGCCTTCTCACTTAGTTCTTGATCTGCCCGTTCTTGCTCGCCTGCTTTTTTGTAGAGTTCGGCAGTTTCCTGGCGTTTCTTTGCTTCGCTGCGAAGGACCTTTATTGCGTGTTGTTCGCTCAGACCGTCTTGGCGCTTGCCGGTTGCTACCTCTTCATACAGCAGGCTACTCTTAAGGCCTCGCAGAACAGATACAACGGGCTTGTCGCCTAACAACATAGCCTTCTTGAGGTCCTGATCAATTCGGGTTTTGATCATCATATACTACTATTTATGCCTAGGATAGCTTCAGTTTTTTGACTTTTTGAGCTTTGCGATCCCGCCTGACAATAGCCTTAAGACGCCGGTCGCGCTTGCTAATGGGCTTCTCAAAATACTGGGCTTGTTTTGCAACAGCAACAACTCCAGACTGCTGGACCTTGCGGGTAAAACGCCTGAGCATATTTTCAGCCGACTCTTTGGAGTCTTTTCTTGTTACCTGAATCATTGTCTATAATTTTATACCAAATAACGATGAATTACAAGTGTTAGTTGGTATGTTTTATTGTTGCTTCTTCTGAGCCGCCCGCTGCGACTTGAGTACGATGCTCTGGAGTTCTTTAAATATAGGAAACTGCTTGTTCGTAGAGTATATCTTGGTATTTGCTTGTTTTTCTGATGACAGAAAACCCACTTTTTCCAAACGCTTGAGTTCTCGTTGGATATTGCCAGCATCTTCCTTGATAAGTTTCGCCAGCCCGCGGACATGCGTCTTAAAGTCCGGGTACTTCGCGTACACGACTATTATCTTTCTCCGTACTCGTGATGTAATAAAAACGTCCAACATAAGATTTCGATGTTACTCTAACAACGCTGATTTCAGTATACCGCTCTTTTTTTGGGATGACAAGACTGGCTATACTAAGACCAGCTATACTTATAGCTATGAAGCTCGCCGCAGAACTATTTTATTTTGAGATCATACCCGCAAGCAACACCTTCCACGGCCAGAAGGCCCTCATTTATAGTTCCTCTGTTGATTTTATGGTTGGGCAAATTGTAAAAATACAGCTAAGAAACGTGTCTGTCTTGGGTTTCGTAGTAAAGAAAACTGCTAAGCCAACCTTTACCACCAAAAACCTTGACGCTCTAGCCAGTCACTACGTACTGCCTACAGCCTCTCTCGAGCTTTTCAAGTGGATGCAAGATTACTATCCAGCACCTGTGGGACTAATTGCACAACACTTTCTACCCCGAACGCTCCTAAGCGAATCAAGATCAACGCCGGGACTCAACGATCAAATCTCTCCTAGGACAATAACCCCAGAGCTACCCAAGCTAACCAACGAGCAGACCACAGCTCTAACAAGTATCTTGAACGGTCCTAAAAAATCATTTTTGCTTCACGGTGAAACTGGAAGTGGCAAAACTAGGATATATATAGAACTAGTTGGCACGGCGCTTGCCAAAGGTAAGTCAGCCATTATATTAACGCCTGAGATCTCCCTAACCCCCCAATTAGTCACCCAGCTTAAAGACGTGTTTGGAGATAGAGTGCTTATTTGCCATTCACGCATAACCGAGCGTGAGCGACGCTTGCTCTGGGAGAAAGTTCTAAAAGATAGGAATACACCTTATGTAATAGTTGGGGCTCGTTCTGCGCTATTTATCCCCGTAGCGAACCTTGGTCTAGTAGTGGTTGATGAATTCCACGAGAGCGCCTACAAGCAAGAGTCGTCTCCCCACTATCACGCACTGCGCCTGGCTGGTAAACTATCTCAATCGACTGGCTCGTTATTTGTCTTCGGCTCGGCCACCCCTACTGTTTCTGAGTATTTTTTTGCTAAACAAAAAGATATCTCAATTTTGCGTATGAAGTCCAAAGCTATCGTCGATAACGGAGGTTCCAGTATCGACATACATGTTGTCGATATTGCCGCAAGCGAAGAGAAGACATCTGTGCCTCTACTCACCCGGTCTCTTGTAAAGCATATTAAAATAAGCTTAGCCGCAGAGGAGCAGACAATCCTATTCTTAAATAAACGAGGCAGCGCACGAACAGTTGTTTGCCAGAGTTGCGGATGGAATGCACACTGCAAGAATTGCGATCTTCCGCTTACCTATCATCAAGATGCTCATCAACTGCGATGCCATACTTGCGGCTACAAGATGAGCTCACCGGGCAACTGCCCGACTTGCAGCTCCCCAGAAATTATCTACAAAAGTCCCGGAACCAAGTCTCTCGCCGCTGCCATTAGCCGTATGTTCCCAGATGCTGTTGTGGCGCGCTTCGACAAAGACAACAGCAAACCTGAGCGCTTGGAAAGTCGGCATACAGAGGTACAAACGGGAGCGATCGATATTCTAGTCGGCACCCAGACCCTCGCAAAAGGCCACGACTTACCAAAACTTGGCCTGGTAGGCATAATCCAAGCCGAGACTGGCTTGGAATTTCCAGACTATACTTCCGAGGAACGATCGTATCAATTGCTACGTCAACTTTTCGGCCGAGTTGGGCGGGGTCATCGTCCTGGAAGAGTTATAGTCCAAACCTTCCACAAGGACAGCATGGCAATCAAAGCTGCAACTGAAGGCAGCTGGGAAGATTTTTACGCCCGGCAGCTGGCCCACCGGAGCCAGTTTGGCTTCCCGCCCTACTACCATTTATTAAAAATCGAGCTGTCGAGGGCAAGCAGCGCCTCGGCCCAAGATGCGAGTCAGAAACTTTACAGCTCTCTCACCGAGAACTTTAACCAGATAGAACTGCTCGGACCGGCACCGAGTTTCATCGAGAAAAAAGGCAACAAGTGGCACTGGCAGATTGTGGTTAAAGCCAAGAAACGCTCTATCCTCACAGACATCGCGCGCTTTGTACCTAGCACCTGTACTGTCGACATCGATCCTGTGAACCTACTCTAGATCAATAAAATACCCTATACTAGGTAAAATTATGGACTATACCCGTCTTGTTTCGCTGCCAAACCAAAAACTCCGCACACGCTCGAAACGCGTAGGTATAATCACTGACGCTACCATGCAACTTATCGAGGATATGCAGAACGCAACCCTGTCATGGGAGGACAGCCGTAATCATGAGATTGGCGTAGCTTTAGCCGCCGTCCAAATCGGAGTCATGCAGCGCGTAGTAATTGTTCGAAGCAATTTTGAAGACAAATCAGACAGAACATTTCAAGTCTTTATTAATCCAACAATTACAAAATATGAAGGAACCGTGTCTGAGGACTTCGAAGGCTGTCTTAGCATAAAGGACGTCTACGGCAAGGTGCCCCGGTACAATAAAGTCCGCATTAAAGCACTCAATATCTATGGTCGAGAGGTGCGAATAACAGCAGAAGGTTTTCTCGCACGGGTATTGCAGCACGAGATCGATCACACCAACGGCATCGTCTATATCGACCACATAAAAGAAAATCCTCAGGCATTTTACACGCTCAACTCCGAGGGTAGTTTGGAGAAACTAGACTATGGCAAAAAAATCGCCGGCAGTCGTATTCTTTGGTAGCGGGCCGGTAGCCGCCGCCAGCCTCCGCCTATTAGCACGAGATTTTGCAGTAGAGGCCGTCGTTACTAAGCCGCGGCCACCTCATCACCATGGCGAAACTCCGGTGCTTGCAGCAGCCGAGGAATTAGCCCTGACCACGTACACAGCTGCGGACAAAATCGAACTAGACGCTTTGTTTGAGAGAAAACTATTCAGCAGCAAAGTAGGTATTTTAATAGATTTTGGGATCATCGTATCCCAGAAAATTATCGATTACTTTCCGTTTGGTATTGTAAACAGCCACTTCTCAGTATTGCCAGAGTGGCGTGGTGCAGACCCCATAAGTTTTGCCATACTTAGCGGGCAGAACTCTACAGGCGTTAGCCTCATGCTGCTTGTTGAGGCCATGGACGAGGGCCCTATCATAACTTACGGGGAACAGCCGCTTACAAATAAACCTACCTCGACGGAGCTAACACAGTTGCTAATTAGCTTAAGCCACAACCTTCTGTTGAATACCCTGCCGCGCTACCTGAACGAGCCCGTATCGTCTCCGCAGACCATCACCGGACGCAAGGTCTCGTACTCGCGAAAACTCACTAAGGCCGACGGCATAATTGACTGGGGCAAGCCAGCCACTCAGCTAGAGCGAGAAATACGAGCGTATATTGAATGGCCTCGAAGTTTAGCTATGGTAGGTAAAATGAAATTCATAATCAAAAAAGTGGCCATAATCAGCGAATCAGGCGCGCCAGGTAGTTACGTCGCCACAAAAGATACGCTTATTGTTTACTGCGGCCAGGATGCTCTGGAGATAAAGAGTGTCCAGCCCCTAGGTAAAAAAGAAATGCCCATACGGGCATTTCTTGCAGGTTACAGCAAACTGTTAGCAAGCTAGACTACTGGGCAGGATGCGCTTTTCCTGCTTCCGCTAAAATGTGGGGGGCAGCAGTTCTCACTTCGTGCTTGAGCTTCTCAAGCTCTTCGGCTACAACTTGCTTATAATTTGGAAAGTTTGCCTCAAGCCATTTAAGTGCTGCCTGTTCTTTGCGAGCCTGTTCTTCAGGAGAATCTTCAGGCGTTGGCATAAGACTTTCGAACTCATCTAACTGTGCGTCACTCATGCCACTAGCAAGCTTCATCCCTACGTTCATTTCAAGCGTTTCATAGATATGGCTGAGCATTTTCTTTTTTTCCTCAGCAGGCAAAGCTCCGAGCCCTAGGTCTTTTAGAAAGTCATCATCGAGTTTAAACATATCTTATTTTTCACCTTTCTATTTCTATTGTAGCAAATTAGCTTTTATTAAGTTCCTTGAGTTGGTCGATTTGTTCGGGAGTGATCTCGAAATGGGAACCTTCGACCAGTCCATAGCCGCCTTGAACTCCGTCTAAGGGGACGACCCCTTCTACTGTTTCCCAGACGCCCGCTTCCTTGGCTTTACTAAATAATTCCCAGGCCTGGTCTTTGTCCATACCCTCAAAGTGATCCATAAGCACGCTGGTTATGCTGTCCCCTGATTGAGCTACACCCTCCCAGCCTTTTGGTTCGACAGCATCTGCTGCAGTCTCACCCGTACGCTCAGCAATGTCAGACAGAGTATCGCTGATGCTAGAGTCTAGTTGCGGAGCATTGTTGACTGCTTCTTGTCCATCCAGAGGGTTAATCCCGGACCTCAAAGCAACGTAGCCGCCAGCGACAACTGCGAATGCACCCATGGCAAAAACGGCTACTCTCTTTCGGTTCTGCACTCGTTCTTTTTGGGCATCCTCAATTTTCCATTGGCCACTTGCATAAGCGCTGTGTTTGCCGATAGTCCACTGCTTAAACTTAGCTATTCTTCCACCGATGCGTTTGAATATACCTTTCTTTTCAGCCTCTTCGACGCTGTCTTCCAGGGCGCTTGGCATATCCTCAGGCATATCCTCGTCTAAATCTTCTGCGTCAAGCGAATCTTCATGCTCTTTATCATATGCATCGATAGTAACTACCGCCTTTAGACCAGTCCCTTTGGCGCTTGCTAGTAGATTATCCGCCACTTCTTGGGCGCTTTCACCATCGAAAGCCTGAGCTATATCCTGATCACTCATTTCATTTTCGGCGGCACCGACTATACCAGCTGTGCATAGAGACACACAGTCGTCTTCCTTGATCTCACGAACACCCAGGTTATCCTCAAGGTGCTCTATCTCACCATCTTCGTTTTCTACTACAATATGTCCGGCACTATTGTTGGCCCATACCAAGTACTGCTTGCCGTCAATTTCTTCAACACTCGTTAATATACCGCGAGCAGCACTCTCACTTCCTAGACCAGCTTGGGCTGCTACGTCACGCATTCGAACACCCGCTTCTTCAACAGTCGTAGGCTTTTTGGTAGCTCTCATCAAGTGGTTAAAGCTTGTGGCGGTGCGGCTGGCGTCTCGTGAGTAGCCTCCGTCTTGATGAGGCGAAGCTTCTATTATGGCAAATATACCTACCTCTTCGTTATCAACAACTTGTATGCCTTCTGAGTTTTCAGAAGCATGCGCTGATTCTAGATATAACGGGCTTGAAACCGATTCGCGCTCATTTGCGCCTGTTCCTGTTTGGTGCTTTCTGTCCAAAACGCTCTGTCTTGCTCCTGCCATAACGGCTTCATGATCGCCTAAGTCACTAGGTGCAGTCTGGCTAGCACCCGCTGCTCTTCGTTTCGCACGCTCATCTTGGGCGTCTATGCGGCGATCGCCGTCGGTAGGTTCGTTTTTGCGCCCAATGGCCCCAGAGCGAAAATCGTCGGCCATGTTGCCAGTAAAGTCTGCTCCTGAAGACCGACTGTCTCGCCTAGTGCCTTGAGCGGCGTCTCTAAGATCTTGGGGTGTGGGACGAGACAAAGGGATAACATCACCGTTAGTATCGATAACTGCGTCCGCATGCACAACTTCGCCTAACTCAGCTCCAGTAGCAGCGGTTTGGTTATGGTCAGGCTGCAAGCTTTCAACTTTAGCTGCGGCCGCCATAATAGGATCTGTCTCTGGGACGTGACCATTAGTATTTTGCAATCCTGAAGCACCGTGACTTTGGGCAGAATGAATCCGTCCATCGAGTGGACTTGTTTGTTCAGCGGTTGCTTGCAGAGCCTCAACTCTAGCTGCTGCCTCAACGAGAAAAGTATCCTGTTCTGCTGGGGCTCTTTCTTGTAGTGCTGGCATGGTTGGTGTTCCTTACTAAATTTTGATTATTTTTTGTTTTTGTTTGTTAATGATCTAATTTAAGCATAAACATGAATAAAAATCAAGTACTTTCATATAATATAGCTATTTTGGCAACTATCTAGATAAATAGAATACAGCGGCGGCACCTATAATAATAAGAGCGGCGAAGAAACCAGCCTGCATAGAGCCCTTATAGCCAGCTTGATTAGGCGATTTTATTGGCTCAGTTAAGGTTTCTTGCACTTTGCCTGCGGTCTGCATCTGCTTCTTAGCAATGATGCTGGCAATCGGTTCTGGGGAGTTGTCTGTCGTGACAGTACTGGTTTGGGGCAACTTCTTTGCGGCTACTGGGTCATCTAGGATTTCGTGCCTGCGATCAAAACTGATTTCCTTAGTATTTTCATCGATCTCAATAGTATGGGCTTTGAGCTCAATTGACTCTTTGGCACGCTTGCCTATATCTTGGACAGACCCGTATTCCTTGTTCTTGGAGCGTTGCTCCGCTGGAGGAGCCTTCTCTACTCTTGCTGCACGAGATTTGTCCGGCTGGAACTCTGCTGCAGACAGGTTACGATTGGCTCGGGCAGTAGGCTTCTCTTGCTGCCCTTTTTTGCTAGTTTTTGCTTCGGCACTTTGCATCTTTAGTTCTGATTGCTTTATTGCGGTACGAATAAGCGCTTCTTTCTGTACCTTCGGTGTGGTTTGTTCTGGGCGGGACAGTGGAACTGATACCTCAGTAGTGGACAAGGAAGGCTTCTTTGTCTCAACCGCAGCTAGGCGCTTATTGGTCTCTCTGAGTTTACGGCGTATCTTACGATCCCTATAGCGGCTTAGAACATCTGCTGCTACAAAAGCGATGGCTGCACCTCCGTGCTTCTTCTCTATTATAACTGGCCGCTCTGGCCGGATTGCAGGCCCGAGGGAAGCCGAGTCATGGTGAGCAGACGAAGAATCTGGCCGAGCCCGTTCGCTAATAGCACTCGCACGCTGCTCCGGTTGGGTGTCGTCGGCGGGTATAGGCTCAGCTTGGAGAATATCAACATCAGGCTGTTTATATGCCCCATCCCTTCTACTTGGAGCAGTGTCCTCAACGGTGACGAGTCCTGGATCGGTGTTTGCCGAGCTATCAATTGCAGCTTCTGGGGCAGTCGTACCAGCCAAGTCTGGCTCTGGCACAGAGCCGCCATGTTCTATCCTGAGTTCGCCTTCGCCGGGCGCAGGCCTTTCGGACGAAGAGCTTATCTCCTCAGCTTCCGTCGGAGTTATTGGAGAAAACTCGACCGTACGGTAAGTGGCAGCTGGTTGTAGGACTGCGGTTTCTGGCTCTTTTTTTTGCACAATCGACGAAAAAAGACGACTGAACTTACTCCTAAATCTACCGAAGGACGAGGTGCCTGTTTCGCTGTTTTCGTCTTCGTCGTCTTCGCTTTTTTTTGTTTCTTCCCGGGAGCTTGTCTCGTCGTTATCTCGACGGCGTAACCAACTCATTAGAAATTCGCCGCGCAGATGGGCGCCAAGTGGACGAGGAGTTTCTACTGCCGGTTCGTCCGATGACTCTCCGTAAGAAGTATACTGATCTTTCATGTCGCTACCCGTATCCTAGAGCGTGCGTTCCTTGGTCTCTACTTTGTAGAATTCCAGGCGGTCGTTTTCCTTGATATCTAGTTTTGCCTCTGTCTTTAGGCTGACACCGCACATTTCCCCCTCTAAGACTTCTTTAGCTTCTTGGGGCCCACGCTTAAGCCCTGTTACTTCTACTTCGGCTATTGGTTCGTCGTCACGCATAACGGTGGCGAGAGCGGGGGCCACGAGCTTGCCTTTTGTCACTTCACCGCCACAAATTACCTCTGTTTTAGTCGTTTTAAACACACCCTTTACAAGGAGACGTCCGAGATCCGTTCGTATAACCTCAGGAGGAAGAAGTTTTTGAAGCTCCCCGCGCACGTCGTCAATAAGTTCGTATATAACACTAAATAAGCGGATGGGTACTCTATCACGGTTGGCAATCTGCTTAACACTGCCTGCAACCTGAGTGGTAAAACCATAGATTACCGCACCGCTCGTGGAAGCTAAATGAACATCTTTCTCAGTAATGTTACCTATACCGCTGCCAACAATTCGCACTGCCACCTCGTCGGTATCTAGGGCCCTCAGGCTGTCAATAACTGAGGTGAGCGAACCCTTTACGTCAGCTTTGATAACAATGTTAAGCTCGTTGACCTCGTTTTTGCGGTTAATAATGCGAATGAGGTCGCTGCTGCTTAGATCCTGGTTGTGCCCAGACTTCTCTCGTGAAGCAGCCATTGCTCCAGCCTGAATTCGAGCTTCTTTTTCGTTTGCTACTATTAAGAAATCGTCTCCAAACTCAGGCAGGTTCTTGAAACCCGTCATCATGACGGGCGTTGACGGACCGGCCTTTGATACTGATTGGCCATTAGTAGATTCTAAGTTACGAATTTTAGCGTACGTACCGCCAGCCACTACAAAATCACCTCGCTTGACTACGCCCGCCTCAATAAGAGCAACAGCCACCGGTCCTCTGCCCTGTTCCATGTGTGCTTCTATGATTAGCCCCTGCCCTGGACCAACGGCATCTGCACGCAGGTCTTCTACGTCAGCTACGAGCAGCACCATATCCAACAATTGTTCTATGTTCTTGCCCGTTTTAGCCGAAACTTCTACAACTACGATGTCCCCGCCCCACTCTTCGATAAGCAAATCTTGTTCGGAAAGCTGCTGCTTGATACGATTTGAGTCTGCACCTTCTTTGTCGATTTTGTTAACGGCAACTACAATTTTAACTCCTGCTTGCTTGGCGAATCGTATAGCCTCGACAGTTTGAGGCATGATGCCGTCATCTGCTGCGACAACAATAATTACTACGTCAGTTAGGTGTGCGCCGTGTTCGCGAATCGCAGCAAATGCAGCATGACCTGGGGTGTCCAAGAAGGTAATTACACGATCCTTATGGTTTGCCTGGTAGGCGGATATGTGCTGGGTTATGCCACCCGCTTCCCCGCTCGTAACTTTAGAGCCGCAAATAGCATCGAGCAGCGAGGTCTTACCGTGGTCAACATGTCCCATCACCGCTACTACGGGCGGCCTGGGGTCACCCTGATTTGATTTAGTGCGCCGGGCTTCACGGGTGTAGTCTACTTCCTCTTTTTTTTGTTCTAGCTCGACATCAAGTTCTAGCTCACCAACGATAATTACGGCTGTATCGAAGTCAATACGCTCATTAACCGTCGCTAGAACACCGTTTTTCATGAGCTCACCGATCAACTTCGTAACGGGTATGTCAAGCTGTTCAGCTAGGGCGCCTACAGTAATGCTATCTTCGAGTTGGATAATCCGTGACATGAGGTGACTCTAGCAGGCAGTGGCTTCTCTTACAGAAGCTTCCGGCTATTTTGCTTCCTTTAAGCTGAGGGCGATCTTGCGTGACTCGCTGTCAATATCTAAGACTTTGAACTGTTTTTTCTCGTTGAGACGGAATATTTTCTCCGGATCAACCGAGTCATCGCTGCTCATCTCCGAGACGTGCACCAAGGCCTCTACAGCTGGGCTGAGCTGGACAAACGCTCCGAAGGGTGTGATTCGAGTAACTTTGCCTTCTACGGTAGAGCCGACTTTGAACTTTTTGACCTCGTTGACCCATGGGTCCTGCTGCATTTGTTTGAGGCTGAGTGATAGTCGGTCTTTGTCTATAGCAATAATCTTGGCTTTTACTGTCTCACCAGTCTTGATATAGTCCCGCGGATCTTCCACGCGTTCCCACGAAATTTCTGATATGTGGATCAAACCCTCGATGCCGTCAACATTTACGAATGCTCCGAAGTCAATAACTCCAGTCACAACGCCTTCAACTTCGTCACCAACAGCTAGCTTTTGGAACATAACCTGCATGTCGTCTTTTACTGCTTCTTTTTCGGAGAATATAAGCTTGTTGTCTTTACGGCTAACATCTAAGATTCGCACGCGGATTGACTGGTTAACAAGTGCGTTCAATTTCTGTAATATCTCGTCTTTGTCTGCTCCAGAAACTCTTGGATAATGCCCGGCTGCCAACTGAGAAACCGGCAAGAAGCCTCGTATGCCTTCGAGTTCTACCAGCAAACCGCCACGATTGGCGTCGTAAGCCGTAATTTCAATAATTTCTTGATCGTCAAATACACGCTGAAGCTCATCCCAACCGCGATCTTTAGCCGCGCGCTTAACGCTTAAGAGTGCATAGCCTTCCTCGAGCTCTGGATCTACTACGCTGGTAGTTACCTTTTCGCCAACTTCTAAGCTTTGGCCATGGCCGATTTCGCGGCGCATTACTACGCCAACTCCCTGGGGACCTAGGTCTACCCAAACTTCGTGCTTCTTTACTGATGTGATAACTCCATCGACTACATCACCGGGCTTGATTTGCTCGATTGGATGCGCCTCCAAAAGTTGATCCATCGTTATACTATCTGCTTTTGACATGTTTCCTCATGCCTCCTTCGTATTCCTGCGGCAATCCGTAGATTGTTTCTCCGTTCAGATTTATCAACATTATATCTGTTAATATCCCATAAGTCCAGTAGTGGAGACCCTGAGTCATGATAAACTGTATGCAACTATGTATCTGGCCATTGATATCGGAGGGACGAAGACACTTATAGCGTTGTTCGATAAAGACGGCGAGCTCAAAAAGAAGGTCAGGTTCCCTACGCCCTCCAGCTACAGTGTCTTCGTAAATACTCTCCGGGAAGAGTACTCAAAAATAGGTAACGCCAATCCTGAGTTATGTGTTGTGGGAGCTCCCGGAAGAATAGACCGGGCACACGGGGTAGGTGTTGCTTTTGGAAATTTGGCCTGGGATAATGTGCCGCTTAAAGCCGATATTGAGGCTTTTGTCGGCTGCAAGGTGCTTGTAGAAAACGATGCAAATCTAGCGGGCTTGTCTGAGGCTGCGTTAGTGTTAAAGAAGTATAAAAATACTCTCTACATAACTATAAGTACCGGAATTGGCGGCGTATTAATCAAGAATGGTGTTATTAATGCCGAAACTGCAGACATGGAGCCAGGACATATGCTACTGGAACATCAGGATAAGCTGCAGCGCTGGCAGGAATTTGCTTCTGGCAAGGCCATCGTCCGCAAATTTGGACTCCCGGCAAAAAATATTGTGGATCCGGGCACCTGGTATATCATCTGCCGCAATATTGCCATAGGGCTTATAAATCTAGTAAGTACGCTCACGCCTGACATAGTAATAATTGGCGGCGGAGTTGGAAGCCACTTCGAAAAATTTGGTGACCGCCTGAAGGAGGAGATGCAGCTCTACGCCAACGACCTGATAAAAGTACCTGACATTATCGCAGCCAGTAGAGCTGAGGACGCGGTACTATATGGATGTTATGAACTCGCCAAACAACACGACGCTTGAATCTCTTATAGATAAACTGCGCACCGACTTCCCAGAGGTAGTTTTCGTAGAGGCCGCCGAGTGCCGCTGGTCACCAGAAGAACAGACTATCTACTACAAGACTAGTGACGCCCACCCGGAGTGGTCTGTTCTGCATGAACTGGGACACGTACAATCAAATCATCTGAGCTATAGCTCGGATATTGAGCTGCTCATGATGGAGGCAGAGGCCTGGCAGGAAGCCAAGCAACTGGCAACATCATACGATATCAAGGTTAACGCTAAGCATATAGAAAAATGTCTAGACAGTTACCGGGACTGGCTGTATCGACGCAGCGCCTGTCCAAACTGTACCCAGTGTGGCATAGAGCAGAGTCCCGGCAGATACCGCTGTATTAACTGTGGTCAACTTTGGCAAGTATCGCCTGAGCGTTTTTGCCGCGTATATAGAAAAACCGCCTAGGCGTACATGCCTTGGGCGGTTTTACTAGTAAAGCGAGTATATTTAAACTTGCTTCTTGGTGCGTCGAGAAATACGACCACCTTTTGCGCCAGCTGCGCGAGCCAGCTCACGGTTAGCATAGAAACCGCCAGTGCGGCCTTTTTTACCACCCATAGCACCGATTTTTGCATAAAAATCAGAACCATATTTAGTCTTATTAGTTGCTGCGGCGGCTTTGCCACCAGTTTTCGTTCCTGCCATTGTAATCGGCCTCCCTTAGTTTAACCTCGAGTGAAATAAAAAGGGTTCCCCGCGTATGCGGAGGAACCCTCTCTAACTTCTTTCGAATGTACTTATGCTAGCATATTGCCCTTATGTTGTCAATACTGCTAAAGGCTGGTGGTTGCACCGGGCACACTCAGCGCAATCCAAGAGAAAGATAGTTCCTCGCTTGTGGGCTGATCAAGTACGATATCAAATCCTTGGGCAGACACATTTCTGTATGTATAGCGAGCGAAATTACCCGCGCTAGTCACCGTAAGTATCGGTGGCTGCGAGAATGCTTTATCGAAGTTAACATGAACCACACTTGCACCGGCAGCCATAACGGCATAGCCTCCTGTGTTTTTATTGAAGTCAACTTGGCCACTGAAGGCAACTTTGCCAGCAAACGTAACTGGCGCTCCAAAGCTCACAAGATTATCAAAGATTGTGCTGCCCTTAAACTCTGCTGGTCCTGCCACCGTCAAACCGCCGTCAATCAGCATATCGAGAGTGATTGTAGCCTTACCGATCACAAGATTGTTAAGGTCAATAGGCTGGGCGGCAGTTGTTTGAAGCCCTGGTTGGGGCTGGTTTATACTGTCAACTCTGCCATTTAATTCTTGCAGGGCTTTCAGCGTATAGATATTAAGTCCTTTATAGTCAACGTTGAGGTAGCCATTCTCGTCAGTAGTGACAAGCCCAGGGAATACCTCAGCAAGCTGCTGGGCAATCACGCCCGTTTGATGTTTGGTGTTGCACGAAACGCCGCCGCTTACGAATATTTCCTGGCTACAGTCAAAGTCATAGGTTACTAAATTAACGTCCTTAAAAGCGTCCAGGACTGAGCCCAGTTGTTCAACATTCTTTTTTAAGCGCTGGTCGGACAGGCCATCGTTCATACACGCGCCAGCGGTGATAATGCCGCCGCGTACATTGGCACCATTTATATATGTCCCGCCGCCGCCGCAGGTAAGTGTAGCTAGGCCAGCAACACCGGCGGTCTTAAAGCCAACAGTTGCATCAATTGATCCGACAACATCAAGAGCATCATTAGCGGTCGTTGCTCCAATGGCGACATTGCCTGCAGCATCAATGATAAACGGCGTAGTGTCAGTGTCGCCTGTTTGGTCATTAACCCTAAATGATATACCCGCACCGAGATTAGTAAACATAACGGCTGTACCGTCGCTAAGTGTGCCGGAATATTCGACACGAAGTGCGGTGCCGTCATTGCCGGCGTTGCTGCCGCTCATGACAATTTCTGCTAAGTTGCCATCGAAGTTGTTGCTCGTAGCAGTAGAGGTAATCCTCAGTCCCTCACCAGTCGTGAGGGCGTTAGCAGATATTTCCAACGCGGTGTTGGTAGTTAATGAGTTAGCAATGATGTCGAAGGCGTTGGCAGTGGATACTCCAGTGTTGAAGTCGAGGGTGGAGGTTTGGCCAACAGCTCCAAAGACAATGGTTTTGGCGGCGGCACCAGTACCGATATTGATAGTCTCGGCGCTAGCGTCTGTGCCTATACTGATAGTGCCGGTAGTGCCTGAATCTAGAGTTAGACCGGTAGCGGCGGCAGAAGAGAGAGTAACAGCTCCCGCTCCTGTATACGATTGTCCAGCAGCAATAGAGACACCGCCTGTACCAGCAATGATACTATCCGCAGTAAGCGTATCTTGGATATCGACAGCTCCCGATGCATTAATTACTAGGGTAGCTAGCGTAGAAGTAATGCTACCGTTTGCCGCTATCGCACCACTAAACGTAGCCCCATTGCCAGTAAAGGTGGTGGTACTGGCAGTGCCTATCGTACCGGTCGTTGTTATCGAATCAACGCCTACATTTATTGACCCGAAGTTAGCTGTAATGCTGCCGCTATCCAAGGCGCCGGTACCAGTAACACCGCTATAGCTTCCGGATATACCGGCCGACTGGACTACACCTGAGCCATTAATGATTTGGCTGCCAGCAACACGCAAAATATCTGTATAGCCCGTGCCTGCGAAATTCAAACCGTAGAACAGATTGTTGGCTGCAGCAGCCGGGTTCTCGAATCTGATTGCTGAGTTCGTGTTGATACCGCCGGAGGTAGCTGTACCTACTAGGCTAATGTTCTGGGCGTTCGCCGAAACTGCCGAACCACCAGCGTTTGTATTCGTCATTGTATAGCTGCCGAGTGAGGTATTATTAACATTTGTACTAATAGCAGCTGTAATCTGTCCGATGTTAGTCAAGTTGCCGCTATTGTCGATGCGAGTTTGTGAGTTAGTCTGGACTGCGCCGCCAGTTGTATTAATATTGCCTGACCCAGAATACGACGTTCCGCCAGAAATAGATCCGTTTAGCGTAAGCGTGGTTGCTCCAGAAATGGCCCCTGTATTAGTGATTCCGCCGTTATTGTTATTGATACCGCCTGCAGAAATAGTCAGTCCACCAGTAGTAACGGTAAGGCCAGTCCCTGCCGTAAGAGCACCTTCTACGGTTGCGTTAGCGACCTGGCTGCCGTTTGAGTTGGTAATCGCAAGTGTAGTAGCCGCTCCTGCGTCCAGCAGATCTATGGTGTATGTACCGGCGGCGCTCCTGCGAAGAGTGGTGTCGTTTGCGGCAATTTCGGTAATATTGCTGGCACTGTCCAGCGTCAAACCGCTTGAACCGCCGCTAGAAAGCGTTACTGCGCCCGCCCCCGTAAATGTATCGGCAGTAACAGAGTTAAAACTTGGGGTTGCGGATATTGTTATGGCGCTGCAGGTACCGCCATCGCCAAGCGTGATCGTATTGCCGCCTCCGCCAAGGTTACCGCTGCCCCCTGGACAAACAACCGTCCTGTCGCCTCTAACTGCTGAGGTTGAGGTGTTGCTATAAATAACAGATAGCGTCGGGGTACTTCCTTCTCCGCTGTTGCCTGTCGTTGTCAAGCCAGTTAGGGCGCCTAGACTTGATACATAGTCACCGACTGTATCGGTCGTCAGTGCGACACTGTTGGCTCCAACATTCAGACCACCACTGTAGGAACCTGTTATGTCACCAGCTGCTGGCGCCTCACCAATATTGACATAGGCACTGTCCAGAGTTCCTGCGTAATTCGCATCTGTTAGTATAGTACCGCTTGCTCCAGACAGTGTGTAGCTAGCGGCCGCAGCAGGGGAAGCGACGATCAACGTTACATCATTGGCACCTTTTTCAAATAAAAAGTTACCATTTTCCAGTATCCGCAGTCGCTCGCTGCCCCCCGTAGACAAGACTATGTCATCCGCACCGGCTGTCGTAGTAGCCTGTATGTTTAGTGTGCCTGCCGTTGTGAGGGTTGGCGTGGTCACGCTGGTGGCAAAGCTAACCGCGGCATTGGTAGTAATATCGGCGCAGGCTCCGCCAGTTCCAAGAGTGATGGTGTTCCCGCCGCCGGAGAGATTACCCGTGCCGCTGGCACAGGTAAGCGTTGTGTTGCCTTGGACGGCAGTGTTGACACTTGAGCCATAGATAACGGCAATGTCGTTGGCATTAACAGTGATGCCATTGCCAGCGCCAACAGCCAACGTTGGCGTACTGCCCTCACTCGCTACATCGCCAGTTAGGCCTCCACCAGCATTAATTGTAGCCACATAGTTGCCTACGGTGTCAGTTGTTAGGTCAACTGAATTATTCTGGACACTACCGACGCTCAAACCGACACTAAACGAGCCCGAAACGTCTCCAACAGCCGGAGATTCACCGACGTTGACATAAATACTGTCTGTAGTGCCGGAGTAGTTAGCTGTCGTAAGGACCGTACCCGTCGCTCCGGAAAATGTGTAGGTGGCTGCGGCACCCGGAGCAGCAAAGGCAAGTGTGGCGTCATTTGTGCCTTTCTCTACTTTGATGTCGCCGTTCTCAAGGAATCGCACAATTTCGCTGCCCGCCGTCGAGAAAATTATGTCATCTGCTCCAGCTGTTGCAGTTGTCTGGAGATTTAGAACACCAGCCGTAGTTAAGATCGGTGTCGTTACTGACGTAGCAAAGCTAACTGCGGCATTAGTTGTAATACTGCCGCAAGCTCCAGCGCTGCCTAAGGCAAAACTGTTGCCGCCGCCGGAGAGATTACCTGTGCCGCTGGCACAGGTAAGCGTTGTGTTGCCTTGGACTGCAGTATTGGATCCTGAGCCGTAGAGAACACTCAGAGTAGGAGTGGATCCTTCACCACTGTTAGCAGTGGTGCTAAGGCCAGTTAGAGTGCCGATGCTCTGGACATAGTCACCTACGGTGTCTGTGGTTAAGGCTACGGTGTTGGCTCCCACATTTAGCCCGCTACTGAATGATCCTGTTATGTCCCCTGCTGCCGGAGCTTCACCGACATTAACGTAACTGCTGTCCAGGCTTGTCGAGTAATTCGCATCCGTCAAAATAGTTCCGCTGGCTCCTGATAACGTGTAACTAGCAGCGGCTCCTGGTGCGACTACGATCAACGTTACATCATTGGCACCTTTTTCGAACAGGAAGTTGCCGTTTTCTAGCACCCTAAGTTTCTCGCTGCCAGCTGTTGAGAATACTATGTCGTCTACTCCACCAGTTGCGGTAGCTTGTATATTTAGAGTTCCTGCGGTGGTCAGCGTAGGTGTTGTTACGCTTGTTGTAAAGTTAACAGCAGCGTTCGTATCTATAGCTGCGCAAGTTGTACCCGAGGCACCAATAGTTACAGTAGTGCCCCCTCCGGAGAGATTGCCAGTGCCACTAGAGCATGTGAATGTGTTCGCCCCCGCTGCCGCATTATTAGCTCCTGAGCCATACAGAACCGCCAATGTCGGCGAGCTGCCTTCGCCAGAATTGCCAGTTGTACTAAGCCCAGTTAGATTGCCCAGAGCTTGAATGTAGTCACCGACTGTATCGGTCGTCAGTGCGACACTGTTGGCTCCAACATTCAGACCACCACTGTAGGAACCTGTTATGTCACCAGCTGCTGGCGCCTCACCAATATTGACATAGGCACTGTCCAGAG
>Ga0315912_10001405_pt1 | contig 29824 bp, 19 predicted proteins | sample VfabasoilMG_FD_204469 | JGI IMG/M metagenome (GOLD analysis project Ga0315912, IMG submission 204469) | Garden soil microbial communities collected in Santa Monica, California, United States - V. faba soil | ecosystem: Environmental > Terrestrial > Soil > Garden | place: USA: California...
TTGTTCTCGAACTCGTTCTCGAAGCAGCCTTTCGGCATGCGCTCGGTGCAACCGCAGGGGCCCTTGAGCAGCAGCACCAGCGCGCTGCCGTCCGGGTTGGTTGGATCGACGATGGGCAGATCCATGCACGCCTCGGACACTTCCGTCGTCAGGTGGTCGAGGAGCTCGGGGCGGTCCACCAGGTTGAGCGGGTTGGCCTCGTTGTTGCCGTGACAGTCGCTCGAGGCGCAGTTGGCCTGGGCGACGATCGACTTGAAGGTAGCGAAGGTGGGGTCGATAGCCGCGCCGCCGCTGCCGGTCGTGCCGCCGGTGCTCGTCGCACCGCCGCTGCTGGTCGTACCGCCGCTGCTCGTCGCACCGCCGGAAGCAGCCGCTGCGCAGCTCCCGCCGGAGCTGGTCGCACCACCGGAGCTGGTCGCACCGCCGGAGCTGGTTGCACCGCCAGAGCTGGTTGCACCGCCGGAGCTGGTCGCTCCGCCCGAGCTGGTTGCGCCGCCGCTTCCGGTCAGCGCTCCACCGCTGCCTGGCCCGCCGCCGGTTGCGCCGCCTGAGTCGGTCGAGAGCTCGCCGATACAGCCGCCGAGGACTGCGGAGAGAGCCAGAGAGAGCGTGCCAAGGTGAAGCGTGGTGCGACGGTTCATGGTTCGGTCAAGGGAGCGCAATGCAAAGGGCTAGGGAAGAGAGACTCCGCCGGTAAAGGTAGCTGCCAAGCGGCGTCTTTCAATTGAAATGAAGTAGAGTTGGACTCCCGCTCTTGTGGCCTCGCGCGCTGCCTTGCGGGCAAGCGCTGCAGGCAAGCACTGACGCACGAAGGGCCCTCCCGCGGGAAGGCCCTTCGCTTGTTGCCGACGTGAGCGCCCGAGCAAGCAGCGCCCGAGCAAACAACGCCGGCTCGACCGGCTCTCAGGCGTTCGCCCTGAGTTCCTCGAACTCTCCGGGGTCGTTGTGCGTGGGGGGTGCCGTGCCGCCGTCGGAGAACATCGCTGAGTCGTCGTACTTGCCGAAGCGGGTGACCGGCTCGGTGCCGCCGACGGCCGGGAAGCCGTCCGAGCCTGCCTTGACGCCGATCGCGTTGAGCAGGGCGCAGTAGTACTTGTTGATCGGGGCGTTCGCCATGCTCGCCGGCGTGCCGACGGAGTCGAGGTTCTGCGCCGTCATGCCGTTCTGACACTCGCCTTCGCTGTTGCCCACGGTGAGGCCCGGGTCCCCGTCGTCGCAGTTCACGGCCCAGCCGGTCTTGAAGTACCCGCCGCAGCTACCTGCATGCACGATGGGCATGTTGTTCAGGTTGTGGCTGTTGCCGTCGGAAAGCTCCTGGAACCAGACGCAGGCCGTGTTGTCGAGCGCCTTGACGTCGCCTTCGTCGAAGGAGTTCAGCTGGTTGACCAAGTAGGCGAACTTCGCTGCGTAGTAGGTGTCGATCTCGTGGATGAGCTCCATCACGCCGCTGAGGCAGGTGCCGCCCATGCCCGCATCGCCGATGCGGTGCGAGATGCCATGGATATCCTTGGGATGCCCAGTGAAGGTGTAGGCCGCGGGGTACTTGAGGAAGATGACGTTGTTGGACTGGCAAAGCGCGGCGAGCACGGCCAGGTTGGAATAGACGTCGGCTGCGTCCATGCCGTCCGCGATCGTCGCCTGCAGGTTGGCGCCGAAGCCCGTCTGCACTGCGCTGAGGTTCGCGGTGGTCAGGCCCAGGGCATCCGCCGTTGCCTGGTTGCACTGCGCGGAGGTCACCGTGTTGCCGGTCGAGTGGAGCAGCTCCTTCCAGTCCGCGAGCTTCTGCTTGTCAGAGGCGCTCATGTCGACCATCTCGAGCGTCGTCAGGTCGTCGCGGATGATGTCGATGATGCTCTGGCCCTTGAGCGCGGCGTAGTCGTCCGGCGTCACGGGCCCGCCATCCATGAACATGTTCGAGATGGTGCTGAACACCTGGGTGGGCGTGCCCACACCCGGGAAGTCCTCCATGGGCGCCGAGTACGAGATGGCCGACTGCGGCCCGTCCGAGGACCCGCCCACGCGCATGAAGAGCGGCTGCCCGCCTTCGCTGACCTGCTCGGCGGCGATGTGATCCAGGGTGCGGCCCGTGGGCACGGCGTTGAACTTCGCGTCGTTGGGCGGCAGGAACTGACCCTCCGGCACCACGCCGTTCGGCGTGACCGGGTAGCAGCTGAAGTAGGAGCCGCAGACCTGGGTGTGCGGGTCGTTGATCTGCCCCAGCTCGCCGCCGAAGCTCCACTCGTTCATGGCGCGAATGCCGCGCGGCAAGAGGATCTTGTCGGCGATGGGGGCGAACGGGGCCAGCGTGGTCCCCTCGTAGTCGGCCGCGGTGAGGGGACCGTGGGCATTGGTGGGGAACCAGCGGTTGGTCAAGCAGCCGTAGTGCGTAAACATCACGATCAGGCGCTTGGGGGTCAGAGCCGGCGTGGACTGCGCCTTTGCGGCGCGCTCGGCGACCGAGCTCAGGAACGGTGCAGCAACCACTGCTCCACCAAGGCCACGCAGAAAGATTCGTCGGTTCAGATTTTTCATGTTCTGGGTTCCCTCTCAGTTTCCACGGGTGCGCAGACGGAAGGAATCTGCTTGGGTCAGGTCGGCAAGCAGGTTGAGGATGGTGTAGGTCTCCCCAGCTAGCTTGGCGTTGAGATCGTTGACGAGACAGGCATCGTTCTTGTTCGGGGCGCGGCCGGTTGCGAACTTCACCCAGGTTTGGGCGTAGTTGCGCTTGGCGTCCGCTCCGAGGCCGAGCTCGGTCATGAGCTCGACGACGTTGTTGATCGGCTTGGCGCTGGCACCGACCGTCACCGTCGCTACAGGATTGATCGGGTCGCCGAGGGCGTCGTTGATCTGCCACTTACCCACGGAATCGAAGTTCTCCAGCACGAAGCCGGGCGGGTTGATGTACGTGTTGTGGCAGCCAAAGCACTTCGCCGGCGACGTCAGCGCTTCGACCATGGCGCGGTTCGTGGTGTAAACACCCGGCGGGACCGGGGTCGTGAGCGCGGCTGGATCCGGCGGGCCGGGGTCGACGCCGAGGATCTTGAGCGTGATGAAGGCACCGCGCAGGATCGGGCTCGACGTGCTCTTCGACGAGAAGGACGAGAGGAAGCCGGCGCGGGTCAGGAAGCCGGGCCGCTGCGAGGCCTCCAGGGTGACCGGCTCGAGCTCGGGACCATAGTCAGCCGCGTTCAGCCCGTAGAACGGTGCCGTCACGTTGTTGACGAAGCCGGCGTTGCTGAGGAAGAGGTCCTTGAACTGCCCACCGTTGAAGGCGACTTCCTCGAAGAAGAGGTCGAGCTCCTCCTGCATCGGCTCGATGACGGCGTCCGACCATTCGGGGAAGACGGTCGTGTCGTGGTCGACTGACCACCAATGCGAGCCCGGCCGAATGTCGAGGTAGGCGCGGTGGTAGGCCGCCAGGGCGGGCGCGGTGCGCTCGCGGTCCAGGATCAGGCGGTTCGCCTGAGCGAGGATTTGCTCCTTGGTGGTGAGCATGCCCTGGTCAGCCGCGTCGTTGAGGAGCTGATCCGGCGTGCTGTCCCAGAGCAGGAACGAGAGGCGCGTTGCGATCTCGTGCTGGGTCAGCTGGAGGGACGTGCCCTCGGCGACCTGCCCGAGCTCGGGCAGCATGATGAAGGACGGCGACATCAGGATGGCGGTCAGCAGCGCTTCCGTGATCTGCTCCGTCGTGCCAGCCGGCGTGATCGTCGTGAGCCGCATGAAGCTGGTCACCTCGTCGGAGGTCACCACGCGGCGGAAGGCCTTGCGACCGAAGCCGGCGATCGTGTCCTCGTAGCAGGTGGCGACCGCGGCTGGGTCGCACGCCCTGAACATCGCCAGCTTGGCGGGATCGGCCATGACCGCCGCAGCGACTTGCTCGGCTGCGTTGGTGTAGCCCTCCCAAGCGTAGGAGTTCATGGATCCGTCGTAGTCGTCGATCAGCAAGGACGACGGCTTGGCCCCGCTGGCGAGCTCCGTCACGCCCAGGAGGTCCTTGACGACGTTGTCGTACTCCGCGTTCTTCATGCGCGGGACCTGGCTCGAAACCGGGATGCCGGGTTCGCACTCGTAGATCTGGCCCCCCTCGCCGCCTGAGCCCGTGGAGCCGCTGCCGACGGTTCCACCCACTCCGGCGCTGGAGCCCGACCCAACCACGCCCCCTGAGCCCGTGCCCGCGCCGGCGCCATCGGGGCCCGGAGGTAGGTCGGCGCAACCAGCCAGGAAGGCGAGCGAGCAAGCGCCCGCCAAACCAACAAACGAGAACTGCCCTAGAGTCCGCATACCCAAGCAGAGTGAGTGGCCCTAAATTTGAGACCATTGAAAGCGACATCAACCCGAAATCTCCGGCGATGTGCACAACGGTGCTGGACTAGTCCACTCGCGGCGGAGGTCAGGCCGAAAGGAAGCGCTTCGCAATCGGGGCGCTCATTGGTGGCTGAGTCCGCTCGAGCACGAAATGGCTCACTCGACGTTCCGCTCTGCTGCGATTTCCAGCCAAAATTCCCAGCGAATCGGATCCGTTGAGCGGAGAATTTTCCTGCTGAGTGAAGGCCCTGCCATGCTTGCACACGATGTGTGCAGAAGTCGTTCTGCGCTTGTCGCGAGCGGTCCGCGAAGCGCGTCTGCAGAGGCAGCTCTGCAAAGCGAGCACGGCCGAACAAGGTCTGCCGAACCAGCACTGCCGAACAAACACAGTCGAGCTAGCATGACCGCGCGAGCGCATGCGGGCGCTCGAACTTCGTGGGCGTCGTCATGCAGGCGAAAGCTTCTCTTCTCGTATCCACACTGTCCATCGCGAGCGTGCTCGTCCTCTGCGTTCCGCTCGCTTGTGGGAACACCATGAGTGACGGCGACGGCTCTGGCGGTGCTGCTGGTGGCAGTGGTGGCGACAGCGCGAGCGGAGGCAACATCGGCAGTGGCAGCGCGCCCCCCGCGACGGGTGGGAGCAACAGCGGCGGCAGCGAGGCGTCGAGCGGCGGGCTCGGCGCGATGGGCGGGCTCGGAGGCGGCTCGGCAGACGAGGCCTTGTTCGTGCCGGAGGGCCTCTCCAACACGGAGGAGGGAGGCACGGGCGGTGGTCTCGACCTGATCGCATTCAGTCTGATCGAAGGTCCCGCAGGACTCGAGCTCTACGCCGCCATTCAGAACGTCGGGGACACCGTGCTCTGCGATGCAACCATGCTCACGACCTTCGTCGATCACGAGGGACAAGTTCCCGCGGTCGTCGTCAGCGGCATCTACACCTCGCGCGTGTATCGCTTCTACGGCGGCACCGGTCCAGCGGTGCGCTGCATCGATCCCGGCGATACAGTCATGGCGGCCACCATCGACCTGCCCGACGAGGTCGTGCTCTCGGAGATCGATTTCCTCGTGCACGAGTTCCCCTACTTCTACATGCAGGACATCGTGCCCGTCGTCGGCGTTAGTCTCCAGGACGTCCTTGCCGTGCCAGCTGGCGCTGGCGCCACGTACACCGGCTCGGTCGAGAACGGCCTCGACATCAGCCTGACCTCCGCGACCGTGGACGTCTTCCCCGTCAACTCGGTCGGCCGTCCCCTCGGCATCACGACCATCGCCACCGCCGAAGAGATCCCCGCCGGAGAGAGCTGGAGCTTCGAGACGCCCGCGGTGACCGACGCAGGCTCGGACTTCATGGCCTTCGTCGCGTACGGCGCCGTGTTCTGAGCGGCGAGTCGCAAGCCGCAATCAGTAGTCGAAGAGCCCGGGCGGGATGCGGTGGATGAACGCATCCAGGCCGCCAGACCCTTCCGGGTAGTAGCCCAAGGTGCCGTTGGTCATGCCGACCACGAAGACGCCGCCGTCCGGCGCAATGGCCATGGCTGTGGCCCAGTCGTCTCGGGTCGATCCGAGCTGCATGCCGGCGCCCAATCCCCGGTCCGGCAAGAGGCGATAGACCACCACGTCCTGGGCGTCGTACGAGGGTTCGATCGTCGTGTAGGTGACGCCCGTCGCGATGACTTGGTCCTTGCCATCGATCGCCACGTCCGCGAGGTCGGCGACCGTAGAGTCGTCCGGCCCGACTCCCCCCAGCCAAAGCAGGGCACCGCTCGGGCTCACTTGGGCCACCATGGCAGTGCTCACCGCGTCGGGCGTGGCTGCCCAGGCCCCCACGGCATACACATCGCCGACTGAATCGACGGCGACAGCGCGCACATGCGCCCAGCCCCCGGTGCCGAACTGAACGCCCCAATCGAGCTCGCCGTCCTTGGACAAATGCGCGACGAACGCTTCTTGGATGCCGCTGCTGGGTCGAAAGAGCGCCCCGTTCGTGCTGCCCGCGACGACGAAGCTCCCGTCCGAGAGGAGCTCCAGATCGGAGGGATGCACCCAGTCTCCGGCGGCCAGGCTGGTCGTCCAAGCCGTGCTTCCGTCTGACAGGAGCTTGGTGATCTCCGCGGGGATGCTGCTCGAGTTTTCGGTGGCGGTGCGGGCGAGGAGGATGCTGCCGTCAGGGCCGAGAGTGAAGTCCGTCCCATCTTCACCGAACAGGCCTACGATGGTGTCGCCGTAGGGGTTGACGGTCGAGACGGTCGTGTCGACTCCGTACGGTGACCAGCGGTTCGTCATCACGAAGGGAACGCTCAGGTAGCCGAGCGAAAGGCGCGTGCCCATCTCGTAGTAGGCGGTGCCGAACTGCTTGGCCCAGACCAGCTGGCCGGACCGCGAGTACTCCCTCACGAACACGTCGGCGTCGCCGGCACTCGCGCCGTCGAGCGAGCCGTAGGTGATTCCGGTGACGAAGACGGAGCCGTCCGCGTCGATGGCGACGTCGTAGGCTCCGTCGAAGTCAATCGTGCCGAACTGCCGAGTCGAGGAGCCGTAGGTGCAGACGCGGTCCTGAGACGGGGTGGGGGGCACGATCTCCCGCTGGTCCCAGCTGCACTCCGTCCAGGGCTCACACGTGGTGGCCGAATAGGTGGTGCTGAACCATTGGTCCGGGCACGGCAGGCACTCGGGCGAGCCAGGCTCTCCCCTGACGACCAACCACTCTCCGGGCTTGCACACCGGAGGGCCTCCCCCCGTGCCGCCGATCGCTCCGCCCGTGCCTGGAGGCATTCCCCCCACGCCGCCGGTGCCCCCACCTGCGGGCGCTCCCCCGCCGACTCCCTCGGCGCCGCCGCTACTGCTGGTCGAATAGTCTTGCAGCGCCGTGCGGCCTCCACAGCTAGCGGCAATCAGAGCGCAAACCAAGACGAGCGCGCGACCTCGCACGTGGACCCGCATGAGACCCCGCCACCATGGCGCGTTCCGCCAGGCTCGACAACCGCCTGCCGCGGCCGAACCTCAGTAGAACGTCTCGATGGGCACGCGCGTTGCGAACCCGTCCAGACTGCCGAAGCTCGCCGCCCCCAAGGTGCCCGCGGTGCCGCCCACCACGAAGACGGCGCCATCGGGGGCGCAGGCGAGGGCTGCGGCCCAGTCGTCCTGGGCCGTGCCGAACTGGTGGACCGGGCCGAGGGAGCCATCGGAGAAGAGCTGGAAGACCACTGCGTCCTGGTAGCCGTAGTACGTGGCGCCGAATGCACCGAAGACGGCGCCCGCGACGAACACTCGGTCAGCGCTGTCGATCGCCACGTCGGTGAGGTCGATCGTCGTGTCGGCCGGCCCGAGCTGGGTCATCCAGAGCAAGGTGCCGCTCGCGCTGACCTTGGCCGCCATGGGGGCGCTCCCCTGGCCGTTCGCGCCGGCCGAGGTCCCGACGATGTAGACGTCGCCATGGGAATCGACGGCGAGAGCACGCGGCTGCGCCGAGTACGTGTCCCCGAACTGCACGCCCCAGTGAAGCTCGCCGTCCTGGGAGTACCGGGCCACGAACACCTCTTGCACGCCCGTGTTCGGTCGGAAGAGTGGGCCGTTCGTGCTTCCCGTGACGACGAAGGTCCCGTCGTTCAAGAGCTCGAGGTCGGTGGGGTAGACGAAATCCGCGGACTCTACGGTCCAGAGGTTGCTCTCGTACAGCCCGACGCTCGAGTACTCCGCGCGCATGACGCTGTAGTAGCCGTTGCTGCTGACGGCGCTTCGGGCGAAGAGGATGCTCGCGTCCGGGTTGAGGGCGAAGTCCGTCCCGTCTGCACCGAAGACCTGCACGAGGTTTGCGGCGTACTTGGACACGGTCCAGATGGCGCTGTCTCCGTCATTCGTCCCCCAGCGGTTGGTGAGCACGAACGGAAGGCTGCCGTAGCCGAGCGCGAGGCGTCCGCCCGTGTCGTAGCCTTCGCTGGGGATCTGCCGGGCCCACACGAGGTCGCCCGAAGGCGCATACTCTCGCACGAAGACGTCGGCGCTGCCCCCAGACGTGCCGTCGAGCGAGCCATAGGTGGCCCCGGAAACGAACACGAAGCCGCGCTCGTCGACGATGACGTCGTACGCAACGTCGTCGTCGGTGATGCCGAACTGCCGGGTCGGCGAGGCGTATTCGCAGACCCGGTCATATTTGGAAGTTGGGTGCACGACCTCTTGCTCGTCCCAGGTGCACTCCGTCCAGGGCTCGCACGTGGTGGTTTGGTAGATGGTGCTGAACGTTCCCTCCGGGCAAGGCTCGCAAACGGACGTGACCTCCAGGATGGTCAACCGCTCCCCGGGCTTGCACATCGGCTGTCCCCCGCCGCCTCCGGTCCCGCCGCTCGACCCGATCGTTCCCCCGCCGCCGAAGGCCCCGCCCGTTCCCGCGGGTACCCCGCCCGCCCCCACGCTGCCGCCGACCGCGGCGCTAGAGCCGCTTCCGCTCACCGAATAGTTCGAGAGCGCCGTGCGCCCTCCGCAGCCAACGGCAATCAGAGCGCAAGCCAAGACGAGCGCGCGACCTCGCACGTGGACCCGCATGAGACCCCGCCACCATGGCGCGTTCTGTGGGGCTCGACAACCGCCTCCGAACACGCAGGGCGGAGGTCAGTAGAACGTCTCGATTGGTACGCGCGCTATGAACGCGTCCACGCTACCGAAGCTCGTGGCCCCCAAGGTGCCGCTCGTCCCGCCCACCACGAAGACGGCGCCATCGGGAGCGATGGCGAGGGCCGCAGCCCAATCGTCCTGGGGCGTGCCGAATTGATACACGGGGCCGACCGATCCGTCCGAGAAGAGCTGAAGGACCACGGCGTCCTGGTTGCCGTAGTAGGTGGCCCCGAAGGCACCGAAGACGACGGCCGCGACGAAAACTCGGTTGGAATCGTCGATCACCACGTCGCCGAGGTCGAGCGTCGAATCGGCGGGCCCGAGCGTGCTCATCCAGACCAGCGTCCCGCTCGAGCTCACGCGGGCCACCATAGGAGCACTCCCCGAGTCGCTCGCGCCTGCCGAGATCCCGGTCAGGTAGACGTCGCCGTATGAATCGACCCCAATGGAGCGCGGGTGCGCATAGCCAGTGTCGCCGAATTGCACGCCCCAGATGAGCGCGCCATCCTCGGTGAAGCGCGCTACGAAGGTCTCCTGAATGCCCGTGTTCGACCGGAACAAGGGCCCGTTCGTGCTCCCCGCGACGACGAAGGAGCCGTCGTCCAAGAGCTCGAGGTCCGCTGGGTACACGAAGCTCCCCGATTCATACGTCATGGCCCAGGTCGAAAGGCCGTACTGGTCGACCTTGGACAGCTCCGCCAAGGTGATGTTCGAGCCTTGGTTGGCCGCCCGTGAGAAGAGGATCGATGCGTCCGGGCCGAGGGCGAAGTCTGTCCCGCCTTCGCCGAAGAGGGCCACGCTGTTTGTAGCGTAGGGGTTCACGGTCCAGACCACCGAGTCGGCGCCGTAGGGTGACCAGCGGGTGGTGAGCACGTAGGGGAGGCTGCCGTAGCCGAGCGCTAGTCGTCCGACGCTTTCGTTGTACCCGCTGGCGATCTGCCGGCCCCAGGCCAGGTCGCCCGCTGCCGTGTACTCGCGCACGAACAGATCGGCATCCCCCTCCGAAGGGCCATCGAGCGAGCCGTAGGTGCCCCCGGACACGAACACGGCGCCCCACTCGTCGACGACGATGTCGTAGCCTCGGTCGTCCTGGGCCGTACCGAACTGACGAATCGGCGAGCCGTAGCCGCAGATGCGGTCTTGGGTAGCGGACGGGCTCACAACCTCCTGCTCATCCCAGTGGCACTCGCTCCACGCATCGCACATGTCTGCCGAGTAGCTGGTGCTGAACGTTCCGTCGCTGCAGGGCCAGCATTCGGCGCGCGCGGGCTCGCCAATGAAGACGAGCTGTTCGCCCGGCTTGCACATCGGTAGCCCGCCGTCGCCTCCAGTGCCGCCCGTCGACACGATCGTTCCTCCCGTGCCTCCGCCTCCCGCTGGTGCCCCGCCTCCGCCCGGTGCCCCGCCGCCTCCGACGGTGCCGCCGCCTCCGACGGCGCCGCCGCTGCCGAGCGACGAATAGTTCGAGAGCGCCGTCCGGCCGCCACAGGCGGTGGCAAGCAGAGCGCAAGCAAGAACGAAGGCGGAACCTCGGCCGCTAGCCCGCATGAGACCATGGCACCATGGCGCGTTCGCCTGGCGGCGACAACCGCTTCAGAACGCATCCCCCGGTATCAGCCGCTCCGCCGTTTACTCCGCGAGCACGGAATCCGGTGGAACCACTATGGTGCAGCGGGGTCCGCTGGCGCGGGCCAGGCGCGAATCGAGCGTGATGAGCTCGGCCTTCAGGGTCTCGGCCACGGCGACGTACCAGGCGTCGTAGGCGGTGAGATTCGCGCGCAGCTCCCACACCCGCTCGGCGAACGGTTCGTAGGGGAAGAGCTCCACCCGCAACCCGAGCAGCTCTGCGTGCGCCAACGTGGCGGCTTCCACCGCGAGGTCGCCGCAGAGCACGGCACACCGCAGGATGTTCGCGACCTCCACCGGCATCAGGTGTGGTGCGACGAGGGCTGGGTCCTCGAGCTGGGCGTCCGCCCACTGTCCACTCGGTCCTGCATCGACGAGAGCCGCCACGACCACGCTCGCGTCGACGACGCGGGTCACTTCCTCTCCGCATCCTTGTGAGCGAGGATCCGAGCCACCGCCAGGCGAGTTCCGAGGTGCGCCTTCCGTGCTCGCACTTGCTCGAGCAGCACCTCTGCATCCGGTCGCCGCGCGAGCTCGATCATCTGGCTACGCAAGTACTCCTGGAGCGAGCGACCCGTTCGCGCGGCGCGAGACGCCAGCTCGTCGCGGGTCTTCTCCGGAATGTCGCGAATGGTGATGGAAGTCGCCATGCATGCATTTTGCATCTTTCCGCAGGGAAGTGCAATCAACGCGACTTCGGCACGTTTCGGCCCCACCGCGTAGGAATCGGCCGTGCCCGGGCGCCGTTGCGGGGCGCCGTGCTCAAACAAAGCGCTGCGTGATCGGACGACGCTAGAGGTTCAAGTTCTCGTCGTCTCCGACAGGTTCTAGCCCGCGATTCTCGTAGAAATGTCTCCTGAATCGTGCGCCGCACCGGACGCAGCACATGTCTTCCCAGGCGGGTGTCGAAAACACAGCAGGGCCACCGGGCTCGGCGATGAACGCAGCCCTCTCTTCCCACACGCAGGGCATCTGACTCGAAATAGATTCTTGATCGAGCTGAGCATGCTGGTCTGCACAACGTATCAGGTTGCAGCTGCGAGAGCCCGAGCGAAGCGAGGTCTCGTCAGGTGAAAACCGGAGTAGGGCCGCATCAGTCCGTCGAGCGAGTACCGATAGATCGTTCGTGAACGGGAGGCGGAAACGCCGAACTGCGGGCTGTCATGTGTTCGAGGTGGCGTCGAGGATCAGCAAGGATTCCAATCGAAAGTCCCATTTCGCCTGATGATCACAAGTCCCTTCGATTCGATGAGCGTCCGCAGCAACAAATCGCTTGTCGTTGTTTCGTGTGGAAAACAGAGCGCGCCCCGTCACGAAACCACTGAACGTAGACTTCGAAGCTCACGTCGTCAGCCTAACGTCCTGCCGTTCGGCGGCGAGCGCAAGCTCGTCCGACGCAACGGCTTGTTAGGCCGGGCGTACTAGTAATTGGAGCATTTCAGACGGAGGCGGACGCGGTCGCCCTCAGACGCAACACAGCCACGCACGGCGATGCCAAGATCGGGATTCTTCAGAGAGAGAATCAAACGAGGCTCTTTTCCAGTCGGATTGGCGCAGGCATCTTGCAGAGCGATCTTGATCTCTGATTCTTGCTCAAGACGCACGTCCTGAACGTAGTGAGGCATTCCCCAAGCACCGGCGTGAGTCCGATGCGCAACAAGTGCAACATCTATAAAAGATGGAATGCGCAATAGCTCTCTAGGGTTTACCCCGTCACTCTGACGTGCCTGGGATTTTTGGACCAGGCGCAGGTTTAGGAAACGCCTCTGACAGACCGGTTGTGGGTCGTCTCGTAGTGTAAGCGAAATTCCGTCGGCGTCATGCCGCGGAGCGAAGAATGCGGGCGCACGTCGTTGTAGTGCCTGCGCCACGCTTCGATGAGTGGCCTGGCCTCCGCACGCGAGCGAAACCACTCCGCGTTCAGGCACAGGTCGCGGAAGCGGCCATTGAACGACTCGTCCATGCCGTTCTGCCAGGGTTTTCCAGGGTCGATGTGTGCCGGCGTGATGCCCCGCGCGAGCATCCACTCGAGCAACTTCACCGCCACGAATTCCGGCCCGTTGTCGCTCCGAAGGGCTGCCGGTTGACCTCGTTCTGCGACCAGTTTGTCTAACACCTCTATCACCCGTGCAGCGCGCAATGAGCCAGCCACTTCGATGGCCAGTGACTCGCGCGTGTACTCGTCAATCACCGTGAAGCACTTTAGCATCTGCCCGTTTGCACAAGCATCGAAGACGAAGTCGTAGGCCCAGACGGCATTCGGCTGACGCGGTCTCTCGGTCCGCATCCGCGCCTCTGCCTTGCGCCGCCGTCGCGACTTCTTCGGCACCTGAAGCCGATTCTGCTTCCAGAGCCGATGCATGCGCTCGATGCTCATCGGAAACCCTGCGCGTCTCAGGAACACTCGAATCGTGCGGTAGCCATAGCGCGGATAGCGTGCAGCGAGCTGCTGCATCACCGCCACAACAGGGGCATCTTTCTTCGGCTGCTTGTGCTCGTAGCGCACGAGCGAGCGTGGAACGTCGAGGATTTTGCATGCGCGCCGGACCGACAGGCCGAGCGTTCTTGCTCGCTCGACCTGCCGCACTCGCACCGGAGCGCTCACCATTTTTTTGAGTTGATGTCCTTGAGCACCTCGATGTCGAGGGCCGCCTCGGCGAGCAGCTTCTTCAACCGCCCGTTTTCCTGCTCGAGCTCTTTGAGGCGTTTGACCTCCGTCGGTCCCATCCCCGCGAACTTCTTCTTCCAGAGGTAGATGGTCTGCTCGGAGACGCCATGCTTCTTCGACGCTGCCGCGACGCTCGTCCCCTCCGCCTCGCGCAGGATGCGCACCATCTGCTCTTCGGTGAATCGGCTCTTCTTCATGGCTCTTCCTTTCGTGAAAGGCCGTCAGAAGGGCATCTCTCTCAACTTTCAACTGGGCCAAATTTCCCGGGGCACGTCACAAGAGAGCCCAGTCGTCGGCTTCGCATTCGAAGGTGTCGTCTCGAAGATAGAAGAGAAAGTGCCGGCCGTTGGCGACTTGTCGTGCCACCTCTCGCCAGTCCTGGGGGGCAAGTCCAAGTCGAAGCGGAGCTGCAGCCGTTGGTCGGAGGAGAAGCGCGGAAACTGAAAGGAGTTCGCAAAGAACTCGAGGATCACATGATTTCCAACAACGTGGACCGCGAACTCGGGTGCATTGGGTTCGGCGTTCCACTCGCCGTTCAGCCTTCGGAATTGCGTATCCATGTGACGTCCGCACAACGCCTTGCCGTTCAGCGGCGGGGCGAAGCCCCGTCCGCTGCAACGGCGGGTTGGACAGCGCCCTGCGCGGTCACGGTTCACGAATGGGATCGGGCGACTTGTCGTAGCCCTCGTGCATAGCGGAGTACCCGGCCAGAAAGACGGCCTGGCGCAAACCCTTTCCGACGAGAAATGGGAAGCCTTGCCGAAGTCGCTCCTCCACGACCTTGTCGCCAAGCCTCTGCGGACCACCCGCACGCGCCACCTTCTCAATTTCAGCGTCCAAGCGATCGAAGTCCTGGAGCCACGCTGAGATGATGTCGTCGCCGATCGACGGAAACACTCGTCGAATTCGAACAGCTCTTGGCAGACCGAGCCCAGGCCCGAATGCGGTGCACGCAGCGAACGCAACATCCTGCGGGTACAGACGCCGACTCCTCCGCAAGCGCCATACAAGCAGAGCGGCCACCACCACCACACATCCGGCTACTCCCAGTGTTGCCGTCATTCAAGCTGTCCAACGCCTCGCCGTTGTGCCGCAGCACAACCACGCCAGCAGCGTACGACGACCGGCGCCCTTCCTCAAAAGGAGTGACGCTGCGGGCGCCGAGCCTCAGAGAGGCATCGCAGTACGGGGGCAGCGGTGTGCTGTCGGCACCAACGGCTTGTTAGGCCGGGTTGCATGCATGTCGGATCTGACATACACTGGCCCGTGTCACCCAAGCACAAGCCACTCGTGTGGCTCTCAGGGGAGGTCAAGACACCGCCCCTGTCGAGTGACGCCCGCATCGAAGCGGGCTTTCTCCTCCGCAAGTTGCAGGCAGGGGAGTCCATTGGACTGCCGCACTCGCGCCCCATGCCGTCAATCGGGAAGGCCTGCCACGAACTCAGAATTCAAGACGTCGATTCCACCTGGCGCATCGTTTACCGCGTCGACCCAGATGCCATCGTCATCGTAGAAGTCTTCTCGAAGAAGACCCAGGCCACACCCAAGACGATCATCACGAGCTGTCAGCAACGATTGAAGCGCTACGACCTGGACGGGAGGTAACCATGGACCGCACCAAAAAGAAGAAGCTCGAGGAACGTGGTTGGAAGGTCGGCGATGCCCGCGACTTCCTGGAACTCAGCGACACCGAGGCCCGGCTGGTCGAGATGAAGGTTTCGCTGAGCGCGCGGCTCCGCAGAACCCGCGAAAAGCGGAAGCTTACCCAGACGCAGCTCGCGCAGCGGATGGGTTCCAGTCAATCGCGCGTTGCCAAAATGGAGGCCGGGGACCCTTCCGTCTCCCTGGACCTTCTGGTCCTTGGACTGCTCGCCGCAGGCGCCACCAAGCAAGACATCGCCTCGGCGATGACCGGCAAAGTCTCCCCACGCTCCAAGACCGCGGCCTAACAGTTGACGGTTGAGCGACGAGCCTTGCTCGACCGCTCCAACCGTGAGTTGGGCGGCGCGGCCCGGTGCACTTCTAATGGAAGGTCCGCATCCGCGGGCTTCACACCGCGGGCGATGCTTCCTTCATCACCTTCTTCTTAGGTTTCGGCGCACGGCCCAAGCAGGCGAACACAGTCACACTCAATACTAGCCAAATCGCGAAATAGTATGCCGATGGCGCCTCCCAGTCATTCCCTTCCGGAAAAGGGGGCAAAACCCCGGGGCGACCCACGGCTGAGCGATAGGCAGCCTGAAACAGAACGCCACACGCAGACGTTAGAGTAAATCCCCAGGTTGCAGACCACGCCACACGCTCTCTGCACCTCATCCTGCCGGGCGCATACGCCGCAAGCAGGAGAACGAGGGGAACGCCTATCATAACGTTCCACAAGTCGAACGGTCCCGAGCTCCCCGAAACCTGAATGATCCCGGCGAGCGCCACGCCAGCCACTGGGACCAACCGCTGGGTAAAGTGCTCGCTGTCAGAGACTTGTGCAGTCATGCGTTCATACCTCCGTCCACCCAACATACCAGGCTTCCGCTGCGCTGGGCCAGCCAACGCGAGGGCGGCGCTCCCCCAACGGAACGAAGCCTATGCCGTCGCTGCCAGCAGCAATTTCTTGTTGGGGGGCACTCCGCCGTCGGTCTTGGTAAACTTCGAGGGAATGCGGACATTCACGAAGACGTTGCTGTCCGATTGGGAATGAGTCCGACGAAAATGCGCATGTGGTTCTACGGAGTATTTCTCGCCGGGATAGGCGGATATGTGGCGTATGCAACCTGGATGCCGGGCGCTTCCTTTTCGGGAAAGGTGGGAGAGCTGAGCACGGAAGAACAAGCCGTGGGCCTGCGCTTGGGGAAGCACGTGACAATGCTGGCGAGTGACATTGGACCGCGAAATGTTGAGCATCCGGAGAAGCTCCGCGAGGCACGGGACTACCTACTCGCGGAGCTTTCCACGATAGGACGACCTCGCGGGTTTGGGCCCAAGCTTGAGGAGCTAGAGCGCGCTGGCGAAGGAGCCCAGAACATCATCTTCCAGATTGAAGGAACGAGCGGCAAGGAGATTGTGGTGGTCGGCGCACACTACGACTCGTGCCTCGACAGCCCGGGCGCCAACGACAACGCTTCTGGCGTCGCTGTGGCTCTCGAACTCGCACGAGGTTTCGTTGACCGGCCGGCAGAGAACATCGTCAGGGTGGTGCTCTTTGCGAATGAAGAGCCGCCTTTCTTCAAGCGACCTGGTATGGGGTCTAGAACCAACGCCGCCAACTCGAAACGACGCGGTGACAAGATTCGAGGCATGGTCGCCCTTGAAACCATGGGCTTTTACTCTGACGACCCCGGCTCTCAACGCTACCCCTGGCCGGTTGGACTGCTCTACCCATCGAAAGGTAACTTCGTCGCGTTCGTGGGAGACCTGGGCAGCCGAAGCCTGATTCACGAGGCAATAGGGACTTTCCGAAAGACAACGGACCTTCCCTCTGAAGGCGCAGCCTTGCCGTCCACATTCCCCGGCGTCGACTGGTCAGATCACTGGTCGTTTCGCCAGGAAGGCTACCTGGCACTCATGGTGACGGACACGGCAGTATACCGTGACCCGAATTATCATAAGCAGAGCGACAATCCGGAAAATTTGGACTACCGCAACCTCGCCCGGATAGTGGGCGGGTTGGAGAACGTCACGCGCGAGTTGGCTCAATGACGAGACGTGACCTTCAGTCGGAAATTGGCAACAACGCTGGAGAGAAAACAAGCGAACGATGTCCAACCCAGGATCTGCGACATGACGGCCGGATACAGTGGGCGGAAGTCGAGCTTCTTCGGTTCGATTCCAGAGAAATAAACAACGTCCGCGAATCCTCCGAGAAATGAGAGGGCGAAGGCAAGGACTATGAGTTCAGGCATGCGCTTCCAAACAGCTTTCCCCATCAGATAAAGGAGCGCGATCATCGCTACACTCCGTCCAGCGATGAGTGTATAGGCCGTCCTAGGATCGAGGAGTTGACTGAGTTCGAGCTCGCGGCCATACGCGGCGAAGCTGCGCCATGCGAGACCAAATAGGATGACCGATATCGCGGCATAAATGAGCGTAGCGAACCACCAGCGAGAAGGGCTCATGATTCACTTGGACAAGTCATCGCGCGGAAAGTTCTCCTGTCCCCCCCAACTCCTCGCCGTTGTGCCGCAGCACAACCACACCAGCAGCGTACGACGACCGGCGCCCTTCCTCAAAAAGGGAGTGACGCGGCGGGCGCCGAGCCTCAGAGCGGTGGCGCAGCGCGGAGTAGGCGGTCTGCTGTCGGCAGCAACGGCTTGTTAGGCAGCCTTCGGAAGCGTGTGCTCCGAAATTGCCTGCTAGCTGCCTCGGTTGCCTTCGCGCTCTATGGCTACTCGAAGCTTGCCGCCACGACTCACTGGAGGGACGTTGCCGATCGAAATCGCATAGCTGCCGAAGGCTGCCGGAAGGAATTGGTCCAGTGCCGAATCCTCCAAGAAGACACGGCGCGCCGGAGACCCAAGGTCCCGCGCGTCCCTAGGGAACGGCCCATGAAGGACCCTTGTCCGCCAACGGACCCCAACACGCCGATGGCGCGCCCCTGTCCCGCGCCGGACGAGTAGCACAGCCAGCTCGGCGGTCGTGGTACTCATCAGAGATGAACGGGGGCCTCATGCCAGCAAAGTCTTCGATCGTCCTCCTGGCTGTTGGCCTTGTCGTAGGCGTGCAGCTTGGCTGGTGGCTTCGCCGGCAACATGACATCGACCGGTGCCTCGACCACGGCGGTCGGTGGCGCTACGAACGGGGAGACTGCGAAGGAGCGTCCGACCGATGACACAGAGGCGAGCCGCGAGCGATCACTTCCGTTTGCTCCCAACCCTTTGTGTGGTCGCCCTGGTGATGGCACCCGCGTGCGGTGAAACCATTTCAGACGCGGGGACGGGCGGAGCTGGCTCTGACAGCGCGGGCGGTGGCGCAGGCGGAAGCCCAGCTGGAGGCACGACTGCCGGCGGCGGGGCAGGCGGAAACCCAGCCGGAGGCGCGACTGCGGGCGGCGGAGAGCCGGGTGACTTCACGGGAGGCGCGTCTGGGGCGGCAGGGAGCGCCGGTGACGGTGGGCAGGGGACGGGCGGCGCGGACTACGAAACTTGCGGGCCCGATCCCATCTTGCAAACGACGGGTCCTGCCATCGATCCGGTCGAGGTCCTCGGCGAGATTGCGCCATCGCCAGCCGGCGGGACGCTAGTAGACGGCATCTACGACCTCGTCTCCACCGTCTATTACGGGCCGGCACCGACCACGGTGGGCGACTTCCGTCAGGCCGTTCGTATCCGGGGCGGTGGAACGGCCATCGATATCCTAAAGACCGGCGAGAACGACGCGCGCGAGATCACCGCAACCATCGCCCCCATCGAGCCCCCGGCCACGTCGATGACCCTCACCGTGCTGTGCCCGAGTGACATCGCCGGCAACACGGGCCCACAAGACTATACTGCGGCCGGAGACGAGCTGATCATCTTCACGGACGGAGGCTCCGTTTGCGTGACGACTCACACCCGGCGGCAGTAAGCTCGTCTTCGGCGATCCTCCGTCGCTAGCCCCCCGTCACCCCCCAGTCGGATCCGGCAACGGCGGCAGCCGCGTGTCTTCGGTTGCGGCGTCGCCGGCGCAGGCGACGAAGACGACGGAGCCGGGGAGGGGAGTGCTTTCGCCGACGAAGCGCAGCATGCGGCGCTCGGTGGGATCGCAGCGGGCGATGTGGGGGTTGATGCAGCCGTCCCAGGTGGACTCGTCGCTTTCCAGGCAGGTGCCCGGTTCGCTGGGCAGGCCGCCAGCGTCGGGGCCCTTGGCGGGATCGATGTAGCAGTAGCCGGGCTCTTGCTGCTCGGCGACGGTGCCGCCGAAGCATGCGGCCTTCTGCTCGTCGGCGGCTTCCAAGAGCTCGCAGATGGTGAACTCCGAGCACAGGGGCAGGGGTGAAGGGCTTTGGGGATCGGTCTTGCAGATGCTGCTTTTCACCATGCGATCGACCACGTCCTCTTCGGCCGAGTCGCTGAGGTCCATGCGCCGGTCGTCCATGTTGCAGCCGTCGGTATCGCGGGTGGCCTCGATCACCGTACAGGGCACCTCGCCGTCGGTGAGCGTGAGCGTGCGCGGCAGGCACTGGCCGTTCAGCTTGCTGCCCAGCCGATCGACGATGGCGTTGACGGCGGGGTTGTAGCCGAACGAGGCGCTCGTCGGGTCCATGATCTTGGGGCAGATCGAAGCCACGATGGAGTTTTCACCGAAGTCCCGGAGCACGCGCAGGATGCGGCCCGGCGGGTAGGCTTTGCCGTAGCGCTGCGTGGTGTCTGCCGTGGCGCCCGCGTCGGGGGTGGGCTTGCAGAGCGGCCGGCCGCGCGCGGGCTCGTCGCTGCAGTCGCAGGCGGTGTCAGTGGCCGTGCAGTTCGTTTTCACGGCCTCGGCGGCCAGGGGGAAGATGCAGCTGTACTGCAGGTCGTCGTTGGCGGGCAGCTTGTCCGAGAGCAGGCCGGAGTTGTCGTACTCGTGGCCGTTGATGGGGGACCAGCCGCTCGAGCCCGGCGCGATCAGTGCGTCGCCCGTGATCGGATGCGTGCCGCTGCGCGGCGCGATGGATTCGACCAGGAAGGGGTCGAGCGGCGGGACGGGGGCCACGCCGCAGTCGGCGTCGACCACGTCACCGTTCGGCTGACACTCCGGCGCGCTGCCCGGGATGCCGGGGCGTCCGAGTAAGAGCTCCCAGCGCGAGCCGCCGGCTGCGTCGTCGAACTCGTGCAGGTCGCTCGAGGCGCGGTACTCGAGCAAGGTCGGGTCGGCGAGCGAAGCGTCGGTGGCGATGTCCTGCCAGGGCACACCCACGATGCCGGCGAAGAACACCAGGTCCGCCGGGCGCCCCGCAAGGAGCGGATTCGGCACCTCTTCGCCCGTGCGCGAGTTGACGATGGTGAGCTGGTTCAGGCCCGCCACGTAACGGTCGGTGGGGTAGAGCAGGTCCACCCCGAAGCGCCGCTTGCCCTCGATGCAGCGTACGCCCGAGCGGTCGTCTTCCTTGGGTAGGTTGGCGGCGGGCCGGGTGCACGTGTCGCTGCAGCCGCTCGGCGCGTCGAGCTGGCAGGAGTAGCAGCAGCGGTCGTTGGGATTGGTGTCGCACTGGGTGCTCGCCACCTTGAACGGGTCGTTCAGGCTGGGCAGGCGGTAGCCGCTGGTGGCGAAGGGATAGGTGACGCCGCCCTCCATCACCGAGCAGTCGTTTTCGTCCGTGAGCACCACGATGGCCACCAGGCTGTCCGGCCGCAGGAACTGCGCCCTCTGCTCCAGGATGTTCGTGTCCACGCCGGTCGAGGCCGTGCCCGAACCGTCCGTCTGCAGCACCACGTCGAGCGGCGGCTCCGGATCGACCAAGAAGCGGTACCAGGCCTCGAGCGGGGCCTCGAAGCCGCAGCCTTCCTCGCCGGCGGCCGCCACGTGCAGCGCCAGGTCGTTCTGCAGCGCGGCCTTCTGGGCCTCCGCGTCCGCAGCATTGTCGGCTCCCGTCCAGGTCAAAAAGCCCAGACCCGTCGGATCGGGCACGGGCTCGCCGGTGGCGGCCACCGTCTCCCGCACCTTGGGGATCAGGCGCGACTTGTCGAGCTCGTCGGGCCAGTTGACGGGGTCCTTGCAGAAGGGCGAGCCGAAGCCGCCGATGGAGGAGGTGATGACGCCGATGTGGATGTCGCTCACGCTCTGGAACTCGGGGAAGAAGGTCGTCCCGTAGCTCGCGCAGTTCTGACCGTCGCTCGGGTGGCGCTCATTGCCATCGACGCAGTCGGGCGTGATCAAGCGCGCCATCATCAAGGGCACGGCTTGCCGCAAGAGCGCCTGCTTGTCGGCCATGGAGATGGAGTTGTCGACCACGAACAAGAGGTCGATGGCCGGGATGGCCACGACCGGGATCTGATTGACGAAGAGGTTGGTGGTGTTCGGCTCCTGAGGCACCGCCGGGCGCTGCAAGCAGCCGAACGTCAGCGACAGGGCGCACGCGCTAGCCATCGCGCCGCTGGCAACCAGCTTGCTAGCAACGGACTTGGCGCCAACCCTCTTGGCGTCAACCACATTGGCGCCAACGGCGTTGGCGATTTTTCGCCCTTTGGATGCAGTTCTGCCGCCCCGCACGAAGCGGGAAATGAAGCCTTTCATCGACCATCCATCGTGGCAGCGGAGAAGCGCCTCCGGGGTGGAGGGCAGTCTCGCTAGCTCACGATGGTGATTGCATTTGGCGGGGTGCCCCCTTCACGTTCCTCGAAAGAATGTTGAGCTCACACCCCCGGTTCGTCATCGTCGGAGCCGCCTCGGCGCCGCGGCGGAATCAGCCAGGTTCCGGCGGCGATCAGTAAGGCGCCCACCAAGGCCGCTAGGAAACCTTCCACCCCGCGTAGGACCGCACCCACGACCCCGATACCCAGTACCAGTGCCCCGAGCATCGTGAGGGGCGGACGGCTGCTGGCGGACACGTACTGACCATCGAACCAGGCGCCAAGCACCAGCACGACGGGTCCGATCGCGATGAACGGGTTGAAGACGCGGTCACCAAAAAAGCCAAGGATGCAGAGGTGTGTTCCGGCAACCGCAAGGACGATCGCGGACACGAGCCTAAAAATAGATAACGCCGCCACCGACAAATCCCCCCACCCCTCCGCCAATGACCTTTATTAGCCCTCCTGCCAGGATTCCGCCCGCACCGCCGGTTCCCACGTTGAAGCCGGCGATCGCACCGCCCAACGCACCTCCTATGCCGGCCTTCACAAAGTCGTCGAGGCTTGGCCCGCACTCGCCCGCCAGGCCGGCTGCCACACCCGCACCCGCGACACCAGCGAGGGCCCCAAGCCCTCCGACGAGGGCTCCGGCGGCGGCACCAGCAATTGCCGTGGGAATGGCGCCAGCGGGGTCGAGGTAGTTGACAGCGTCACCCGCGCTGTAGCTGTACCGATTGGTTTCAAGGGCCGCAAACCTCACCGGATCCCTTGCCGTCCACCTACCCGTCACCGGCTCATAGTCGCGCGCGCCAAACCGCACGAGCGCCGTGTCGGCATCGACGAGCCCACCCGCAAACCCAAACGGCTGCAAGCCAGGGTTGCTGTCAAACAGCACTCGACCAAACTCATCGTGCTCGAGGCGCTGCACGATGTCGCCAGTAGCCACGTCGACGACGGCCTGCACCGTGCCCACCTGGTTGACGATGAGCCGTAGGGTCTGCGCCACCGTCCCGCTGTCGTCGAGCAGCTCGATGTACTCGGGCACGTTGCTGCCGGCGAAGGGTAAGCTCGTGTCCTGATTCGCGCCGAGGCGCGTTGCCAGCTGGTGCATCCCGTTTTGCCTCGAGCCTTCGCCGTCGAGGTACACGTAGCGGGCGACCACGTTGCCGGATGCGTTCACTTCGGCAATCGGCCGCAGGAGGTCGCGGTAGATCCACGCCCGGTAGTCGAGCTCAATGCCTTGAACATCCAGGACTCGGCGTCCCACTCGGCGTCCTGCGCCGTCCACGTCGTATTGAATCGTCCGCCCGTCCGGAGTCGCGACGCTCAGGAGATTCCCGTATAGGTCGTACTCGTAGACGGTCTCCTCTTGGGTCGCTGTGTCGAGCATCGCCTCCAGCTGGCCAAACGCGTTCCACGTGTACTCACGAGAGCCGGACGTCAGGAGCTGGTCGGCCTCGTTGTAGTTGGTGTCGGTGTCGTTCAGCGAAGCGTCAAACTCGGTCGAATAGCCAAGCTGGCTCCAGCCGAGCTCCGCGGAGGTCCGATTCCCGTTTTCGTCGTAGGCGTAGCGGGAGACCACGATGCCATCGACGGCCACGGACTCCAGCCAGGGGCGGCCATCGGGATTGTAGCCGTAATCGTACTCACGGCTGGTCAGGGGGCGGGGGCCGCTGATGGGCGCGTCGCCCTCGACGATCCACTCGGTTTTCTTGGTGATGCGGCCGAGGGCGTCGCGGGCGCCGCTCGGTCCGTCGTCGTAGATGACGTCGTAGAGCGTCTCGACGACCGTGCTGCCGCTCATGCGCTGGACGGTTTGCCGGCTGAGCTCGCCGAAGGTGTTGTACTGGTAGGTCTCGCGGACGTTGCCGAGGGTCTTCGTCGTGACGCGACCGCTCGCGGCGTCGCGGGCGACGGCGAGGGCGCCGGCATGCGTCACCAAGCCATCGTTGTCGTAGGCGTAGACAGTCGCAGTCGAGGGCAGTGCGCCGATGGTCTCCGTCTGGACGAGGAAGCGGTCATTGTAGGTCCAGTGCACTTGTCCGGAGATAGGACCGCTCCAAGAGAGGTCCGTCGGCAGCGGACCGTCGTAGGCGAGGCTCGTCGTGATGGGACCCGAAGCGCTTGACGCGACCAAGCTCGTTATCTTGCCGAGCGTGTAGCTGACGTCGATGGTGCCGCTGGGGCTGGTCACCGTCTCGAGCTGGCCGCTCGGGCCATCCCACACGAAGTCCACGTGGGCGATCTCCTCGTCGGGGCCGTCGAAGTCGATCCGATCGACGTGACGCGCCAGGTCGTACTCATAGGCGACCGTGTTCCCCACCGGGGGAGTATAGCTCTCGATGCGGCCGCGCAGGCCGTAGGTCATCGCGTGCGTGGCTTTTCCGGGCGGAGTGACGCTGGCGACGTTGCCCATCACGTCGTAGGTCATACCGACTTCGGAGGTGTCGGGCAGGGTGATCGTCTGCGGCCGGTCGGCCAAATCGAAGTCACCGAAGTAGGTCGTGTGCGTAAGGGGATCGGTGACCGAGGTGAGGCGGCCACTCACGTCGTAGAGCATCTGCGTCGAGCGCTCGTCGCCGCTGCTGGGGACGCCATCCGGGTCCAGTGTGATCGTCGTGACCTTGTCTTCGTCGTAGGTCATGCGCAGGAGCGCAGTCCCAGGTGCTTGGACCAGATGGGGGCGACCGAGGTCGTCGAACACTTCCTTGGTGACGCGGCCGGCGGGTGACGTGATGGTCCGCTCTTGGCTCGAGGCCGACTCGACGCCTGCTTCGCACAAATTGCTTGCGCCGCTGGCGACACACTCGGTGTTCGTCAGGGTTTGCAGCTCGCCGCTCGTGGCAAAGGCGACGCTGCGCGAGGTCTCGACCGTGTTGGTCAGCGAGCTCGTGGGGAGCAGGGTGCTCCGCTTGTAGAGCGGACTCTCCGTCCCAAAAGCGGGGTCCGCCCTCGTTCGAGAGGTGACTTCGGTGCCGTCACGAAGTACCCGCGTGTGCTCGCTGCGGCGAGAGTCGGCGGAGCTCGTCAGCCCGTCGGAATAGGTCGATTCGGCGCTGTCCGACGAGGTGGGCCCGGACCCTGATAGGAGCACGGCGTCCTCGAGGCCGCCTCCTTCGGCGTTGGTCATTTGCACCGACCAGGAACCATCCTCCCCGTCCGTGCGAGCCAGGCTCAGGAAGCCTCCCACAGAGTCTTCATCGAGGGTGAGTCGGCCGTCCTGGTCGAATTCCACGACGGACGTGCCTCCGGTCGGATCCTGGAAGGTGCTGAGTAGGCCTCCCGGATGGTAGGTGATCAGATAGGGTGGCGACCCGGGCGGGGTGACGCTCTCCAAGAGGCCGTCCTCATCCACCGCGAGCTCCGTGCGCTGACCGTAGGGCGCAACGATGGCGGTGGGCTGGCCGCTCGCGTCGCGCTCGATCAAGGTGCGCCGGCCGAAGGGGTTCTCGATGTAGGCAAGTCGTCCTGCAGCGTCGTAGCCGTAGCTCTCCAGGGTCGTATTCAGGAGGCGGTTGTTCCTCTGCTGCAAGCGCCCGAAGGCGTCAAAAACCTGGTATTCGCTGCCGTCGGGCGAGCCTGCGACCGTTTGGGTCAAGGAGAACTGCGGGACGGCCGAATTGAGCAAATAGATTTCGTTGTCCGGACGCGTGGGCACGATGATCCCGTTCGGCGCAGCCAGCATATGCGTTGCGTTCCACCCCTGTTCGAAGGTCAGACGCAGGTCGAGGGTCTGGACGGGGATGCCCGTAGTCACGCCCGTTTGCACGGACTTCTTGCTTGCGTCGTAGATCACCTTGATCAGGCCGTCCGCGCCGATGGCCAGCAGGGAATCGCCATGGTTCACGAGGATCTCGCCCTCGTCCGACACCGCGAGAAGCAAGAAGTTGAGTGCCGCGTCCTTCGCGGGCAGACCGTCGATGGGCGGCATGGATCCGCCGCCGGCGAGCCACGTCATCTTGCCCGCAGCGTCGATCTTGTAGACGCGAAAACGATCGCCCACGTAGAGGGTCTCGTCCTTGCCGACCGCCATGAACCACGCCCGCCCGCAGGTGTTGATGGCGTCGACTGGCCCGCCCATCGGGTTCTGACAAGCGTTGCCGGTGATCGCGCGCAGGATCCCGTTCGGGTCGATCTCGTAGACCCGGTCCGAAGGGTTGCGCGTGCTCACGTACATCCGACCAGCTGGACTGACGGCGAAGTACTCGATCGTGAAGTCCGCCTCGAGCGCAGGAACCCCGTCCAGATTGGGCCCCTGGTTCGTGGTTCCGCCAGCGACCCTCCACAAGCGCCCGTCTTGGTCGATGCGATAGACGAAGTCCTCGAACCGCTCGAAGTAGACCGTTCCGTCCGGCGCTACCACCATGTCGCTGTTGTTGGGCCAGCCGAGCTGGGCGTCGACCGCCAGCATTCCGTCCGTCAAGTTGGGGGTCGAACCGTTGCCGGTCACGACTTCGGAGACGCCATCGCGCGTGGTGCGCAAGATGACGGCGAACGGGCCGACCTGCGCGCCGCTGTACACGGACCCGTCCGGCCCGATCCCATACGCTGGATACATCGTACCGCTGACCCCCTCGGGCCAGGGTCGGTCGATGCGCTCTGCGATGGCGCCGGCGTTCACCTTGGAACTGGTGCCATCGCCTCGCTCGATTGTTCCGGAAATCAGGTCGCGCGTGTCGTGCCCTTCGAGGGTCCAGCCACCGAGGCCAATTCCTTCGGCGGTCCAGGCGGAAAGCAGGCCCCGGGACTCGTGCGAGAAGAAGAGCTCGCGCTGGGCCGGAATCGATTGCAAGCCGGGAATCTTGTAGGGATACGCAGCAAGCTGCTCGGCCGGGAGGTAGACAGCGTCGTACACGAACCGCACCTCGGCAACGTACGGCTGCGGCCCTTGCAGCCGACGTCCGTAGGCGTCGAGCCCATCCCACTGAAAAGTCCACACCTGATTGGGGGCCGGACCAAAACGGTAGGGGCCGAACTGGCGGCCAGCGACCGTCACCAGGGCTTCGACCGCCTTGAGCGGCGCAGGCGGCGTCGCGTCCGTCAGCGGGATCCGGAGCTCGCGCCGGAACGCCGCGCCCTCGGCACGTGCGCTCGAGTACACCAGGTTGCGATCGGTGCCTGCGATCGGAATGCTTTCCCGGTAGATCTGGTTGGCGACGTCGACGCGAGACGCAGCGGGACACTCGTTGCCGTTGTCACTGTCATCGCTTCCGCTCGCATTACCAGCGTTCGGTCCGCCCGCGCCATCCGGAGGGCCATTCCCTTGGTTCGAATCCCAGGTGCTCAAGTGAGGCAGCCGAACCCGCCAAAGCTGCGCCCCTTGCTCGTAGCTGGCCGCTAGCTCCTCCAGTTCGGCTTGGGAGATCCCCAAGGCGGCGAGCTCGGCGCCGACGTCGGCCTCTGGATCACCGTCCACGTTGACGTCCGCCTCCGGGCCCGAGACATCGAGCACTTCGATCACCACGCCGGTTTCCGTCGCCACCCAAGTAGCGCGGTCATGGTCGTAGTAGCCGTTCGGTACGGGCCAACCCACGGGGAAGTCCAGGTAGTTGTCGATGTAATAAACGACTGGCTCACTGAAGGTGACCGACGTCGCACCCGCGTCGTGTGCCTCCTCCGTCGAGACCTCGAACGCGTGGGTGTATGCGCTGGTCGGCGGCAAGTCGGCGGGCATGGCCAGGTGGCCCTGGGGCCCGACCGTGTACTCCGTAATGCGGACATGGAGCTCGCTCACCGGTTGAGTGCTTCCGTCGGGAAGTTCGAGCCTCGCCTCCACGCCGGGGGCCACGAGGATCACCGGTTGCCTGGCTCCTGCATCGTCTTCGACCGTGGAGCCGACCACCAGCTGCGGGGTCTCCGCGTTGAGGTCAATGATGGTCTCTGCGGGGTCCAGCGGGAGCAGGACCACCGTGGGCAGCACATCCGATCCGTTCCAGGCAGGGCTCGTGCGCCGCTGCACCGGCAGGTGCCCCTCCGCCGCGTAGTCGAGGACCAATGGGCCCCCGCCGTTTACCACGAGGTCGAACCAGCCATTTCCTTGCGTGCGCGTGTATCCGTACTCGTCGTGCCCGTGGATGCTGACTTTCACGCCGGGGAGCGGGTCCCCCGTCGACGTCGTCACCTGGCCCCGAAGTAAGGCGGCTCGGGTGGCGTCGATCGTTCCCTGCTCGACGCCGACCTGGAGCGGATGCTCGCCCGTGAAGATCCAGGTCGTGGCCGCGAACGTCGTGGTCGTTACGCCCGCGTCGATCACGGTGCACGTTTCGGTGACGTATCCCGACGTGGGATCGCAAGACTCCACCGTGCAAGGGTCGCCGTCATCCGCGGGCGGCCTCGGTGGAGTGCCGGCCAAGCAGGCACCGGCTGCGTCGCAGGTCTCGAGGCCGTTGCAGAGGTCTCCGTCGGCACACGAGCTTCCCGCTGGCAGGGGCTCGTGGCCGATGGCGCCCGTGATCGGATCACAGCCATCGCTCGTGCACGGGTCAGCGTCATCCACATCGAGCGGCGCGCCTGCCGCGCAGACACCGCCGGAACAGACGTCCACCGTCGTGCACGCGTTCCCGTCCGAACACGATGTCCCATCTCCAAGCGGTACATGGCCAACACCGGCCGATGGGTGACAGGAATCGCTGGTGCAAGAGTTTCCGTCGTCGATGGTGGGCGGGGTTCCCGGCGCGCAAGCCCCCGCCTCGTTGCACAGCTCCGCTCCGTTGCAGGCGTTGCTGTCGCCGCAGGTGGTGCCCGGGGCAACCGGCGTGTGGGTGACACCCCCGCTCGGCGTGCAGCCGTCCGTGGTGCAGACGTTCCCATCGTCGATGACAGGCACCGTTCCGGCCTGGCAGACGCCGGTTGCGTCGCAGAGCTCTGCCCCATTGCACTCGTTGGCATCACTGCACGAGGTGCCGGGCGCGACCGGGGTGTGCGTGGTTTGGCCGGTGGCGGGGTTGCACGTGTCCGAGGTGCACGGGTTGTTGTCGTCGGTGGGCGTGCACGAGGTTTCTGCGGGACCGAGCGTGAAGTTGTCGAGGTAATGGGTCTGACTGCCGGGCGCGACGTTGACGACGATGAGGAAGCGCAGGTCGGTGTACTGCGCCGCGTCGAGCGCCTGGCGGATCCGGGCGGGGACCGAAAACTCGACGCGGACCCACTGCCCCTTGGGCAGGTTCTGCAGCGAGCGATAGCCGAGGTACTGGCGATAGACGCCAGCGGACGGTGCATCGATGCTGAGCTGCGTGTCGCCGTGCCAGTATGGGTTTGGCTGCTGCCGGGGGATCCAGATGTCGTAGCCCACGACGACGGGCGTCTGCTGATCGTCCTTGGTGAGCGGCGTCAGGTTGCGCACTGCGACATAGCCCATGCCGGACAGGGCGAGCGATCTCTGGCCTTCGCTATGCCGGGTGCTCGAGGACAAGGTCCCAGTACCGGAGACGCGATGCCAGTCCGAGAGGCGCTCGAACTTGATCGTGCGGATCTCGGCCGGCGTGAGAGCCGCTGCTTTTTGGGCCGGTGGCGGAGCTTCCTGGGAGCAGCCGGAGACGAGCCAGAGGGAGATGAGGAGGCCGAGCCATCGCCAAGGTACAGGTGTCGCCATGGTCCACGGTTCGGCCAACCGTCGGACGCGTTGCTATCTCCTGGCCGATTTCACGTGACGCGTGCCGCACGCCGAGCAGCCCGCGCCCTCACGGCGCATGTGGCGACAGCGCAACACCCCGGTAGGCGGTGTCGGCGGGCGCAGTGGCGATGGCAGTGGCGATTGGCGTGGCGCCGACATCGGCCAGGAGCAGCACGTCGTTCTGGGACGACTCGGTCGTGGTCGCCAGGAGCACGACGGACCCTTCGCCGGCCATGGCGGCGAGCCCACGGCAACCCGTCGTGAACCCAGACGAGGCGCCGAACGTGGCGCTTAGGGTCCAGCCGGTGCCATTGAACGTCCACTTCTGGATGCCGCCTCCAGCCGCGAGCGAGCGATCGTCGGCCACATAGAGCAGGTCCAGCCCCGGCACGTCGGGGTTCCAATCGAGCAGGACGAAGGAGAAGGGGCTCGGGCCGGCGTTGGTGGGCATCCCGGGCAGGGAGGTGGCCGTCTGACCCGCCGTCGTGGCTAGGCCGGTCCCCACCGCAAAGACGTTGGCAAAGGGAAGGGTGTTCGACGTTGCGTAGAGCTGGCCGCCAAAGACGTGAGAGAAGCGCGTGCTGTTGGGCGTGGCCGTGAGCTGCGCGCTGGCGCCCGTGGAGCCGAGCTCCACGTAGTGGACCCCTCCGGTGCCGAGCCCGGCGGAGCTGCCCGAGACCCAGAACCCGCTGCCGTCGCTCGAGGTTGCGCTGCGCACGTTGCTGCCGTCGAAGGCGGCAGTCAGGACCGTGGTGGTGTCGACAT
>Ga0315912_10001406_pt1 | contig 29814 bp, 26 predicted proteins | sample VfabasoilMG_FD_204469 | JGI IMG/M metagenome (GOLD analysis project Ga0315912, IMG submission 204469) | Garden soil microbial communities collected in Santa Monica, California, United States - V. faba soil | ecosystem: Environmental > Terrestrial > Soil > Garden | place: USA: California...
CAAGCCGATGCATTCTTTCTTCTCGCAGCCTAGACCGACGCATTCCTGTTTCTGGGCTTTGGGAGGTTCCGGTTGCTTCTCCTCGGTGCAGCCGGGACCGATGGCAACCAGGGTTGTCAGAACAAGCCCGAGGAATGCTGATCGAGAAATCCTGCTCCACGTAAAGGGTGTCATGGCTGCTGTCCTTTGCCTGGCGGTGGAGTCCCGCAGCCCATGCCGATGCAATTTGTGCTTCCCTGGGGCTGTGAGGACTGGGGCGTACCGGTATCTTGGCCGAGTCGGTCGAACGCGGTTGTGGCGCGAACGAATGCCTCCACGCTTTGGACGAGATGTTCGAAGGCCAGACGCAAGGGGATGCGAAACTGCTGCCATTCCGCTTCATAGGCGTTTGCGGCCACTACTTGTGCAGCAAGTATATCGGAGGAGCCGGCCTCGAACGATGCCAGCGTCGCTTGTGGCGGCATCCATTGGGATGACCGGCCTTGGACGATGGCCAGCGCCTCATTAAACGCGTCCAGTTCGCTCGTGGCGGTTCCAGCTGAGTTTCTGATTTCTCCGTTCACGTCTCTCCAGCTTTCCACCATCCGCTGCGCCGCTTCCTGTTCTCGCTCGCCACTGGTTTTCTCTTCCTGTTCCTCCGGCGGGGCCTGTGGCTGAGCATGCTTTTGTTTGCACTGAGCCTCCAGTTTGCGAATCCGGTCCTCGAGGTGCCGAGCCTCCGTCAGGGCTTCATAGCCGAGGAGCCATTGCTTAAACGCCTGCTCCGAATGAAAATCAGCTTCCTTGAGTTTGGTCAACATCTTTGCATCCATGGCAATCCCGGAAATGGCCGTATCCACCCATTTGGCGCGTTCCACCGCGTCCTTATATCCGGAATTCTTGGCTAACTCCTCCAGATAGAACTTCGCTAGTTTCAAGATATCCTCTGTCGAGGAGACCTCGCCGGTCATTGCTTTGTATTTCCTGTATTTCGCATAGACCTCAGCGGGAACAGGGTAGGTTTTCTTGGCAACCGTCGTCGCCCCCTTTTTTGCAATGTCCTTGGTATAGTCGCCAAAGATCTCCTTGGCCTCGCCGAGGGCCTCGCCTTCTCGCTGCCTCGTCTCCTCGGCGGCGGCGACGATCTCCCTGTAGGTCCTCACTTTCTGCTCCCGCTTGGCCCGCAGTTCCTTCAGCAACTTGTCATCGCAGGGCTGACATCCCATACCAACGCAGCCTTGAACGCCCGGGACCACCAGCGGTCCGCTGCAGGTCGCGCCGACGCAGTTGCTGCCGGTTCCAGCCTGCACCAGGGGGATGCCGAGCACCAGAGTGAAGAGGCTGCCGAGGAGCAGATGTTGCGTTGCGCTGATTCGAGGATGACCGGCACAGGAAGAAGTGGAATAAGGGGTAGCTGAAATGGAGAGAAAAGAAAAGACCGAACCCCATACCTTGGATGGCCACTGCATGAGAAGACCTCTCTAGTATGGGTGAGCTGTCAGTTTCGTGGCCATTAGAGTGCGCCGAGCGCTCATCTGTCAAGGTGAAAGGGTGCGAAGGGGCTCGATCTGCGGAGGGATGCTAGCCTCGCTGCCGGTTAATCAGATCGCCCAAGGATCCGAAATTCACTCCAAGCCCTCGGCAGACTTCAACCTGGCGGTCAAACCGATTTGTCGTACGGATCATGTTCCACATCGTGCCAATTCCCACCCGTCCCCAGGCGGCCATGTGAAAGACCGACAGCGGGTAGTCGGTGCCGAAGAGGAGGCGCTCGTGGATGTCTGGATAGCGGCGAAGATGAAGCAGCATTCTTAGCCGATGCGGCTGCGTGAGCGCCGAGACGTCGCAATAGAAGTTGCTGTACCGTGATACGAACTCGCGGAGTGTCGGCAAAAACTTTTCGTAGAACATCAGGCCATAACTGCAGGCATGGGCAGCGATCACGGTGACGCCTTCGTCTAAGGCCAGGCGAAGGCGGTTGGGATCCCCGAGCGACTGGTCCTTCCCGATCAGGCTGAATTCGTACCCGACATGGCTCAGGAACGGCAGCTTCCGTTCTGCCAGCGCCCGATAAAACGGAACGTATTTTGGATCGGCCGGATTGAAGTGCTGGGCATTCGGCAGGGCTTTCACGAGGACGGCTCCGGCTTCAGCGACACGATGGACCTCGTCCACTGCATCCTCGCGTTGGGGGTTGATCGACGGCCCGGCCAGGAAGTATTCCGGATACTTCTTGGCCGTACTCAGGACATAATCGTTGCTGATGAGAAAGTCTGTGTGCTGCCGATTGAGGAGACCGGTCTGGTCGTAAAATCCGTCCATCCCAAGCAGGACAGCCTTCTGCACATGCTTCGAAGCGCGCAATTCGGTGATGAGATGTTCCAAGTAGCGGGCGTTCGCCTCGCGCGGATGAGCCGGGGAAAGGTCATGTTTCCACAAGAGAAACCGGAACAGCGGGCTCTTCAACATCTTGGGCGAAATGAAGCAGCCGTTGTCGCCATCCGGCAGCGCAGCCAGATGCACGTGGCAGTCGATCAAACGTCTGTCGGGCAAGTCGCTCATCGCGTGGGTCCTATCCTATCCGGAAGCGGCCGGTTATTCCCATGTGGGCCTGTATCCCTCTTCCGCCAGGAGCGTGACCGTGTGTTCGAGCATGGCCATGAATGCGCCCTTGTTGCCGTTCCACCGCAGCGGCTCTCCAACGAACACATCGCAGAAGAAGGGCACGAGCAGCGCTTCCCCTTTCGGAAGGGCCTTACCGAGGCCGTGCAGGAAGACCGGCGTGATCGGAACATCGGGATGGCGCTTGGCCAGATGGGCGATGCCGGTTTTGAACGTGCCCATCTCCTCCGGATCGCCGCGAGACCCTTCCGGGAAGAGAATGAGAATGTCGCCGTTCCTCAACGCGTCGGTGCAGCCTGCTAAAGGATCCTGCGTCCGGTCGGCGATCTGCCGTTCCAGGGGGATGATGCGTATGATGTTCAGGGCGAACCAGGCGAGCAGGCGGTTGCGGAAGAAGTAGTCCCTGGCGGCGACGGGCCGGAGGATGGGCAGAAAGCGGTTGGGGAAGAGAGTCATCAAGACGAGCGTGTCCAGGTGGCTGTTGTGGTTGGAGACGAGGATCGCCGGTCCTTGGGCCGGCAGCCGGTCTCGATGCCGGACATTGAGCCCCAACACGATCAGGATCAGAGGGCGAACCACGATGAGAAAGAACAGCTGCTGCAGCACCAGGCGCCTCAATAGTGGAGATAGTAAATATAGTGAAAGAACAAGGGCGCGGTAAACGTCAGGCTGTCGATTCGATCCAGGATACCGCCATGCCCCGGAAGCAGACCTCCACTATCCTTGACTCCGATGTCGCGTTTCAAGGCTGACATTGTGACGTCGCCGATAAAGCCTGAGCATCCGATCAACACACCTGCACACAACGATTCCGGGAGGCTCAGCGGTGTCAGGTGCGGCGCCAATGTGGCTGCCAGGGTCGTCGTCGTCGCGAGCCCGCCAAGGAATCCTTCCCAGGTTTTGTTCGGGCTGACCTTCGGAATAATCTTGAGACGTCCGGTGAGTTTGCCCCATACGTATTGAGCGACATCATTGAATTGGGTCAGAAAGATGAGATAGAGGACCAGCCCCGCGCCGCCGGCCACGGGGTTCTGCTCCTCGGACAGCACGAGGAAGAACGCGGCATGGCTGATGCTGAACACCATGACCATGAGGCCCCAATGCAGCGTGCCCGCGGCACGCAGAAAGTCCTTCGTTTCGCCGATGATGACCATCCGCATCGGCAGGAAGAGAAATAGAAAGACAGGAATGAAGATGATGAACATGCCATACCATTCGAGATGGACCCAGTAATACTGGATCGGTATGGCGGCATAGGCCCAGAACAGCACGCGGCGATCGGCGCGTCTTGTCGGAATCAGCGAGAAGTACTCTTTCAAGGCCAGAAAGCTGACGAAGGCAAAAAAGATGATTGAGGTCGTGCGGCTCAGGAGGATCGCGATGGAAAAAATCCCGACCATGATCCACCAGGAATTGATGCGCTGGGACAGCTCGACGTAGGACTTTTCCGGGTGCTGCCGCTTGAGGATGAGAACGATAGTAGAGGCGAAAACTAACACGCCGACGATGCCGCCGAACCCGTACAGCACGGGAGGATGCAGGTGCGAGAACATCAGGAGGCCTCCGCGAGGGCCAGGCGGGACCGGTTCAGAATCGTGACCGCAGACAATACTATTCCCATGCTTAACAAGACTGTGCACCACAAGCCGGATGGCACGCCCAATCCCAGCAGCAACGTGATGAGGCCGAAGAGAAACGCCCGGTCGCTCTTTCCCATCGGGCCGGCGTAGTTGCGGGCTGCGCCGATCTGGACGGCGACGATACCGGCCATTTCGACGATGATGCCGAGCGTCGTGAAACTCACCACGAGCAGGGCGTCAAGTCCCGACACCAGTGCCAGCGGCAAATAGAGCGCGGCGTCCGAAACCACATCGCCCAGTTCATTCAGTACCGCGCCAAGGCGACTCTTCATGTTGTGCTCGCGCGCCAGCATGCCATCAATCGCATTGAGGGCCATGCGTACAAACAAGGCCAGCGGGACCAGCAGAAGGATGGACGGCTCGTGGGGTTTCCAGATAATGATGCCGCCGACGAAGGATGAAAGGGCGAGCGCAGCCAGGGTCACTTGGTTGGCCGTGATACGCGCTGAGGCCAATCCGTGCGCGAGCGGCCGGAGGAGATTCTGAAAGGCCGGTTTCAGATCGTAGATGCTGGGCATGATGAAACGAGTATCCCTGCTTGACCGTGCAAGCCTAGCAGGTTGCTTCGTAATACCAAGCTAAATCGCGCTTCTATGGACGCTGCGAGCTGTCCGGCAAGGCGGCCTGGTGAACGTGGCAGTCGATCAGGGAGTTTTCTGTCATGAGTCAATGGTCATTGGTCGATCGTCCTTGGCCGACCGTGAGCTACTAGTTTCCTGGTTTGTCTGGTTTATTTGGTTGGCCGGAACCAATCCTTTTGAACGAGTACACCAAAGAAACGAGACAAACAAAATAAACCAAATGAACAAGGAATTGTTTCACGCTTCACGCGAAGCGAGCCGTTCCATCGCGATTCTTTTTATGCCGCGCAGGTCGAGTTTCCCGGTGCCGAGGACCGGCAGAGCTTCGACTTTGACGAATTGGTTTCGTCCGGGGATGAAGAGGTTCGGCAATCCCTGCTCTGTAAGCTTGCTCAGAATATCCGGGAGACGGGATTCGTCGAGCGTGTGCAAGACCGCAAGGCGTTCGCCTTTTTTCTCGTCCGGAATGCCGGTTACAGCGAAGACTTGCATGTCGGCGCCGGCGGCCAGTTGTAGCGCCTCCTCGACCTTGCCGTGAGGGACCATCTCGCCGCCGATCTTGGAGAAGCGTGACAGCCGGTCGGTGATGGTCAAGAACCCGTCTTCATCCAACTTGGCAATGTCGCCCGTAATGTACCAGCCATCGCGGATAGCGCTGGCGGTCAAGTCTTCACGTCCCAGGTACCCCTGCATCACGTTGGGACCTTTGACCAGCAGCATGCCGGGGGTGTCGGCAGGCAATGGAGCGAAGCTGTCCGGGTCGACGATTTGTACGGATACGCCCGGCAGCGGTTGCCCCACAGTCCCTCTCCGCGAAGCGGGTTGGAAGAATCCGGCAGCCCGGAAGTCCGGACAGTTGACGGCGATCACGGGGGCGCATTCGGTGACGCCGTATCCTTCGACCGGTGCGATGCCGAAATGATCTTCAAAGGCCTGTGCGAGCCGGGCCGGAAGCTTCTCAGCCCCGGTTACTACCACGCGTAGAGAGCTGAATTGTTCCGGGGTGCAACGGCGTTGATAGAGCTGGAGAAACGTCGGTGTCGTGACCAGAAAGGTGAGGCGATAGCGCTGAACCAAGTCGCCGATGGCGGTCGCATCCAGGGGCGAGGGATGAAATACGATGCTCTGTCCATTCAACGTCACCAGCCAGAAGACGAGATAGCCGAACGAATGGAAAAACGGGAGAATGCCGAGCACCCGCTCATCCTGGTAGAGATGGAGGACCTGGCTCGCGCCCTGCACATTGGCATCCACATTGAAATGGGAGAGCATCACGCCCTTAGGGTCCCCGGTGCTCCCGCTGCTGAAAATAATGGTGGCGAGATCGTCCATAGTCAGTGGCTGCGTCTGGCCGCAGGCCCGTTCGATCACCCGGGTGGGGGCGCAGAAGGCCAGGAGAGCGGCGGTGAGTTTTTGCCCTGTGCTGATGGCACGGGCGACATCTTCCAGCCACACGATCGACGGTCCCTCAGGCAACTCGAGCTTGGCCTTCTCGACAAACTTTCGGCTGGTGACGATGGTGCGAAGGCCGGCAAGCCTCACGGCGGCTTCGAGTCCCGATTTGCCCACGGTATAGTTCAAATTCACACTGGTTTTCCCGCAGAGCAGCGCAGCCACGTTGAGCAGGGCGCCGGCCACAGTCGGCGGGAGGAGGATGCCGACGTGACGTTGATCGTCCCAATGCCGTCGAAGCGTTCTCGCGAGGACGATGGAGCCGATCAGGGCTTGGAGCGATGACACGTGCGGCCGGGTTTGGTCTGCCATGGCAAAGCGGAAAGGGTGCCGCCTCGCCGCATGGATGAATTCACGATGGAGTGTCCGGCGTCCTGATTTCCGCAGGTACCAGGCTTCCTCGCCGAGCCGGCGAATGGCGTGGCGGAGTTCGTACGCTGATGTATCGGAGGGGAGCGGTGCGCCAAACAATACGGTCAGCGGGTACGGGATGTGCGCAGGCCATTTCGTGAGGAACCGTCCTCGTTCGAAGCTGAAGATGCTGCCCCATACGCGGTCCAGGTGAATAGGAATCACGGGCACCGGACGTCCCTTGACGATCCGTTCAAATCCGCGCCGGAAAGGCAGGAGCGTTCCGGTTCTAGAGATCTGGCCTTCGGGAAAAATGCAGACGATCTCGCCCTCGTCGAGCGCCTGTCCCGCGCTGCGCAGCGCGCGAAGAATATCGCGTGGGCTGCCGCCCGATGAAATCGGAATGACGCGCATCGTCGCCATGAGGCGTTTGAACAGGGGGTGCGAGGCATAGGCGGTATCGACAATGAATCGGATGGGGCGATCCACTGCGGCCATGAGCAACAATCCATCGACAAACGACATGTGGTTCGGCACCAGCAGCGCGCCTCCGGTGTGCGGGACATGGTGCTGGCCGACCAGACGGAGGCGATAGATGGTGTTGGTGAGGATCACCAGCGCCAAGCGGATGAGTGTGTCCGGCAACAACCAAATCGCCCACATCATTCCGGCCATGGTCATGGCCGCTGTGGCCACGAAAATCCCGGACGTTGAGAGTCCGACATTCGCCAGTGATCCACCGGCGAGCGAGCCGAACAGGATGCCGGTAAAAACACAGGTATTGGAAAAGGAGATGACGGCGCCGCGCCGGTCCGGCGGCGACTTCCATTGTAAGATCGCATTCAATGAGACAAAGATGAAGGCACTGGAAATGCCGAGCGTCCCCATTATCAGGAATGTACCCGTCAAGGGAGGTGTCAGGATGCCAAGGAAGAGCAGAGAGAGGAAGACACCGATTGCGCCCAGCGGGATTAATCCGTACTCGACTCGGTTTCGCGAAATACGACCGACCAGCATCGCACCGATCGCGATCCCGACCGACAAGACAGTGAGCGGGAGGCCCGACGCGGCATCAGACAGATGCAAGACGGCCTTGGCGTAGACGACGACGTTCTGCCCAAAGAGACTGGCGATCGTCCAAAAGAAGATTTCCATGGGAATGGCCATGCGCAAGAGTCGTTCGCTACGAATGGCTTCCCACGCGCAGCGGACTGTAGCGGGCACGCCGCCGGTCGAACGGGCAGGTGGAACTTGGGGAATGGTGAAGGCGGTGACAAGGCCAAGGACTGAGAGCGCAGTCAAAACGAGCGGGGCAAGCCAGGTTTGGTCTCCGGCGGTTTGCAAAAGAAACCCTCCGGCAGCCGTGCCCAACAAGATCGCGGCGAAGGTCCACATTTCCAACAGGCCGTTGCCGGCGGCAAGACGTTCATGGGGAATCAATTCAGGAAGGATGCCGTATTTCGATGGACTGAACAGCGCACTATGCACGCCCATTCCGAAGAGCACGATCAGGGGCAGCACACCACCCGAGGGAGTTAACCAAAGGGCCACAGTGCCGGCCAGCATGAGCAGCACCTCAACGACTTTGATCGAGATGATGACGGTGCGTTTGCTGAGGCGATCGGCCAGCGTGCCGCCGACGAGCGACAGCAGGACCAGCGGCAAGGTGAAAATCATGAAGGCGATAGATGTCTGCGTCTGTGCCGCGGTTTCGAGTTCCGGGCCGGGCGTCATTCCGGCAGTCGCTTGCCGGATGGCCAGCAGGGCGACCATCAGTTTCCAGGCGTTGTCGTTGAATGCGCCGCAAAACTGCGCGACCAACAGGCCGCGGAGGGGATGAGCCGACGATGTAGACTGGGTTTCGGTGAGTGGAATACGGCCTCCTCTAATACGGTCTGGTGCAGTGTGCCAGTCTTTGAGGTGTCAGGCAAATGCTTCTTGCAGTTGCTCGCATAGTGAGGTTGGGCGTATCTCGTGAAGCGTGAATCAATTTCTTGTTCATCTGGTTTGTTTTGTTTGTCTTGTTTCTTTGGTCTAATCGTTCAGAAGGATTTATTCTGACCAACCACATAAACCAGATCAACCGGACAAACCCAATAGACCACTTCCGCTGACAGCGCCGGAAGGGTTAGGGTTGCGCGATGGGGATGGTAAACGAAAAGCAGCTGCCTGTGCCGAGGACGCTTTCGACCCGGATCGTGCCGCCGTGCAACTCAGCCAGATTCTTGGCGATAGCCAGACCCAGCCCTGCACCCCGCGCTTCTACGGGAGCGGACTCGCTCCAATAGAATTTATCGAAGATCTTGTCCAATTCATGGGGAGGAATTCCACTCCCGCTATCGATGACGCACAGTTCGACAGCGTGACCACGCAACTGGCCTTCGATTCGAATGGTTCCCCCGTGGGGGGTAAACTTGATCGCGTTATGGATCAGATTGATCAAGATCCGGCTGAGCTTGTCGGCGTCTCCTTGGACCATCGGCAGTGCGGGATGAGGGGTTGTGCGAAGGATAATGGATTTCTGGCGAGCCGCTGCGTGATAACTCTCTGCTATTTCTTCGGCCAGCTCAAGCAGCGGAACCGGGGCGAGATTCAATTCCATCCGGCCGGCTTCTATTTTCGAGAGATCCAAGAGCTCATTGATCATCCGGGTCAACCGATCGATGTTGTGCTTGACCCGCTCCAGCGAGCGCGATTGTTTTTCGGTCAACGCGCCGGCGAGGCCGTCCAAGAGGTTTTCCACATACCCTTTGATCGAAGTCATGGGCGTCCGCAACTCGTGCGACACGACGGACACGAACGCCGACTTGAGACGATCCAACTCTTTCAATTTGTCGTTGGCGGTTTGTAGTTCGCTGGTTCGCTGCTGGACCCGCTGTTCCAGTGTCCGGTTGAGTTGTTCGAGCTCCCGGTACGCCTGTGTTACCGCGTGATCCCGATCTTTTAGTGATTCGGTCATCTGGCGGAAGACCATCGTCAATTGGCCCACCTCGTCATGCGTCGTCGGCGAGACCGATGCCGTGAGATCGCCGCCTGCCACCTGCTCGGCGACTCCGACCAGGCTTTTCAGCGGAGTCGTGATCCGACGTGTCAGCAGCACGGCTGCCAAGATGCCGCTGAAGATGACAACGATCGTGATGAGGACGACGTTGCCGACGGTCCGGCTCAGGGATTGATTCATCTTTTCCCCGGTCAAGCCGATCCGGACGACGCCGTAGAGCCGGGCGGATGATTCGGGCTGCGCATCTTCCATTTCCAGGGAAAGCAGGGGAAACGGAGCCTTGTTCTCGCTCCCGCGTCCAACCGGTACGGCAAAGTCGTAAACCGGCTCGCGCCTTCCACCGGCTTCGGCGATGAATGGCGTGATGGTCGTCTCGGTCGAGCCTGTTCTAAAGAGTGATGTGGTGAGTGCCTGATCCGGATAGATCCCGCGCTTGCTCTTGACGGCCAATGGTTTGCCGTCGGGTCCGGTGAATACGACGTAGACGCTTTCTTCCACTTCCATGACCCCGTTGATCAGTTGTTCAAGGAGCACTCGGTCTTTGGCGACGAGGCCATACCGGGCGTTGTAGGCCAGGTTTTTGACCAGAATGCTGCCGGTGCCGATCAGTGAACGGGTCATGGAGTCGGACTGCTGCGTGATAAAGTACCAGCTGAGGCCGGAACAGACCGCGATAATGACCAGGCTGACGAAGAGGACGAATTTCGTTCTCAGACTGATAAATGCGGTGAGACGAACAGACTGGTTGCGGGTTGCCATGTTTACCACAGTCATCGCACTTCATCCGCCAGGCTCAGGACACTCGGGGGGATCGTGATCCCAAGATAGTCGGCGGTTCCCTGATTCAGCGCCATCCGATGCTTTGGCAGAAACATTTTGGAGGAGGGGCCCGATGTGCCGGCGAGGATCGACTGCGCCAGATGGGCCGCCCCTCGTCCGACATCAGTTGAATCGATCCAGAAACTCATCAACGCGCCTCTGCGCACGAATTCAGGATCGAACCCGATGACAGGCACATGCCGTTCGAATGCGGCGGACAACAGAAAGGAGAAGGACTCTTCGGTCAAGACCGTGCTGTCTGAGGTCAGCCAGAGCGCGTCCACTTCGGAGAGGAGTTCCCGCAAGGCCATAGGGACTTGCTCCTCGGTTCTGACCTGCCGGTCGATAAATGTGATCCCGAGTTGCCGCGCCTGGTTCGCCGCGTCGCTGGAGAACGGAGGGGTTTTGTCGGGATCGTACAGGTAGCCGATCCGTTTGAGATTCGGCAGGACGGCGCGCAGGTGGGTGAGTTGCTGGCCGATCGGAAGAGTGGAGGCCACGCCGGCGATATTAGGGGCTTTGAGGTCATATTTCGCCGGATGCAGGACCATGCTGTGGATGATGGGGATGTCGAAGAGTTCGAGTCGCGCCGCGATCGCGGCCTTCGATCCCACCGCCAGCACGAGATCCGCGCCGGACGCGCGTATTTTTGCGGCATATTTCCGCCCGGCCTCTGCATCGCCCTTTAGATCGTATTCAATGAAGGTGGTCTCGCGCGGCATGGAAGATTTGAAGCCGCTGATCGCCTGATTGTAGGGGGTGATATTGGCCGATTTGAGAATGGCGACTTCATGGGCTGGGACGGGGAGAGGCGACCAGGCCGTATGGAGCAGGGCAAGCAGGCACGCGGTACCGCACCGAAGGAGTGCAATGAGTGGAGCAGGGACGCGGGGTCGGCTGGGTGGATAGGGGATTTCCTGCATGGGACATCCCTTACAATTTGAGCGTCAGCCAGGCCATCACGCGCCGTTCCATCAGGTCGCCGAGCGGGTGTTCCTTATGGCCGTCGTCCAGCGCATTGAAGACGGACAGGGCGGCTTCGGCCGACTGTCTGTGACCGTCAGCCGTCTCGTTGTCCCAAAAGCGATAGCCGGCGCGGAAGTTGAGCAATGTGTAGTCGCTGACTCGCGTCCCTGGCGACACTCCAAAGATATCGAATGACTGGGCCAGTGGGTATGTTGCCGGCCCGATGTAATGGAGGACGACCTCAGCGCTGATACCGTTGTCCCATTCGCCTCGCAATCCGGCGTTGACTTTCGATTGAGGCGCGCCGCGCCGGCCGAGTCCCGTGATGTTTCTCTCGATTTCCTGGAAGGAGTAATTGGCAAAACTGGTCAGCCAGGAGGCGGCTTGAAATTCGACGCCGGCTTCTCCTCCGTAGATTTCCGTCTTGTCGCTGTTCACAGTGGTCGTCATGATGCTGGTCGACTCAAGGCTGATCAGGTTTGAGATGCGATTAAAAAAGAGGTCGGCTCTGACCCGAATCCGGTGACGATAGAACCACCCCTGATAGCCGAGCTCATAGGACACAATTTTCTCGGGATGAAGATTGCGTGATCCAGTGATTGGATTGGATGTGGGAAAGAGCGGATTTGCAACAGTCGGGGTCAAACGGACATCTTCATATGTCTCAAACAAGGTTGGAGGACGATACGCGACAGAGGCTTGCGCGCGCAGCGTGTGTCCGGGAATCGGGGTGTACAGGACGGCGAGACGCGGACTGTAGGTGGGATTGATTTGGGTATGAAGATCGTATCGCAATCCCCCGATCACGTTGACCGAAGGAAGAATAGACCACTCGCCTTGGACGTACATGCCCAGCCGGTTTTCTTTTCCAAAGCTGGAAATGCAGTTGCACGAAAACGTGTTGTGACGGTAGTTGAGGCCATAGGTCAATTGCCCAGATTCGCTGACCTTAATGGAGTGTTGGCCTTCGACATTGTAGGTATTGCCTGAGAAATTCAGATCCGACCGTCCTGCTGGATCCGTGACCGTGACGAACCGTTGCAGGAGAGGATGGGCGGAGGCGTCCACATCCGCGAAGAAGCCGTTCCAGTAGGTGCGGAGGAAGAACCCCTGGTTTTCATACGAGAGGTTTGCATATGGCAGTTTGACACCGGAGGTCAGGAGGGAACTGCCGGAGCCGACCAGCGGTCCGTCGTGGGGATCCATATAGACCAGACCGCCTGAAACAGATGCCTTCGATTCGCCTGATAGCGCATATTCGGTTTGGCTGTTGAATTTATAGGAGCGAAAGGCCGCGGCATCGCGCGCTCGCCATTGATGACTCTGTTCATAGCCTCCCGAGACACGGTATTTGAAATTCCCTTCTGCCCCGGCATGCACGGCCGCGGTTGAGATGGTGCCGACCTCCCCGCCGCCCACTTGCAGCGTGGTCCCCTCCATCTCCTTCGGGGACTTGGTGATGATGTTCACGACCCCGTCGAACGCATTGAAGCCGTACAGCGCAGCCACAGGTCCCTTGATCACCTCAATCTGCTTGATCTCAGGCAGGGTCACCTGCAGGACTTTCCAGAAGATGAACCCTTGGACATCGATATAGACGGAGCGGCCGTCGACCAACACGAGCATCTTGTTGGCGAACAGTTGATTGTTGCCGCGCACACTGACGTTGAAGTCCGCTCCGGTCACCTGCATGACTTCAAGGCCGGGGATGCGGCGCAAGATGGTCGGGACATCGGGGGCGCCCGATTGACGGATATCCTCGGCGGTAATGACATAGACATTGGAAGGCGCTTGGGAAATGGGTTGTTCCCGGCGGATTGCCGTGCTGACGGTTTCTTCCTCGATCAATGAAAACACATGGGGTGCATCCTTCGACTCCCGGGCCGGTTCCGGAGCGGCAGCGGCAGGCATTGAAAAGAACACCAGCAGCAAGCCGAGTATGCCGGGTGCGATGGGGCCGCCTGGCTGGGTATCGACAGTGGGATGACAGGAAGAGCGGCCGGTGTCCATGATGGCGCGATGCTCAAGGCGTTGCGAACCAGCGTTCTGCAATCTGTTTGATCTGGGATGTCTCAAACGGTTTCAGGATGCATGTCTGTGCCCCGGCACTGATGGCTCGAAGGACTTGTTCCGGGGCGCTGGCTGCCGTGATGATGACAACTGGAATAGACGGGAGAAGATCCCGAATGTGCCCCAACACCTCCAAGCCATCCATTCCCGGCATGCGAAGGTCCAGGAAGATGCCGCTGGGTGTCATGTGCTCCAACGCCCGGATAGCAGCCCACCCATCCGCTGCCGTATCTACCTCGTAGCCATAGGATTGAAGGCGGTCTTGAAGGACCTGCCTGATATCCGGGTCGTCGTCCACCACGAGAATGTGTTTCGGCATCACTCTGCCTTGAGATTGGCATGAGCTGCGGGTCGGTGAGCTGTCAGCCTTCCGCAGCGAACCTTCTGCAAGAGATGTGCGTGAGAAAAGGTACGTCGTGCCGCTATATCGCGCGCCCGACCAATTCAAAAAAGATACAGATTGCGGACAAAACGATACACCTCATTCAGGAAGCATTGCAAACTAAATATATGAGTGTTGCTACTGGAATGAGAAGGTGCCACGCACCCTGTGCAATTCAAGGTGGGGCGTTCTTGATGTTAGGGCATGGTCTGTGGCGTAAGAAGGGATCGGGTTGGTGTTCGGCATCAACAGGCGTGCTGTGCAGAACGAATATGCTCTATAGGGGGCTGACGAGGGCTGAAGAGATTGTGTGAAAGTGACGGCGAGTGAGTGAGTCGGAGAAGCGAAGATTGAGTCTGCAAGAGCTTCTCAACTTAGGTGAAAAACTGTACGCTATTCGGCCCATTGTCAGGTTTATGACCTGGAAGGTAAAACGGTTTTCCGATCTGGCCCGGTCGGGGCTCGCGCCGGAGGTGTGAGCGATGGGCGTATCAGTTCAGGGCCTGTAGGTCATCATTATTTATTCATCACAAGGAGGGGTTGTTACCGTGAAGAAAGTATTTGCGATGAGCATGGTGTCAATGGCTGTGGCAGTCGGAGTGGTCGCGCTTTCGAGCAGCGCCGCGCAAGCGTTTCATCGGGCGGACCTGATCGAGTCGCTTCAAGAGGTCGTGGTGCAGCCGGACAGCATGCGGGTCAAGGGGTGGATGCGCGTGGACGTGATCGAACACATCGGGTCTGAGGGCCCGGTGCATTCCTACACCCCGCCCATGAGCCACTAACGAAGGAGGCGAGTCTGGCCTGCATTGTCGCTGACGGTTCGTCAGAATGCGGACTGGCAATTGCAGTAGAAGTGTTTATGAGTTGAGGGAACAGTCATTGGCCGTGCCGGGCACAGGCTGAGGAGCCTGCCCGGCACGGATCAGCTGAACTCATGGTGTCGGCTCGAGGCACGCAGAAATCCAATCTTCATTGAGTACATGGTTCACTGTCCTGATCATGTGCGGTCGGGAAGGCCGGATCTTTGTGCCGGCCGTGGGTTCACGCAGGGAGACGGGAGGGGCGGCGACGATGAGTGATGGGCTGTCGGAGCGAGAACAGGCTGTGTTGAGCTGGCTCAAGCAGGGCCTGTCGAATAAGGAAATTGGTCTGGCGCTCAGTATCAGTCCGCGGACGGTCCAAAAACATCTGCAGCGTATTTATCGGAATCTTGAGGTGCAGACCCGGGCCGAAGCGATCGTCAGAATCCACCGGCAGGCGAGGTATTCCAAAGGCATGAAGGCACGAGGAGCACGCGGCAAGGCGATATAGACGGATCGGTAGAGACGATCGACCGTCTTGATGGCAGGCTACTGACAAAGTCTGTTCTGCCCTTTCTCAATATTTCCCCTCGCATCCTTCAAGTATTGTCGCCTGGGTTGGTCTTCGGCACCGGCAGTCCTTCCAATTCCATAATCCGCAATGCGTTGGTGGTCGGGCAGGGGCCGGGGCGGAGCGTGTAATCGAATTGCAGCGCGCCGGCGGCGACGGTTTCCTGGAAGTGCGCATTGGTGAGCTGTGGAACCGTCTTGTCGAGGTCTGTGAGTTCGAGGTCATGGGTCGTGACAAGGCCCAGCCCGTTGCCTCTGGCCAGTTCCATGATGAATGTACGGCTGCCGATCAGGCGCTCGCGATTGTTTGTTCCCTTGAAAATCTCGTCGATCAGGAACAGCACAGGGTGAGCGGTCCGGTCCTGGGTCGCGTCGAGGATCGTCTTGAGACGTTTGACTTCGGCGTAGAAAAACGACAGGCCCGCATCCAGCGAGTCGTCGACGCGGATGCAACAGGTCAGACGGCTCCAACTCCATGTGAACGATGTGGCGCACACCGGGCCGCCGGCTTGCGCGAGGCACAGATTGATGCCGATCGTACGCAGGAACGTGCTCTTGCCGGACATGTTTGAGCCGGTGATGAGATGGATCGAGCCGAGTTTGTCCAAACGGACATCGTTGGCCACGCGAGCGTTGGCAGGCAGCAGCGGATGTCCGAGCCGGTTGGCACGGATGGCGACGTTCGCCCCGTTGTGTCGGGGGGACCGTTCAAGCGGTTTGGGCCAGGCATAGTGTGGATGGAGATAGGCAAAGTTCGCCAGGGCCGACGCCGCTTCGATGTCGGCCAAACAGTCGAGCCAGAGCGGCAGATGGTCTTTGATGGACTGCTGTACATGAATCAGCCGCCGGGTGAACCACAGATCCCAGGGGCCGAGCGCATTGAGGCCCAGATGCAGCAGGGGATTGGCCTTCACGCTGATGGCGTGCAGGGTTCTTGCCGCTTGCGCCAGGTGAAGCGAAGGCCGGGCGGTGCTGTGCATCAGCGGCGCGCAGGTGTCGGCCAAGGCGGGCGTGGTCTTATTGGCATGCCGTTCCAGATGGCGTAAGACGGTTCCCAGCCGTTCCATTTCATGATGGAGTCCCACCGCATGTTCGAGCAGGTGTTCGCCCTGGTCGGTCATGAAATAGATTACCGCGTACGCGCCAAACGAGAACATCCAATAGCCGGGGAGCGCTCCGAGCAGCGCGCCGAAGCCCAGCAACGCCGTGGACAGCGCCAGGATGATTTGGACGACGAGGGTCACGTTCAGCCGGGGGAATCCGACCGGATGTTGGACAACCGCGGCCAAGCGGCGGCCGTTAATCTCTTCCTCACCGGCCAGTCGTGCGTGGAGGGTAAGGCGGTCGCGAAAGAGCGGGCGGGTCGCCAATTCTTGCACCAGTCGTCGTCGGCGGGACCAGACCTCATGAGCCGGCGGCTGATCGAGCAGCCACGCAGCCAGTCGCGCGCGGCCATGGTCGGAGACGGTTGTGTCGAGGAGGTGGAGCAGGGAGTGGGGCCCGGTCAGATCAAGATCTTTGGCATAGACATGCGCTGCGGGCGCCTCGGATGGCCGCAGAGGAATATCGGGCCAGTTCAATGTGATCCTGGCGATGTGCGCGGCTTTGATGCCCTTCCATAAGCGGAGCCGGTGAATCCGGTGCTCAAGCCTGTTATGATACGCGGCCACGGCGAGGAACAAGCCCGCAAAGACGGCCAGCGCTGAGTTGCCCGTGATGTACCAGCCGGATTTATAGAGTGCGATGGAGCAGCCGAGGCCGGCGAGGAAAATGGCCAGGCGACACAGTGTGAAACGAGAGCTGGTGTTCGTCCCCCGCTGGATGAGGCGGTCGATTCGGATGAGCATCCGCTGTAGTTGTGCCGCGCGCGCGGCAGGTAATAGATTGGCCATGATGTCATCGACCTTACTGGGAACCGCGTGATGCCGTCAACGATTTCCGACTGGGTCGACGTGCGGATTGTGTCGCGCCTTGATGCCGGGGAGGTGCTGGGATTACTTGACGATCCAACGGCACAGGGGGGCTGGCAAGAAGGCGAGATCGTGCATCTCTATTGGCCCAGTGAGATCTGGTCGCACGATCATCTGGTGAAACTAAGACAGATTCTCCGGCAACTCGACGGAGCCAACGAATCGGAGATTCAGGTCCATGCACTGCCTCATCAGGACTGGAATCAGCTGTGGGCGCAGTCGGTGAAACCCTTGTGGATCGGCAAACGGATGGTGATCCGTCCCAGTTGGGAGGGGGTGACCTTGGGATCCGGGCAATTCGAGATCATCCTCGATCCCAAGCAAGCCTTCGGCACCGGCCACCATGCGACGACCCGGATGTTGCTCGAATGGCTGGAGGAGATTGTCCAAGGGGGCGAGTCAGTACTGGATATCGGGACCGGCAGCGGGATTTTGGCAATGGCCGCGCTTCGATTGGGTGCCGGTCGGGCGGTCGGTATCGATTACGATCCGGTTGCCATTGAATGCGCACAGGAGTATGCCCGACTCAATCGATTCGGTTCAGAGCTGTCGTTGCACTGTGGCCGGCTGGAAGAATTTCAGGGAGAGACGTCATTCGACCTGGTCCTCGCGAATTTGGATCGGCAAACCCTGCTGAGCGTGGCTGACAGATTGACAGGCTGTACCAGGAGCAGATTGCTGGTCTCCGGTCTGTTGCTGAATCAGCGGGAGGAGATCGTGGCCGCATTCGCAGCGGCGGGTCTGTATCCATGCCGGCAGCGGGAACAGGATGGCTGGCTCGCGATGGAATTCCTGCGTACGCAGTCTTGTGAAGGAGTAGAAGGATGAATGCCGGACGGCCTCCGTATCCGCATGTGCATCAAATCAGCGTCTCGGACGGAGGCGTGCCGAAACGCCCTGTGTTCGAGGTGAAAGTCGGCAAAGACGGTGTGGAGGGGGATCGGCAGGAGAATTTGAAGTTTCATGGCGGACCTGACCGCGCGGTCTGTCTCTATTCGCTCGAATTGATCGAACGACTGCAGGACGAAGGACATTCAATCGACGCGGGGTTGTCCGGCGAGAATCTGACGATTGCGGGGTTGGACTGGGATCTGGTGAAACTGGGCATTGTGTTGTCCGTCGGGCCTGAGCTTCAGCTTGAAGTGACCGGCTACACCTCGCCGTGCAGCAAGAATGCATCGTGGTTTCGAGAGGGAGACTTTTCCCGGATTTCACAGAAAACGAATCCCGGCTGGAGTCGTGTCTATGCAAAAGTACTGCGCGAAGGCGTGGCCAGGCCGGGGGACGCCGTTGAGATAAAGAGCTGATAGCGTATGGCGTATAGCAGATGGCAGAGGCGATGCAGGAAGTGTCCTGATTCTTGTTCGTGCCATCAGCCATTCGCCATATGCTCTTGGAGCTAACCAATGGACCGGATACTTGAACCGGAATTGATGGACGATCCGTTGCAGGCGGAGGTCTACGCGCGCGCCGACTTCGCGGAAGAGAATCAAGGATTCGTCGACCGGTTTCGCGAGTACTTTCCGGACTTTTCCGGGGGCCGCGTGCTGGACCTGGGGTGCGGCCCGGCCGACATCCCGATTCGATTCGCCAGGCTGTATCCGGCCTGTCAGGTCGTCGGCATCGATGCCTCGGCCCCGATGATCCGGTTGGGTGAGCGGGCAGTGAAGGAAGCCGGGCTCTCCGACCGCATCACGCTGAGTTGCGAACGGATCGATGCGGTCCCCGGCGCCAGGATCGCCGATGCGGCGATGTCCAACAGCCTGCTGCATCATCTGCCGAATCCGTTGCAGTTTTGGAACAAGCTGCGGCTGTTGGTGAAGCCCGGTTCACCGGTGCTGGTGATGGATTTGCTCCGGCCCGATTCGCCGGAGGAGGCGCAAGCCATCGTCGATCGGTATGCCGCAGCCGAGCCGGATATGTTACGCCGGGATTTTTATAATTCCCTGCTGGCCGCGTTCACCGAAGATGAAGTGACGACGCAGCTCGCCCGTATGAATCTCACACGACTGTTGATCGATATTCCCGACGATCGCCACTGGGTAGTCGGCGGCGTCATTTATTGAGTAGGGCGGTGAAGGTGACTCCAACGTGAACATTGTGACCTGTGAATTCATCTATAACAGGAAGCGGGGTGCGCGAGGGTATGTGCTTGAACGCTGTTGCCAGACGACTTCGAAATCGCTTCACGGTAGTTGCACTAGCGGTCTGTAGTGCGGTCATTCCGGTCGGGTGCGACAATCGCGAGACGATCCTCTCGATTGAAAAGCCCACGGAGGTGCTCAGCATAGAGCAGGCCCCGGCTTCTTCTGAAGCCGCGAACACGAGTGTTCAGCCGGGGAAAGTCATTACGATTCTGAAGGCTGGCGAAACGGCAAGAGCCATCGGCGTGTATCACGGCACGGACCATGATGCCTTCCACGTCAAGCTGCCGGACGGGACCGAGGGGCTCATTTTCGCCGGTGATACCTTCAAAGTGACGTCGAAGTGAGCGACAGTCGATCTTGTTCGACAGCCGGGACTGCTGAAATCCCGCCAAGCGCCAACCATCCTGACGTCAATCGGTACGTGTGGCCGCACTTATGTCAGGTGTTCCGTCAGCCAATCGGCGATCACGGTCGTCATCCGCGTAAAATCTTCCCGCTTCGTAAATTGATGGTCGGCGCCGGGCAGCAGCTCCAGGTGTTTCTTCACGTGAAGCGCGTCATACAGTCGGCGGCTCTGGTGAAGAGGAACATGTTCATCCTGCTCTCCCTGCACGATGACGGTGGGGGCGGTGATCGATCTCGCCGGCTCGTAGGCAATCCGGCGTAAGCAGTCTTCGTAGAAGGCATAGCGAAGTGCGATCCGGTCCGGGCCGCCCATGATGTTGGGGATGGTATCGGTCGCTTTCCAGCGCGCCAGTTCTTCGTCCCCGAACCCCAACCGGAGTTCTTCCGCGAAATCGACCACGGGGCATTTCAGCGCAAGACAGGCCAGATCAGGCCGCTGCGCGGCGGTCAGGATCGATACCAGCCCGCCGAAGCTCGAACCCATCAATCCGATCCGGCGATAGCCTTGTTGTGTGACATGGTCAAGCGCCGCCAGGGTTTGGCCTATCGCCAGCGTGGTGGTGATCTCTTCGAAAGGGCCGGGACTGTCTCCCTGCCCGAAGAAGTCGAAACGGAACGTGGCGATTCCCCGCCCGGTCAAAATGCGGGTTAAGGTGTTGTTGGTCGAGCTGGTTTTAGAGGAAAGAAATCCGTGGCACAACACGGCGATCCGTTCTGTGCCCCCGTCCGGTGTGGTCAGGATGGAGGAGATCCGGTGGCCGGGAGCGTCATGAAACCAATCGTGTGTTTCCACGGGGTGGGATTGTACCAGAACGGCGGCCCTGAAGTCGGCTGGCCGTGCCGGAGGATCCGAAGCGGAGTCTGTTCAAGGCCCTGCGCGTCGAGTGATGCACGGCATCGGCCTGTCAGCGAGTCGTCAAGATAGATTCCAGATTGTGCTCCAGGTCGTTGACGACCACCCACTCGCTCGCGCCGGCCTTTCGTACCCGGGCTTCCCAGCGGGCCAGACGGTCCAGGTAGAGCCGGGGGTCGGCGTTGTCCGTGCCGAGCTTGGTGACATTGAGCGCCACGACCCGGAAACCATCGAGGCTGATGGGGAAGTCCCGGATTGTGCCCTTGCCCAATTCTTCCTGCATATCCGAGAAAATCACGATGGTCTTGATGCCGGACTTGGTCTCATTCAAGTATTCCGCGCCCTGAATCAAGCCGCCGGTGATATCGGTATAGGCGCTCCCCTTGATCTCCTTGGCAAACGTTTGAATTTTGTCTTTGAAGACACGTTTTTGCGAGGTAGCCTGCGAGGGGCGCTTGTCGAAGGTGACCTTGGCCACGATATCTTTTTCGGTGAAGCTGCGGCTCTCCACCTTGGCGACGGCCAGCGAGTCGCCCGGATTCAGGGTCGCCAACAGGTAGTTGACGATTTTCGCGGCTTTGCCCATCTCGCGGGCATAGGTGCCGGAGGTATCGACCAGCATATACACCCCGTGACTATGCATCCGGTTATCGCCGCACGCGCCGAGGGACACCATGCCCAACGACAAGGCTAAGATCGCCAGAGACTTCTTCATGCCGCTCTCCTCTGTTTTGAAAGCGCCGGCTCTTCCATCTCCACTGATGGACCGGTACGCATTGTCAGCACCCAGCGCTCGACCATCAGCGGAACGACGATCGTGACGTCATAGGCCATTTCGAACACCTTGGCGAGGCGCTTGAACAGCAGGCCCAGGAATCTGAGCGTCACGCCGAGGCCGCGCATGCCCTGCACCAGACACACGCCGACGACGGTGCGCATCGAATGCACCAGACTCTCAAAGGGGATGGCGACAAACGCCAAGGCAAAAGGCAGCACGAAGCCCATGACCATTTGTCCGATCATCGGGATGCTGGTGAGCACCCCGTCAGACGGGGCCGGAGCGATGGAGGCGAGGTCGCGCATCAGTGAGGCCTTATCAGCGACCAGCATGTCGCGCATCAGCGCGAGGGACGATTCGATCACGGCCAGAATGGTCAGAAACACCAGCGAGGCGATCATCAATCGGCGTCGCATGCGGTCGTCCATGCTGGCGATCCTGGGAAACAATTGCGTAATGCGCAACGATTCGAGCAGAAACAACCCCATCGACGCTTCCATCAGAATGATGACCAGCGCCGCGACATCGGATGTCTTGAGATTACTCATGAGGTAATCGCTGGCCCCGACCATTTCCGACATCGGCAACGCGATCAATTTGTAGTTGATGAAGGCGCCGCCCAGCGCAATGACCATCACCAGCGACGAGATAGCCAGGTGGACGAACGAGGACATCGTCAAGGCGTGTTCGGTCTTGGTGTCCTTGGCGCGGATGCCCTCGAATTTCCCGATATGCACGTCGATTTGCTTCGCGTTGGTCTGAAGCGTGACCATCTTCTTGTCCATCTCGCCCATCAGTTTCTCAACTGTTCGCCAGGACGGCTGCATGGCATTCAAGATCTTGTGCCGCTCTTCGTAGGAGCGGCGGAACTCTGCGATGGTTTTGTCGTGGATCTTTTGAATGGACCTGCCGATGTCTTCCAGTAATTTGCGGGGGATGTCTCCTCCCGACTTGATCTGTGCCACCGATTCGAGCGCCGTCACCCATTCCGGGGGAGGGGGCGGGACGACGCCACATTTGCGGTACTCGTCCTCCATGCGTGTCGCCTCTTCCAGCATTTTTCGCTGCAAGGCGGGAAACTCCTGCATGTCCTTGCGGAGGATATTTCCGACTCGCTCGAATTCCCGCTCAATGATGACCGCTTCGCTTTCCTGCCCGTGAGCCAGCAGGACCGACTGATTGCGCAGCCGCATATTGTCCGCGGCGAGGAAGAGCCACCGGGATACAAATCGCATACTGTGGGACATCAGCGTGCACGTCGAATGGATGATCCCGTGCATCGGTTTACGCGCGGCGTAGAGAAAGACCATCGCCATCAAGGCGAGTACGAGCACGGACAACGCGACGTGATCCGGCCAAAAGAGCCATGAATTCCAGTTCGTCATTACCGGAGCCTCCCTTTGCTGAAACTGCAGCGCATTCAGGCTGTCTTCGTGATGTGCGATGTATGTCCTGTCCCGCCGCAAGCGGACCGGTATCACACACAGAGCAAGAAACAGGCTGAGAAATATGGACCAGGTATTCTGAAAATACGGCAGGTTAGGTGCGGCCAACTGGACCAGAATTGTTCAGGAGGTGTAGGGAAAAGAGGGCGGCTACGGCAAGGGGAAGAGGGGGAAATGTGTCAAGCCACCGATGAAGGGGAATCTTTGTGTTGCAGGCTGAGCAGCAGGACAAGTTTGACGGAAAAGAGAATCAGGCTGCTGAGCAGGAGTCCGAAGCAAGCCCAGGTCATGACCCGGATGTACATCGAGCCCAGCGGCACATTCCAGGTGAGTGACGCCAGGATGCCCAGCCCCATCGTGCCAAGGCTGAGCCCGCCGACTTGGATGGTCCGCCAGCGATCCATGATCGTGGTGAGCCAATCAAGATAGGGGCCGCGCTTCTTGCTGTTGGGCACCCGGCTTGCGGCGAGGGTGACGGGGATGAGATGCGAAAGCACGCCCATACTCGTTTGCAGGATGAAACCCAACAGGGCCATATGGGTGTAGGCGATGAGGTGCAATGTGCCAAAGGGCATCACCGGCGGGCTGGACAGGCTGTTGACCCCTACCAGCATACCCAGCACGATCGTGAAGAGGAGAAAGAAGAGGCCGATTAAGAGGTGATCCGAGGCAGCATTGCCATTGTGTGCTGATCCCATCCAGGTTCGAAGCTGATTCACGGTATACAGTGTGCCTCCGGCAAAGAGGAGTCCTCCGGCCACAAGTTGGATGGTGACCGATGTGTTCAGGAATCCCCCGATGAGTGCCGCCACGCCCAGCAGCAGAAGGATCAACGCCGGTTGCTTGAGTGTGGGGCTGGAGCCGGACGTGTTCAGCACAGTCGGGAGCAGGATGACGATCGCGCCGAGGATGGTCACGATCCCGAAGCCAATCAACCCGAGGTGAATATGGGCGATCCGCAGATGGCCGTACGATTCCGGCATGAGGCCGAAGGCGAGCGTCTCGCCGAAGGCCAGTCCGCCGAACAGGGCCAGGAAGGCCACGGCGTAATACCAGCGGTTCCAACTCGAAGAAGGATTCTGGTTCGATCGGGACCAGGCAACGCGGGCCATCCAGACACAGGCGATGCCGATGAGCACCCCGGCGGCGCCTACGACCTGATAGTGATGGAGCCAGAATCCCATCAACATGGCGACGGTGCCGGTATTGAGCGCCAGAAACGCCGGAAGGTGAGAGTCCCGTCGTGCCGAACCGGGTGGATGCGAGAGCGGCATCATGGCAAGGAATCCGCCGAGGATCATCTGCGTCATGCCGCCCACCAGCGCGGCATGTACATGGATCTGCCGAACCCATGGGGGGAGCGGGGTGCCGTGGACCAGCCCGATCAGGATGGCCAGGCCCAGGATCGATGCGAGCAGGAGCCAGCTGAAACCGGTGAGGAGAAACACGATGGGAGGACAATGCCGCAGCATCCGTGCCTCTTATCGCTCGAGGAAATAAAAGTGGTCCGTCGGGCCGTGCCCGTGGCCGATCGCCAGGCTATGGCGAATCGCTTCGGTGAGGTAGGCTTTGGCGTTTTGGACTGCGTCGCCGATCGGCCTGCCGAGCGCAAGATGCGCGGCGATGGCGGAGGCGAAGGTGCAGCCGGTGCCGTGGGTGTGCGGAGTGTCGATGAAGTCCCCCTTGAAGACCGTGAAGAACCGGCCGTCGTACAAGAGATCGGTAGCCCGCTCAGTCAGCAGATGGCCGCCCTTGATCAAGACGTACTTGCATCCAAAGCCGTGAATCACCTTTGCCGCCCGCCGCGCATCAGCCAGCGACTTGATCTCGATGCCGGACAGTTGCTGGGCTTCATGCACGTTCGGCGTGACCACCAGGGCGAGCGGAAAGAGGCGCGCTTTCAAGACGTCGATCGCGTCCGGCTTCAGCAGGGAGTGGCCGCTCTTGGAAATCATCACCGGGTCAACAACGAGGTTGGCGAGGTTTTGAGGTTTCAACATCGCGGCCACTGTTTCAACGATGGCCGCGGAACCCAGCATGCCGGTTTTCACAGCGGCGACGTCGAAGTCGTCGAAGACGGCGTCGATTTGGGAGGCAATGATCGCGGGCGGCAATTCAAAGACATCCGTGACCTCTTCCGTATTCTGGGCCGTAATCGCGGTGATCACCGACATGGCGAAGACGCCATTGGCGGACATGGCTTTGATGTCAGCTTGAATTCCTGCGCCTCCGCCGGAGTCGGAGCCGGCGATGGTGAGCACTTGTTTGCGTGTATTTGGCATAGTGGACATCTGTCAGTGGTCCTGATTGTGGGGTGATTGATATATGGTGTCGTCCTGTGCGGCGCGGCTGAATGGATTGAGCCCATTATACTCAGGACACGGGAAGTGTCTAGCACACATTATTTATGACGCTTCGTCACCCATGTTCTGAGAGGCCGAGGCATATTTGAAGCGGAATGTTGATGTCGTGAGGTGGGCATGCGGAACACTCTGCCAAATTCAGAATGTTCCTAAAGCGGCTACCGGTATGGATTACCGTGGCGTCAGCTCGCGCGCATGTGAGATTTCACGTTGCCCAACGGAACGAATTTGTGAAGCTTCCACCGTGATAACCGCGGCGGTCTTTCCTTCTAAGGTGGTGAATTCCACCTCGTACGCCTGCCCGTCACGATAGATATGCACGACAGTGCCAACATCACCAGCCACCAGCCCTTCACTGGGCACTGTGGTTCCCAGCACCACAAGGTCATGTTCTTTAATCATGATGGCAACTCCTAATCGAGTGGATAGGCTGTAACCAGCCGAGGCCTACCGGTTCCTGTATCAACAATGATGCACTGAGCAGCGTTTGGAACACTACGCGGTCTCAGCTTTCCTCTCAGCTCCTGATGTGAGCATTCTACACAGATTGGCGGCTTCATCAAGGCCTGTTGGCAAGCACCGAGGCGAATCGATTTGATGAGCTGAATGTGTTCTGCACGCCATCATCGGTATGTGCGGACATATGTTTGTGCGGCGTGTAACCCACATGCGGTAGCGGAGGCTTTGTGTCGTGAGCTCCGAAAGGGGCGGCTAAGACTGTTGCTTCGCCAGGGGTATTGTTCCAGCTCATTTCTGAATAGGGCGATGGAACCATCTTGCAAGAGACTGCGCCATTGGCGTAGCATGGGCTATGCGGTTCGTCGAGACCCCGGTATTTACCGCCGCGCTCCGTCGTCATCTTACATGCTGTATCTCTATGCGAAGAACGAGCAGGGCGATTTGACGGCCACACAGCTCAAGGCGCTGGCGAAACTGGTTCGGGAGGAATTCACATGAAGGACGCGGCATTTCAGGAACTACTGACGAGCATCCGGCAGGCGGGGAAAATACGGCGAGGGGTCATGAAGCCTGCTCGAGTGACGACCTTTCGACCGACCGATGTGAAGAGTGTTCGGGAAAAGCTCAAGGCGTCACAGACCGAGTTTGCCCTGATGATCGGGGTGAGCGTGGCAACCTTGCGCAACTGGGAGCAGGGAAGGCGCACCCCTGACGGTCCGGCACTCGCGCTTCTGCGCGTTGCGACTCAGAACCCTCGCGCGGTTGCCGAGGCCCTGCATCGCGAACCGCGCAAAGGCGCAGCGTAGATCTATCTGGCTTACGCCGCGATCGGATTCAGGCAGGAGAGGCAGCTAAGCCTGTTGCCGCGCCAGGATATCCAGCGTCAGTTGGTCGGGTTTGCCGTCGAAGTACTTGAGCAGGGCGTCGTTGAAGATGGTGTTGTCGGTGGCAGCAGTCAGAAACAAGGTCATGCAGGACCGGAATTTGAGATGATCGGGATATCCGAAGATCTCCTCAGCGCTGCGCCCATTCACATCAAGAACAAGCTGGGTACAGGCTCGGAGCCGGGGGCCGAGGGTGGGGTGTTGCAGATAGGCCTTGGCCTCGTCGAGTGAGCCAATGGCGAACTGCTGCGCCATCCCACTGCGACCAAGACCGGTGATCTGAGGAAAGATAAACCAGATCCAGTGGCTGGACTTTCTCCCGGCCCGTAGCTCATCAAGGACTGTGTCATAGACGCGCTCTTGCGCGTCGAGAAAGCGGTGGCGGTTGTAGGCGTCGCACATAAGCTATCCGCAGTCTAGTAGATTATTCCAAGGAGGACATCGTGCCTGGCAATGTTTGGTTGGAAGACCCGACACTCTTTGCTGGGTCGGGTAGGCACAGAATTAAGTCCTTGCAAATATGACATGATATGGCATATTTACAAGGATGATAAAACGTTACGCAGAAACGGAATTGGTACAGCTTCTGGAGCAATTTCCGGCAGCCGCGATTTTAGGACCGCGCCAGATCGGCAAGACCACTCTGGCCCAACAGATTGCCGCCCGCACCAAACCTTCTCCTGTGTATCTCGACCTTGAAAATCCTATCGACCTCGCAAAACTCGATGATCCTGGCCAGTATTTTCAGACCCGCACCGATCGCTTGATCATTCTTGACGAAATACAGCGCACGCCCGGGCTGTTTCAGGTTCTGCGCGGCGTCATCGACCGCCGCCGCCGGTCCAGACAGCAAGCCGGACAGTTTCTCATTCTGGGCTCAGCGTCGCGTGATCTGTTGAAACAATCCTCGGAGTCTCTCGCCGGGCGCATTGCCTACAAGGAACTCACAGGCTTGACCGTGTCCGAGATCAAAAGCAAAGATCAGGAAACCCTCTGGCTGCGCGGCGGATTCCCCGATAGCTTTCTGGCTCATGATGATAGGGCCAGCATGCGCTGGCGAATGAATTTTATCAGCACCTATCTGGAGCGGGATGTGCCGCAACTGGGACCGCGTATCCCTGCCGTCACCCTGCGGCGACTATGGACCATGCTGGCCCACAGTCAGGGGGAGCAGGTCAATGTCGCTAAACTGGCAGGCGGGCTTGACGTGTCGGCCCATACGGCAAAGCGTTATATCGAATTGCTCGAAGATCTTCTGCTGGTAAGGACGCTGCGCCCCTGGGCGGGAAATATCAAAAAACGCCTGGTAAAAGCGCCAAAGGTTTACATTAGGGACAGCGGCATTGCCCACGCCCTGTTAAACCTGACGACGCTTGATGATGTACTAGGGCATCCCGTCGCAGGGGCAAGCTGGGAGGGGTTTGCGCTGGAGAATATACTGTCAGTCATGCCGGACGGGGCGACATCATGGTTTTACCGGACAGCGGCAGGCGCGGAGATCGATCTTGTGATCGAACAGGGATTGCGTCAACGGATAGCGATTGAGATCAAGCGGTCGCTCGCGCCATCCGTATCCAAAGGCTTCCATCTTGGGTGCGAGGATATTAAAGCCACACACCGTTATATCGTCTATCCAGGTGCGGAAAAATATCCGATATCGAATGGCGTGATCGTGATGCCGCTGGTTGACATGATGACTGAACTTCTGGAAATTCTGGGCTGATCGACATACCAGCCGCCCAGCGTGTACAGCCTTACGCCCGCCGTAACCTCAACATACTGTTTCAAGTATGCCTCGGCTTCTCGGTGCTCCGCACGCCCGTCTCGCCTGGCGTCTTGGCGGTTTTGTGACGAACCGTCATGAATAATGCGGGCTAGCTTCACGCCGATCGCGGGAAACGAGTGTGAATGTGGCGGGCGGGGCAGCGCGCATGCTTCCTAGCACCGTGGCATGTTGTGCCGCGCCAGGATATCCATTGTCAGTTGGTCGGGCTTGCCGTCGAAGTATTTGAGCAGAGCGTCGTTGAAAATGGTGTTGTCGGTGGCAGCGGTCAGAAACAAGGTCATGCAGGACCGGAATTTGAGATGGTCGGGATATCCAAAGATCTCCTCAGCGCTGCGCCCGTTCACATCAAGAACAAGCTGCGTACAGGCTCTGAGCCGCGGGCCGAGGGTGGGGTGTTGCAGATAGGCCTTGGCCTCGTCGTGTGAGCCAATGGCGAATTGCTGCGCCATCGCACTATGACCAAGACCGGTGATCTGCGGAAAGATAAACCAGATCCAGTGGCTGGACTTTCTCCCGGCCCGCAGCTCATCAAGGACTGCGCCATAGACGCGCTCTTGCGCGTCGAGAAAGCGTTGGAGATTGTAAACGGCAGTCATGTACTGTGCCTGTGACGCGATGTGGTTGCAGGTTACGTCGTACTCTTACAAAATTCAGAATGTTCCCGTATTTCTGCCCCCATTTTCTTCTTAAGATGCCCCACCTCTTAACTTTATTAACCGATTCTCGATCGCTCCCCCTAGAGGTGATTGGATCTCCCGAAAAAGAATCACTGCTTTCCGATACACTTCCTCCGCGCGCTCAAGTTCCCCACGAGTTTGGTACACGATACCGAGGTTGCCATAGGCATTGGCCATCCCCTGTTTCCGACCGAGGACTTCGCTGAGGGCCAGTGCCTTCCGATGCATCTCCTCTGCACGCTCAAGTTCCCCGCGAATTTGGAACACGATTCCGAGGCTGCTATAGTCATCAGCTATCCCCTCTTTCCGACCGATGGCTTCGTCGATCGCCAGCGCCTTCTGATGCATCTCCTCCGCGCGCTCAAGCTCCCCGCGAGTCTGGTACACGTTGCCGAGGTTGCAATAGGCTGTTGCCATTCCCTGTTTCCGACCGAGGACTTCGTTGAGGGCCAGTGCCTTCCGATGCATCTCCTCTGCACGCTCAAGTTCCCCGCGAGTCTGGTAGACGCTTCCGAGGCCGCTATAGGCAGCTGCGGTCGCCTCTTTTCGATCGAGGACTTCGTTGATCGCCAGCGCCTTCCGATACATCTCCTCTGCACGCTCAAGTTCCCCGCGAATTTGGTACACGTTTCCGAGGTTAATATAGGAGGCTGCCATCCCCTCTTGCCGACCGAGGGCTTCGTCGATCGCCAGCGCCTTCTGATGCATCTCCTCCGCACGCTCAAGTTCCCCGCGAATTTGGTACACGTTGCCGAGGTTGATATAAGCAACTGCGGTCGCTTCTTTTCGATCGAGGACTTCGTTGATCGCCAGC
>Ga0315912_10001407_pt1 | contig 29804 bp, 21 predicted proteins | sample VfabasoilMG_FD_204469 | JGI IMG/M metagenome (GOLD analysis project Ga0315912, IMG submission 204469) | Garden soil microbial communities collected in Santa Monica, California, United States - V. faba soil | ecosystem: Environmental > Terrestrial > Soil > Garden | place: USA: California...
GCGCCCGAGCGCCCGAGCCCGCCAGACGCGGTGCCCTCTCCGTCGACGCTGGACGAGTCCGCGTACCCCGGGGTCAACCAGGTCCACCTCGCTCTCGAGGACGCCCTGCGCATGACAGACCCGGCGGTGCCCCCAGCGCTGGAGCGTGAACCTCGATACCGCTGACGAGTGCGGGCATACTCGCACGCGAGCCGCTCCCGACGCGCCAGGTGTCCGGAGCGAGACAACGCGGCCGACCAACGTCTGCGGGTGATCCGCCAGGGCTGCCGGAGCCGCCAGGAGCGATGGATTCTCGATTGCGCTCGCGGCCGGCGGTCAGCCTATGATGCCTCGAGCTCCCCTTCGGGAGCGCCCGCGCGGTGCTAGGGCGATCAGGATATCCAACCGAAAGGCGGAGTAGGAGGCACAGGATGCACAGACGGATGCTCGCTGCGATATTGATGTGTGGGGCCTGCACGGAGTCGGCAACGCCGGAGCTCGCCATGAGCGTGGGCCAGGCGGAGCCGGGAACGGACGACATGACGCTGTCCTCCATCCCTCCCGCGCGGCGCGGCGATTTCATCCGCGATTGCGAGCGAGGCTATGAAGGAGAAGTGTTGCTCGATCCCGGGCTACCGGACATTCCGTGTGGCACGGCGGACGTGCAATACATGGGTCCCGCCGGAGTCCTCTGGCGGGTGATGGCCGAGCGCGAAGAGACCATCACGGCACCCGTGACGGCGCCCGCCGGCCCACAGACAGCCATCATCACGGGCTACTCCCTGTTCCTCGCGCTCTGCCCCGTCGTCGAATACGAAGAGTTCAAACCCGCCGAATATGACCTGAGCCTGTGGCAGGACGCGACCCAGCCAGCGCCCCGGCCCATTCTCGGCTTCTTCGGAGACCTCTACCCCGAGGCCGTCGCCATGGTCCGCCTGTGTGAAGCCACGCCCGACCGGCGGCTGCAAGGCGTACTCTGGTCGCTCTACCACCCCAACGACGGTCGCCGCATCGTCGGCCTCGACCTCAATCCCGACTCCCACGCCTGCGCCGCCACGCTCACCGAGCCCCGCCGCGACACCCTCAGCTACGACACCCTCGGTGAACCCCTCCAGCTCGGCAGCTACCTCGAATTCTGGGAAGACGACGACGACAACGTCGTCTATGAAGAAGGGCCCCCGTACGACGCCTTCATTTTGGCTGCATCGACGTCGGAGCGTTGCGAGATCGAATAGACGGTCGGGTAGATCTCCCGCCTCCGCCGGAGGTCAACCGCGTCGGGGTCCGGCGGGAGGAACCCACAGTGACCACTCGCGCTGAGATCTAGGCGGGTTCCGTCTCGGGTGAGCGCGTGCCCAGCGACGCAGCCAGGGCGCCTAGCCCTGCTACCTGATAGCTGCGAAATGTCGCCACGGCGCGGCGGATGGCGGCTTCGTCCGCTGCTTCCGCTAGGGGCGCTGCGCCGCCGGCATCAGGCCGCGCGCCGTCTGGAACAGCTCGTAGAACTCCTGCCGGTCGGCGTCCCGCTCGCGCTGCGCGGCGAAGACCCCGGAGATCGTTTCGAGGGCGGCGGGGTCGGCAAAGGGGCTGCCCTTCAAGAGCTCGGCGAACGCCGCGGTCGAGATCGCCCAGGCGAGATCGGGATCGGCGGCGCCGAGGTCGGTGGCGATGGCGTCGGGAGCGAGGCTCGCTGCGACCTCGAGCGCAGGGTCTTCTGTCCCGGCGTCCACCTGCTTGTAGCGGATCTTGATCTGCACGAGATCTGCGCCTGCAACCTCTCGCGTGCCCGTGTAAGCCGCGCCGGATTCTGCCGGCGGCGCGCCGGACACGTCCGGCACGGAGCTGCCCGGAAGCACGAGCTCATACAGCGCGGTCACGCGATGGCCGGCGCCGATCTCTCCGGCGTCGACGGCGTCGTCGCGGAAATCCTGGTCGGCGATGGCACGATTTTCATAGCCGATCAGGCGATAGGCGAGCACCTGCTCCGGATTGAACTCGACCTGTACCTTCATGTCCCGCGCGATCAGGCTCAACGTCGACAACAGGCGCTCGTCGACATAGCGGGCGGCCTGCTCCTCGCTGCTGATGACGCCGTAGAAGCCGTTGCCGGCGTTGCTGATCGCTTCCAGCATGGCGTCGTTCAAGTTGCCGGTGCCAAATCCGAGCGCCGTGAAGGTGACACCCGTGCGGCGCTTCTCTCGAATCAGCTCGAGCAATTGCTCCGTGCTGCTCGTGCCGACATTGAAATCCCCGTCCGTGCACAGGATGACGTGATTGAGCCCCGCCTGGACAAAGCCGGCCGTGGCCTGTTGATAGGCGAGCTCGATGCCGCTCGCCCCGGCGGTGCTGCCCCCGGCGCTGAGGGCGGCAATGGCTTGCACGATGGTGGCTCGCTCGCTCACGGGCGTTGGACCGAGCCGGACACTGGTCCCCGACGCATAGGTGACGAGGGACACGGTGTCGGTAGGCTCGAGCAGATCGAGTGTCTGCGTCACCACCTGCTGGGCCAGCGGCAGCCTGTCAGCGGAAGACATGCTCCCCGACACGTCGACCAAGAAGACGAGGTTCGCGTGCTTCTTCGCCGAAGCCGGCGGGGCCTTCTTGCCCTGCAAGGCCACGCGCAAGAGCGTGCGGCTGGGCCCCAGCGGGCTCTGCGCCGCGGCCAGGTGGATGAGGAAGGGCACCTCCGCATCAAACTCGCCCTGCGGGTAATCGTAGGCGAAGTAGTTCACGTATTCTTCCACCCGCACGCTCGCGGGCGCCGGCAAACCGCCGCCCTGTGCGTCGCGCCGGAAGATGTCGTAGCTGGCCGTATCGACATCGACCGCAAACGTCGAGAGCGGGTCGTACGCCACCATCACGAACGGGTTCGTCCCGGGGGCTGCATAGCGATCGCCAGCTGGCGGCTGCTCGATGCCTGGAGCGACGGGGGCTGCGTTGCTGCCTGAAGCGACGGGATTGCCCGCGGCCGGGCTGCACTTCGCGAGCAAGGGGTTCTGGCCGCAAGACTCTTGTGGTGGTGCAATATCCAGGGCCGGCGCTGCGGGAGCCAAGGTGTTCGTCGCGGTTTCACGCGAACTTTGCGCCTCCGCGAGCGTGGCCTCCCCTGGCGACTCGCACGCCGCGAGAACGCCCAACAGCCCACAGACTAGCAAACCCTTGGTGATGAACGTCATCCTGGTTCTCCTCTCGCGGCCCATCGCCACCCCAATGGCACAACGATGCTGGGCGAGCTCGTTGCACCAAAGCAACGGCCATGCCACCTGCTCGCACCCCGCCTCCAGCCTCGCGGGCGCGGCAATGGTGCCGCGAGCGCCGCGCGTCACTGTCCAGAAACCTGGCTCAGAGCGTGCCATTCCACGGCGCGCGCGCCATGGGGCAGCTTGAGTACGCCCCTAGATCTGCAGCGAAGGTGCTCGGACAGCGGCGACGCGCAAGATCCGGCAATGCGGCAGCGGCAGCGCAAATCTCAGCACGCCAGATCCGGGGTGGACGGGCGAGCTCCATCGTGGGGGCCGGTGGCGCGGGCGGTGGGCGGAGCGACGCGAGACCCAAAGCTTACCCACGTCGGGAGAAGATTCTGAGGAGCTCCGCGGTGGGGCCGCTTGCGATCGAGGCCGCTTGCTGCGCGATCTCGCCGAGTCTTCGCGTGCTTTTCATGAAAGCACGCAGCTCGTCTCGCGCCTCATCGAGCTCGGCGCTGAGGTGCTCGGTCGCCATTTCGGTAATCTCTCGAGCGAGCTTCTCCTCTTCGGACGGGGGTGACACCGCGAGGCCCTTGGCGAACAGTGCAGCGGCTAGCAAAAGGTCGACACTACCCACGATGAGCCCCGCTGGCCCCGGTCCCAGGCGCATCTCCACGCCCGCATACGCGGCGAAGTTCAGCACACCTATCGCCAGGAGAGCGAACACCAACCCGATGGCGACTAACACCAAACTCGCAACGCTTCGGCGGATCTGCGCGCGCAGTATGGCCGCCTGGGCGCGCGCCACGATCTGCACCTTCTGCAGGGAATCGTTCATCGTCCCGTCGCTCGCCCCGCCAGGAACCCGGCCACGAACGCCGCGATCAGGGCTCGAGGTTTGGAGTCTTGGACGTCCTTGCCGAGAGCCTTCAAAAACTCGGAAGCGTGTTCGACCAGCTGCGGCGCGTCCGCCCGTTCAGCGAGCTTGCGGATCTCGTCGAGCGTGCTCGTTTCAGCCGAACCTGCCTCGGCCGCAGAGGGCTCTGCCTTGCTCTGGCGGGACATCTGGGAGACTTGCGCCTTGAGCGCCTCGAGCTCGGCCTTGAGATCGGACATGCTTCGAGCGCGATCTTGGCCGGTCTCGTCCAGGCGGGGCAAGTTCCGTAATCACCTTCCTGACCAGCATCTGGCGGCGATGTCGAGACAGGTCCAGCGATGCAAGCTGAGTTCGGAGATCGGACCAGCGCAGCACCGAGCGCAGTAGGGCCGGCCCGCCGTCAACCCGGTTTACCGAAGGTCCGCCCTCAGAGGTGGCGCGCGAGCGCGATCAACTGCGAGCCGGTGAGCAGCAGCAGCACCCGCTCGCCACGGGCGACCTCGCCGGAGCGCCGAGCTGCGTGCAGCGCGGCCAGCGTAGCGGCGCTCTCGTAGCCCGCCCCGATCCCGAGCTTTCCCAGGTCGGTGAAGGCTTGCTCGATCGCTGCCTCCGTGACGGCTCGCGCCGAGCCCTGTGACTCGCGCACCGCCGCGAGCATCGCATGCCCCATGATGGCACCGGGCACATCCAGCCCGTCAGCGATGGTGCCGGCCGAGTTGACCGGGCTTACCGCCGCGGCACCCGCATCGAAGGCGCGGGCCACCGGTGCACACTGCTCCGACTGCACCGCGATCAGACGCGGCAAGCGTTCGTGCGCCGGATCGGCGAGGCCCCAGCGGCGCAGTTCCGACAGGGCCTTCCAGATCCCGACCAATCCGGTGCCCCCGCCGGTGGGATAAAATATGGCATCGGGCAGCGGCTGCCCAGCAAACGATTCGGCGATCTCGAAGCCCAGCGTCTTCTTGCCTTCGAGCCGTCCCGGCTCGAAGAAGGTGGAGATGTCGACGTATTCGCCCCGGGTGAGCTCGCCCGCGAGCAGCTCGCGCATGTGTTGGCCCGCGCCCGCGATGTTCGAGCCCGCGAAGCGCACCTCTGCGCCGAAGTGGGCGCACGCGCGGTGATAGATCGATTCCTGATAGCCCTCCGGCATGTACACGAGCGCCGGGGGCAGGCCCAGGCGCGAGCTGAACAGCGCTGCTGCGACCCCGGCGTTGCCCTGCGTGGGCAGGCAAAACCGGCGGCCTCCCAGCGCAACCCCGAGCGCGACGCCCATCGCGAGCCCGCGGTCCTTGAACGAGCCGGCAGGATTCTGCGACTCGTTCTTGATGAACACGTCCACGCCGAGTTGGTCCGAGAGCGCGCCGTGCCGCAGAGCGGGGCTGCCGCCCACGTCGCTCGCATAGTCGTCGCCGAGCCCGGTCACCGGCAAACCGGGCCCAAACCGAAACAGCCCCCGGGGCCTAGCGGGCGAAGCACGCCACGCTGCAGCGACGCGCTCGCCGTCGTACTCGACGATCAGCGGCATGCCCGGGCAGCACGTGCAGCGCCCGAGCGGGCGCGCCAGACCGGAGCTGGGAAAGTATTGCCCGGATTTCGAGCAGCGAAACCCCGAGACGGTGGTGTTGAGGCGGACGGCGGCAGACATCCCGGCCAGGGTAGCCGCACAGCGACCTGGGTTTCCAGACGGCTGAAGCCGCTGACCCCTAAGGAACCGGTACGCGACGCTGGCGTTGGTTCGACGCTTGATTGAAGCGGAGTACTTCGTGCGCCCCTTTGCGCATGACCGCAGCGGGAGCCACCGTCATCCCCTCGCCCTCGGGGAGCTCGGCACAGCGGCTCACTGCTCGATGGCCGAGGCGTTCATGCCCGTGCTCGTGACGAGGAGCGCCAAGCTAGAAACGGTCTGCAGGCTGCCGATGAGGCACCCCGCCACGAGTAGCCAAGTACCCCGATCTCTCCAGCACGCCATGGATTCACCATCGGTCGCGAGTTCCCGGCAGTTGCGACCAAATTCCTGCAAATGCGAATTTCCCGTATGCTTCGCCTTGTCGAGACGGCCCTACGGAACGTCGCGAGCTGCGAGCGCGAGCATTTCAGGTCGCCCCCCGCAACGCTGCTCCTCGTGCGGGCCTCCACGAGGTGTTTAGATCCTCTGCCCCGGCACTGGCGTGGGCCCTGCGAGTCGTGAACGGGATGGCGGCCCTCGTCGCAACGTTCGCCGGGGGACTTTCGGCGTGCATCGCAGTGGAGCAATCTTGCATTGCGCGACGGTTCCCAGGATGGTTCCTCTGCCTTTTGGAAGGGTGTGCGTGGCTCGACTAATTCTCTGTTTGGTGGCGGCTGGTGGCGCAGTTGCCTGCGGTGAGGTGCTCAGCACGGGTTGTCCCGCCGATCCCTACCGAGTCGAGCCATACGAGCCTCTATCCGGCGAAGCCGCATTGGATGAGTGGGCAGGGCCCGTGCAAGAAGACGGAACACGGGAGCGCTGCGCTGAAGTGTTCGAGGGCACCTGCGACGGCGGAAAGCACTTCCTGCTGTGGAGATCGAGCTCCGCCTCTGACGCGCTCTATTTCAACGACGGCGGCGACGTGATGGGTGGCGTTCATCAGGACGCGTGGGTGATCGACGGTTGCTCCGGTAGGTTCTTTGGAGAGATCCAATGCGTTAACCCTGTTGGTGCACCTCTGTGCGGAGACACGACTCCCGAGATCGATTTGCCGTTCAACGACTGACGCGCTGTAGGGTGCGCGGTCGTTCCGATCGGATCATCGGCGCGGGGACGAGCAGGAGCCGAGCCCTCGAGATGCCGTCGGGGCGGCTACCGCGGCCTTCGCCGTTACCGGCGGTGAAACCGGAAACCGCCGATCCGCCAACGCCCGGTAATCTCAGCGCGCCCAGAAGGATTCGCTCCGGCGACCCCGAGTCGCCCAATGACGCCAATCGGGCTGCAATGACTTCAGGAGCCGTCAGAAGGACTAGAATCCTTCCAAAGACAGGCCTCGGTTCACCGAGGCAGAGCGCGCCCAGAAGGATTCGCTCCGGCGACCCCGAGTCGCACAATGACGCCAATCGGGCTGCAATGACTTCAGGAGCCGTCAGAAGGACTAGAATCCTTCCAAAGACAGGCCTCGGTTCACCGAGGCAGAGCGCGCCCAGAAGGATTCGAACCTTCGACCTACGGCTCCGGAGGCCGTCGCTCTATCCAGCTGAGCTATGGGCGCGAGGTCCCGGGTGATAGACCCAGCGCCGGAACGGGTCAATAGACGCGAGTCGGCGCGCACGGAAATGCGAGTGGCCGCGCCCACGTGGGCGGCGACGAGCGGCCACGCGGGAGCCGACGAGCGGCCGCGCCCACGTGGACCATCGACGAGCGGACAGCGCCCACGTGGGGCGCGATGAGCCGCCGCCTTCAACGCGGGCGGCGGGGCAGGCTTTGAGGCAGCCGCTCTGTTTTTCCGTGGCCCGGCGCGCCCACGTGGGCAGGACCGCCCCGGCGCGCCCATGTGGGCAGGACCGCCCCCGCGCGCCCGCGTGGGGCGACGCGCGGCAACCTACGGTGGGCGCGCTGGGGTTGGGCCCATGGAAAACAGAGCGGCTCCGGACGGGTGTCGGGAGCCGCTCACGAGGGGCGGCGGCATGGGGCCGCGACCTCTCTCGGTCCGAGACCGAGCCACACGCCTACGGAAGCGTTGGGCTCGGTCGTGGTTGGCGGAGCTCAGCTGTTGCTGGTCTCCTCGAACTCGGCGTCGATGACGTCGCCCTTGTTGCCGGCGCCGGTGCCCTTGGCGCCGCCGGGGGGCTCGTCACCGCCACCGGGGGGCGCGCCGTTCGGGCCCGGGGTGCCGCCGACGTTTTCGTAGAGCTTGCTGGCCATGGCGTGGGCCTCTTTCTCGAGGGCCTCGAGCACGCGGGTGACGCGGGGGTCATCCTGCTTCTCCACGGCGTCGCGGCCATCTTTGATCAAGGCCTCGATCTTGCTCAGATCGGTGCCGGCCAGCTTCTCCTTGTTCTCGGAGATCTGCTTTTCCAGCGTGTAGCACATGTTGTCGAGCTTGTTGCGGCGGTCCACTTCCTCGCGGCGCTGCTTGTCCTCGGCTTCGTGCTTGGCGGCATCCTCGACCATCTTCTTCACGTCGGCCTCCGACAGGCCGCTGCTCGCCGTGATCGTGATCTTCTGGTCCTTGGAGGTTGCCATGTCCTTCGCCACCACCGACAGAATGCCGTTGGCGTCGATGTCGAAGGTCACCTCGATCTTGGGCACGCCGCGCGGGGCGGGCGGCAGACCATCCAGCTTGAACTTGCCGAGCGTACGGTTGGCGTTGGCCTGAGCGCGCTCACCCTGCAGGACGTGGATTTCTACCGAGGGTTGGCTGTCCGCCGCCGTGGAGTAGATCTCCTTTTTCTGCGTGGGGATGGTCGTGTTGCGCGGGATCATCACCGTCATCACGCCGCCCAGCGTTTCCACGCCGAGGGACAGCGGGGTCACGTCCAGCAGCACCACGTCCTTGACGTCTCCCGAGAGCACGCCGCCCTGGACCGCAGCCCCGATCGCGACCACCTCATCCGGGTTGACGCCCTTGTGCGGCTCGCGACCGAAGAACTTGCTGACTGTGCTCTGCACCAGCGGGATGCGGATGGAGCCACCGACCAGCACGACCTCCTGGATCTCGCTCGGCTGCTTCTTGGCATCTGCCAACGCCTTGCGGACGGGGCCCATGGTGCGCTCGATCAGGGGCGCAATCATCTGCTCCAGCTTGGCGCGCGTGAGCGTCACCTGAAGGTGCTTTGGCCCGCTCGCGTCCGCCGTGAGGAACGGCAGGTTGATGTTCGTCTCCAGCTTGGAGGACAGCTCGATCTTGGCTTGCTCCGAGGCGTCCTTCAGACGCTGGATGACCATCTTGTCTTTGCTGACATCGATGCCGGAGGTCTTGCGGAACTCGGCGATCAGCCAGTTCATGATCTCCATGTCGATGTCGTCACCACCGAGGTGCGTGTCACCGTTGGTGGAGATCACCTGCACGACGTTGTCACCGACCTCGAGGATCGAGATGTCGAAGGTACCGCCGCCGAAGTCGTAGACCGCGATGACGTGGTTCTGGTCTTTGTCCAGGCCGTAGGCGAGCGCTGCTGCCGTCGGCTCGTTGATGATGCGCTTGACGTCGAGCCCCGCGATCTTGCCCGCGTCCTTGGTGGCCTGGCGCTGCGAATCGTTGAAGTACGCCGGCACGGTGATGACGGCTTCCGTCACCGTCTCGCCCAGGTAGTCCTCCGCCGCCTTCTTCAGCTTCTGCAGCACCTTGGCGCTGACTTCCGGCGGAGCCATCTCCTTGCCGCGGATCTTGATCCAGGCGTCGCCGTTCTTGTTCTTGACCACGTCGTACGGGACGCGCTTGTCGCTCTCGTTCAGTTCATCGAACCGACGGCCGATGAAGCGCTTGCCCGAGTACACCGTGTTCTCGGGATTCGTCACCGCTTGGCGCTTGGCGATGGTGCCGACCAGGATTTCCCCCTTGTCGTCCCAGGCCACGACGGAGGGCGTGAGGCGGGAGCCCTCCTCGTTCACGATGACCTTGGCTTCCTTGCCATCCATCACGGCGACCACGCTGTTGGTCGTTCCCAGGTCAATCCCAATAATCTTACCCATTTGCTTTGAGTCTCCTCGTCGGTGCGGCATCCGCCCGGCGGAACGTGGCGGAACCTGAAAATGCTTGGCGTTCGCCCGCCTAGAGGGGACCGGCCCCCATCGGGAAAAGCCTTCGCTTCCCCCCGCGGGCCACCGGCCTGCCGAGTCGGTTGCGATCGGCGTCGAACGTGCCGGCAAAATAACCACCGCCAGGGCAGGGTCAACTGTTCCGGGGCCGCCGTGTATGATTTCCGGGTCCTAGCCGCGGCTGCCGCTTGACACACGGGTGCCCCTGGCTACCCTGCCGTCCTCCTCTGGGGCCGTAGCTCAGCTGGGAGAGCGATGCGTTCGCAATGCATAGGTCAGGGGTTCGATCCCCCTCGGCTCCACAGTAAGAACAGCCCCGCCTGACCGGGCGGGTGTTGTCCCGTGTCCCCGCCTTCGGGCGGGTGTCCCAGTCGGAACGGGACGGGTGAGCGGGTCCTGATTCGAGACGGGTTCGAGGAGCGAGCGCGCGTTCCGGCCCGCGCCGACAATTACGCCGGCCCCGCCATTGCGCCTGACCCGATCAGGCCTGGCCCACGACGCGCGTCGTGAACGCCATCGGTGACATGCCCGCGCGGCGATAGGCCTGCTGCCACATGTCCTCGAGCGAGACGTCGAAGACGAGCGATGCCTCCGCGCCGACGGGCAACCACGAGCCCCGCGCGATCTCTCGCTCCAGTTGCGATGGCTCCCAGCCGGCAAAGCCCATCACGCCACGCAAGGACTTGGGCGCGTTGCCCTGCAAGATCGTCTCGAGCACCTTCTGCGACGGAGAGGCGGTGATGCCAAAACCGACGTCAAATTGATCGGGACACGCCGCGAGCCGCTCTTCCGTCCGATACAAGAGCCACACCTGTTCGCGACCTACGGGCCCCCCGAGGTAGACACTGCTCGACGCGCTGCTCGAAGAGGGCGGGTAGTCACACTCGAGACCTGCATGTGTGGCTAGTTCCGACAGTGACATGACCCGCTCACCGTTGATCACCCAACCAAACGCGCCGTTCTTGCCGTGCGACGCCAGCAGCACGACGGAGCGGTCGAAGTTGGGATCGTCCAGCGGAGGAGCCGCGATGAGCAGACCAGGGGCCAACACGGACATCCCCCGAAGGGTAGGACCAGAGCCGGCGTTCGTCGAGCTTTAACCCGCAAGGGCCTCAAACTACTGAACTTAAGCAGTCGTCGGCGGCGCCCGTAGTCTCCCATTGATGAGCCTGAAGAACCTGCTCACCGTGAAAGAGGTCGCGGCGCTGCTGCGAGTCTCCACGCAGACCTTGTACAAGATGCTGGAACAAGGGCAGATCCCGGCGGTCAAGGTGGGCAGTCAGTGGCGCTTCGACGGGGACAAGATCCAGACCTGGATCGAGCGGCAGGGTGCGCGAGCTTCCGGCGATTCTTGAGGCCATTCACCAGGCCGTGGCAGCGCGCCCCGAGGACATACGCCCCGCTGTTGCCGTGCTGAAACCTGACTGACGATCAGGTCGTGTAGTCGGCGTTGATACGGATGTACTCATCCGTGAGATCGCAGCCCCAGGCGATGGCGCGGTGTAGCCCCAGGCCGCCGAGATCGACGCGGATGATCACCTCTGCCGCGTCCATGGCGGCACGCAGAGCACGTTCATTTTCCGCGGCGAAAGTGGCGTTGGCGTAGCCCACGACGCCGTTGACTTCGACGCTGATGCGCTCCAGCGAGATCTCGGCGCCGGAGCGCCCGGCAGCGGCCAGGACGCGGCCGATGTTGGGGTCGCGCCCGGTCACCATGGTCTTGACCAGGGGCGAGGAGACGATGGTCTGCGCGGCGTGGCGGGCGTCCGCCTCGGAGTGTGCACCCAGCACTTCCACTTGCATGAGGGTGCGCGCCCCTTCGCCGTCGCGCGCCAGATCCCGCGTCAGCGCCTCGCACAGCGCATGCAAGGCAGCGTGCAGGGGCTGCGCCGCCGGATGGGCCGCCGAGATCGCGTCCCCGCCCGCTTCGCCGCTGGCGAGCCAGAAGAGCGAATCGCTGGTCGAGGTGTCCAGGTCGATATTGAGCATGTTGAGCGAGCGGTCCGCCACGTGTTTCAACGAGAGCGCCGCCCAGTGGGCATCCACGGGAGCGTCCGTCGTCAGAAAGCACAGCACCGTGGCCATGTTCGGGGCGGCCATGCCGGAGCCTTTGGCGGTACCGCCGACAGTGTAGGTGCGGCCGCCGACCTCGACGCGCACGGCGCGGCTCTTGATCACCCGGTCCGTGGTGAGAATGGCCTGACTGAACGCGAGTCCACCCTCGACCGTGGGCCTGATGGCAAGGATGCCCTGCTTCACCCGCTCCAGCGGCAGCGGCCGAGCGATCACACCCGTCGAGGCGACGAGCACGTCCTGTTCTGGAACGCCGAGGTGCTCGCCCGCCGCGCGCGCCATGGCGCGGGCATCTTCGATCCCGCGGGCGCCCATCGCCACATTGGAGCAACCGGAATTGACCACGATGGCGCGTGCGCGCCGGTCCGCCAGATGCTCCCGGCTGACCGTGACCGGTGCGCCGCAGACACGGTTGGTCGTAAACAGCGCCGTCGCCACGCAGGGACGGCGCGCCACGAGGATCCCCACGTCTTTGCGACCTTCGGCGTCGGAACCAAATTTCTTGATTCCAGCGTAGGTGCCGCCTGCTTCGAAGCCGAGCGGAGTGGTAACTCCACCGTCAGGGAGGAAAGAGTGACTCATGGTGCCACGCTTCTTAGCGTCCTACAGGTGGGTTGTGCAGCGGTATTTGTAGGCAGCGGCGTCGCTCTCCCGCGCGGGCGGGACAAACCTTTCAGGAGTTCCAGGCGGCCGCCGTTCTTTCCGCTGTGGCAGCCTCCATCAATGCCCCGGGTCCTTCGCCCAGCTCGCCGGCTCCCGCCGCCGAGCCCGAGAAGGGCAAACGTGGCGCTCCGGTGGCGAGGCCTCCGGGGCACGGCCGGCCGTCGGCGGTATTGAGCGCGGTGCGCGCCGAGGACGAGTCGGCCGAGACGGCGACCTCCGACGTCCACACGGTGCTGATCGCCGAAGATGATGCGGTGTCGCGCCGCCTGCTCGAGCAGGCCGTTCACGGCTGGGGATACAGCACCGTCACGGTGACCGATGGGGCCAGCGCGCTGGCCAAGCTGAGCGCGGTCAATGGGCCGCGCATGGCGATTCTGGACTGGGAGATGCCGGGCCTGAGCGGTCCCCAGGTCTGTCGCATTCTGCGCGCCCGCACCTCGAGCCCGTATGTGTACCTGGTGCTGCTGACCGCGCGTACCGCCCGGGAACACCTGGTGACGGGGCTGGCGTCCGGGGCGGATGACTACGTGCTCAAGCCGTTCGACCCGATGGAGCTGCAGCTGCGGGTGCGCACGGGCCAGCGCATCGTGGAGTTGCAGCACGAGTTGCTGGCCGCGCGCCAGGAGCTGGAGCGGCGCGCCAATCACGACGCCCTGACCGGCGCGGCCAATCGCGGTGCGGTGCTCATGAAGGTCGAGGGCGAGGCCTCGCGCAGCGCGCGCCAGGGGTCGCACTATTGTCTGATCCTGTTCGATCTCGACTTCTTCAAGCGCATCAACGACTCGCATGGGCACCGCGCCGGTGACATCGTGCTCAAGGAGGCGGTGCGGCGCGCGCAGATTGAGCTGCGCCCGTACGACACGCTCGGCCGCTACGGCGGCGAAGAGTTCATGGTGCTCTTGCCGGGCTGTGAGCTGAAGGCGGGCTCGGTCGTGGCCGAGCGCCTGCGCAAGTGCTTCGCCGACGCGCCCTTCGAGGTGGACAATCACCGCCTGGCCGTCACCGCCAGCTTCGGCATCGTGTGCTCGTCCCAGCCGCACAGCTCGCTGGAGATGCTCGTGGACGCCGCGGACAGCGCTCTTTATCGCGCCAAGGCGCAGGGGCGCAATCGCATCGAGCTGGCCAAGCCCGTCACCAGCCGTCCGCCGAGCTCGCAGCGGCAGTCGCTGCGCGCGATGTCGCAGCGGGGGGCCAGCCGGCGCTTGAGCTTTGCCGTGCCCGATCCGGAAGCGCTCGTGGTGGAGAGGGACAGTGCTCCCGCCTCGGTGGCGATCCCGACGATGAACCCGGTCTTCGACCGGAGCGTGCTCGCCCAGGTGCAGGACCTGATCGATGACGGCTCGAATTTCCTGGAAGACCTGTTCGCCAAGTACCTGTCCAACGCCGGTACGGCGCTCGAGCAGCTCCGCTCGCCGCTGCCGCCCGATCAGAAGCGCAGGGTGGCCAACACGTTGCGCGGTGCGAGCATGAGCATCGGAGCCGCCGGCGTGGCGGACGCGTGCCGGCGCATCGAGCGCGGCCTGCGCGCGCAGCCGGACGTCGACATCCAAGCCTGGGTCGATCTGCTCGAGGCGCAGGTGGAGCGGGTCCGCGAGCGCTATCCGCTCGAGATCGTGCGCATGTCGAGCCGCGCCAGCCAGCGGACGTAAGCGGGCCTTGCCACGGACCAGCGCCGTACGACGGCGCCGGACGTTACATCAGGCTCTTGATCGCGGCGTCGACCGACGCTTCGTCGCCCGGCCGGAACCCGGCGTGCACGTAGCGGACGAGCCCGTTCTTGTCGATGATGAACAAGGTTGGCATGCTGCTGATGCGATAGCGCTGGGCGAGCGTCTTGTCGCCATCCCAGGCCACCGGGAAATTGGCGCCGGTTTCCTCGATGAAGCGGTCGATGCCCGCGTCCTCGTCATCCTCCGAGATGCCGAGCACGACGAGCCCGTCCCCGTGCCGGCTGAGCAGCGCCTGATACTCGGGAAACGAGCGCCGGCACGGCTCGCACCAGGTGGCCCAGAAGTCGATCAACACCACGCGGCCTGCGTAGGCGCTCAAATTGGCGGGGCCGCCCTTGCGCGCGGCCAGGTTGAAGTCCGGCGCTGGCTCTCCGCGCAGCGGATGATCGGTCACCGGCAGCGCTGCGCTGCCACTGCCCGTCCCTGCCGGCGCGCACGCTGCGGCGCTGACCAGCACGAGGAAGAACGCCCCTAGTACCCCCGAGTTCGACAAGGTCACGATCAGGGATAGCAGGAGCGCCAGGCGCTCGCAATCGAGCGACGCCGGCTCCTTTGCCGTCTCGTGTCAGGGTGTGGGAGGCAAGCGGCCAACGTGGGAGCCGCCGCGTGCTGCGCGCGAGCGTCAGCGCCCCTTGAAGACGGCCGGGCGCTTCTCCGCGAAGGCCGCCAGCGCTTCGAGCCGATCCTCGCTAGTCAAGCAAGCCTCATAACAGGCGAGCTCGAACTCGAGCCCGGCGTCGAGATCGAGCCGCTCGGCGGCTCGCAGCGAGCGCAGCGCGGCGCGCTGGGCCAGCGGTGCTCCCGCGGTGATGGGCGTGATCCAACGCAACGTGTCCTCCAGCACCGGAGCCTGGGGCGCGACCCGGTGGACCAGCCCGATACGCAGCGCCTCGGCGGCGTCGATGCGCGTGCCCAGCAGGATCATTTCACGCGCCTTGGCGGGTCCGACCACGCGCGGCAGAAGCTGCGTGCCACCGGCGGCGGGAATGATACCGAGGCTCGTCTCGGGCAAGGCGAAGCTCGCCTCCGGCGCGGCCACCCGCAGATCGCACAGGAGCGCGAGCTCGAGCCCGCCGCCGAGCGCGGCCCCGTTGATGGCGGCGATCGTGGGCACGGCGCAGGTCGACAGCCAGCCCAGCTCGGTGCGATAGCTCGAGAGCTGGGCCCGCACCTGGTCCAGGCTCATTTCCTTGCGCTCTTTCAGATCCGCGCCGGCACAGAACGCGCGCGTGCCGCTGCCGCTGACGACCACCGCGCGATCCTCGGCCCTGAGGTGGTGGCGAAACACCTCACCAAAGGCCTGGAGCGTGGCCAGATCGAGCGAATTTCTGCGCTCTTCCCGCTGGATCGTGATGATGAGCGCGCCGCCCTGGCGGCGGATCTCGAGCGGCCCTACCAACATGCCGTCACTATAGCTTTTCCTGGTACCGAGCCACGACTAAAGTGGCCGAGGAGAAACCCGGTACTAGTGTCCACGCTCAATGGCGAGGTGCAGCGCGTTACCTTCGAGAACGAGGAAACGGGCTTCCGCGTCCTGAAGGTGGAGCAGAAGTCGCCACCGGGCAGCGTGGTGGTGGTCGGCGTGTTGCCTCCGGCGGGCCCGGGCAGCCAGGTGCGCGTGACCGGCAGCTATTTCGAGGACCCCCGACACGGGCGGCAATTTCGCGCCGACTCCCTGGTGGTGCTCGCGCCGGAGACGCTGGACGGCATCGAGCGCTACCTGGGCTCCGGCGTGATCCCCGGTCTCGGCCCGGGGTTTGCCAAGCGCATCGTGGAGACGTTTGGCCTGAAGACGTTGCAGGTGCTCGATGGGGATGGTGCCCAGTTGCGGCGTGTGCCGGGCCTCAAGGGCAAGCGGCTCGAGCGCATCGTGAGCGGCTGGGCCGAGCAGCGGCGCCTCAGCAACGTGCGGCTGCTGCTGCAGACGCACGGCGCCAGCCTGAGCCTGGCCAATCGCATCGTGCAAAAGTACGACGATCGAGCGGCGCTGATGGTGGAACGCCATCCGTACCGTCTGGCGCTGGAGGTCCAGGGCGTTGGCTTCAAGACCGCCGATCGTCTGGCGGAGTCGCTCGGCATCGTTCGAGATCATCCGGAGCGTGTGCAGGCGGGCGTGCTGCACGTGCTCGACGTGCTGTCGGATCGGGGTCACGTGTTTGCGACCCGCGCCGAGCTCGACGCGCAGTGCGCGCGCCTGCTCGAGATCGACGAGGGGCACGTGCCGGCGGCGATCGACGCCTTGTGGGCCGCGGAGCGCGTCGTCGTAGAGGGCGATGCCGTGTACCTGAGCCAGCTGTATCGCGCGGAGGCCGAGACGGCGTCGCACCTGGCACGGCTCCTGGGCGCGCCCGGGCGGGAGCTCCCCGGCTGGCAGCGCGCCGTCTCGCATTTCGAGAAGACCGCCGGCTACGCGCTGTCCGCCGAGCAACGTTCCAGCGTGGAGCGGGCCGCGCTCGAGAAGGTGCTGGTCATCACCGGCGGGCCCGGCGTCGGCAAGACGACGATCGTGCTGGCCGTGCTCCAGGTGCTGCAGCAGGCCAAGCTGCGCGTCAGCCTGGCGGCGCCGACCGGGCGTGCGGCAAAGCGCCTGAGTGAATCGACGCGCCAGGGCGCGCTGACCCTGCACCGCCTGCTCGAATACGAACCGCACCTGCACGCCTTCAAGCGCGATGCCCGGAGTCCGCTCGACGTGCACGCCGTGATCGTGGATGAAGCCTCGATGGTGGACATTCAGCTCGCGCACGCGCTCCTGGCGGCGATCCCGAGCTCGGGCAGGTTGGTCCTGGTGGGGGACGTCGATCAGCTGCCGTCGGTGGGGCCCGGCGCCTTCCTGCATGACGTGATCGCCAGCGGCGCGGTGCCCACGATGCGGCTGAACCGCATTTTCCGCCAGCAGGAGGCGAGCAGCATCGTGCGCAACGCCCACTCGATCCTCGAGGGGCAGGAGCCGGTGACGGACGACGCCGAGGGTGAGCGCGCGGAGTTCTTCGTGATCCAGAAGCGCGATGCGGACGAAGCCGCCGACGTCGTGCGGCAGCTGGTGACCAAGCGTATCCCCCAGCGCTTTGGTCTGGACCCGCAGCGGGACATCCAGGTGTTGTCGCCGATGCACAAAGGCGCGGCCGGCACCATCGCGCTGAATCGGATCCTGCAACAGGCGCTCAACCCCGGCCAGACGGGCGTCGAAAGCCGCGGTGAGATGTTGGGGGTAGGCGACAAGGTGATGCAGATCCGGAACGACTACGAGAAGGAGACGTTCAACGGGGATCTGGGGCGCGTGGTGGCCCTCGACGCGGAGAGCGGGCGCATGACTGTCGACTTCGAGGGGCGGTTGGTGCGCTACGTGGGCAAAGAGCTGGACTCGCTCCGGCTCGCGTACGCCACGAGCATTCACAAGAGCCAGGGCAGTGAATATCCGGCCGTGGTGATCCCGCTGCAGACCAGCCACTTTCCCATGTTGTCCCGCAACCTCCTGTACACCGCCGTCACACGCGCCAAGCGTCTGTGCGTGTTGGTCGCCGATCCGCGGGCGCTGCGGCTTGCGCTCGGGGAGTTGCGCCGGGAGCAGCGCGCCACCGGGCTCGCGGCGCGCTTGCGGGCGCTGATCGACGCGGCGGGCGCCGCGGACGAGAGCGCGCTCGGCGCGGCACCGGGCCTGTCCACGGCGTCCCCACCCGGGGGGAGATGAGCTCGCCTCGGGCCAGCGTCCCCATCCCGTGGGCCACGGCCGCGCTGATCGCCTGCGCCGCCTGCTCGAGCCGACCCGAGCCGGCAAACGTGGCGGCGCCGCCCGCGCGCGCGCCTCGCGTGTGGAACTACGAGATTGAAGCGGACCTGCACGCCGAGCAACTGCGGGTGCAGGCACAACTGCCTCCGGGGGTGCCGGCAACGCTGGGCGTCGATCGCTTTGCGCACCCGTTCTTGCGTGATCTCGAACTGAAGACGCCGCGCGGGTGGCGGCCGATCGCGCCCACGGGCGCCGAGTGGCGGGTGCCCGAGTGTCGCGAGCACGGCTGCGAGCTGCGCTACCGCTACCGGCTCGCGCAGGCGGCGGCGCAGATCGATCGCTTCGAGTTTGCGGGCGTACGAGGCGGCGTGACCTTGGCCCCGCCGTCCACCTGGCTCATCCATCCCCGGGACTACGCGGGGGCAGATCGCTATCGCTTTCGCGTCACCACTGCCCAGGCTGACGGATTTGCCAGCGGAGTGTTCCCCTCCGCGCGCGGCGACGGCAGCCGGGAGGGGCCGGCGGAGCTGCTGTTTCAGGCGCCGTACTCCGGCTTCGCTGCTTTTCGCCAGGAGCAACTGCCGGTGCCGGGCGGGGTGATCGAGCTGTCGGTCGGGCAGAGTGGCGCGCCGCTGGCACTCACCCCGGAGGCGCTCCGTTCGGGCCTGCGCGAGGCAGCGACGCTCGTCTCGGACTACTTCGGCCGCTTCCCCGTCCGGCACCTGGCGGTCATCGTCGTGCCGAACGAGGGCTCGGAGATGTTTGGCATGCAACTCGGCAATGGCGGTGCGAGCATTCTCTTGTTCATGGGCCGCGGTGTGCAGGATGTGACCCCACGAAAGGACTGGGTGCTCGTGCATGAGATGTTTCATCTGGGGTTTCCCAGCGTGATCCGCCGCCATGTCTGGCTCGCCGAAGGCCTGGCCACCTACCAGGAGCCGCTGGTCCGCGCGCGCGCCGGGCTGATCGACAAGCGCCAGCTGTGGGCAGAGTTTCTGCGCGGCATGCCCAAGGGTCTACCGGGGCCCGCCGACGCTGGGCTCGATGGCAACCGGAGCTGGGGCAGGACCTACTGGGGAGGTGCGCTGTTCTGTTTGCTCGCTGATCTGGCGATCCGCTCCCAGTCCCAGCAGCGCTGGAGCCTGGATGACGCCATGCGCGGGATCCTCGCCGCGGGCGGGGACACGGCCGTGCGCTGGACGATGCTGGAGACGCTCGCTGCGGGGGATCGAGCGATCGGTGCCTCTACCCTCGAGGATCTGTATCGGGAGCACGCTGATCGGGCGGTGGCCGTCGATCTGCCCGCGCTGTTCCGCCGGCTCGGCGTGCGCCTGGAGGGCCAGCAGGTGGTCTTTGACGACGACGCCGAGTGGGCCCCGATCCGGCGCGCACTGACGGCGCGCCCGCCGCCGCCGGGTGCGCTCACGGCGCGGCCGCCTCGCTACGGGGCGCAACTGGGGTTGGCCGAGCCGGGCGTGCCGAAGTCCCCATTGTAGGGGTCGACCGCCTCGCACCAGTTGGCGGCAAGATCGTTGGCGTTGCGATCCAACCTGGCGCGCGAGAGGCTCAGGCTGCGCCCCGCTCGATTCGGCAGCACCGCAGGATCGACGTTCACCTGATCGATGAGCTGAGCCCCGCAGGCGAGGGACAACACGAATGAGCCCGTGTTGGGCAGGGTGACCCCTCGATACAGAATGTCGGGCTCGAACCCGGGCGTTTCCCCGTTGCTGAACGTCAGGTAGCCCCCGGGCTCGATGTTGACGGCGCCCTCGAGCGGCAACGACTGCTCGTCCCGCCGCAGCTCGCAGCCGCCGAGCTCCATGGCCGCGGTGCCCGCATTGTGGAGCTCCAGCCACTCCCCATCGGCGTCCGGCAGTAGCTCGGGGTTTTTCATGAACTCCGAGATCAGCACCTGGGGCGCGCCCACCCCGTCGACTTCGATGTCGACGCGCAGCTCGCCCTCCGTGCTCTGTGCCTTCATCTCTCCGCTGGTGCGAAATTGAAAGGTGAGGCTGGTGAGCTCTCCGGACTGAATGCTGAACTCCAGCGGATTGTTGGAGACCAACGTGGCTGCGGCAGGCTCCGAGCCGAGCGCGCTCCGCCGCTCCAGCCGCCAACCGGGCAAGAGCTCCACGCTGTAGTCGCCGACGGGGAGCGCCCGCTGCAGCGAATCACTGTTGGGATCATCGCTGCTCTCGAGCTCGAGCTGCGCCGCGCCCTCGATCGAGAAGTGGGCATCGGCGAGCCGGTATTGCGCCTCCCCGATGCCGCTGGACAGCCCCAGGCGCAATTGCCCGATCGGCAGCTCGGGCAAATCCGAGCAAGCCAACCCGAGGAGAATGCTGAAGCTGCCGAGGCAGGCCGTGCGCGCGCACGAGGCCGGGAGATGGAAGTGATGGGGCATGGTGTGTGGGTCCTTTCCTGGACCCCACACAGCAAGCGTCGTGCCCTCGTGCAGGCCGCACCCCGGCGAGCGTTCTGGAGCGGAAAGTCTGCGCTCGCGTCGCGGGGTGGCGCTGCGCATCGCCAGGCCAGCGCCGGCAAGTAGCCAACCGACATCGCCGCAGCCTGCGGGGCGCTCGCAACGCCGGGGCAGCCGGCGACGCAGGCCATCCGCTGCCTTCGACCGCGGCGGGGCTAGCGCAGGATCGTGGCGCAGCCGAGCTGCAGGCGAATGTTGCCGGACGCCGCGGCCTTTGCCTGTGCACAGACCGACGGGCAGATCTCGATCGAGGACGGCTTCTTCTGGTTGGGGTCGACGTCGTAGTGCCAACCGTTGGGCGTGCCCGCGCAGCCGCTGCTATCTCTCACGAAGGGCAGCTGCTGGGAGCCCGCGCCGCTGTCGAACTGAAGATTGACGCGGAAGTAGTCCAGCTGCTGGTCGCTCGCCGGGATCTGAAATTCACACGCCAGCTGGCCACTGCGAATGCTCCGCAGCGCGTCGAGGAACTGCTGCTCCACTTCCCCGCTACCGTCGATGTACACCGCCTGGTCCGTGCCACCGGCTTGCGCGATCGCGTTGACGTTCTGAAAGCTTGCCTCTTGGCCGGGTTGAAACACCCCGATCACGAAGGTGCGGATCGGCACATCTCCCGAGACGCCTTCGGCGGCGATGCGCAGCACCTCGTTGATGGTTTCCGTGCCGTTGGGTTGGCCCGTGCCGCACTCCGTGGGCAGGCCGTCCGTGGCGAGCACGACGGCGACGGTCTGATTGGGATGCGACAACGCCCATTCGCGGGCGTGAGCCAGGGAGCCCGTGAGCGCCGGGCCCGTGGGGGTATCGCCCTCGGGCTGCTGGCCCGTGAGGATGGAGTCGATCTCGGCCAGGCGCTGCTGGATCGGGCCGATCTCGATCGCCGGATCCCCGTAGAAGTCCTCATTGCATTGCGTGGCGTTCATGCACGTACGCGTGAACGGCTTGCCATCGGGCGTGAGATCCCGCCGGCAGGTGCCCAGACCGTTGCCGCACGCCTCCCCGAGCTCGCAGGCCAGAGGGGCCGCCGGATCGGAATTGGAGCACAGGCCAAAGTCGACGCAGGGATTGACGCTCGGCCCACCGGGGCAGTCGGCATTGGTCCGGCAGATGCTGACGGTGCCGCCCTGGCGGCAGGTCGAGAGAAAGCAGGGCCCGCCCTCGTCGCCGCAATCCTCCTGGCTGTTGCAGGTGAACGAGCTGCCGGGCTTGCTCAGTGGGAAAAATTGCATGCCGAGCAGCAGGTCACTGTCGCGGGTCTCGCTGAGGAAGCCGCGCATGGCGCGCTGCACGGAGTCCCACTTGGTGCGGCGCGTGCCCGTCGTTTCTTGCATCGAGCCGGAGCTGTCCAGCATCATGTAGATGGCGACCTGGCGCTGCTCCGCGGCGCTCGTCTCCGTCACGCAGGCGGCGTTGTCCAGGTTGTTCGCTCCCACACCGTCGTCCACGAAGCCGGTGGCCCCTTGGTTGAACAGGCCCTCGGAGCTGTCCTCCACGTCCACCTTGACGGGAGTGCCGCAGGCCCCGGCCGAGAGCCAGAGGGCGCTGGCGAGCACGGCGCCGCGAGCACACAGCGCACGGCTCCGCGCGCCCGAACCCTCGCGCACCAGCCCCGAATCCAAGGACAATCGCCGGATCTTCACCGCCGCATTAAAGCATAGTCGTTTGCCAGCTGCCAGAGAGCGTCCCGGCGGGGGCAGACCCGACCAAGCGCTGCCCCGAAAGCGTCAATCTAGCCTCTTTGCGCTGTTTCACGTTCCCAGGCTGCCAGACCTGACGGCACGGGTGCGTCGGTAAGACACGCGCTGACACTTCTCGTGTTGGACTCTTTTTCCAATCCGAGTGGCCACGCCGCAGCGCAGGTCCCGGCCCCTCATGCTATGAGCAGGGTCCCCCCGACCCGATGGGAACCCGGCTCTTTCGTGAAACCAGCAGCCGACGATACCTCCACTCTCCGCTACGAAATTCGTGGCGCCACGACCGTAGACGAAGAGCAGTTGCTCGCTCTGGCGGGGCACCTCGACACCGTCAACCTGCCGGATGATCGACAGTCGGTACGGGAACTTCTGCAACACGCCGAGCAGAGCTTTGCCGGAGGCATCGCCAGCGCCAAGCGGCGCTACGTGTTCCTGTTGTGGGATCTGGCTCGCCAGACCGCGATCGGCTCGAGCAGCATCATCGCGCAGCTGGGCCGACGCGACGCACCGTACATCTACTTCGACGTGCTGGACGAGGAGCGCTATTCAAAATCGCTCGACAAGCATTTTCATCACAAGGTGCTGCGCCTCGGGTTTTCCTACAAGGGGCCGACGGAGCTCGGCGGTCTGGTGCTCGTGCCCGAGGAGCGCGGCGCGCCCGAGCGACTCGGACGTTTCGTGTCGTACGCTCGGTTTGCGTTCATCGCTGGGCGCCGCGAGGCCTTTCGCGACCAGCTGCTCGCGGAGCTCTTGCCGCCGCTCGAGCCCGACGGCACCAGCCACCTCTGGAACGCGCTGGGCCGGCGCTTCACCGGCATGACGTATGGCGAAGCGGATCTTCTGTCGAGCCGCGACAAGGACTTCATCCGCGATCTGTTTCCGCTCGGGGAGATCCACACCAGCCTCTTCGACGACCGCGCGCGCGACGTGATCGGTCAGGTGGGGGACCAGACGCTCGGTGTCGAGCGGATGCTGCGAGCGGTCGGCTTTCGCTATGCACAACGGGTGGACCCGTTCGACGGTGGACCCCATTTCGTGGCGCCCACCGACGAGGTGACGTTGATCCAGAAGTCGCGCCGCGCGCGGCTCACGGGCACGCTCGAAGCCGAGGCCGCGGTCGAGGCCGCGGTCGAACGGGCGGTGGTGTTGTGTTACCTGCCCACGATCCCGTATGCGCGCAGCGTACAGAGCCCGTTTCGCTGGTCGGAAGGGGACGGGGTCCGCTTGCCCGAGGCGGTCTGTCAGCATCTCGCACTCGGCCCCGGCGCCGAACTGATGATCACACCGTTGCCTGTGCCCGGAGCGGGCAGGCCGAGCCGAACGAGGGCCGCGTGACTCGCTTTTTCATTACTGCACTGAGCATTTTTGGGGCGACCCACTTCTACCTGTGGTTGCGCCTGGTGAGGGAGCCAGCGTGGGGCAGCGCCTGGTACGCGCTGCTGAGCGCGCTCGTGGTGCTGTTGTTTGCGCTGATCCCGCTCACCTTCATGTTCGGGCGCCGGGTGAGTTCCCGCTTCGGAGCGCTCGTGGTCTGGCCCGGCTACATCTGGCTCGGCACGCTGTTTTTGCTGTTCGTGTCCGTGCTGGGTGTCGATCTGCTGCGGGCACTGTTCGAGCTCGGCGAATGGGCATCGGGTCAGGCTGCGCTGGCCGCTGCCGAGCGCCTCGAGCGAGCGCGGCTCGGGGCTGCCACTGCAGCGATCTCGGCCGGAATCGCGCTGGTCTTTGCGCTCTGGTCGGGGCGACGGCTGGTGGTCAAGCGCGTGCTCGTGGAGCTCTCGCGGCTGCCGGCCGCTCTGCATGGCTCCACCATCGTGCAACTGACCGACGTGCACATCGGGCCCACGCTGGGCAAAGGCTTTCTCGATCGCGTGGTCGATGCCGCCAACGCGCTCACGCCCGATGTGGTGGTCATCACGGGCGATCTGGTGGATGGCTCGGTGGCACGCCTGGCGGAGGCCGTCGCGCCGCTCGCCCGCTTGCAGGCGCGGCACGGCGTGTTTTTTGTCACCGGGAATCACGAGTACTACTCCGGCGCCGAGGCGTGGTGCGCTCACCTGACCTCGCTCGGGCTCCGCGTGCTGCGCAATGAACGCGTGGCGATCGGCTCCGAGACGGACAGCTATGACCTGGCGGGCATCGATGACCTGGCGGGTCGTCACTTTGGTCCAGGGCAGGGCGCCGATCTGGAGCGCGCCCTGTCGGGTCGGGACGAGTCGCGCGAACTCGTGCTCCTGGCGCACCAACCGCGCATGGTGGTGGAGGCGGAGCCCGCCGGCGTGGGGCTGCAGATCTCCGGCCATACCCACGGCGGGCAGATCTGGCCGTTTCATTTCCTGGTCCGGCTGCAGCAGCCGGTCACCTCGGGCCTGGTTCGCATCGGTCGGGCGCTGCTCTATGTGAGCAACGGTACCGGCTACTGGGGCCCGCCCATGCGCCTCGGCAGCCCCGCAGAGATCACCCAGTTGGTGCTGCAAGCGGTCGGCGGCGCGGCGCTCCCGATGACACGCTGACCGGACGTTTGCCTCGCGCCCCAATGTACCCCGCGGGGTCCCACCCCGCTGATTGCCCGAGCATTTCCCCCCTCGACGAGATTTTCAACATGTTCGCTATTGCCCGCCTGCTCCTCGATCTCTACTCGCTCGTCCTGTTCATTGCCGTGGTCCTGTCCTGGGTCAACCTGTCGCCGGACAATCCGTTCTTGCGTCTGGTGCAGCGCCTGACGGAGCCCGTGCTCGCGCCCTTGCGTCGCGTGTTGCCGAGCGCGGGCGGCTTCGACTTTTCACCGGTCGTCGCGCTCTTGCTCGTGCGGTTGCTGCAGCGTTTGCTCTGAGGCGGCGCGCACTTTGCAGCGAAACGAGCTGCACTTTCCGGGATTCGCTCATCGGGGGTTGACGCTCTGGGCGAGGTTCGGGACAAGCTGCGGCAGAGGGAGGCGAAAGCATGCGCACTGCAACGGGGGAATGGCCGGAGGGGGCTCGTCGGCGTGCTGGCCCGAGCGGCGGCGCAGCCGCGGAGGAGGTGAGTCGTAGCGCAGCACACCGGCCTCCCCGGTGGTCCGTCGTCGCTCCGGCCGCCGCGTGGGTCGCGACGCTGGGTGTCGCGCAGGCGAGCCATGCGCAGGAGCCGGAGCCGGAGCACGCGGTCGAGACGCAACGTCCCGCGGATGACGCGCAGCCCCCCGTCGACGGAGCGCTCGCCGTTCAAAAGGATGACGAGGCTCCCATCGCCTCTCCCGTTGCGTCTCCACCGGGCAGCGACACGCCGGTGTACGCCTCTCTGCGCGACGCCGAGCGCAAGCTCGAGGAGATGCAGACGAAGCTCGATGCGTTCGAGTTTCACGGCTACCTGCGAGCGGGCTATGGCTTGAACAATCGCGGCGGCAAGCAGGTGGCGTTCCAGGCGCCCGGAGCGGGCGCGAAGTATCGCCTCGGCAACGAGGCGGAGACCTACGGCGAGCTCATCTTCGTCAACAACTGGATCAAGCCGACGAGCGACCCTGGCAAAGCGTGGTTCCGGACCGAGCTGATGTTGCAGGGAGCAACGACGAACGCCTCGACCTACAGCAGCAATGATACGTTTCATCTGCGCGAGGCATTCGCGCAGGCAGGCAACGTGTGGCCCGGGCAACCGGAGGCGAAGTTCTGGGCGGGCGAGCGCTACTACCGGCGCCAGGACATCCACATCAACGACTTTTACAGCGTGGACATGAGCGGCTACGGCGCGGGAGTCGAAGACGTGAACGTGAAGATCGGGCGCGTGGCTCTGGCGTTCCTGGGGGGCGCCAATGATGACGTCGTCACCGATCGCGGCACGTACGCCAAGTTCAATCTGGATGCACGCCTGTACGATGTGGCCATTCCGCTCGGGACGCTGGCGTTCTGGGCCGATCTCGCGCATTCCCCCGGTGGCGCGCAGGCGGACGGGACAGAGATCGAGACGTCGACGGGCTGGGCCGTGGGCATGAAGTATCTGATACCCCGCTTCCTGGGCGGCTATCAGAACCTGCTGATCGCGTACGGCAAGGGCATCGCCCGGAGCTTCCGTGCCGATGTCGATCCGCCCACGCCGTTTCAGGACGATGCCGATCGGCTGCTGATCACCGATCACATGCTGATTCAGCCGAATCGGTACTTCGCCGTGATGCCGGCGATCGTCTATCAGCGTGCCACGAGCGGCGAGCCAGGCGCAGGTGCGAGCCAGTGGTTTTCTGCGGGCGCTCGTCCGATCGTGTTTTTCTCGCAGTACACGTCGCTCGCGGTGGAAGGTGGGCTCGACTGGGTGAAGGACGGCGCGGGCGCTTATGAGGGCTGGTTGCGGAAGGTGAGCATCGCGCCGCAGATCGGGGCGGGGCGCGAGTTTTTCAGTCGGCCCGTGCTGCGTATGTTTTTCACGTATGCGAGCTGGTCGCAGGATTTGCAGGGCTTTGTCGGCGGGGATGCGTACGCGGGCAGGACGGACGGGTTTACTTACGGCGCGCAGGCGGAGACCTGGTGGTAGGGGGGGGCGAGCGCGGGGCATGCGCGGACTGCGCACCCCGTAGCGGTGCGCGCTTGCTTGTTTGAGTTTTTGCGATCCAGAGTGCTTGGCTAGCGCCCCCGCGAGTTGGGTGGGCGCCTCTTGGGGGTGCTGGGCTCGCGCATGCCCCGCGCTCGACTTGGATGGGCTGGTTTTGCGTTCGCGCAGGCGCCGCGCTCGACTTTGTGGACTGGTGGTTTCGCTCGCGCGGGCTTGGCGCTCGACTTGCGGGGACTAGATGGCGCGCTCCTGGGGGCTTCGTTCGCGGATGGGCGCGATGGGTCGACGCTGTGGGGGAAGGTGGTCGGGCGTGGTGGCGCGATGGGGGTTTGGCGGATGGGATTGTGGAGGGGGGCGCGGTCTTTGGGGGTGTGGGCGATGTGGAAGCGTTGCCAGTCAGGCGGGCGTGCGGTGTTTCGGAAGGGGATTGGGTGCGCTGGGACGCCTTTGGGGTGGCTCGAAAAGGGTGGGTTTGGATCTGGCGCATCGCGTCCGAAGCGGAGCACTTCAGCTGGGAGGTAAATCTCGACTGGAGCGAGCCGAGAACCTGCGTGCGACGTCAAGAGTCGCCCTGGTTTCTGGGGCGTCTTTGCTAGTATGCCGGTATGAAGTCTTCGCCCGGTGCGCGTGGCTGTTCCTGTCTTCCGGTTCCCTTTGCTCCTGGTCGTGTCGCGGCTCTCGTTGGGCTCGTAGGGCTGGCGTTGCTCGCCGGTTGCGGCGCGAGCGGTGAGGACAACGGCAACAAAGTCACGACGCGGGATCCGAACGAGCCTCCCGTGCTGGGCGGTGGCGGCGGAAGCAGCACCATCAGTGGCGGTGTGTTCGGGACGGGGGACTGCTCGGGGCCGACCTGCAATCTCGCGACCGAAGGCGGAGAGATCCCGGTACCGCCCGGCTGCGGCGATGGCACGCGGACCGACGACGAAGCGTGTGACGACGGCAACAAGAACTCTGGTGACGGCTGCGCCGAGACCTGCCTGCGGACGGAGCCGGGCTACAGCTGTGCGAACCCCGGGCAACCCTGCCGGGAGATCGCCCGCTGCGGCGATGGCCTGAAGGCGGCCAGCGAGCAGTGTGACGACGGCAACGTGACGCCGGGCGACGGCTGCTCGGCGCGCTGCCGGGTCGAGATCGGCAAGAAGTGTGACGGCGGCTCGCCGAGCGTGTGCACGGATGCCACCTGCGGCGATGGCATCATGGAAGGCGCGGAGGGGTGTGATTTTGGCGATACGACGCCCTTCGACGGTTGCTCGTCTACCTGTCAGGTAGAACCGAACTGCGCGGGAGGGCCCTGCACCTCGTCCTGCGGTGACGGCCTCTTGCTCAACGAGGACTGTGACGACGGGAATTTGATCGACGGCGACGGCTGCTCGTCGACGTGTACGATCGAAAACGGCTTCGCCTGCCTGCCGCCGGCAGCTTGCGACCCGGCGCTCGGGCCGTGCGTGCTGCGTGCGCCGGCCATCTTCCGGGACTTCGCGGCGGATCCTGCCGGTGATTTTGGCGACAACGACCCCAATCTCTCCGCCACATTGACACAGGGCGCGGTCTCCTCAACCCTCGACACCAACGGGCGCCCGACGCTAGCCCTGACCCAGAACGGGCAACTTGCGGCAGCCGTCGCGGACGCTCGGCTCACCACCCCTGCGAACTTCGCCGAGTGGTACACGAGCAACCCGAGCTACAACCAGACGCTCGTCGGCGAGGTCGTGCTCTTCGACAACGGCGAGGGTGGTTACGTCAATCGCTACTACGACGATGGGCGGCAATGGACCTTCGTCACTCCCGGCACGGAGCGGCAAGTGCCCGGGGGCGTCACCCCCGCGGCGTGCAACGCCGAGTGTCTGAACTACGCGCAGAACGGCCAGGCCCCGTTCGTGGGGCAGTTGCGTTGCGATAACACCTGCCAACAGGAAACGCAGGCGGTACAGCAACTCACCCAACAGCTGAACCAGCTGATGAACGCCAATCCACCTGATCCTGTAGCCATCGCCGATCAGCAGGCGCTGATCGACGCGGCCCAGCTCGATGCCACGGACTGCCTGACGACCTGCCAGACCGAGCTCGATGCGCGTGTCGCGACCTGCACCGCCACCTGCAAGCCTTGCGGCAACAACCCGGCACAGCAATGCATCTTCGGCGTGGAGCAAACGCAGGACGGTAACCCGCTGTTCTTCCCGGTGGATGGCATCACCGGCCCCACTGCGGACCTGTTCACGGCGAAGGTGCCGGAGCAGTACGGCTACAACGGTTTCCCGCTCGAATCGGCAGTGCTGCCAGGGCGCCCCGCCGCCAGCTACAACCACAACTTCTACTTCACCAGCGAGGTGCAGTACTGGTTCAAGTACGACGCAACCACCCAGGCGACCTTGACGTTCCTCGGTGACGACGACGTCTGGGTGTTCGTCAACGGTAGGCTGGCAGTGGATCTCGGCGGTATTCACGTGCCCTCGACGGGCTCTGTCACGATCAACGCCGCGGCGGGAACTGTGGTGAGCACCGCCCAGGACGGTCGCGTCGTAGGTGGAGTGATTGCGGCCGCTCCCATCACCACGCGAAGCAACCCCGGCGCCTTCGGCCTCCAGGAAGGCAACGTCTACAAGATCACCGTCTTCCAGGCGGAGCGCCAGCGCGACGGCTCCTCGTTCCAGCTGACGCTGGCCGGCTTCGATGCTGCGCCGAGCGAGTGCAAGGCGGACTGCGGCGACGGTGTGTTGAGCTTCGGCGAGGAGTGCGACGACGTCGCCAATGACGGCGGCTACGGCGAGTGCGGTGCGGACTGCAGGCTCGGGCCGTTCTGCGGCGACAAGGTCGTCGACGCGGAGTTCGGCGAAACCTGCGACGTCGGCCCGGGCGGGGACGCGACCTGCCGCGGCTGCCGCGAGTTCCGCATCTACTGACGCCAGCCCTCCAGCGTGGCGCTGCTCGGCACGAGCGGTGCCCGCTTGGAGCGGGGCGGCCCGATGCAAGGCGCCTCTACGCGGGGGCGACCGAAGTGAGACACGAGCAGGTGTGAGAGCAGTGATCCATGGGATCGCTGCTCGTTGCTCGCGAGCGGCGTACAACAATTCGTGATGTCTCGGGCCACCCCGCGCATTCACGGGGGTGAAGTACAGATCACTCGCGCTCCTCGGCACACTCCTGATCCCCGCAAGCGCGCTGGTTGCGTGCG
>Ga0315912_10001408_pt1 | contig 29768 bp, 24 predicted proteins | sample VfabasoilMG_FD_204469 | JGI IMG/M metagenome (GOLD analysis project Ga0315912, IMG submission 204469) | Garden soil microbial communities collected in Santa Monica, California, United States - V. faba soil | ecosystem: Environmental > Terrestrial > Soil > Garden | place: USA: California...
CCGCCCTGCAGTTCGTGCGCAAGGTGAGCGGCAGCACCAAACCCAGCGCCAAGAATGAGGCGCGCTTCGACGAGGCCGTGCAGAAGATCACGCGCATCACGCGCAGACTGATCGACTCGCTCGAGACCACGGCGCCGCCGCGCGACCGCCAGATCGAGGCCACCAAGGCCCGCGCCCGCGCTGCCCGTCGCTACGGCTGACACGGGCGCGCCACACCGTTGCCGCTTCCCGCCCCTACGATTGCCACCCATGTCGAACGTTCAGACGCGCGAAGCCCTGTTTGCCAGCGTGGGAGCACTGCGCCAGGACGTCCTCTGCCGGGCTGAGGAGTTGCTCCAGGTCTTTCGCCCCAACATCGAGCGGGCGGGCTTCGAGGCCTCCGCGCGCAACCTCGCCTGTTACCTGGCGCTGCGCCGTCACGACCTGCGGCAGTTGCAGGTCGCCCTGATGCGCTGGGGCCTGTCGTCGCTCGGGCGCAGTGAGTCTCGCGTGATGGCGACGCTGGACGCCGTGCATCACACGCTCGGGGCGCTGTGTGGGCAGGACGCGCGCACCCTGCCGCCCTATCCCGACGAGGCGGCGGTATTCCAGGGCAGCGAGGCCGTCACGGCGCAGGCGCAGGCCCTCTTCGGCGCCGCCAAACCCGAGCGTGCGACGCGCATCATGGTCACGCTGCCCAGCGAGGCCGCGGAAGATCCTGCACTCTCGCACGGCCTGGTGCAGGCCGGGGTGGAGTGCGTGCGCATCAACTGCGCCCACGATGGTGAAGAGGCGTGGCGGGCCATGCTGGGCCACCTCCGAGCGGCGGAGCGGGCGCTCGCCGTGGGGGAGCCGGTGCGCGTGCTGATGGATCTGGGCGGGCCCAAGATCCGCACGCTGCGCCCGAAGAAGCAGGAGAAAGACCGCTACGCCGTGGGGGACCAACTGCTGCTCACCGGGCTCGACGTCGAAGAGGTGCGCGCGCAGAAGCCGGGCAAGGGCGAGCAACGAGACAAGGCACTGCCGGTGGTGGGCTGCACGTCGGCGGAGGCTCTCGAGCGCGTGAGCGCCGGCGACCACGTGTACATCGACGACGGGCAGATCGGCACGCGCGTCCTGGAACGGGTGGCGCTGGGCGTGGTGCTCGAGATCGTTCAGGCGCCGAGCGAAGGGCGCAAGATTCGCTCGGACAAGGGCATCAACTTTCCGGATACGGACTTCGAGGTCGCCTCGCTCACCGAGAAGGACAAGCGCGATCTCGGCTTCGTTGCCCAGCACGCCGACCTGATCGGCTACTCCTTCGTGCAGACCGAGGCGGACCTCAGCGCCCTGTTCGAAGAGCTGGACGCACATCTGCCCCGCCGCCGAGCACCGCCCGCGCTAGTGCTCAAGATCGAAACCGAGAAGGCGGTGCGAAACCTACCAGCCCTGATCGTGCGGGCCGCCGGCAAGCTGCCGACCGCCGTGATGATCGCCCGGGGGGATCTGGCGATCGAGCTCGGCTATGCGCGCATCGCGGAGATTCAGGAAGAAATCCTGTGGCTGTGCGAGGCCGCCCACGTGCCGGTGATCTGGGCGACCCAGGTGCTGGAGGGCATGGCCAAGCAAGGCTTCCCCTCGCGCGCAGAGCTGACGGACGCGGCCATGGCCGGACGCGCCGAGTGCGTCATGCTCAACAAAGGCCCACACATCGTGGCCACGGTCGAGATGCTCGCCACGGTGCTCAGCCGCATGCAGGGCCATCAACACAAAAAGACGCCCCAATTGCGCGTGCTCCGCGCCTGGGAAAGCGCGTTCCCCGACCACTCCGAGGCCACCACCATCGTCGAGCCCCTGGCCAGCGCCAGCGCCACCCCACCGAGTGAGGCGGCGGCCGCACGCGGCAGCGAGCCAGAGCCAAAGCCAGAGCCAGCGCCAGAGCCAGCGCCAGCTCGTCCAGCATCCACCACGGCGCAGGTGCGCGCCCTGGCGGCCCGCGCAGCGCAGGCGTGGCTCGACGAGGGCTACCACCGCCTCTCCTCCTCGGCGCAGAAGCCCGAGGCCCCGCGCCTCACGCGCCTGGTGTTCGGCCTCGTGCAACGCACCCGCGACGTGAAGAGTGCGCTCGCTCGCCGGCCACAGGATTAGTTGCCCACCCCCGGTCGGTGCTCGGCGCTGCGCGCCTGCGCGCCGCCCGCCCCTCCCCAGTGCTCGCAGACTCGCACGGGAGGGGCCCAAGCTCCCCGCCGCTCGAGTCCTTTCGAAACCGCCAACCCTAGTAAGGGTCCTTACCAAGGTCGCGTGCTGCACACCCCTTTCTCAAACGCCAACCCTAGTAAGGGTCCTTACCAAGGTCGCGAGCTGCTGCACCCCTTTCTCAAACGCCACGCCTAGTAAGGGTCCTTACTACGACGGACCGCGCCGGAACTGCTCGGGCGCGCACTCCGGCGGAGTCACTTTCCGTTTGACAACTAATTACTTAGTACTAAACTTTTAGTCATGGCCGGAGCGAAGCGTCGCGAGGTACCGATCCTGACGCGGGTCGAATCGGAGGTGATGGGCATCCTGTGGCGGGGCAGCGGCGCCACCGTGCACGAGGTCGTGGCCCAGATGCCGCGGCCCGTGGCCTACACGAGCGCGCTGACGGTGCTACGCATCCTGGAGAAGAAGGGGTACGTGCAGCACTCGCCGCACCCCGACGGGGGCCGTGCCCACGTCTACCAGGCGCTCGTGCCGGCGGAGAACGCTCGCCAGCAGCACGTGCGCGATCTCGTGGAACGCCTGTTTGGCGGGCAGTCGGAGGCGCTCCTGGTCGGTCTGATCGATGCTGAGCCGATGTCCCGTTCGGAGCTCGAACGGCTACGGACATTGATCGACGAACGGCTCGGTGAGCCCGCGGATACCGCGGCGCGGGCGCCGGCGGCGGAGCGCGCTGGCAAGAAAGGCGGAGCACGTGGGCGCTGAAGCCCTGTCTGCGGCACTGTCCAGCCTGGGCGCCGGCGTGCTCCTGGGCTGGGCGCTCTTGCCGTTGCTCGCGGCGCTGGCGCGGCGCAGCCGGGATGCGGCGCCCGCTGCCTACCATCGTGCGCTCGCGTTCGCGCTGCTGGCGGCTCCGTTGCTGGCGCTCACACCGGCGCTGAAGCTGGCGCTCGGTTCGCTTCTCCTGCACCTGGGGGCGGGCGCCGCAGCGCCCGTCGTGGAGCCCGGTCGCGTGCTGCTCGAGTGGGCGGAGCCGATCCTGGCGGCGCCGGGCCCAGCCGGCTTCGTGGCGCCGTTCGGGCGGGTGCTCGCTGCCGTCGGCAGCCTGTGGCTGGGCGTCTTCGCGCTCGGGGTCCTGCAGCTCGCGTGGGCGCGCGTGCACCTGCGGCGTCGCTGGCGCGCGGCAGTGCCCGCTCCCGAGGCGGTGCGGGTGCAGGCACTCGAGGTCGCGCAGAGGCTCGGCGTTCGCCCGCCGGTGATCCGGGTGAGCCCGGAGTTTGCCGCGCCCTTCGCCACTGGTTTTCTCGCGCCCGTGGTCGGACTGGACCCGCACAGCTGCACGCTCGGCCCGGTGGAGCTCGGCTATGCGCTCGAGCACGAGCTGTCGCACATCGCGCGGGGCGACACGCGCCTGGCCCTCTGTGTCGAGCTCGCGCGCCGCTGTTTCATCGGGCATCCCAGCGCGCGCTGGTTGAGTGCGGAGCTGGGCTGGGCGCGCGAGGCAGCGGTCGATGCCAGAGTGGCGGGGGACAGCCCGCGCGGCTACGCCCAATTCCTGGTGGCGTCGGCAGAGCGCTGGAGCCTCGCACGTGTGGCCTCCACCAGCTCGGTCTTCATGGCCAACACGGCCCTGGCACGGAGGATCGAAATGCTCACATCATCATCGCGACAGATTCATTCAGCTCCCAGGCGCTTTGCCTTGCTCGCAGCCTCGGCGCTCGGCCTCGGCCTGGCCGCCCTGGCACCGGCATCGTGCGGCGCCCCTCAGACGGAAACAGATCCAGGTCGCGTCCCGGGCGCTGCAGGCGGCGAGCCCACCACGCCACCGCCCAGCCATTCCGGGGAGCTGAAGGCGGGGCGCATCGCGGTCTCGGGGAGCCTGCCGCCCGACGTGATCCGCGCCGTGATGCGCGATGAATTCGGCCGCTTCCGCGACTGCTACGCCACCCTGCCCGCGCCGCGACCCGTCGTCCTGTCGACGCTCAACTTCACCATCGGCGCAGCAGGGACTGTCACGGCAGGCCACGTCGACTCCGAAGCGAGCCCCGTGCTCGGCCAGTGCCTCGAGCGCGTGATGCTCGCGGTCCGTTTCCCCGCCCCCCAGGCTGGCGACGTCACGGTCGGTTATCCCATACAGTTCGCGCCCTGAGCAGGGCGAGCCACGCGCGTGCCGGGGAGGCCTCCCTTCCCCGGGCGTCAGCTCCACGCCGCGCCAGCGCGTCACGGCGTTGGCTGGATCTCCTCGATCTCGAGCATCCCGGAGATGCCGCCGGCCCTGTTCGCCCTGCGTGCCTGGTTCGCCCTGCAGGCCCTGTTCACCCGGGGCGCCCTGCGGCCCGCCGGGTCCCTCCACGCCGCAGCCCCCGAGCGTTCCCGCGAAGCCAAGCGTTTCTCGTATGCAACATCGGTGAGATGTCTTGGGTTCGCTCGGCCTGCGTCGCGCGTCCAGCCCCAGGCTGGCCCTGCGCCGTCACGCCAGACACCGTTCGAGCTGCTCCAGCGCTCCTTCCAACTGAGCCCGCGCGCTCCGGATCACGAGCACATCCTCGGGCCACGCTGCAGCCTTCCCCGCGCGCGCCGCACCCCTGCCGCCCGCCGCAGCGCGCGCCGCGCCCTTCGCCCGCTCAGCCAAGCTCGCCGCCCCCCGAGCCTCCGGCTCGCGCGCAAGCAACACCATCACCCGACACCCCGCCGCCCTCCCCGCCCGCTGCAACAGCTCCAGCGCCCGCTCCAGCGACTCCCCCACCCGCTGCACGCGCACGGCCACAGGCCGCTCCTGATACTGCTGCCGCAGGATCGCATCCATGCCCTTATTGCGCTGCACCGGCACCAGCTCCAGCTCCCCCAGCTCCGCCAAGAGCCGCACATCCTCGGCGCGGTACGCTTCCCTGCCCTTCTCCAGCAAGCGCGACTCGGTCTTCACCGGCTTGGCCAACCGCCCCCGCGCCAGCGCCAGCGCCGCCGCAGAGCTATCCATCCCCAGCGCACGCCGCCCGAGCAGTTCGGCCGCAACCAACGTCGTGCCGCTACCACAACACGGGTCGAGCACCAGATCCCCAGGCTCCGTCACGAGCTGGATGATGCGCTCCAGCAACAAGATGGGCTTCTGCGTGGGGTAGCCGACGCGCTCTTTGGCTTTGGGGTTCAGATACGGAATGTCCCACACATCACCGAGCGGCACGCCCTGCTTGGCACCAGCGCTCACGACCTGCCCCGCGCCGTCGCGTTCGTACACCGCCTTACCCCGCGAATCGCGCGTGCGGCGCTGTAGGATCTGGTCCACGTTGGTCGCGGGCGAGTACTCGACGTGGACGGGGTTGAAGACGTAGCGGCTGGTCTTGGAGTACCAGTAGATGGTCTGGTGTGCCGGCAGGAGTCCCCGGCTCGCATTGGACCAGCGGCGATAGTGCCAGATGATCTCCGAGCGGAAGTGTTGCGCACCGAACACGCGATCGAGCACGGCGCGGGCCAGGTGGGAGGCTCGGCGGTCGCAGTGAAAGAACACCGAGCCGTCCGTGGTGAGTACGCGCCGCAGCTCGGTGAGACAGCTGAATAGAAAGCCTGCGTAGTCGCTCTGGCTCGCCCAGAGATCTTCGAAGGCGTATTCCGTCTTGGCAGCGCCTCCCCGAGACCCGCGTTCCCGCGTGCTCAGCCGCTGCACGCGCTGGGTGAAAAAGGGTGGGTCCAGGTAGACCAGGCGGGCCGAGTTCGCCTCCAGGGCCGGCAGGAGGTCGCGGCAGTCCCCGAGGCGTAGGTCGGCTTTCTTGGGGGACGCGCGACGAGCAGCCATTTCCAATGCCGGGGGCGAGGTTATATTGGAAGCCGTGAACAATGCCATTCTGAGCCAGCGGGCGCTCGGGGCGCCGCCCTGGGCCACGGTCGATCCGTTCCTGTTCTGCGTGCACCATGTGGACGCCTACCCTGCGGGCAATGCGCAGCTGGGTCCGGCGGCGCCGCTGCACGGCCGGCGCCTGGGCATGGACTTCGAGGGCAAGGACGGCTGGCGCATGTATCACGGCGAGCAGGTGCCGGGCTTTCCGCAGCACCCGCACCGGGGCTTTGAGACCATCACCATCCTGCGCCGCGGCATCATCGATCACTCCGATTCGTTGGGCGCTGCCGCGCGCTTTGGCAAGGGGGACGTGCAGTGGATGACGGCCGGGCGCGGCATCGTGCATTCGGAGATGTTCCCGCTGCTCCGCCCGACGGAGCCCAATCCGCTGGAGTTGTTCCAGATCTGGATCAACCTGCCCAGAGACGAGAAGATGGTGGAGCCGCACTTCTCCATGTTCTGGGACAGCGACATTCCGAAGCTGGAGTTCGGCGGCGCGGGCCAGCCGCAGACGGAGGTGACCGTGATCGCGGGCGAGTTCCAGGGTCGCCGCGCACCGGCTCCGCCGCCGCATTCCTGGGCCGCGCGCGCAGATTCGGACACGGCCATCTGGACCATCCGCATGCAGCCCGGCGCGCGCTTTGAGCTGCCGCCGGCCACGGGTGCCGGGACGGTGCGCAGTCTGTACTTCTTTGCGGGCCAAGCGCTGCGCATCGACGGGCAAGATCTGAAGCCGCCGGTCGCGGTGGAGCTGAAGAGCGATCGCGCGGTGCAACTCGAAGCGGGCAACGCCGCGGTGGATTGCTTGCTGCTCCAGGCCCGCCCGATCAAGGAGCCCGTCGCCCACTACGGCCCCTTCGTGATGAACACGCAGGCGGAGATCCGCCAGGCCATCTCCGACTATCAGCGCACGCAATTTGGCGGCTGGCCGTGGCCGAGCGACGCGCCCGTGCATCCGCGGGAGGAAGGGCGCTTCGCCCGGCACGCCGATGGGCGCATCGAGCGCCCGGCGCCGGACGCGGCGCTCTCGACGTCGGGCAACGCGACGTCCGTCCCGACCGCTACCCCAGAGGTGGCGCCCGCCGCCGTGTAAGCGTGAGTTCGGTCAGCATCCCCCGCGAAGCAGTCAGCTCCGCGGCAGTGACCGCTGCGGTAGCCCACGCGAGCTACCTCCGGCAAGGCTATTTTCCCGCGCTGGACGGGCTGCGTGCCGTGGCCATCGCGGGCGTGCTCTGGCACCACTCGCTCCCGGGGCCGCGCGAGGGGTGGCTCGGGCGCGGCTTCGTGGGCGTGCCGCTGTTCTTCGCGCTCAGCGGCTTTCTGATCACCACGCGTTTGCTCGTCGAGCGGCGCCAGACGGGGGAGATCGCGCTCGGGCGCTTCTGGGTGCGGCGCTCGCTGCGCATCTTTCCGCTGTACTACGTGGTGCTCGCCGGCTTTGCGCTGTACCTCGCCTGGCGGCCCGCGGACGCCGGCAGCCGGCACTTCTTCGAGCACCTCGGCTTTTACGCCACGTACACCAGCAACTGGTTCGTGGACTACGCGGTGCCCTACCCGGTGTGGTTTGGGTTTGCCTGGTCGCTCGCCACCGAGGAGCAGTTCTATGTCTGGTGGCCGCCCTTGCTGCGGCGTTGCCAGAGCACTGCTCACGCCGTGCTGGCGCTCCTGGGCGTGCTCGCGCTCGGGCAGCTATGCCTGTACGGCCCGCTCGCGGCCGGGCTGGTGGAGCACGTCACCCTGGGCCGCATCCTGACCAGCGTGGCCCCCGCGCTCAGCCTGGGCGCGCTGCTCGCGCTGGGCCTCGACGACCCGCGGGGCTTCCGCCGCGTCTGCCCGTGGCTGCGCCGCTCGCCCGCGCTCACGGCGGCGCTGCCCGTGCTCTGGATCGGCGCGCTTCTGGTCCACCCGTTCGGCACGCCGCTGCTGCTCGACCTCGGTTTCACGGCGCTGGTCGCGAGCGCGGTGCTCTGCCCCGACAGCGCGCTCGGGCGTGTGCTCGGAGCGCGGCCGCTGATCGCGATCGGTCGGGTCAGCTATGGGATCTATCTGCTGCACGTGCCGGTGCTCGGCCTGTTGCGCCGCGCCGCACCCGGCCTGATCGAGCGCCCGGGGCTGCTCTTTCCCGTGGCGTTGTTCGCCAGCTGGGGGCTGGCCTGGCTCAGTTATCGGTACTTCGAGGGCCCGCTGCTCGCGTACAAGGAGCGGCTGCGCCCCGTGGCCCTGCCCCGTTTTCAGTGACAGTGGATCGCTACCGCCGGGGACCTGTGTTAGCGTGGACCCCTTACCGGGATTGAGGAGGACGTGCAGATGACGGTCGAGACCAAGGTCGGAACCCGTGTCGTGGCGCTGCTCGCGCTGACGGGGGTGTGGATGGCGGCGTGCGGTGGCTCGGAACCGCCTCCGGCGGCCCCGGGGCCCTACCAGGGCCCGTCGCAACTCGGCGCGCCCCGCAACACGCGCTACGCCGCCGACATCGAAGCCACGCATGGCCGCGTGCGCATCATCGTGCGCGAAGAGTCCGTGTGCGACGTGATCCCGGTGAGCAGCGTGGTGGAGAACGGCAAGAAGAAATTCATCGCCGGCGAGCCCACCTCGACCGAACCGTGCAACCAGAAAGTATCGCGCAACGTGATGGTGTCGCTCGAGGCCGGCGGCAATACCTTCCGCCTGGGGGAGCCCGACCAGAACGGGGAAGTCGTCAGCAATCTCAGCGACCGCATGCTGCGCGATCTGTACGGCGAAGACACCAAGGCGGTGCCGGTCGCCAAGGTGATGCTGCGCGATCATCAGGGCAAGTCGCAGCAACTCGGCACAGTGGAGCTCGCGCAGCTGGCCGCCTCCGAACGCCGCCTGGATGAGCTGTTGGCGGAGTTCCGCAAGGTGCTCGATCGCCCGCAGGAGCAGCTGACGGGCGCGGAGCTCGCGCACGCCTACGAGCTCTATGAGCAGCTCGCCCGCTTTGACAGCAGCGATCCGCGCATCGGCGCCCTGCAGGCGCTGTTCATGGAGCGGCTGTACAACCGCAAGGCTCTCGAGGCAAACCAGCGCTTTCGCAACAACCTCGAGGCGCTGGACTCGGCCAAGAACATCCTCGCGGCTCATGCCAGTGCCATGTCCGTGCCGACCTACGTGACCGGCGCGGTCAACGGCGGCGTGCTCGACAACCAGTCGGTGGAGTGGGCGCGCGGGCAAGTGGCGATCGCCGTCCGCCGCTACCCGACGCTGTGTGGACCGAGCCCGGAGGTGGGCTTCACCTGGTCGCGGCTCAATGTCAGCCCACCCCCGCCGGAATCCCAGCTAGCGTTCGAAATCTTGCGCTTCGCGTACGACAATCCCTACGAGAAAGAGATCGCGCTGCTGTGTCGCCGAGTGCTCGGCTGAACCGGCTCGGCGCGGCGCTCCTGTGCCTGTGCCATTGCGCTAGTCCTCTTTCCCCTGCTACCCAGCCCCCGGCTGCGCCTGCCCCGGGCGTGCCCAGCCCGGCGAGCCCCACCGGGTCGTCCCGCGACCTGCCCGAACCGCCCGATGAAACGCTGGATCAGACCCGGCGCCGCCTGCTCGAGGAGCAGGATACGGACTGCGACCAGCGCATCACGCGCGACGACCAGGGCAGCCGGCGCTTCCGCTTCCGCTGGCAGGATACCCCCTACGAGATGTCCGGCGGCTACGTGCTGTCGAACCTGCTCGAGGAGCTGAACTTCGCGCTGAAGTACGGGCAAGCCCCGGAGCTGCCGCGCGTGATGGAAGACCCGATCGGCCGCGTCTCGCGCGTGCTCGGCAGTGAATCGTGGAACGCGCTCTCGCGCCAGGTCGATGAAGAGGGGCTGCCCAGCATGCTGGAAGAAGCGCCCTCGAGCCGCCCCGAGCGGATGTTGTATGTGCCCGCCGATGATCCGAACGCGCTCGGCTACTTTGGCGAGCTGGCCACGCGCTACAACGGCGCCCATCGCCGGCTCGCCAGCGCCACCTCCAACCTGTCCTTGCTCGACACGCTGAGCGATGCGTCCACGAGTGAGCGCAGCCGCGAGTTGGTGGCCCTGCTGCGCACCCCGGAGGGCCGGCGCAACCTGGCCCAGTTGCTCGAGCGCCTCACCGCGATCGCCCAGGGTCTCGGCCATCGTTCGCTGTCGGTGCATCTGGGGCGCGCGCTGGAACGCACGCGCGAACTGGCCGTCCGCGCGGAGCTCGCGTGCGTGCAGTCGAGCGACACCCGGCTGCGTCGCGTCGCTCAGAGCATGGCGCGCGAGCTGGGCGTATTTCGCCCGCATGAGCTGGTGATCCAGGCGCTGCCGAGCGCGCCAGCGCCTGCCACCGAGCCGCTCGGGCTGCTCTCGCTCGCGCTGCAAAACACGGGCCCCCAGGGCGCGCTCACGGGGGTGCCCTTCATCGCCGCCAGCGGCCGGGCCGAGCAGATGAGCGGCTGGGGCAGCTACTTTGCTCTGCTCGGGCTCTTGCAAGATCGCCGCCCCGAGCTGGCACGCGGCATCGTGGACAACCTCGTCTACGAGGTGGAGCACTACCACCAGAGCTTGCCCGCCAATCGCTGGTACGCCGTGGCCCGCTCGCAACCGCCCTTTCTGGCCGCGATGATCCGCGCCGTCTGGGAGGCGACCCCCGCGGGAGAGCGCGATCGCCTCTGGCTCGAGCGTGCGCTGGACGCGGCCTTGCTCGAATACAAGAACTCCTGGGCGCGCCCGTCGCGGCAGGTCTCCTCCCTGTGCGGCGGTGGCGGAGAAGAGCGCGTGTGCCTGGCGCACTATCCGGGCGACGGCAGCGGAGCACCTCCGGAGGCCGCGCCGGGCCATTTCGACTGGCTCTGGCAAGGGTTGGGGCGCTCGCTCGAGCCCAGCTACCGCCTGGGTCAACTCGGGGAGCGCGATCTCGGTGCGGAGCTGGAGCTCTCGTTTCGCAACGAGCGCTGCATGCGGGAATCCGGGCACGCCGACACCTACCGTTGGTTCTGGCCGGCGCAAGCGCTGCCCGGGCAAGCGGCTCCGGTCAACCGCTGCAGCGACATGGTCGGCGTGGATCTGAACAGCCTGCTCTACAAATACGAAGTGGACCTGGCCTGGCTCGGCGCACGGCTCGCCGAGCTCGACGGAGCCGGCAGCGGAGCCACCCCGCCGGGAGCGCTGAACGCTCGCCACTGGTGCGCACGCGCCCGACAACGCTTCGCGCTGATGAAACAGTACCTGTGGTCGTCGCGCGACGGGCTGTTCTACGATGCCTTCGTCGCCGCCTCCGGCCCGATGCTGACCGGCTACGTCAGCGCCACGACCCTGTACCCCTTGTGGGCCACGACGGACGCCTGCGAGGGCTCGAGCGCCGCGCAGAGCCCACTCAGCGCCCAGGAGCGCTCCGCGCTGGTCACCAACGCCCTGGCGCAGCTCGAGGCGCCCGGTGGTCTCCTCGCCGGCTCACGCGCCTCGCGCGACCGCTTCTCCCCCCGGCCCGATCGCGGTTGGGACTACCCCAACGGTTGGGCCCCGCACCAGATGCTGGCCTGGCGCGCGCTCGAGGCCCACGGCTTTCACGAGGACGCGCAGCGCCTGATCTTCTCCTGGTTGTATCTGCTGCTCACCCAGGTCATCGACTACGACGGCAACACGCTGGAGGCCTACGACGTCGTGCAGCGCACCCGCACCAGCTCCGATGTGGGCGCTGAGCGAGGCGATCTCGCAGCCTCCGGTTTTGCCTGGACGAACGCCTCGTTCCAGGTGGGCCTGTCGCTCCTGGATGCACCCGAACGCGCGCGTTTGGCCCAATCGGTGGCACGGCGCTAGGGCCGCGTGGAGCAGCTCGGCGTCGTCCGTCGTAGCGCGTCGCCGCTGCCCGGGAGCGCGCCCCAGGGAGGGTGCACAGCTCTCAACCTTAGTAAGGACCCTTACTAGGTCTAGCGGTAGTAAGGACCCTTACTCAGGTTGGCGTTTTAGAAATGGCCCCCGCGGCACCCAAATCCGGGCCCTTGCCGTGAGGCGCCTCAACGCCGAAAGCGCACCAGCTCGGTGCCGATATCGGTCACGGTCCAGACCGCGTTCGCGCGTTCGGCGACACTGCTGCGGTGCGGACCTGGCTGAACATCGCCAAACTGATGCACATCACCATTCTGCTCTGAAATTTGGCTGAAAAGGCTCTGGATCCGCGCTCGCGAACGGGTAGCGTGCTCGTCGTAGCCGACTAGCAGTGTGCGCTGCAGAGAGGTGCCCATGTCTCGCCCGTTCCCGGCCGTGATTCGGAGAGGTTTTGCCACGTTCGTCACGTCTGCAGTGGCGGCCACCGCTGGCGGTTGCACGGACGCGACGCGCCCGGCGCCGCTCCCCCTCGACAACGCCACCAGTCCTGCGCGTCCCGCGGCGGACCCCACACCCACTCCGCCGCCCGTCGTGCCCCAGGGTCTGGCGATGACGCCGCCAATGGGGTTCAACGACTGGAACGCCTTCGGTTGCGATGTCAGCGAGGTGCTGATCAAGGAGACGGCGGATTTCTTCGTGTCGTCGGGGCTCAAAGAGGCCGGGTACCGGTATGTCAACATCGACGACTGCTGGGCGCTGCGCGAGCGCGGGGCGGACGGGAAGTTGGTGCCGGATCCGGTGAAGTTCCCGTCGGGCATCCAGGGCGTGGCCGAGTACGTGCATGCGCTCGGGTTGGAGCTCGGCATCTACGCGGATGCCGGCACGTTGACCTGCGCGGGCTACCCCGGCAGCCTCGGGCACGAGCAAGTCGACGCGCAGACGTTTGCCGATTGGGGCGTCGACTACCTGAAATACGACAACTGCAGCAACCAGTCGGACGGCTCGCGCGAGGACTTCGTCCGGCGCTACACCGCAATGCGCAGCGCCATCGACCTGACGCAGCGCCCGATCGTGTATTCGATCTGTGAGTGGGGCCAGTCGCAACCCTGGGAGTGGGCCACCGGCGTCGGCCAGCTCTGGCGCACCACGGGGGACATCACCGACAGCTGGTCCAGCGTGCGCTCCATCATCGCGCAGAACGCAGCGCTGGCGGCGTATGCGGGCCCGGGGCACTGGAATGACCCGGACATGCTGGAAATCGGCAACGGCGGGATGACCGACACGGAGTATCGCACGCACATGAGCATGTGGTCGATGATGGCCGCGCCGCTCATCATTGGCACGGACCTGCGCCGGGCCAGCCCGGACACCCTGGCCATCCTGAGCAACCCGGAGGTCATTGCGCTGGATCAAGACCCCCTGGGCAAGCAAGCCAGCGTGCTGTCCGATGACGGCAATGGGCGGATGGTGCTCGGGAAGCCCCTGTCGGGCGGTGAGATCGCCATTGCGCTCTACAACGGCTCGGACGAGGCCGCCGTGATCCGCGTGCCCGCCACGTCGACGGGGCTCGGCGCCGCGCCCGCCTACCGCCTGCACGATGTCTGGAGCGGTAAGGACGCACAGGCCGCCACGACGATCGCGGCGGGAGTGCCCGCGCACGGGACTGTGGTGTACAGGAGTTCGCCGCTCCAGGATGCCACGCTGCTGCCCCCGGCGGTCAGCGTCGGTGCGGACCTGGGCGCGCTGATCGCCGGCAGCACAGACGGCGCGACACTGACCAGCCGCACCGAAAATCACGGGGTCGGGGAGGCCACGGATCTGGCCGTGAGCGTCGCGGCCCCCGCGGGCTGGACGGTCACGGCCGCGAGCGGCAGCTCGGGCGCCAGCCTGGCCACCGATACTTCCCTCGAGACGCGCTGGAACGTGCTGGTCCCCGCGGGCACGTTGGCCGGCAACTATCCCGTCACGGTCACGGCGAGCTACAGCTGGGGTGCCGATCGCCAGCCCGCCTCCACGGTGAACGAGCTCAACGTCACCGTCGTGGTACCTCCGCGGGATGGCCTGACGCCCGTGAGTCTGCTCACCCCGCTCAGTGCCAGCAATGCCGTGGGGCCCGTGGAGCGCGACATGAGCGTCGGGGGGCAAACCGAGGCCGACGGTAACCTGATCACCCTCGGCGGCAACGTCTACACGCGCGGGCTCGGCACCCACGCCTCGAGCACGCTCGTCTATTATCTCGGCGGCCGCTGCTCCTCGTTGACCACGGACGTGGGCATCGATGACGAGGTGACCAGCGGCGGATCGGCTACGTTCCAGATCTATGCCGATGATGCCCTGGTTGCCGAAAGCCCCAGTCTGACGGCGGCCGACGCAGCCCAGACCTTGAGCGCAGATCTGACCGGAGCCACCCTGCTGCGGCTGGTGACGCTGCCGGGGGACGCCGACGACGGCGACCATGCCGACTGGGCGGCTCCTCAGATCGTGTGCGGCGCGAGCACGGCGCCGACCACCAGCGAGCAGACGCTGTTCTCCTTCGAGACCGATACCGAAAGCTGGACCCTCGCCAATCCCGCCATCGGCGGCAGCATGGCGCTGTCCACGGCCTTTCACACCGCGGGCAGCCAGGGCTTGCAGCTGACGAGCCCGGGCGACGGCAACTGGTTCGGGCGCGTGCTGGCCGCTCCGCTGGATCTGACAGGCAAGACGCTGTTGGCCTTCGATCTGAAGACCGGCGACATCGGCACCTCCGGCGAATTCGCCGTTCAGGTCGGGGCCGGCGCGGCCTGGTGCCAGGGCGGCAGATGGCTCTGGACCAACCCCAACTCCAGCCGGACCATCAAGACGGCCTTCAGCGAGATGAGCTGCCCCGCCGGCACCGCGATGGACCTCTCCCAGATCAGCGCCGTCTGGGTCTTCGTCAAGGGCGGGACGTTTACGATCGACCAGGTGCGGGCGGAGTGACGAGGAGCGTCTGCACGCGGCGCAGGACCTCCTACACGATGACTCCGCGAGTCCGGGCTTTCGGCGGCGTTTTTCCCTGAGCGCGAAGGGCGTTTGAAGTGGTGGCGGAAGGGAGCCGGCGGGAGGGGAGCGCGCGGCGCCGTGTCACGGCTGAACAGCACACATCAGTGGGCGTGTGGATGGCTGGGTGCAATCTGGAAATGTCTTGCGCGACCTGCCGCGCGAGTCATCCTTTTAACCGTCCCCTAACTCCAGTGTTGCATCGATGAAGCAGTCGAGGACTGTGTCGGCTCTGTTTGCATGTGCCTGGGGTTCGGTCTCGGCTGCGGCCGCGGGCGCCAGCGACGGCGGCGTACGAAGCGCTCAGGGAAGTGCGCCTCGTGCCGCTCAGCCTGCAGGGCGCGCTCTGGTAGCGTGAGTGTGAGGCTGCCGGTCCCCGTCCCCCGGTGGATTCGGCCTATTGCGAGGAGAACGTGATGACGAGACGAGCGAATTCAATGCGGGTGGCTGCGCTCTTGGTGCCGGTGGCACTGTCGGCGTGTACGCAGGCGACCAGTACAGAGGTCAGCAGCGCGCCGCAAGAGCAGCTCGGCGCGGCGTCGCAGGCGATCATCGACGGTGCTCCCGCCAATGAAGCGAAATACGGAGCCGTCGGGGCCGTCGTCTGGTTTCACCCCGACTTCGGCGTCGTCCAGGTCTTCTGCAGTGGTACGTTGGTCAAGTCCGACGCGATCGTCACGGCGCGGCATTGCACGCCCAACATCGATCTCGCTCCGCAGATCGGGGTCCAGGCCGGCTTCGCCTTTGGTCCCGATGGGTACAACCCGACGCAGCTGATCCCGATCACGAGCTACGTCAACGCACCCCCGGCACCCGGCAACGAGAAGGGCCTCTTGCTCGACGGCGGCCGAGACGTCGCCGTCGCCTATCTCGAGAGCGCGGCGGTCGGGATCACTCCGGTCAAGCTCGGCGAGTTCAAGGACAACCTGCTCGGCAAGAAGTTTCAAATCGCGGGCTTCGGCATTCACGCCTCGGACTTCTCCTCGGGGCAGAAGTACGCCGGTGTGGCCACCGCGCGTGCCGACAGGGGCCGCTGGTACGAGCTCCTGTTCAACGGCAGCTACCGGGCCTACCACGACTGGTACTTCACGGATTCTCCGTCGGCCATCCCGAGCGAAGAGGAGGCCAAAGAGTGGTGGAAGATCTACAAGCTCGAACCCAAGTACGAGCTGCTCGCTGGCGGCCTACCGGGAGAATCGGTCTCCTGCTTCGGTGACTCCGGCGGCCCGCTCCTGCTCGGCACCAAGGCGAGCAACCTGACCTCGTACGGCGTCAACTTCGCGGGCGAAGGGACGATCTCCACGGTCTGCGGCCTCGGCGGCGGCTACCTGGTGTTCAATCGCAAGATGCTCGCCTTCGTGAAGGATGCGCTGGCAGACGAGAGTTCGCCGGATTGCGAAGAGGCAGGCCACGCGCCGGGCCAGCACCGGGGCCATCGGCGGCACTAGGCCAGCCGTGTGCTCGGTCCCGTTGCGACGGTCGCAATCACGACCGGGGCATCGGGTGGAGATACCGCCTCGGGGGACGACCCGACCGGTATCACGCCGCCGCAGCGTCACTTCGCCGTCAGCGTCACGTCGCTCAAGCAGACTCTCGTACGCTCGCTGCCGCCCGCACCCGTCGCCAGGAAGGCGATGCCCGCCGAGGGATCGCCCTGCGCAGACACGACGTCCACGGCGAACGACTGCCGAGCGGTGGAGACCGGCACGCGCGCGCCGCCGGCCGCCGAAAACGGCAGGCGGGAGTGACCCACGGCCATCAGTAGCTGCGCCGGCAGCGGCTCCTCCGCCCAGGCCTGGAACACGAGGCGGTAGGGCTTGCCGGCGGCCAGCGCCACGCCCTTCGGCACCGGGGCGCCGGGCGGTGCCCAGGGCCAGCCCCCGAGCACGCGCTCGCCCGCGCCCAGCCGCACGCACAGCGCCCCGCTGGCCACCTCATGCGCTGCCGGTTCGACCGGGTCGGCGCTCAGGTTGTCCCAGCGGCGCACCTGCCAGAGGCGGCTCTGCGCAGAAAACGGCGGCTCCGAGAGCAGGCTGGGCAGCGCGGCGGGCAACACGCCTGCCGGCAACAGCTGCGCCGGCGTGCGAAACAGGGGCGTATCGAGCAGCCACTGCCCCGCCGGACGTTGCCCCGCGGAACGCGTTGACCCACCCGCCTCCGCGCTCGGCGCCGCCTCGTCCGCGCCCTGCCACAGCCCGCGCGCCTGCGTCCAGAGCACGAGCCCGAGCATCGCCGCGCCCACCGACCACACCGCGGTGCCAAACGTGCGGCGCCGGACCGGCACCAGTTGCGCCGCCGGCACGACGAAGCTCGGACGGCCCCGCTGCGCTTCCTCCAGCGCCCGGGCGAGCAGACGCTCGCGAACGGCTGCCGGCGCCCCCTGCTCGCTGCGCTGCCGCAGCGCGCGGCCGAGCAGCTCGCGATCGGCGGCCGACAACTCGGGCTCGGAAGACTCTGAATCCGACATGGCTAGCCTGACTTTCCGCCGTGGCCCGGGCCCCGGGCTCGCTCGACGTAGCGATGAAATACCCCCCGCGCCCGCTGGATGCGAGCAAACACGACCGACTCCGACAGGCCGAGCTCGCTGGCGATCTCGCGCGCCGTGAGCCCCTCGATCTCAAAGAGCGTGAACACCACGCGCTGCGGCTCCGTCATCTGCTCGAGTGCCGCCTGTACCAACTGCAACTCCCGCTTGTGCTCGAGCGCCTCGACCGGACTGTCGCGACGCGGCTGCGGCGCCCCGGCGTCGATGCCCAGCCCATCCAGGTTCTCGACCGACTCGGTGGGCCGACGCCGCCGCGCACGCCGCCAGTTGGCCGCGATGCGCGCCGTGGTCGCCAGCAGAAAGGCCCGCTCGCGCAGGGGATCGATGTCGGGCAGGCGCCGCACACAGACGACCATCACCTCCTGGGCCACGTCCTCCAGATCGCGCGGCAATACTCCGAGATCGCGTGCGGTGCGCCAGACGGCATCGAGGTGCCGGGAAAAGATCTGTTCCACCCGGGCCACAGACGCCTCCGGCTCGGCATCCGCCGCCGACGTTGCCAGAGCAGACCAATTGGGAACGATGGCGGACAGGATCACGGGGTCAGAGGTGGGGGCGGAGATTCGCGCTCGCTAGATCATGTCCGGACCTGGCGGGGCTCGACGCACGAAATGCTTCTCCGAGAGTTTGCGTCGAGTCCGGCCAGGGTTGGACATTCCAAGACTTGCACCATGTCGACTCTCGCGCTTGCCCCGGCCTTCGACCGTACCCTCCAGCCTGCCCCGGGCCCCGGCCCACCCCCGCTCCCCCGCCCTTCCCGGCGCGGCGGCAGCCCCTCCCCGCTGCTGTTCGTGCCCGTGGGCCAGGCTCGCTCCCCCTGCGATCTGCTGTACCAGGAGCCCATCGGGCGCATCGATCTGGGCGCCGCCCAGGAGGCGCTGACCTTCGCCTTCGCCAGCGGGGACGGTGACGTCTTCAGCCGCCTGCTCGATCATACGCCCACCGCACCCTCACGGTTTGTCCCCGAGGACTTCGCCCGCGATCTGCAGCTCGACCAGTTCGTGGAGCGCTGCCTGCCGCTCGGGTTTCATGGGCAACGGCGGCCCAGCAGCCCCGCCTACCTGCTGCGCGTCTTGTGCTCGCCCCCGCAAGACCACGCGCACGTCGAATTTCGCCAGGGCATCTGCGCGGAGCTGGCCAGTTCGGAGCCCCTCGCCGAGCGCCTGGAAGAGCTCTACGTGCGGCTGCGGGTGTTCCGCGATCGCATCAGCCGCCCCAGTGTGGGGCTCCAGGATGGGATCGAACGGCGCCTCGGCGTGCTCGGGGCGGTGCGCGACGTGACCGAGTCGCTGGTGCTCGGCTTTGCCGGGACGACCTCCGGCCTCTCGCGCCTGTACCAGTACGGTCAGGCCATCGCGGCCAGCCCCGGCTACCAGCGCCTGAGGGAACTGCTCGAGTACGAACAGAAGCGGGCCGAGCTGGACCTGCGCGTCGGCATCGGCTTCGACGGGCGCATTCGCTCCTTTCAGACCATCGAGCGGCGAGAAAATCGCTCCAACGCGTTCCATGCGACCACGTTGGGCCGCCTGTGGACCCAGCTCTCCCTCTTCTTCGAGGGCTACCGTACGGGCCCCGGTGAGCTGCTCAGCCGCCTCGTGGACGGCGTGTTCTCCGAGCTGGAGCTGCATGTGCTGTTCTTCTTTCAGCTGATCGGAGATCTGGAAGTGTACCTGGGCGCGCTGGGCTTTCGGCGCCAGGCCGCCGCGGCGGGGCTCGCCGTGTGTCTGCCCGAGTTCAGCGAGCACGGGCCGCGCGTGTTGTCGGGCCTATTCAATCCGTGGCTGGTCGCCGAGGGCCGCCCCTGCACGCCCTGCGATCTCGAGCTCGGCAAGAGCGAGCACCTGGTGTTCATCACCGGTCCCAACTCGGGCGGCAAGACGCGCCTGTTGCAGTCGCTGTGCTTGAGCCAATTGCTCGGCCAAAACGGCCTCTTCGTACCGGCGGCCCGCGCCGAGCTGCGCACGGCGAGCGGGCTGTTCGCCTCGCTGCTCGAGCACACCCAGGTCGATCAGGTCGAGGGCCGACTGGGCACCGAGCTCTTGCGCGTCCGCCGCGTCTTTGAGCGGCCGCGGGTCGGCAGCATGGTGGTGATGGACGAGCTGTGCTCGGGGACCAATCCGAGTGAGGGCGAGGCGCTGATGCAGCTGGTCCTGGAGGCGCTCTTCGAGCTCGGGCCCCAGGCCTTCATCACGACCCACTTCCTCGAGTTCGCCGCGGGACTGGCCGCGACCACCCGCCAGCATCGTTTCCTGCAGGCCGAACTCGACCCCCACGAGCGGCCTACGTACGCGTTCAGCGAGGGCGTCGCCAAGACCTCCCTGGCTCATCGGGTCGCGGAACGCCTGGGCGTCACCCGCCACTCCCTGCGCGCCCTGATGTTGCGGAACAACCCGGAGCTGGGGCCCCTGCCGGGAAGTGCTTCGGCACCGGTGGGTTGAGGCAGGGCCGTAGCCTTTAGCGCTGCCTCAACCCTTCCGGCGCCTGCATTCAAGGTACCGCCCTGGCGGGAAACTAGCGTTCCCGAGCGCGCCATATGATCAATCAAATCGCGCCTCGCGAAAAAAGGAACCCCGCGCGCCTCGCGAAAAAAGGAACCCCGCGCGCCTCGCGCGAAAAGGAACCCCGCGCGCCTCGCGCGAGCAGGGTGCGGCGCCTCGCAGTATTGGGACAGCACACCTCGCAAAATTGAAATAGCGCGCCGCGTGCGAAAAAATGCCCTCTTCGCGCCTGGCGCGAAAAAAGGCACACCGCGCGTCTCGCGCGAGATCAGTACAGTGCGCCCCGAGCAAATGGGAGCAATGCACGTCGCGCGAGATCATCAACAGCGGAAGAATATACCCAGAAGCAAATCCAGCGGCGGGGCTACACGACCCGTGGTACATCGCCGATCCTGTTGACGTGCTCGAGAGAGGCTGTCCCAGGCAGGAGCACGTGAAGATCGGATGCAGCAGACACCCCAGGAGCGGACCATGATCCTCGAGCAGGATGTCGACGCTTTTGTGGCCGACCCGGTCGGACGTTACGTGATGGGCGGCGGCTGGCTTCATTTCTGCGCGAGCCCCAAGCTCTGGGGCGCCCTCCTGTGGGGGCGCGCGGAGAAGCAGAACCTGACCAGCCTGTTTGACCTGGTCGAGCGGACGCTCGAGCAGGCGGACGAGCACGTTTCCCTCCTGGACATTCGCGGGCTGGAGCACGTGGACCTGGCCAGCTTTGGTCTGATCGGGCGCTACATGAGCAAACACCGCTCCACCCTGGAACGCCGGGTGATCCGCCACGCCATCATTCGCGCGGAGGGCCTGCTCGGGGCCGTGGTCAGCGGCTCGTACGAGATCTTTGCCGCGCCGTACCCCGTTTCCTTGTTCACCGACGTGGGCGAGGCCCTGGCCTGGCTCGACCCGCCGATGGACAGCGAGTCGCGCGCGAGCCTGGCCTCGTTCTGCGAAAATGCCTCCGGCGTTCCGAGCCTGCTGAGCCAGTTGCACGCGGTGCTGGCCACCGACCTCGACCGCGCCGATCTCGCCAGCGCCGCGGCCCAGATGCGCATCTCCGCGCGCACCCTGCAACGCCGCCTGCGCGAGCTCGGCACCAGCTTCCGCGCAGAGCTCGATCTGACGCGCATCCGCGAGGGCCAGCGCCGCATGATGCACTCCGATAGCCCGCTGACCCAGATCGCGATCGATCTCGGATTTTCGAGCCTTCAGAATTTCAGCCGGCAGTTTCGCCGCGTCATCGGGGAAACGCCGAGTGCCTGGCGCCAGCGCGTTCAGCCTCGCGCGTGAGATCTCCCATTTCCTGCCAGCGGAAGTAGCGCTTGCTGGCCAGGCGCAGGAGCTCGTAGTCCTCCGGGGTGTCGCCGTACGCATACACGATCGCGTACTGGCCGAGGTCGTAGCGTTCCCGCACGCGCCTCGCCTTTTCCAGGCCGGTACAGTCGCCCCCGGCAAACTCGCCGGTCAACACGCCGCCGTCGTGCTCGAGCTCCGTGCAGATGAGGGCCAGGCCGAGCTCCGCGCACCAGCCACGCAAGTAGGAATCGAGCGACGCGGAGACGACCACGACCACGTCCCCCTGCTGCTGGTGCCAGCGGATCTTCTCGAGCGCCTGCGGCCGCACGCCCCGCGCCAACCGCTCTGAATAGCGGGCGCCGAGGTCGCTCACCTCCTGCTGCCCGCGGCCCCGAAACGCCGCCCGCACGATGGCCGCGCGCATCCTCGTGGCGGGGACGACGCCCATCTTGTAGCCGACGATCATCGGGCTCAGGCGCAAGGTACCCGTGACGATGCGGCCCGGTGTCACCGCAAAATGGATGAACGGCGTGAAGGTGTCGCCGTAGGTGATGGTGCCGTCAAAATCGAAGAGCGCGAGATTCACCGCGCAACGTATCGCGCGGACCGGACCCCGGTTTCAACGCAGAACTGCGTTGGCGGCGCGAGCCGGACGGCACCGACCGGCCCGCTGCGCGCTCCGCGCGACGCCGGCCGCGCTCAGGAGCGCTGCAATGCCACGACCAGATCCTCGAGCCGGTCGTAGCTGATGCCTGCACCTCGAGACATCCCCGACGCGATCACCATGTCGCGCACCTCGCGCGACGGATAACGCACCGTGGCCGTGAGCCGCGTCTTGTTGCCCTCTTCCGTCAGGACCGTCGTCACCACCGAGACGGTGTCCGGAAATTGCTCGAAGATCTCCGTGAACACGACCCGGCTCGGCGGAGTGATCTCCCGATACTCGCCGTAGAAAGCGACCTCGCCGCGGGGGTGACGGTTGACGAAGCGCCACGCGCCGCCCACGCGCAGATCGACCTCGCATACGGGCACCGAGTACCCCTCCCCCAGCTGGCCCCACCATTGCTTCACGTGTTCGGGCTTCGTCATGGCGTCGAACACGAGCTGCCTCGGCGCATCAAATAGACGCGTCATCGTGATCTCCTGGTCCGACGGCGTGGTGACGGTGAAGGTTTTGCTATTTGCTGCGCTGCTTACGACCATGATTTTTCTCCTTCGCTTTCAGTTCTCTGAGGTACTTGTCCAGACGATCGAGCCGCGCCTCCCACAGGTGCCGATAGTGCTCGGTCCAATCCGCCACTTGCGCGAGCGGCCCCGCCTCGATGCGGCACATCCGCCACTGCGCCTCCCGCCGCTGCGCGACCAGGCCCGCCCGCTCCAGCACCCGCAGATGCTTGGACACCGCGGGCATGCTCATCGCAAACGGCTCCGCCAGCTCACCCACCGAACATTCCCCCGACGCCAGCCGGGCCAGGATGGCCCGCCGAGTCGGATCCGACAGCGCGGCAAACGTGGTGCTCAAGGGATCGGGCGCCAGCATCATTTAACCTCTAGGTAAATTAACCTGTTGGTTATCTACAGCGCGGGCGTGGGGTTGTCAAGGCGCCGCAGCGCAACGCCGTGACGGACCGACCTACACTCCCAAAGCGATGCGCCTGGGGGGTGCCAGACGGCGCAGGGCGGCACCTCGGGGCGCAGTACGGAGGCCCTGCCGGAGCGCTGCGCCGAAGCACACGTCAGCGGGGCGCACGTTCAACGCCTTCGCATCCGCGAAACGCGGGGGGGGCGTCGAGGACTGAGAAACGCGGGGGCCCCTCGGTGATGGGTGGGGCGAGGAACGGTTGAACTCGTCCTGGCGGGCTTCGCTCGCGCATTCGCTGCGCTCGACCTTGATGGGTTGGGGGTGCTTCCCTCGCGCTGGCCCCGCTCTCGTCAGCGGCGTGCGAATGCCGGCGGCGCGCGGTTTGATCCGCGCTGCGCGCATGCACGGCGGGCGGCCGGTGGCGAGCACGGCAGCATGCGAAGCGGGCGACCGAGTCGCATGCACGGCGGGCGGCCGGTGGCGAGCACGGCAGCATGCACAGCAGGCGCGGAAGTGGCTGAATTCTGTACGCAGCGTGGCCGCCGCATGGGGCGGGCCGACGACACCGGAATCACGGCGGGGACCTCGGACGCTGGTGTCGATCCGCGCTGCGCGGATCCACCGCGCCGGGGTGGTGGGCTTCTCGGGCGCTGCCGGACGGTGCCCCGAGGGGGCGCACGGCTCCGTGCGATGCAGGCTCGGCCCACTTTCTCGAACGCTGGGTTGGCGTGGTGGGCTTGCTCGGGCAGTGCCGGACGGCCGTCAGCGGGGAGCGGATTGGTAGAGGCCGAAGGCGGCGCCTTGCGGGTCTTCGCCAGCGGCGATGAGGTCGCCGTGGGCGGTGGGGATCGGGTCCAGGATTCGGCCGCCGTGGGCGCGGGCCTGGGCGATGGTGGCTGCCAGGTCCTGGACTCGGAAGCAGAAGAGCCACTGCGGGTGGATGTGCGGGAGTCTGGCTGCGTTGGAAATGCCCCCTACCGCCGGCCCCACCTCATCCCAGGCAAACGTCTGGATGCCGCCCAGCTCCCGCCCCGCCGCGCCCTCGGGTCCGACGTCGAGGTCCATCCGCTCTCGCGCGGCCCAGCCGAACTGCGACCGATACCAGGCCAGCGCCTGCTCTCGGTCCCGAGTGTGCAACTGGTGCCAGGCGACCGACGGATCCCCCGCCGCCTCGCCCGCGACGCGCACCCCATCGGCGCTCGCCGCTTCGTGGCACAGCCCGAGGACCGCGCCGAACGGGTCGCGCAGGACGGCGAGCTCGGCGCCGTCGGTCGCGCGCTGGAGGGGGCCCAGTTGCTGCGCGCCGCGCGCGACGAGTTGCTGGGCGGCGGCCTCGACGCTGGCAACCGACGGGTGAGCCGCCGGCTCGTGAGTTGCCGTCGCGTCGGCGACGACGATGTGTCCGAGCCAGTGCGGGGGAGCGCCACGCGCAGCGGCGCGCTCGGGCAAGGCGATCAGGGCAACGTCCGGGCCCCAGAACTGTGAGCCCAGCACCTCGGCATAGAAGGCCCGCGCACCCACCAGATCGCTGGTCCTGAGCTCGTAGCGGCGGAATCCTTGCATCGCGCCGTTCCTACGTGCCTCACGGCTGGAATGCAATCGCGGCACGCGCCCGGCAGGACTAGCGCTTGCGCGCCAGCAGGCTGGCGTACGCAATGTGACCGAACCAGGTGCCCGCCTGGCTTCTGCGCTGCGCTTCGGCCTCGAGTGCGCGAGCGCTGTCCGAGCCGATGCGCCCGGCCTGCAGCAACACGTCCGCGCCGCGCGCGATGCACGTCAGCATGTATCCCGCCACCGCTGCCTCCACGTAGCCATGGCTGCGCATCGGCCTGGGTTCAAAGCCAGCTGCGTCGAGCAGGCGAGGCAAACGCCGCACCAACCAGGGGTCGTGCACATAGTTCTCCCGGAAGGCGTGGATGCAGCCCTCGAGCGGATCATGGTCTCCGAGCGCGACCGTCGCAGTGGCGTAGTCTGCCTCGAACACGGCCAGCCACCCACCGGTCCGCAGCACGCGCCGTGCCTCCGCGAGCAGGCTCTCGGGCGCCGGTATGTGGCACAGCGTGGTGTGCAACACGACGACGTCGAAGGTGCCGGCGTCGAGCGGCAAGCGGCGGCCGTCCCCTTGCAAGAACGAGAGCTGCGGAAGGTCACTGGCCAGGCTGCGCGCCTTGGCGAGGAAGACCTCCGACGGATCCACGCCGACCGCGCGCGCCACCCCGGGCCACCGTGCCAGCGCGCGCGTGACCGCTCCGGTACCACACCCGATCTCGAGCACGTGGGCCGCCGGCGGAAACTCGAGCTCCGTCAGGTAGGCCTCCAGCATCGCTCGCTGGCGAGGGTCCGCCGCTCGCGCTTCAATCAGCTCCGCGAGGCGCCCCTGTGTCTCTCGATCCAGTTCGGTGATCGCTGCATAGATGTCCGGCATACGCCCTCCCCCTCCATCACATTCGAGACCATCGGATCCGAGAAGCCCGCATCCTGAATGAGAACCACGAGGGTGTATCCCAACCTATCATCCACCCCGCTCGCCCCCGGCAAGACGCACAGGTCGAGCCCCGGAGGGGCGCGACGCCGGGAGACACCGGCAGGTCAGATTCCGGGCTATCGGCGACGAGAATCGCGTGCAGGAATCAGCTATGTCCATAGCTGAAAGAAGCACACGGCGGACCTCCAGGCCCGCTCTGTGCTCGTTCAGAAACTCGCGCAGCGGAACGCGATGCGCAGCTGACTCCGTGCACCTACATGTCGACGGCGGGACCGCGAGCGAGTTGGCCCTCGATCTCATAGCGAGGAGCGCGACAAGTTTGTGAACCGCGCGTCGATGCAACACTCGCGCGTCCGCCGGCACATGAGCGAAACAAATCCAAACGCAGGCATCGCGCAGCCATTTTCCGTGGTGATGTTTGTTGACTCCCCACGCGCAGAGTCGTTCACTCGCGCCATTACTGCAGGGCCGAACTCGTGGCGCAGCAGGCTCACGTGGACAGGGCGGACCCGGTCACACCGGGAGTGAGCAGACGCGGTCACAGCCAACATTTTTTCTGCAGTGCCTCTGAAAGGATCGTCTGATGTTTGCTCAAGCTTGCAAGGTAGAACGCCGCACGTCGGCCACCGGTCGGCGTCTCGTGGGTCTGTTGCAGTTCGTCGCCGTGTTGGCCTTTGGGTTGCCGGCAGCTGCCCAGGCCGTCCCCGGTGCCACGGGCTCGCTGGTCGTCCTGGCCGATAACCTGATTACGCCCACCACCGTCGCAGTGCAGGGCGGCGTGGCGTTCGTGCCGGAAGGTCAATTGGCGCGCCTCGGCGTCAGAGGCGGCCTGTTTCAGGCGCGCCCCATCGACCTGAATGGTGCCGGCGTCCTCGCCGACCGGGGCCTGCGGCGCCAGCTGCCGGGCAATGATTTCTTCCCCGAGGGCATCGCCGCCGACGCGGTCACCGGCGATCTGTTCGTGGGCAGCATCTTCCAGGGCACGCTGATCAAGTTCCCCGCTGGCTCGAACGTTCGCCAGCAGTTCGTCGGCAAGGCGCCCAACGCGGCCCTGCAGCGCGGCGCCCTGGGCATGCGCGTGGACAACGCGCGGGGCCTGCTCTGGGTGTGCGACTCGAACCTCGGTGCGGATCCGGCGCGGCCCGGCGGCACGGTGGTCGCGCTCAACCTCGCAGACGCAGCGCCCGTGGTGCGGCATGAGTTGCCCGCCAACTCGCTGTGCAACGACATCATCCTCGACGCGGCCGGCAACATCCTGATCACAGAGACGCTGGTCGGTCAGGTCTTCCGCATCGACGCGGCCAACGCGCTGGTGACCGACAGTGCACAGCTGTTCCTGGCCACGCCGGAGATTGCGCCGCCCGCGGCGGGGCAGCTCGGCGCCAACGGCCTGGCGATCGCCGGCGGCATTCTGTTCGTCTCCAACACCTTTGCCGGCACGCTGGTGCGCTTCGATCTGAACGCGGCGGACGTGGCGGGCAGCGCCACCAACGTCGTGATCAGCGAAGGCGGCGTCGCCAACGTCGTGCTCTCGGGTCCGGACGGCGTGCTGCCGATCTCGGATACCCAGCTGCTGGTGGTCGAAAATGGCTTCGCCGGCGCGGGTCTGAACCGCGTCGTCCAGATCAACCTCGACGCGCTCTGAGATTGGGGAGCTGACGTGGGGGCCTCGGCCCGTCCCAGCGGGGTCGGGCCGAGATAGGATTTCGAAGGGGGGGGACGGCGCCGGGGGGGCGCCGGGGGGCGGGGGAAGCTGCTGTGGCTCGTGCGCCTGGCCGGGGGCCTGAGGCGCGCCTTCGGGGCCATCCTGGGCGGCCCTGCCTGGCCTGACCCCTAGTGCCGGAAAAGCTCAGTTCGGGCCCGCGTGGCAGCACCGGACATGAACCTGGCACCCCCGGCCACTGCGCGAAGGCGACCCCGCCGGCAGAGTGATGGTCATGAACCAACACGCTCTGCGCCCCCTGCGCCTGTCCCGGCTCATTCTCGGGGCTACCGTCGCCCTGTCGGCTCTCTCCTTCGCTCTGCCCGCTGTCGCCCAATCTGCCTCCGGAGAGTCCCCCGCCGAGGCGGCGCCGGCCACTGCCGTCCCCGCGCCGGCCCCTGCCGCCGCACCCGGCTACCGGCTCGGCGCGCACTTCGAGCTCGATGTCGGGGTGCTGCTGGCGTTGCGGCAGTCCGCGGCGTTTGCTGGCGGCGTGGTCTACGGCCCGTTCCGCGCCAGCCTGAGCTACGCGACCTTCCTGTCGAACTCGAGCTTCGGCGGCGTCCCGGACGGCTTCACGCTGCGCGCCAACTACATCCTGGGCTTCAACGCCGCCTACTTCATCGGGCAGTCGACGGACGAGGGCCTCTACGTGCAGGCGATGTTCCAGATCAAGCAACAGGGCGTCACCAACATCGACACCGGTGATCACAAAGATCTGAACTCCGTGCTCACCGGGCTCGAGCTCGGCTTCGTGTGGAAGGTGTACCAGGGGCTGTACATCGCCCCGCGCGTCGGCGCGCTCTACTACGTCAAGAGCCCGCAAGGCCCCAACAATGATCCCATCATCATCGGCGACCGCGCGTATGACAACGACCGGCACAAGGTGTTCGACACGTACTTCATTCCGACGCTGAGCGTCGGTTACTCCTGGTAGCCAGGAGCAGGCCGCCAGGAGCGCAGCTAGAAGCCCACGTCGAGACCGAAGTCTTCCGAGAGCGGCTCTGCCTCCGCCGCCGCGATGAAGAAGCTCGTGGGCCCGTAGCGGCGCTTGATGTTGGCGGTCGAGGTCTGTCCGTCGGCGATCGTCACATGGATGCAGTTCGGCCGCGCGCAGAGCAAGTACATGCCTGGCGCCAGAGCAACACTGTAGCGCTCGGACACCGCCTTCTCCCAGTCGGGTGACCGCTGCGCGATCAGTTCGGCAACGGCAGACGCGCTCGTGAGGGGCGCTTCCACCTGCCAGGCCTGTAGTTCCACGCTACCGAACGGGCATTCCTGGCAACCGTTGTTGACCACGTCGCTCGACTCCGCCACGACCCCAGCCAGGCTGGTGCCGTTCTGCGCCGCCCGCTGCGCGAGCGAATCGCAGCCTTCCCGAGCGCAATCCTCGCACCCGAGCAGTGACCCGGCGAGCGCGACGAGGGCTGCGAGAGGCAGGGGTGACCGGGTGAGCAGGTAATGCTGACGTCGCATCGAACGAAGCGTAGCAGCGGCTCCGCGAGGCGCACGCCCCGGCGGGGACGGCATTTCCACCGCCAATCCTCGCCCTCGAAGGTAGGGCACCCCTCGCCCGGATACCAGGTTGCGCTTGCCTTCACGGCGCCGTCGGGCGAAGGGACTCGGCATGTTACAGACGCTCGCGGTCTCGGTGGCAGCCGGCTATGGCGCCCTGGCTTTGCTGGGAGGGGTGATGGGTTACGTCAAGGCCAATAGCCGGGCCTCGCTGATCGCCGGAGGAGCTTCCGGTTTGATCCTGCTCGGCGGCGCGTGGCTCGCGCTCAGCCAGCCTGTGCTGGGGCTGGCGATCGTGTCCCTCGTCAGTGCGGCGCTGATCGCCCGTTTCGCCAGGGGCAAGCGGACCAACCCCATCGCTTACGTCATGATCGGTGGGGGCGTCGCGGTACTCGTCACCGCGGGCATGGCGCTCGCCTGAGGCCTGGCGTACCACAGGGGGCGCATGGATACGGCAAAGCCAGGCCCCGGGCTGCCCGAGGAAGCGCCGCTGGAGGCGTTGCTGAACCGGCTCGTGCCTGGTTCGGCGGGGCAATGGCAGGGGGCTGCGCGCGGCGAGATCGACCGCATCGAGGCCATCGCCGGGCGCGCCGTACCGCCATTTTATAGATGGTTCCTCTCGCGCATGGGCAGGAGCATGGGGCCGCTGAGCTATCCGACGGTGGACTTCTCCGCGCCGGGGGTGCTCGCGGCGCTCACGTCGGGCCAGATGGCGGCCCATCCGCGCTACCTGTTGATCGGCTACGAGCAGGACGAGTTGATGCCGCTCCACTACTTCTACGATCTGGACCAGCCCGTCCGGGGCGACGCGCTGGTCGTGCGCATGCTCACCCCCCGGGACGAGAGCCACGAGCAGTTCGAGACCTTTCGCGAGATGCTGGCCTGGGGCGAGCTGTGGACGCAGCGCGTGGAGCGCGCGCCACAACAGTGTGGCGGCAGACTGCACGCAAACGACGAGGTCCAGGCTCACCTCGGGCCCGTGATGCGGCGGCTCGGCTTCGCGGTCCCGATCGAGACGGGCTCCTACTGCGGCTTGTATGAGCGCGAGGATGCCGCGCTGATCTGCAGCGGCACGCCCAATGACCCGCTCGTCACTCAAACGTTTGGCCTCGGAGGCCGCGACGCGGTGACGCTCGCGCAGATCCTGAGCGAGGTGGCCGGCGAGTTGACGCTGGAGATCAAGCCGTCCGCCTGGAAGCCCCCACTGCCCGGCGACGGCTGAATACCCGCTTCAACAAAGCGCCAACGCTGAAACCAACGTGGCGCCGCGCTGACTTCGACAAGCGCATGCATGTCGAGCGCTCGTCACCGATCATTCACGCGCACCGGCGCGCTGAGATCTCGCGAGCCGT
>Ga0315912_10001409_pt1 | contig 29726 bp, 17 predicted proteins | sample VfabasoilMG_FD_204469 | JGI IMG/M metagenome (GOLD analysis project Ga0315912, IMG submission 204469) | Garden soil microbial communities collected in Santa Monica, California, United States - V. faba soil | ecosystem: Environmental > Terrestrial > Soil > Garden | place: USA: California...
CCGCTCGAGCTCAACCCGCTCGAGAAGTACCAGGTCGGCCAGGAGTTGCTCGAGCTCCGCCTGCGTGGGGTACCGGACGCCTACGCCAAGGAGCTGGTGCTGGCCCGGGGCGCGCTGCCGCTCGGCACGCCGGGGGAGCTGGATTTTCAGGAGATCGCGGGCTCCGCCACACCGATCGCCGAACTCGTGAGCAAGGCCCGCCGCGCGGGCGCGGTCCCGCCGCTGTCGATTCAGGCGCGTTTGCCCAGCGGTCGCGAACTATTTGGTAGCCTGAGCCAGGTCTACGGTCACGGGCTCGTGGAGCAGCAGTTCGCGCGCGTGCGCGGCCGGCACCTTCTGGCGCTCTGGATCCGGCACCTGGCCTACTGCTGGCTCGGCCCGAGCGGCCAGGGCACGGAGAGCTCGCTCTTCGGGCGCCCGCCCACGGGCAGCGGTGCTCTGCATCACCGCTTCACGGCGGTGCGCGACCCAGAGCAGCGGCTGGATACCTTGGTGGGTTACTTCGACCAGGGCCAGGCGCTGCCGCTGTGCCTCTTTCCCGGCCTGTCGCTGGCCTACGTGCAGACGCTGCGCAAGGGAGGCAAGGCTGCCAACAACGCGCCCAGCCTGGAGAAGGAGTGGCGTCAGGAGCTGGAGCACGATCTGAATCTGCAGCGGGTGTACGGCACCGAGCGCAGCTTCGCCGAGCAGCGGCGCCGGGCGCCGGTGCCCTTCGAGACGTTGGCCGTCGACGTCTTCGAACCCTTGCTCGAACATCTGGTCAGCGAGCAACACTAGTGCGCGAGCTTCTGCAGCATCTGCGCGGTCCCGGGGGCAGAGCCTCGTGAAGGCCTTTTCCGTCACCGACATCCCGCTCTGGGGCAGAAGCCTGGTGGACGCAAGCGCCGGTACCGGCAAAACCTACGCGATCGCGACCTTGTTCATTCGGTTGCTGCTCGAGACGGAGCACCCACCCCGGCAGCTGCTCGTGGTGACCTTCACCGAGGCGGCCACCGCCGAGCTCAAGGAGCGCATCCGCGAACGCCTGCGTCAATGCGTGCTCACCGCCAGCGGCGCGGCGGGCCCCGGCGAGCCAGACGCGGCGATGGTCAGCATCCTGGCACGTGCGGGTGACCAGAAGCGCGTGAAGCGCCGCCTGGAGCAGGCGCTGTACGAGTTCGACGACGTCGAGATTTCGACCATTCACGGCTTCTGCCAGCGCGTGCTGATGGAGCGCGCGCTCGGCAGCGACATCACCTACGGCAGCGAACTGTACGGGGATGCGCGGCCGCTGATCGACGAGATCGTGATGGACTTCTGGGCGCGGCGGGTGGCTCCGGCACAGCCCGAGTTGCTCGCCTACATGCGCAGCGACGGCAGCAAGTTCAGCCTGGAGATGGGCCGGCGCCTCGCCTATTCGGTGCAGCGCGCGCCGCAGGTGCAGATCCTGCCGCGCCACCTGGAGGCGGCGCCGCCGGCGGATTCAGCCCGCTTTCGCGCCGAGTTTGCCCGAGTGCGCGAGCACTGGAAGCGCCAGGACGTCGCTCTCCTGATCGAAAGCAGCAGCCTGAACAAGCGCGTGTACAGCAGGAGCAACACGCCGCGCTGGGCGCGAGAGGTGAGTGAATTTTTCTCCGGCGAGCTGGGGCTGTTTAGCCCACTGCCCCCCTCTTTCGAGCGCTTCTGCACGCCGCGCCTACGCGACGCGGGCGGCCATGCGCTGGCACAGCACGAGCTCTTTGCAGCCTGCGATGCCCTGGCGCACGAGTATCGAGAGCTCGAGGCGGCGCTGGCGACGGAGCTCCTGCGTCTCGAGCTCCAGCTGATCGACTACGTCCGCCAGGAACTGCCCCGGCGCGGCGCGGAGCAACGGCAGCTCTCCTTCGACGACCTGCTCTCGAAGCTGCACGCCGCGCTCACCGGGCCCGCCGGCAGTGAGCTCGCCCGAGTGTTGCGCGAGCGCTATCCGGTGGCGCTGATCGACGAGTTTCAGGACACAGACCCGGTGCAGCTCGGCATCTTCGAGCGCATTTACGCCGCCCCCAACACCTCGCTATTTCTGATCGGGGACCCCAAACAGGCCATCTATTCGTTTCGAGGGGCCGACGTCTTCAGCTACGTGCGCGCCGCGCGCAGCACCGATCCGCAGCGGCACTACACCATGACGACCAACTACCGCTCGGACCCGAGCCTGGTACGCGCCGTCAATCACCTGTTTTCCAGCTGCCCCCATCCCTTCCTGCTGCCGGACATCCACTTCGCCGCCGTGAGCCCCCGGCCGGGCGCCGAAGACGTGTTGCGGCACGCCGACGGCAGCAACGCCTCCGGTCTCGAGATCCTGTTCGCCCAGCCGAGCGCGGAACAGGCGCTCGACGGCGAGTGGATCACGCGCGAGCTACCCGCCTTGGTCGCACGGGAGATCGCCGCAACGCTACGGGACGGCACGAGCGCTGGCACGGAGCGGCTGCGGCCCGCGGATGTCGCCGTACTCACGCGCACCAACGACCAAGCCTTCCAGATCCAGTCGGCGCTGCGCGCCAGCGGCGTGCAGAGCGTGGTGCTCGGCGACAAGAGCGTCTACGACTCGGTCGAGGCCTGGGATCTCGAGCGGGTCCTCGGCGCGATCGTCGAGCCCATGAACACGCGCTTGATCCGCGCAGCGCTCACCACCGATCTGGTGGGCGTGACCGCCAACGAGCTCGCACACCTGGACGAAAACGACAGCGAGTGGGAGAGCTGGCTGGCGGCGTTTCAGGAGTTTGGCCTCATCTGGGCCCAGACCGGCTTCGTGCACATGTGCCGCGAGCTGCTCTCGCGCTACGGCCTGCAGGAGCGCTTGCTCGCGCTCGGGGACGGCGAGCGGCGCATGACGAACCTGTTGCAACTGATCGAGCTGCTGCACGAGGCCAGCGTGCGCGGGCACCTCGGCCCGAGCGGCGTCGTGCAGTTTCTGCTGCAACAGCGCCGCGGAGACCTGATCGGGATGGAGGCCGAGTCCGCGCAGATCCGTCTGGAGAGCGATGCCGACGCGGTCAAGATCACCACCATGCACCGCAGCAAGGGGCTCGAGTACCCGATCGTCTACTGCCCATACCTGTGGCACGGCACGCTGCTACATCGAAACGATGAAATGGCTCCCAAGCTGCACACCGACCAGGGGGAGCTGGTGCTCGACCTGGGTTCACCCGAGCGGGAAGCGCACCTGGAGCGGGCGCGCTGGGAAGCGTTTGCGGAGAACCTGCGGCTGGCCTACGTGGCGCTCACGCGCGCCCGGCATCGCTGCACGCTGGTCTGGGGACGCATCCAGAAGGGCTACGCCACCTCCCCGCTCGGCTATCTGCTGCACCCGCCCGCCGCCTCGGCGCTGCCTCCCGACGTCGCGACCATCCAGGCACATTTGCAGGATCTCGACGACGCGGCCCTGCTGCGAGACCTCGACCGTCACTGCGAGAGTGCCCCGATCCAGCGCCGCCCTGCGCTGTCCCAGCCGGATGCTGCGCTACGGCCCGAGCCGAGCGCCACGGCGGCGCTGCTCGGTTCGCGCTCGGTGCAGCGCCCCATCTACGATCGCTTTCGCGTCAGTAGTTTCTCTGCGCTGACCAGCCACGCGCCCGCGCCGAGCGGCGAGGATCTCGGGCGAGATCACGACGCCCGCGCGCCCGTCCCAGCGCCCACCGAGGCCGCGGAGGGGCCGCGCCTGCGGCTCACGGACTTTCCGCGCGGGGCCAAAGCCGGCAGCTTCTTTCATGACGTCCTGGAGCACTACGACTTCCAGAGCCCGCGACCGGGCGCGCTCGGCGAGCTCGTGGCGGCACGGCTCACCGATTACCACTACCCGGTCGAGCCCTGGCGGGAGCAAGTCTGTGAGCACCTGTACGCCGTGCTCGACACGCCGCTCACGCCCGCCCCGGGCGCGAGCAGCCTGCGGCTCGCGGACATTCCACAGAGCGCACGGCTCGCCGAGCTCGAGTTCTGCGTACCGGTAGGCGGGCGCACCGATCCGCGCGATGGGCGGGCGCTGCGCGCGCAAGAACTCGCGCGGGTGTTTCGCGAGCACCCGAGCCCCGAGCTGCCGGGCGAATATGCCGAGGCGGTGAGCCGGCTCGGGTTTGTGCCGCTGCGCGGCTTCTTGCGCGGCTACATCGATCTCGTGCTCGTGCATGACGAGCGCTATTTCCTGGTGGACTACAAGGCGAACCACCTGGGCGATCACGCCTCCGACTATGCACCGGACGGGCTCGCCCGCGCGATGCTGCGCGGCCAGTACTTTCTCCAGTACCACCTGTATGCGCTGGCGCTGCACCGCTACCTCGGGCAGCGCCTCCGAGGCTACGATTTCGAGCGCCACTTCGGTGGCGTCTACTATCTGTTCATCAAGGGTATGGGCCCGGAGCTCGGGCAGAGCGGTATCTTCTTCGAAAAGCCGCCGCTCGCGCGGCTCGACTCCCTGTCGCGCCTGTTGGAGCAAGCGACATGAGCTCCGCAGGCATCGACGCCACGGCGTCCGAGCCAACGGCGAGCGTCGCTGCTGCGCCACGGCTCCAGCTGCTCGAGGCGCTCTGGCAATACGGTGTGCTGTCTCCGCTCGACTACCACTTTGCGCTGGCCCTGCGGGCGCTCGGCGGCGCCAGCGAGGAAGTGTTGTTCTCTGCGGCCCTGGCCAGTCGCGCGGTGCAGCTCGGACACGTGTGCCTGGATCTGCGGAAGGTACCCGATCTGCGCTTCGTCGAGCGGAGCACGGAGGCGCGCATCGATTTTGCGTACCCGGCACCGGAGAGCTTGCTCGCGGCGCTGCGCGCCAGCGCGCTGTGCAGCGGCGGCGAGAGGCCCTCGCCGCTGGTCCTCGACGGGCACGGTCGCCTGTATCTGCAGCGCTATTTCGGCTACGAACGCGAGCTGGCTCGTGAGCTGCTGACGCGTGCGCGCCCCGCACCGCGGGTGGATCGAGAGCGCCTGCGCGCAGGCCTCGAGCGCTGGTTCCCGCGCGCTCCGGCGGCGAACGGCTCCGTCTCCTCTGCGCAGCAAGCCAGCGCGCTCGAACTCGCGGCCTGTGTCGCCGCGCTGCAGGGCCTCGCCGTCATCTGCGGCGGGCCGGGCACCGGCAAGACCACGACCGTGGTGAAGATCCTGGCGCTGTTGCAGGAGCAGGCGTTGCACGAGGGAGCCCCGCTCGGCATCCTGCTGCTGGCGCCCACAGGCAAAGCAGCCCAGCGGCTCGCCTCTTCCGTGTCGAATGGGCTGCTTCAACTCGCCCTGCCCGAAGCCGTGAAAGCCTCGATCCCGCGCGAGGCCTCCACGATCCATCGCGCGCTCGGCGGCGGCAGGGGCAGCTCCGGGCGCTTCCGGCACGACGCCAGCAACCCGCTGGCAGCCGACGTCGTGGTGGTGGACGAAGTTTCGATGGTCGACCTGATGCTGCTGTATCAGCTGGTGAGCGCGATTCGACCCGCGGCGCGGCTCATCCTCCAGGGCGACCAGGACCAGTTGGCCTCGGTGGAGGCCGGTGCCATCCTGGGCGACATCTACGACCAGTCCGCAGCCGAGACGTGGTCCGTGGATTTTGCGCGGCGCGTGCAGGAGGTCACCGGCCAGGAGCTGCAGAACACCGGCGCTGCCCCGGGGCTGGGAGATTGCCTGGTGCATCTGGAGCAGAGTCATCGCTACCCCAGTGACAGCGGCATCGGCCGGCTCGCACGTGCGGTCAACCGGGGCGACGCCGACGGCGCGCTACGGCTGCTGCAATGGGCGGATCGCTCGGACGATGCGCTCGACTGCCAGCGTTTCGATCCCGGCGCACGCACGCCGAGCGGAGAGCAGGTGCTGGAGCGCTTCGCCATCGCCGGCTACGCCCCGTTCATCGCCAGCGTCACTCCGGCGGACAAACTCGCACGGCTCGAGGGCTACCGCGTCTTGTGTGCGCACCGTCAGGGGCCGCGAGGCGTGCTACAGCTGAACCTGGAGATCGAACGCTGGCTGACCGGCGCGGGCTTGATCGAGCCGCGAGGGACCTTCTATGAAAACCGCCCGATCCTGATCACTCGGAACGACTACGGGCTCGGTTTGTTCAACGGCGACGTGGGGGTGGTGGTCCAGGACCAGGAAGGGCGGCTGCGCGTTTGCTTTCAGGGTACGGGGGGGCTGCGCTTTTTCGCACCGAGCCGCTTGCCGCCGCACGAGACGGTGTTTGCCATGACCATCCACAAGAGCCAGGGCTCGGAATTCGACGCCGTATCGGTGGTGCTGCCGGATGCCCCCTCGCCGCTGGTCAGCCGTGAGCTCTTGTATACGGCGTTGACGCGCGCACGCCGGCGCGTCGACATCTTCGCCAGCGGGGAAGTGATCCGAGCGAGCGTAGAGCGCGCGGTGCAGCGCGCCAGCGGCCTACACGACGCGCTCTGGCCGAGCGGCTAGCTAGTTTCCCCGCGGGGGCTATTCGGCGCGCAGCCACTCGAGCGCAAGCGCCACTACAATCGCGGCGCGCGCCTCCCGCTCGGGCACGACGCGCTGCGACTCGCGCGCCCAGCCGAGCATGCGCTCGATCACCTCTGCCAGCGCCGAGCCGGTGCTGACAAAGTTCGGCAGCTCGAGCAGCGAGGCCGGTGCGCCGCCGCGTTCTTCCTCGGAAGCGGCCTCGTTGAAGCGCCGCCCCGGATGCAGCCGCGTGACCCGGGACAGCGGATCACCGGGCTGCCGCAGCTGTAGCATCGCGCCGGCCATCATCGGCACGGTCAGATCGAGATCGAGGGGAAACTCCAGGTGGCCCGGCTCCGCGCCGCGATACAGGTGCACCCGCCCATCGCGCCAGCAGCACAGTGAGGCGACTCGATCGCGACCCTGATTGCGGATGGCGCGAAACACTGCCGTCGCATCGGCCAGCCCCAGCCCGATCAGCGTATCCCCGAGCCGACCGCCAAAGGAGCGCAGGTTCGCGAGGGCCTGATCGAGCTGCTCTTGATCGATGAGCTTGAGCCGAAGCGCATACTGCCCGAGCAGCTCTTCGCGATCCGAGGAGGCAACGTGGAGCAGGCGCCCCGCGGACAGGTACATGTCTTTCCGGTCTGGCTCACCCCGGCGATTGGTGCGCGCCACGAACAGCGCGCCCGACTCGCGACGCATGCGCAGCCGCGCCAGCACCTCCAACATGGTTACCTCTCCGAGGTCCGCCGTAAAATCCGGCACTCCCGGCTGAAACAGCTGGCCCGTCGTGCTGGTGGTGGACGGCATGAGGTAGCGGGACAACTCATCGACGGCCTCGACCTTGCGAAAGTCGGCGCCCATCAGCGACACTTCATCGTCCAGCTTCAGCTGACCCGTGGCCGCCAACTCGAGCAAGTTCGGAAAAGATACGTCCGCGTGGATCAACACGTTGGCGCGTCGCACCGCGGAGGTCTCACTCGGACGCTGCGCCGAACGCCGCTCCGCGCCCGCGACCTGGGGCTGCGAGGCGTTGCGAAACCTCTGCTCGTACTGGCGCGCCAGCACGTTGGCGTCGAGCGCCCGCGCCACACACTCCGCCAGCGCGGCGCGCGCCTTGGCGCCATCAAACCAGGGCTCCAGGCTGTCGGCGAAGGCCGCGGCGTCCGGGTAGCGAGCCTCGGGAGCGCGCTCGAGCGCGCGCGTACAGGTCTGAAAGAGCGCCGCCGGCATCTGCTCCGCGGCGCGGCGCAAGGGCTCGATATTGGCCTCACGAATCGAAAGCAGGATCGCCAGCTGACCGTTGCCGGGAAAGATCTTGCCGCCGATCAGCATCTCCCCGAGCACGACGCCGAGCGCGAAAATGTCAGAGCGATGATCGAAGGGGTCGCCGACCAGCTGCTCGGGGGCCAGGTAGCCGAACTTCCCCTTGATGCTTTCACTCCGGTCTGCGCCGTCTCGCTGCGCGGTGTGTGCGACGCCAAAGTCGCCGAGCTTCACCTCTCCGCTGGTCGACAGGTAGATGTTGCTCGGCGATACATCCCCATGCGTGATGTTGAGCCGCGCACCGTTGTCATCCAGGGCGGAGTGCACGGCATGCAGCGCCAGCGCCACGAGTCGTGCGATGTACACCGCCACGAACGGGGGCAGGCCCTTGCTCTCCGCGATCGAGAAGCGCAGCAGGCGATGCAGGTCGACCCCTGCCACGTACTCCATGGCGAGATACGGTTCGTTCCCCACCATGCCGGCGCCGAACACCGTGACCACATTTTCATGTCGCACCGCACGATGCAGCTCGGCTTCGCGACTGAGCGCCTGGTAGTGCTCTGGGTTGCTCCGTTCCGGAAGCAGGCGCTTGATCACCAGCTGCGGCGCGGGGCGTTGCCCCTGGCGGGGCCGGGCATAGAAGACCTCGGCCGTGCCTCCGATCGCGATGCGGCGCTCCAATACGAACGGCCCGAACGGACGCGGCGTCGCGTCCTTGGAGGTCGGGGGTTTGCTGTCCGGCACGACGGTGAATCCAATGTAGGGACGGCACGCGAGCTCCCATGCATAAGTCAGCCCGCGCGTCGCGCGGACCAACTCTAGCGCGTCAGCTCAGGCGCGAGCGCGTGGGGCCGTGGTCTCGGCGGCAGTGCCGGGAGCGCCCCCTTTCAGATCGGGGCGCCATTCTTCGGGGGACGGGTCCACATCCACGCGCAACCGCTCCACTTCCCACAGGGACTCATCGAGCGTGCTGCGCAGCTGGCGCTCGGTTACGAAGCGCGGACTTTGAGGCTTCCTTGCCTGATCGGGTTGGCGGTCATCCATGACGGCCTCCTTTGCTTTGTACTTTGACGAAACGGAAAGGTTCCCCTCGACTTGAGAATATTCAGACTCGGAACGAAGCTGTTCCGTCCGGACACGAGGCAGGGGCAGGAACGCCTCGATCCGACACGTATCACCCTTTAATGCTCAAGCCTCAGCAGGCACCGCCGATCCGTCGATCGTATGAGTGTGATCCTTGGTCAACGTCCCATTGCGAACGGCTTGGACGCGGCCACCCACGCGATTCGGCGGGCACAGGACCGCTTCGCCACGGGAGCGGCCGAGGTCGCACGACAAGGTGCGATACTCAGCAGCAGTCGTCCCGAGACCGCCAAAGCCGTCCGTGAACCCAATCTGCCCGCGCAGACACCGCCGAATCCGGGTCCTCCGGGCGGCGCACAACCCGGCGATCTGGCCCAGGCCATCGTCGCGGAAAAGCTCGCCTCCCACGAAGTGACCATGAACGTCAAAACGGTTCAGGCCTTCGACGAGATGCTCGAAGCTTTGACCCGGCTCAAGAAGCCCGAAGAGCCGAGCCCGACCGAGAAGTAGCTCGCGCCCTCCACCCGCGCGGCGCACCCAGCGCGTCCCACGCGATCACGGAACCAACCCGTCTTCGCGCGCAACGCCTTCCATACCTGGAAGCACGCCGCGCGAGTCCGCGAGTCCGAGAGCGGACTCACGCTGGCGTCTGTTCCAAGCAACCCCACGTCGCCAACGCAAGCGGGGTTGGGGCCCCGCGCGCAGCCGGGAGTCCGCGAGCGGAGTTGGGGGTGGCGTCTGTTCCCAGCAACCCCACGTCGCCAACGCAAGCGGGGTTGGGGCCCCGCGCGCAGCGCGAGTCCGCGAGCGAAGTTGGGGGTGGGGCCCCGCCCGCGGGGCGGGGGTCTGCTTCAGGCCCCCGAAAAAAACAGATGAGCGGCGAACACGGCGCGCCGCGCTGCGAAAACCGCGTCCGCCTCGCCCCGTCAGGGGCGGGCGCGGTTTTCGCGAGCGGCACCCGGGGAGCCGCTCATGTCTGCTTCAGACCCCCGAGAAAAACAGCTGAGCGGCGAACACGGCGCGCCGCGCTGCGGAACCGCGACCGCCTCGCCCCTGAAGGGCGGGCGCGGGTTCCGCGAGCGGCGCCCGGGAAGCCGCTCAGATCCCGCGACGATCTAGACTGTCCAGGTTCTTGTTCAACAGCACCTGAAAACAGGCGGCGCTGCCTTGCTCGGCCACGATCTGCGACCAGGCGAGGAAAAATTGCCAGACCCGGAACGCGCGCTCGCCATGTTCGCCCACGACGCGCTCGCGCCGCGCTTCCCAGTTGGCGCGCCACAGCTCGAGCGTACGCACGTACTGCTGACTGACGTTCTCCACGCCGCGGACTTCCCAGCCCGCCTTCTCCGCCACCTTGAGCATCGACGACAGCGGTAGAGCGGCGTCAGCGCCCGGCAGAATGTGCTTGTTGATGAACAGGCCCCACATCAAGTCTTCGGGCCGGAGCTGCCGGCGCAGACCCGTCCACTGCAGGAACAACAGGCCGTCGTCCTTCACGTGCTCGGCCAGCTTCTCGAAGAAGGCCTTGAGGTTCTTGACGCCCACCCGCTCCACGGCCTCGATGCACACGACGCGATCGAACTTCTCTGCGGGCAGATCTCGATAATCCGCCACGATCGCGTGCGCCTGGTGCTCCACACCCAGCTCCGCGAAGCGACGATTGGCATGCGCCTCCTGCGTCCGGGACAACGTCGCGCCGACCCCTTCGGCGCCGCGCGAAGCCGCCACGTGCGAGAGGAATGCGCCCCAACCGCAGCCCACGTCCAGCACCCGATGGCTCGCGCGCAGGCCCAGCTTGTCGCAAATGCGCGAGCTCATCTGCTCGCTGGCCATGTCGAGCGAGTCGCTGGCAACGTCGAAATGCGCACAGCTGAACGCCAGCCGATCGCCCAGGAAGGCGCGAAAGAACTCGTCACCGTGATCGTCAAACAGCTCGCGCGCCGCCCGTGCGTCCGCCTCCCGTGAATGGGCCACCATCTCGGGCACGAAGTTCGTGACCGCCCACTGCAGGTGCTGCCGGGTGATGGTGTGCTTGACGAACGCGTGCCGGCTGCGCAGAAACGCCACCACGTCCCCGGGGATGTCGATGGCACCGTCGAAGTACGCCTCGTACAGCGTGGAGATCGGGATCGGTTCGGCCGCGTACTTGCGCGCCAGCTTCTCATCATTGAACACGACGCGGTCGCTCAGGGCAGTGACGGTAGCAGTAGTCATCGGAGCGGAAAGGGACGAGGCGAGAGGTGCCGCGAGCACGGGCGCTCGCACGAGTTCGGTGATCAGCGACTCGCGGACGGCGCGGTCCCTGGACAACAGGGCGGACGAACCCCGTGGGGCGCCCGACAGGCTCTCGACATCGGGATCGCCGACGATCGGTCGGGGGGTAACGGCTCGTTCGGCTGCGGTGTTCTCGCCCATGGCTCGCTCGATCGAGCTGTTCTCGATCAACTGGTCCTCGATCAACTGGTCCTCGATCAACGCATCCGTGTGGTGATTCATTCGCAAAGAAACGCTCTGCTTGCCGTTATCGAGACTCGGGTGCTTGGCCACGGCGCTGCGATTGGCAACACGACTCGCCTTCATAGCATCACTCGGCACGGCATCACTCGGCACGGCAACACGGCCAGCTGGCGCCGTACCCAAGGCGCGAACGGCGCCTGCGGCAGCCTTCCCGGCATTTGCCTGCGCGCTCTTTCTCTTGGAGCGTCTGGCGCTCGGGCTGAACTCTGTACCCCGCATGAGCGCAATATATAGAGGATTCTCCAGGCGAATCTCACAGTTTTCGGTGCGAAATTGTTTTCGCGCACACACGTTTCCTGGTTCAAACACGGGCTTTTTCGCAGCGCGTTTTTTCCGCGCTGCAGCGCTGAGCGCAATGCAGCATTCTCGCGGTCTCGATCGCGACGGGAGCGTGATGTGAGCGCAAATTGCGCACGAAGTCGCTGCGACGCGTGGCCCTCGGCCGTGAGAAAGAGCGCTGTCGCTGCACGCCGGAACGTCAGGTGCGATCTGCGACATCCGCGTGTAGGTCCGTGCTGCCTGTAATCGAAACGACGCGCTCTCGAAACGCGGGCCTCGACCCGCGGGCGCCTGTGGCGTGCGCCCGGTCAGCGCGCAGCAGGGCTCCACAGCTGGAAGCGGTGCGTCAAGCCTTCCTTGGCACCCTCTCGAATCGGGTGTCGGAGGGGGATCGGGGCGATGTGACAGAAGCATGAGCCAGCGACTGGGCGAGATGAGGTTAGGCTGGCTGCGCACGCTCGAACCACAAGCCCCAGGAAACTCCGTGGCCATCCTGACGTTCTTCCTCATCCACTGGCACGTCTCGGTCTTCTGTCAGACGTTCTTCCTGCATCGCTACGGTGCCCACGCGCAGTTCAGCATGAGCCCGCGTTGGGAGCGCTTCTTCTATCTGCTCACGTACGTCTCTCAGGGGGCGAGCTTCCTGCATCCGCGTGCCTACGCGATCCTGCACCGCATGCATCACGCCTACAGCGACACCGAGCGAGATCCGCACTCGCCCGAGTTCCATCCGAACGTGCTCTTGATGATGTGGCGCACCAAACATCGCTACGACGACTTTGCCTACGGGCGCGTCGAGCCCGATCCGCGCTTTGGTTACGCCACGCCCTCCTGGCCCGTGCTCGATCGCCTCGGTCAGAGCTGGGCGCTGCGGCTGTGCTGGGTGGCAGGCTACACGCTGTTCTATGTACAGTTCGCGACGCAGGCCTGGATGTACGCGCTCTTACCGTTGCACTTCATCATGGGCCCGATCCACGGTGCGATTGTCAACTGGTGCGGCCATCGCTACGGCTACCGCAACTTCGCGACCGCAGACGTGTCGCGCAACACGTTCCCGATCGAGTTCATCACCTGGGGCGAGCTGTTCCAGAACAACCACCATCGTTTCGCCATGAGCCCGAAGTTCTCGTGCCGATGGTTTGAGCTCGACCCCGCCTACTGCGTGATCTGGCTGCTGGAGCGCGCGCAGGTGGTTCGCCGATCGGATCGAGCGGTGAAGCCCGTCTGGCCGGAGCCGGAGCCGCAGAGGCTGCCGGCGGAGGGCTCTGCCGCGCGCGAGACGAGCGCGGACGCAGCGCCCGGGGCCGGCGTGGACGACGAGCAAGCCTTCGCCTGAGCCCCGCTGGCAGGGCTGGATTTGCAGCCCTCCCCCATCGGCGCACCTGCCACCGCTCGCGTCAGCGGATGTGGAACACGGACTGCTTCAGCTTGCCGGCGACACGCTCGGTTCGCGTCCAGTGGCTGTTGTCGTTGAGCGCCGTCCAGCGCCGCTCTTCCTTGCGATAGTGCCAGTCCTTTTCCATCTGGTAGTAGAACATGGTGCCCTTGCACTCGATCACGCTGGCGATCTCGTTGTTGTGATAGTTGTACTCGTCAAAATCGGTGACGGCTCGCTGCCCCATCTCCGAGTAGACGGCGTGTAGCTCGAGCAGAAGGTCGTTCAGCTTGGGGCTCATCGCACTCACGTTCAGGCCAATCCGCTCGGCCTCGCGCAGCGTGATCGGATAATCGTGCGAAGGGTAAGCCGCGTTGAGCACGTTGGCGATGCGCTCCGCTGCCCCGCTGTCGCGCGTATGATAGGAGAGAATCTCGCGGCAAAGCCGGATCGACAGTGAGCTTGCGCGGTCCACCGCGCCGATCACCAGCGGATGCACAAACGGCATCAAGGAACCGACCGGATTGCCCTCCTTGGTGGTCGCGCCGTGCTCCTTCCAGAGCGTGATCACCCGAGACAGCTCATCCTGGCTGACGCTCACCAGCTCATTGTCGATGTCGTTCGGCGAGAGCTCGTGCCGGATCGAGGTGTCTACCGCCGTCAGGAATGCCAGCGGCCCCATCCGGATCTCGTCGGCGCCGAGCGCCATCATGGTCGCAGCCGAGGCGCACTCGAGCGGCACCAGCGCCGACACCCGCGACGCATACTGCCGCAAGAGATGCGTGATGCGCAGGGCGGCCCGGCCCGATCCGCCCGACGACTTGATGAACAAGCTGAGGGGCTGGGCATTGTCGGGCAGATTGCGACAAAGCTCGTACATGAGGACCACGTCGTCTTGACACACCGAGCCGTTCGCGCTCGACCAGTAGGCGATCAGCGGCATGCCCAATTCGGCCTCGATGCTCGCAAACAGCTGCTGGGACTCCGCGAACAGGACCGGCGGCTTCTGAATCTTGAGACGGCGTTTGATTTTGGGCATCGCCACGACCCTAACATCGCCGCCCGAGCGAATCCGAGCGGCTTGCTGCTGGTGCACGCAACGGCTAGGCTGCAGCAGCCCAGCTTCCACCTCCGCCTGACCGGCCGCGCCACGCGAACGCTCGCGCCGTGGACCCGACGCCGTTCAGCGGAGACACTTTCACCGGAGACCAACGCCCCGCGCCCGACGCCTTTTGCCAAAGGGCCGCACAGCAGGGCCGTTTAGAACGCCGATCGACGTGCCGATGAAATGTGCTGCGACCGGCTGCTTCGGGGTAGGTGCTCCGGGGGCTCGGTAGTGCGGCGCGCCAGTAACTAGCCCACGAAAGCGGCCCGAGGTACGGTATACTGCTGTATGGCCGCGTCGTCGCCCATCCACTCCGGAGTACCATCCAGCATGGCTGAAGGAAACCGCAAAGACCCACGCGCCAGGGTGCTCAACATGACGGTGCGCTACAAGAGCGCAACGGTGGACGAGTTCATCGAGAACCACTCGCATGACATCAGCAAGGGGGGCATCTTCATCAAGACCCGGGCGCCGTTTCCCGCCGGCACGCTGCTGAAGTTCGAGGTGCGCATCGCGGAGGATCAGCGTTTGATGCAGGGCGTCGGGCGCGTGGTCTGGCGCCGGGAGCCGGAGCGTGCGGAGGAGGGCTTCCCCGCCGGAATGGGCATCAAATTCATCAAGACGGGCGAAGGCGCTGCCGAGCTCATCGCGCAGATCATCTCCGCTCGCGCCGGCGAAGAGTCGAGCTTCGACGCGGGCGTGCGCGAGACGGGGCTGGAAGCCGACGCGGCGCGCGCGGATGCGGCAGCCGCCTCGGAGCCGCCGGCGGACGCGCCGGCGCTACAGGTGGAGAGCGGCCCGTTGAGCATGCCCGTCGACGGGGAGTTCCGGGTGTCGAGCCCCCCCAAGAAGCGTCAAGGGCAGGTCTCCGAGACGCGCAAGGTCGTCCTCCAGGGGGCCGCGTTTGGCGCTCCCTCCTCGGACAAGACCCCCGTGTCGACACCGGCCCGCGTCGTGGCCGCGCAAGCGCTGGACGATCGCGCGCCGAGCCGTCAAGCGCCGCCCGCGAAGGAGCGCAGCTCGATCGTCGACGAGACGACGGCCCCGCGTGCCCGTTCGTCGGGGGATCCTCACAGCGCTCGCGCCAAGGATCAGAACAGCAACCCGAGCGTGTTCGGGCTGGTCGCGATCCTGGGCGCGATCGGGCTCACCGTGCTCCTGGTCAATCGCATTCGCGGGCCAGAAGCCGAGGCCCCGGCGCCCGCGGCGACTACGACGGCCACTACGCCGGCGCCCAGCCCGAGCGGCGCCAGCACGCCGCCCGCACCGCTGACGGCCCCGCCCGCCCTACCCTCGCCCAGCGCAGAAACCGGCTCCGGCGCGCCCCCCACGGACGTCGGGGCGATCGCCACGGCGCCCTCGACGAGCCTCGGCACGGCGCCTAGCGCGGCGCTCGGCGCTGCCGGGGGGACCGCGTCCGGCGCTCCCAGCGCCGCAGCTACGCCGCCGGCAGCCCCGCCCGCGGCCGCCCCCCCGCCCCCCGTCGCTGCTCCGGCCGCGGCCAAGCCGGCGGCGCCCGCCCCCGCTCCGGCCAAGCCCAAGCCCGCAGCTGCCGCCGCCGCGGCCACCGCCAAGCCGGCCGCACCTGCCAAGCCGAAGCCCGACGCCACTCCCGCGGAGAAGCCCGTCGGCGAAGCGTCCATCCGCCCCGCGGGTGAGCCCGAACCCGCGCCCCCCGCGGCCTCGGCAGCTCCGGCGGCGGCGGCGGCCAAGCCCGCCGAAGCGCCCAAGAAGAGCCCGCCGGCGACGGCGACGCCAACGCCCGAACCAGAGCCGGCGCCCAGCAAACCGAGCGACGACAACCCCTACTGAACGAGGGGGCCCCAGGGCTCACCAGTCAGTCTGGCGTGCGCGAGAGATCGCGCAGGCTGGCTTGCGCGAGACCGAAGCGAATTTCGGAGCAGATTGGCCGCGGGCGCGCACAGACGGACTACTGTCCGTCGAGCACGACCATGGCGAAGATGCCCGAAAGGCGCGAGAGATCGCGCAAGCCTGAGTTCAGTCCACGAGCGGGATCACGAGCGACATCGCTGCAGGAGCGCTGACGCCCGCGTCCCAGACGCGCTTCAGCAGGCAGGCGCCGAAGCGGGTCTGCGTCAGGTTGGGCGGATGCAGTCGAACCTCGACGAGCTGGCCATCCCCGCCGAACTGAAGCTCGACCTTGGTGTCTCGGCTGGCGACCTCCCCGTCGACGACACATTGCCGCAGCAACGCCTTGAGGTCTGCGACGGCGCCGTCGACGAGCGGAGCGGTATTGATCGCGCTGGCCGAGCGAGCCGCAGCAGCGGAACCCTCTCCAGCGCCCCCCAGGCGGCCCAGGAACAGGCCCATGATGATGGCAGCGGCGGGCAGCAGCACCGTCGGCAACATCGCCAGCCGGCGTTTGCGCTGCCGGCGCAGGCGCGCTTGCTCGCGGTCTCGCTGCGTGTGCTCGGCCACCGAGATCGGTTGATCGGTGAGCAATCCGCTCACGAACGCGGGCGCACGGGACTCCTCCTGAGCGAGCGCGGAGCCGGCGCGCCGTTCGCGATCCCCACCGCTGCTGCGACTCTTGGCCCCGCTACCGCGGCTCTTCTCGCCGGGGGGCTGCGATTTTCTCACCGAGCGCGTCAAGCGCGCAATCTGGCGCCAATCGGCGGTCGAGTTGGAGCGGACCAGCTCCGACAGCTCCTCGGCCAGCGTGTCGTACGTGCCCACCTGGACGTTGGCGAGATCGTCGCTCAGCTCCAGGCAGCTTTGATGGCGGGTCGCCGGATCTTTGGCCAGGGCGCGCCCCAAGATGGCGTTGATCTGCGCGCACGGCTGCCACTCCGGCATGACCAGGGGTGCGGGCGTGAGCTGCAAGACCCGCTGCAAGGTCTCCGGGATCGAGCGACCCCGAAACGGGTTGTTGCCCGCCAGGAGGCGATACAACAACAAAGCCAGCGAGTACGTGTCGCCGTGCGGCGTGGGCGTGCCCCCGCGCGTGATCTCGGGCGCGGCAAAGCTCATGCGCGTCTGGAAGAACCCGAGCTGAGACTCGGCCTCGGCGGCCACGTCCTCGAGGCTCGCGAGTCCGAAGTCCATCACCTGCGGCTCACCCGAGGTCGGGATGTGGATGCAGCCGAGCGTGATACGGCCGTGCACGAAGCTGCGGCTGTCACGCGTGTGACAGTGATGCAACGTCTGCAGCAGCCGGCGCACGACATAGATCGCCAGGTGCGGCGGGAACGGCCGCTGCCGTCTCGCAAAGTGCTCGCACAGCTGTGGCAGGGCCGCCCCCGGCAGGTGCGACGAGGCCGTCACCAGGTGATCCTCGACGACGCCGTAGTTCAAGAGCGAGACCACCCCCGTGTGGCGCAGATGCGTGAGCGTCGTCAGCTCGTCGAACAGCGTGCGCACGCCCGGGCTCTCCTGGTCTCCCAGGTCGTGCAGGAACTGTTTGACCAGGACCGGGGTGCCAAAGGCGTCCTCCGCTTCGTCGCGGGCGATGTAGGTCTTGGCGAGCTTCTTCTGGTCAACGAGCCAGAGCACGCGATACCGGCCCAAAACGAGGCTGTTTTCCAGGCTCACGCCAGGTCCCCCCCGGCCTCGGCACGTGCCCAATTTTGGCGCGCCGAGGGCGCGCGAGGGCCGCGTCGAAACCAGACCCATGGGCGAGGCTGCACTCGGTACGTCCTTAGCTCCGGCGTGGGTGTCTCACTCCACCAATCCTGCACGCAAACCACACCGCTGCCGTTGGGCAGAACGGCGGTGCCTACGGAAGCTTAAACCGGAGAGCGGGACGCACCCACAGGGGTGGCTCAGGTCGTTCTAGTTTGAGACAGACGCACATCCATCCAGACGGCGAGGGCGAGCACGAGCCCCCGAGCGATGAATTTCTGCTCCGGGCTGACGGCGAGGAGCGTCATTCCGTTGAGCAACATCGCCATGATGAGCGCACCAAACAGCACACCCACTACGGTGCCCTGTCCCCCTTTGAGACTGGTGCCCCCGATCACGCAGGCGGCGATGGCATCGAGCTCCATGAGCTGCCCCGTGGTCGTGGTGGTGGCGCCGGCAAAGGCCGTCTGCAGAAATCCGGCCAGGGCCACGATCATGCCCATCAGCGCAAATGCACAGATGACCACATAGTTTACCGGTACACCGGCCACGAGCGCGGCTTGCTCGTTGCCGCCCACGGCGTACAGGTAGCGCCCGAGCCGAGTCTGCTCGAGCAGGATGTGCACGGCGAGCGCGACCGCGCCGAGCAGCAGCGCGGCCAGGGGCAGGCCCTTGTATTGGTTCATCACCAGCACGAACAAGCCGATGACCTGGCTGGCGATGAACCAGCGCAAGAAGGCCAGCTCGCCATCGCTCGAGAAGCCGCGCGCCACGCGCTTCTTGTAGCCGCGCAACATGGCCAGGCCGAGCGCCGCGATGCAGCCCACCCCCAGGGCCACCCCGAGGAACTTGGGCAGGTAAAAGGTGGTCAAGAGCGAGTACAGGTTTTGCTGGTTGCCGGGCGCCACCGGCACCGTCTCGCTGGCGATCACCAGCCAATGGATGCCCTTGAACACGAGCAACCCACCCAGCGTGATGATGAAGGCCGGCACCCGCTCCTTCATGATGATCCAACCCATCACGGTATAGATGGCGATCGAGAGCAGCGTCGTCACCAGCAGCGCAGGCAGCGCAGACCAGTCGGAATTCACGATCAGGACGCAGGCCACGGCGCCGATCAACCCCACGCCGCTGCCGACGCTGAGGTCGATGTGCCCCGGCAAGATGATCAGCAGCATGCCGAGCGACAGGACGGCGGTGGCCGAGAGCTCGATGCCCAGCTGCGTGAGATTTCGCGAGCTCAGAAAGCGGGGGTCACGCGTGTAGAAGTAGATCGCGATCAGAACCAGCGCGATCAATAGCGATGAGTCGCGCAGCGCTATCTTTTTATCCATTTTCCCCTGCCACTACTGCCGCCCGGGTCTTGTTCATGGCGGCGCTCAAGAGTTCGGCCTGGGTGACTTTTCCGGCGTCAAACGCGCCGCCCAGCTGCCCTTCACACAACATCAGGATCCGATCCGCCAGGCCGATCAGCTCCGGCAATTCGCTGGAGACCAGCACCACGGCGAGGCCACGCTCCGTGAGCTCGCGCACCAGCGCGTAGATTTCGGCCTTGGCACCAATGTCGATGCCCCGCGTCGGCTCATCGAGCAGCACCACCTTGGGGCCCGTCATCAGCGCGCGACCGAGCACCACTTTCTGCTGATTCCCGCCCGAGAGCGTGCCCACGGCCACCTCCAGCGAGGCCGTCTTGATCGAGAGCGACTCGACCAGCTGCCGATTTTCCTTCAGCTCCCGCTCGCTATCAATGAAGCCGTTCGCGCTCAGATCCCGCAGGGCGGACAGCGAGAGGTTGAAGCCCACCATCGCCTCCAGGCACAGCCCGTAGCGTTTGCGGTCCTCCGTCACGAGCACCAGGCCGGCGCGGACGAGCTTGGCAGGGTCGCTCTCGGGCAGCGGCTGCCCCAGGAAGCGGACCTGGCCGGAGATGCGCTCCCCGTAGCAACCGAACAGATGCATGAGTAGCTCGCTGCGGCCGGCACCCATCAGCCCCCCAATGCCGAGCACCTGCCCGCCGCGCACCTCGAAGCTGATGTCCTTGAGGCGCGCCGGCTCTCCCCGGCGCGGGGCGACGCTCAGCCCCTGGACGGACAAGAGCACCTCCCCCGGTGTGCCGCGCCGCTCCGGAAACAGCTCGTCGACACGGCGCCCGACCATGTGCTGCACGATGCTCGACGTGTCGGTATCGCGCGTCAGCGTGGAATGAACGCTCTCGCCGTCGCGGATCACGGTGATGCGATCGGCAAGGTGGAACACCTCATCCAGCTTGTGGGAGATGTAGATGCTGCTCACGCCGTGGCTCCGCAGATCTAGTATGATCGCGAGCAGCGACTGGATCTCCTTGTCGCTGAGCGCCGAGGTCGGCTCATCCAGGATGAGTACGCGAGCCTTCTTGGCCAGAGCCCGGGCGATCTCGACCAGCTGCTTTTGCCCCATGCCCAGCTGGCGCACGCGCAGAGTCGGGTCGATCTCCAGCTTGAACCGCTCCAGCACCTTCTGCGCTTCGGTGTACATGCGCTCGTGCTGCACGAAGCCAAACCGGACCGGCTCATTGCCGAGAAAGACGTTCTCCGCGACGGTCATCTCGTCCACCAGGGCCAGCTCCTGGTGAATCACGGCGATGCCGCCGGCCTCCGCGTCACGGATCGACTCGAATTGCACGGGGCGGCCATCCAAGAGGAGCTGGCCGGTGTACGTGGTGTGCGGCAGCACGCCACCCAAGACCTTGATCAGCGTCGACTTGCCCGCTCCGTTTTCGCCGCACAGGGCGTGGACCTGCCCCGGCTCCAGCGCGATGCTGACATCCCGGAGCGCCGTGACGCCCGGATAGAGCTTGGTGATGGCTTTCGCCTCGAGAATCGGCCCGGGCATGCGAGTGAGGCCGGTTCTACGCCAGATCGGCGCGCACAGAAAACGAAAAGGCTCCCTGGGGACGAACCCCGGGGAGCCTTTTTTTACCGACTATCGATCGGGCTTCAGCCGCCCTACTCGCGCTTGCTCGGCGGCTCCTTGAGGGCCATCTTGATGACCTTGTCGAACGCCGGGAACGGCTGCGCGCCGCTCACGAAGAAGCCGTTGACGACAAATGCGGGGGTGCCACTGACGCCCGCCTTGTTGCCGACGGCCGCATCCGCGTCCACGAACGCCTTGTGCGTGTGGTTGTCGAGCGCTGCCTTGAACTTGGCCATGTCGAGGCCCAGCTCTTCGGCATACTTCTCGAGGTCCGGACGCTTGATCGCCTGCTGATTGGCGAACAGCTTGTCGTGATATTTCCAGAACGCCTTGTTGCCGGCCTGCACGAACGCCTCATGCGCCGCCTCGGCGGCGAGCGGAGCGTCCGCATGGAAGGCGAGCGGCAGGTTGCGCCAGACGACCTTCACGTCCTTCGGATAGGCCTCCAGGATCTGAGCCACGGTCGGGGTCACCCGACTGCAGAAGGGGCACTGGAAGTCCGAGAACTCCTGAATCACGACTTTGGCGTTCTCCGGGCCCTTGAAGGGGTTGTCCTTGCCGGGCGGCGGGACGTCCTTCTTCTCGGGTTCGGCGGCGCCCTTGGCCGTCTTCATCAGCTCGCGAAACACCTTGTCGCGGGGCACGCCCTTGGCGACCAGGCCCTTGGCAATCACCAGCTGGGCGTCGATCAGCTCCTTGAACTTCTCGAGCGGCTGCGCGCCGGAGAGGCGGCGGCCGTTGATGAAGAAGTGCGGAGTGCCGCGCACCTCGAAATCGCCACCGAGCTCGAGGTCCGCCGCGATCTGAGCGCCGTACTTGTCGTCGGCGATCGCTGCCTTGACCTTATCCCAGGGTAGGCCGAGCTTCTTGGAGATCTCTTCCAGACCGGCGTCCTCGAGGTTCTTCTGGCCTTCGAACAGCGCGGCGTGCGCAGCCCAGAACGCCTTGTTTCCACCCTTCTCGAACGCAAAGCGAGCCAGGGAGGCCGCGGGCTTGGCGCGCGGGTGGAAGGGCAGCGGATTGTCCTTCCAGACGACGCGCAGGTCACCCTTGTAGTCCTGCAAGAGCTGCGTGATCGTCGGTTCGACGCGCGCGCAGAAGGGGCACTGGAAGTCCGAGAACTCCACGATCGTGACGAGCGCGTCCGCCGGACCTTGCGCAGGATCGTTGTCGCCCACGGGCACCTTCCAGACGGTGGTGTCCTCCGGCGGCGGAGCTTGCGGCTTCGGCTCTTCCGGCTTGGCGAAGTTCTTCTTGGTCAGCTCGAGCGAGACCTTGCTCTTGGCGACACCGGTCTTGGTGAGCGCGTCGGCGGCGACCAACTCCGCGTCGATCACCTCCTTGAACTTCTCGAACGGCTGCGCGCCGCTGAGCGCCTTGCCGTTGATCAAGAAGTGCGGGGTGCCCCGCGCGCCGATCTGCTTGCCCACCGCGAGATCCTTGTCGACCTTGGCGGAGTACTTCTTGGCATCGATCGCCGCCTTGTACTTCTGGGCATCGACGCCGGCCGCGACGGCCCACTTCTCGAAATTCTCGGGCGTCAGATCCTTCTGATTGGCAAAGGCCAGATCGTGGAACTTCCAGAAGTCCCCACCCAGCGCCTGCACGGTCGCAGCCGCCTCGGCAGCGGGCCGCGCCGCCTTGTGGAAGGGCAGCGGGTTGTTCTTCCAGACCACGCGGACCTTGTCCTCGCCGTATTCCTTCTTGATGCGCGACATCGTCGGATTGACGCGCGAGCAGAAGGGGCACTCAAAATCGCTCGCTTCGACGATCGTCACGAGTGCGTCGGGCTTGCCCCAGCTGGGGTCATCGCTGCCGATCGGCACCGGTGAGCTGGCATGTGTATCCCCCGTCGTGCCCTTGGCCACTTCGGCGCTGAGTTGCACGCCACCGCCACTCTGGGCGATCCCCCACATCAACCCCATCCCGGCTAAAAAGCTCAAGAGGAAGCCGACGATTGCGGTTCCTTTGTTCATGATTCTCTCCTGATTCTGCTTTCGGTCTCTGGTCGCGCCACGGGGGCGCGGATGCTGCATTGGGCCGCCTCCAAGGAGGCGTCCCGAGAATTTGTTGATCAGCGGAGCACGCAGCGTCGACCGGAGCCGACTCCGGCTTCGGTCCACTGCGCTCGCGCCCCGCAGGCGCGGCGCGAGGGCACGTTCACGCCAGGGCAGCGAGGGCTGCCGCTGCGCGGGCAGGGCTTCAGCCCCGCGACACGGGCGGGCGGTACACGATGGCCCGGTAGCCCGAACACGCAGGCAAGCCTACGAACGGTGCTGTCGCGAGCTGCAACGGCTCCGGCTCCGGTGGCAACAGGACGCGCAGCTCGATCACCGCCTCCGGCCGCGTCCGATCGAGATCGAGATGCGGCGGCTCCGCCGGGGCGCCACGCAGCGCGACGGGCCCGCCGAAATCCCACGGCTCTTGCCCGGCGTCGAGCATCCAGATCAACGCGTCACAGGGCAGTTCCTGGACCCGGCCGCGATCCACCTCGGGGATCTCGACTCCGGCCAGGACCGACGCTCCGCGCGGATCGCACATCGGCGCGCCCTCGTCGTCCGGCGCATCGCTCGCCGCCGAGGCGATCCCCACGTGGAGGCAGAGCCACAGCGGAACGACGAACCAGCACACGCACCAGCGCAGCAAGCAGGTGAGCCCAGACCAGGGCCGTCGATCGGGTGCGTGCAGGGTCATTTCGAGAGGGTTTCGGGAGACTACTGTAGCCCGGGAGGTGCTCAATCCAAAGAAAACTCCGAGTGCCGCAGGGGTGTCAGGTGGCCGTCCCCGGGACTCGCTTCCAGGCGCCAACGGCGCGTATCGCCCCAGAATTTAGCCCACCCTGGCCCGCGCGGGTAGATTGCACCCATGGCCATCGAAGCGCAGGAAGCAACGCAGGACGGCGATCCTAAGAGCTGGATACCACTAGGGAATGCGGCCGGCCCGGCGAAGCCGGAGAGCGCCGCGATGGAGTTCGTGGGACCGCGAGCCTACGGGCGGCTGATGTTGCTCAAGGCGCTGGCGCGCGGGGGCATGGGGGAAGTGTACCTCGCTGCCCTCGGTGACATCGAGGGCGCCGAGCGGCCGTGCGTGGTGAAGCTGATCCGGCACGAGCACCGCGATGATGCCTCCTTCCTGGCCCGCTTCCTGGACGAAGCGCGCATCCAGGCCCAGATGCAGCACCCCGGCGTCGCCCAGGTCCTGGAAGCGGCGATCGATCCCGAGGGTCGTCCGTACGTGGTCGTGGAATACGTCGCCGGGCGAGACCTGGCCGAGATTCGCCAGCGCGCCAGCCAGCTCAAGCTGCAGATTTCCTGGTCGGACGCCGTGGCGATCATCGCCTCGATCGGCGAGGCCTTGGCCCACGTCCACGAGCAGACCGACTCCGCGGGTCGACCGCTCGATGTCGTGCACCGGGATCTGAGCCCGCAGAACGTGATGGTGTCCTACGTCGGAGACACCAAACTCATCGACTTTGGCACGGCACGCGGGGAAAACCGCCGCTGCCAGACCATCGCGGGGATCGTGTTCGCCAAGCCCGGCTACGTCGCGCCCGAAGTCGCTGCGAACAACCCCGGGGGTGCCGCGGCGGATCTGTATGCGCTCGGCATCGTGCTCTGGGAGCTGATCGCGGGCCGGCGTTTCTTGCAGGGCGACTCGCAGGAGCACCTGGCCGCGGTGGCCAAGGGCGAACGCACGCCGCCTGCGCTGTCCCTCTGGCTAGCGGTCCCGCGGGAGCTCGACACCATCATCGGGCGGCTCACCGCGACGAAGATTGAAGACCGCTTCTCCTCCGCGCGCGAAGCCACCGAACAGCTGGCAAAGCTGCTGCAACAAGCCCCGGGGCTCGCCAACGGAGAGCGCAGCGTGCGCGCCCGCGTGGCCCACCTGATGCTGCGGCTGTATCCGGCCGAACCCGCGCGCTCGCGCGCCGAGTTTGCGCAGCTCCTGACGCTGGTGCGCAAGTCCGGCGGGATTCGCCCGGACTGGAGCGGATCACCGCACCCGGCAGTGGTGGAGGCGCGCGACAGCCTGTTTCCCGGCACCCGCTACCGCGTGGTGCGTGAAGTCGCGCACGGCCCGATGAGCGTCGTGCTCGAGGCCCAACACGTCGATCTCGGACGCAAGGTGGCGCTCAAGGTGCTCGATCGCCAGCGTTGCCAGAGCGCCGAGGCGGAAGCTCGGTTTCGCCGCGAGGCCCGCGTGGTGGCGCAGTTGCGCCACGACAACCTGGTGCAGATCCACGACTTTGGCGTGTCTTCCGACGGCCGCCCCTACTACGCCATGGAATATCTGGAGGGCGAGTCGCTGGCGGAGCGCCTGGCGCGTCGCGGGCGCTTGCCCTGGCTGGAGGTCGTGGAGCTCGGCATCCAGGCCTGCCAGGCGCTGGAGGCCGCGCACGCGCTCGGCATCATCCACCGCGACATCAAGCCGGCAAACCTGTTTGTGACCACGGCCGGCACGGTCAAGTTGCTCGATTTTGGCATCACGCAGACCGAGGCGGAGCCGGAGCGCTCCAACACCGAGAGTCAGAGCCTGAGCCTGATCGGCACGCCGGAATACATGGCGCCCGAGCAGATCGGACGCGCCGCCGTCGACGCTCGCGCCGACGTGTACGCCCTCGGCGCCGTGCTCTACGAGTTGCTCACCGGCTGCCTGCCACACACCGGCCCGAACACGGTGGCGCTGCTCGACAACAAGGTGCACGACAAGGTGAAGGCGCCCAGCCAGCGCGTGCGCAAGCTGCGGCTGCCACGCTACCTGGATCGCATCCTGCTCACCGCGCTGGCGACGGAAGTGCAGCACCGCTACGACAACATCACGGGCCTGCGCCAGGATCTGGTCTGGATCTCCGGCAGCAAGGCGCGCAGCCAGGTGTCCCAACGGCGCTGGCTCGTCGGTGGCATGGCGATGCTGGGCGCGGGCTCGATGCTGGCCCTGATCGCGCTCGAAGGCCTGCCGGAGCGCCTGCAGGTGACCGCGTTGCGACCGCTCGCCAGCCAGAGTGCCGAGCCGGCAGCGGCCCTGGCGCCGACGCTCGCCCCAGCGGAGCGGGCCCCGCAGGGAGCTGCCGCCGGTGTCGATCTCTCGCGCGCCGCCCCGGTGCCGGAAGCGGAGGAGCCTGCGACCCTGGCGCAGGCCACACTCGACACCGAATCGCTCGAGGCCGATGCGCCCGCAGCCGATGCGCCCGCAGCCGATGCGCCCGCAGCCGAAACACCGGCCGCGGTCACGCCCAGCGCGGTCACGCCCGCGATCGCCGCTCGCGTCGCCGCGGCGCTGGCGGTCACGCCCGTTGCCCAGCAGGCGCCGGCCCTCGTCGCCGCGCCCCCGGCCAAGAGCGCCCCCGTCGCCGCGAAGAAGACGGCAGCGGCGGCAAAGCAGGAACGCACCGCCACGCTGGCCCTGGCCGCGACGACTCCGAAGCCGAGCGCCGTCTCGCGCCCCAAGGCTCCAATCCCCACGGACGACGACGAGACCGCCGACCGCGACGAACCGGAAGCTCCCGCGGTCGTGGCCCCGCCGCGGCGTCCCGCTGCCGTGCCCGCGAAGGCCGCCGATCCCGAGCTCGAGAATGCACTCGCGCAGGCCGAGAGCCTGATCGGACAGAACGACCTGCGCGCCCTGGAGGCGTTTCGCCGGCTCGGCCGGCGCTATCCGCGCGAACCCAAGGTGCTCGAGGGCTGGTCGACGATCGCCGCCTCGACCAAGTGGTGGGGCGAGTCCCTGAGAGCGGCGGAACGTTGGGCAGCCGTCGATGCGTCCGCGCCGGCCCAGATTCACCTGGCGCGCACCCAGAAGCGGCTCGGTCAGGTGGACAAGGCGATCGCCACGCTCAAGACCCTGCTGGCGAAGAACCCGCGCGACCGCGAAGCCACCAACCTGCTCTCGCTCTACGGCGGCAACCCGATCGCGCTGCGCTGAGCGCGCCGGGGCGCTGCGCTCCAGGGCCCCGCCAGGGGCCTCTGGCCCGGCTACTCGAGCAGCGTCGTCAGCTTCGACGCAAAGGGACCGAACGACTGGGCACGGCCCAGCTCCGTCTCGCTCGCACCGCGGGGCGCCTCCGCCAACATCTGACACGCCACGGTCTGGCGGACGAGCGGGCTGTCGTCACCGAGGGCGTGGGCTGCGGAAGCCCACTTCTGTAGCGTCACCAGCGCCAACGCCGCCAGGATCCGGTCTCGCGCGCGCGGCGCGCCGAGATCGCCGAGCAGACCGGCATTGGCACTGGAGTCTCCGGCGCGAGCCAGCGTGGCGCGAGCCAAGAGCCCCACGACCGTGTCCTCGGCCGCTGCCAGCGCGCGCAGCGCCTCCAGCTGCGCTGCCGGGAGCGGGCCCTGCTCGACCTGCCGCCAGAGCGACAAGAGCCGCGTGGCGTCGTCCGGGGAGCTCTGCGCCTCCACGATCAGCGCCCGCAGTTCCGCGTCTGCCCACGGCACTTCATACAGGGCGAGCAAGCGCGCCGACCGATCCGCGCCGCGCAGCGCCCGGGCCAGCACGCCCTGGGCGAGGCCGTCGGGGCCCGCCGCCTGCGCGGATAGCTCGAGCGCCGCGGCGACCGCCGCCGTGCCCGAACCGAGCTCTGCGGTGCGCACCAGTTCTCGTTCACCCCCGGCAGCAAAGGTCGCCGGGAGCGACCAGGCCGCGACGATCGCGAGGCGTTGCTCGGCAGCAGCGCCCGCCCACAAGTCGCGCAGGCCGAGCACGACCCGAGCGCCACCGAGCGCGCCGAGCGCGCCGAGCGCGAGCTCCCGGCTGCTCGGATCCGGGTCCAGACGTGCGACCTCGAGCAGCGCGCTCACGTCGGCCTGCAACCGGCTGTGTGCGGCGGCCTCGATCGCGGCACGCCGCACGGCAGCGTCCCCGTGCAACAAGAGCGCGCGCCGGCGCGACCCCGCGCGCTCGCCCTCGGCGCGGCGCGCTTCCACGATCAAGGCCGGCGCAGAGCTGGGCGCCGCCGCGGGCTCCGGTGCATCAAACCCGGCATCGAGCAGCTCCAGTGACGCCCAGGCGGCCGGCTCCCCCGAGCCGTGCGCCAGCTCCTCGAGCACGCCGCGCACGTCGCGCACGCAGGGCTGCAGCTCCGGCAGATCGCCGAGCGGTTCGCGCAGCGACACGAGCTCCCGCTCCAGCACGGCGCCGGCCAGCTCTTTCACGGCGCCGGGCCCGAGCTGCCCCTCTCGCTCCGCCTGGAGCACCGCCGATTTCAGACCCGCCAGATCCCCCTGCCGAGCCGCCAGCGTGGGAGCGCCCGCGCAGGCGTACAGCCCACCAGCGCACGCCAGCACGGCGAGCGCCCGGGAACGAAGGCCCCCGCCGACGGGGCCTGGCCCGCGCTCAGTTCGGCGCGCTCGAGACGTCGGCACGCTCGCTATCGCCTGCTCCCTTGACGCCGCGCTCCGCCTCTTGATGCCGCCGGATGGCGGCATTGACGAAGCCTGCAAATAGCGGGTGCGGCGCCATGGGCCGGCTCTTGAACTCCGGATGGAACTGGCAGCCGATGAAGTACGGGTGATCGTCCAGCTCGATCATCTCCACCAAGCGGTTGTCCGGGCTGGTCCCGCTGAGCACCAACCCCGCTGCCTCGAGCGCCCCACGATACTCGTTGTTGACCTCGAACCGGTGGCGGTGCCGCTCGGTGATGACATCCGCTCCGTACAGCTGGGCGACCCGCGACCCTGTCTTGAGCGCACAGTCGTAGGAGCCGAGCCGCATGGTGCCGCCCTTCTCTTTCACGTCCGCCTGCTCGACCATCAGATCGATCACGGGATGGGCGGTGGCCTCCGAGAACTCCCGAGAGCCGGCGCCGACCAGTCCGCAGCGATTGCGCGCAAATTCCACGACCGCCAGCTGCATGCCGAGACAGATCCCGAAATACGGGATCTGATTCTCGCGCGCGTAGCGGATGGCCACGATTTTGCCTTCCGAACCGCGCTCTCCAAAGCCACCGGGCACGAGCAGCCCGTCCAGGCCGCGCAGGCGGCTGGCGAGGGCTGCCTTGTCCATGCCGGGACGCTCCAGCTCCTCGGCGTCGATGTACTCGAGATCCACCTTGATCGAACGTGCCATGCCGCCGTGGATCAACGCCTCGTGCAGGGACTTGTAGCTGTCCTTCAGGTGCACGTACTTGCCGATGATACCGATCCGGACCTGGCCCTTCGGGTTGGTAAATTGATCGACGACGCGACGCCAGCGGGCGAGCTCCGGCGGACGCGACCAGATGTTGAGCCGATCTGCCAACTGATCATCCAGCCCCTGCTCGTGCAGCTTGATCGGCAGCTCGTAGATGCAGTTCACATCTTCTGCCGAGATCACGCTGCGCACCGGCACGTTGGAGAACAGCGCGATCTTGCTCTTGAGCTCGACGCTGATCGGACGATCGCTGCGACACAAGAGCACGTCCGGCTGAATGCCAATCTCGCGCATGTCCCGCACCGAGTGCTGCGTCGGCTTGGTCTTGAGCTCACCCGCGGTGGAGATGTGCGGAACCAGCGTGACGTGCACGCTCACGGCATTCTCCGGGCCCTCTTCCACCTTCAGCTGACGCAGCGCCTCGAGAAAGGGCAACGACTCGATGTCCCCGACGGTGCCGCCCACCTCGATGATCGCGATGTCCACGCCCTCGGCGGCGCGATGGATGTTGCGCTTGATCTCATCGGTGATGTGCGGAATCACCTGCACGGTGGCGCCCAGATATTCTCCGCGGCGCTCCTTCTGGATCACCGATTGGTAGACCCGCCCGGCGGTGACGTTGGCGTTGCGGGTCAGCCGCACCGAAGTGAAGCGCTCGTAGTGCCCGAGATCCAGATCGGTCTCCGCACCGTCGTCCGTCACGAAGACCTCGCCGTGCTGGTACGGCGACATCGTGCCCGGATCCACGTTGATATACGGGTCGAGCTTCATGTGCGTGATCTTGAGACCACGCGCTTCCATCAGTGCGCCGATCGACGCAGATGCGAGCCCCTTGCCTATGGAGGAGACGACTCCGCCGGTGACGAGCACGAACTTCGTTCGCCGGTTCACAGTTCCATCTCCATGATGGGAAAGCAGCATATCCCGGGAAGGCCCGGCTTGCACGCGGAAGTTGTGGTCTCACGAAATTTGTGCAGCAATTTCGGCCTTTGTCGCGGCGGCGCGCAGGTTTGCGGGTGGGCGCTGTGGAGCGGGGCTGGGCCC
>Ga0315912_10001410_pt1 | contig 29721 bp, 21 predicted proteins | sample VfabasoilMG_FD_204469 | JGI IMG/M metagenome (GOLD analysis project Ga0315912, IMG submission 204469) | Garden soil microbial communities collected in Santa Monica, California, United States - V. faba soil | ecosystem: Environmental > Terrestrial > Soil > Garden | place: USA: California...
CAAGTAAAAAAGATTTGTTAACCCAATTGGGCAAAATGAAGATTGAGGTGTTGGCCACAGTTGGGGCGGGAGATATCGACACGTTTGTGAAACCAATTAAGCAGTTGCTGGACAAGAGATGAAATTTAAGTGGACGATAAGAACCGAGGTAAAATGGGTGGTGACCTTAGTAGGGTTGTGTGCACTCATCGCTTTCGCGGAAAGAAAGCGCGGGGACATTGTGTGTAAAGACATACTGGTTCAGTTAGAGAACGTGCAGGAGAATCATTTTATGAGTGAAACCGATGCACTGAAAATGGTTGAGTCCGGGCAGCCTCAACTTCGCGGAAAAAGTTTTAATGAAATAAACTTGAAAGAGATTGAATCGAAATTGATTTACAATAAGCATATAAAAGATGCTGAACTCTTTTCTGATTTAAAAGGAAACCTGATCGTGCATGTGAATCTGAGGAGACCGATAGCCAGACTAGTTCAGGAAGATGGCCCCGATGCATACATCGCGGAAGATGGAACGGTTATGCCGATATCAGAAAATTTCACTTCACGTGTGCTTATCATTAGCGGCAGCTATGTAAAGACAATTCTCGACAAAGAGAACCTGAATAATTTTGATAAAGGCAAGGAGATTATGACGATGATCGAATTCATAAATCAAGATAGCTTTTGGAGAGCTCAAGCCTCCCAACTCGACATTAACAAGCAAGGAAAGATTTTTATTATACCCCAGGTAACCAGCCAGGTGGTTGAATTTGGCTTTGCTCAAAACATTGAAGAGAAATTCAAAAAGTTAAAAATATTCTATAAAAAAATTCTACCTCAAATGGGTTGGACGAAATACGAGCGGGTGAGTTTGGAATTTGATGGACAGGTAGTGGCGGAATAATTTAAAAATTGAATGAACAAACAACAGCTAATAACCAAAACAAACAATTAAAAAATACAACCACTAATAAATTAAATATCATGGAAAATGAAAAAATAATAGTTGGACTCGACATTGGCACAACCAAGATTTGTGCGATTGTGGGCCGCAAAAATGAGTACGGAAAGCTCGAAGTACTTGGCATGGGCAAAGCTGAGTCTGAGGGTGTTATAAAAGGGATTGTAACCAACATAGACAAGACGGTGCTTGCTATTACCAAAGCCATTAAGGAAGCAGGTGATATGTCGGGTATAGACATTGCCTTGGTGAACGTTGGAATAGCGGGCCAGCACATTAAGAGTTCCATTCATCACGGAAGTATCACCCGCCTTTCGAATGATAACGAAATAAGCGTTGACGATGTGAACCGTCTCACGGAAGACATGTATCGCATCGTAATTCCTCCGGGCAGCGAAATTATTCATGTGATGCCACAGGATTATATAGTGGATTACGAAGAAGGAATCAAGGAACCGGTGGGCATGAGTGGTATGAAACTGGAAGCCGATTTCCACATTATCACCGCACAGACCAGTGCTATCAATAATATAAATAAATGTGTTCGCAGGGGTGGATTGGAAATTCAGGATTTGATTTTAGAACCGCTCGCATCAAGTCTGGCTGTGCTCAGCGAAGAAGAAAAGGAAGCCGGTGTTTGTTTAATTGATATTGGAGGAGGCACAACAGATATTGCCATCTTCCACGATAACATCATCAGGCACACCGCTGTTATTCCTTTTGGTGGAAATATTCTTACCAACGATATCCAGGGTGGGTTAATGGTAATGCAACGCCAGGCAGAGCAGTTGAAAACTAAATTCGGAAAAGCAATTGCTGAAGAAGCCAGCCCGAATGAAATTGTTTCTATCCCAGGCATTCGCAACCGCTCTCCTAAAGAAATTTCGGTGAAGAATCTTTCCAATATTATCCAGGCCAGAATGGAGGAAATTGTTGAGATGGCACATTCAGAAATTATTAGCTCCGGTTTTGATGGAAGATTGGCCGGTGGAATTGTAATCACCGGAGGTGGATCGCAGTTAAGTTGTCTCAAGCAATTGGTGGAATATATGACCGGCATGGATACTCGCATCGGTTATCCGAATGAACACCTCGGAAAGAGTAAACTGGAAGCTGTGAAAAGTCCCATGTATGCAACGGCAGTGGGTTTGGTACTCGCGGGTTTCCGAAGTCTTGATAACCGGGAAGAACGTTATCGCGAAGTGAAGGAGAATTCCAAAGCTGCTCCCGTAAAAACGAGAAAAGCGAATCCAACCTCCGATTTCTTCTCCACTATTATCAGTAAAACGAAAGGACTTTTAATTGATGATCTCGATGGAAAAAATGAATACTAAGCTTAAAGACGTTTACGAAAAATAAAAAATCTCTAAACCACTAAATAATACAGTCATGTTTGAACCAGGAAGTACTTACAAGTTTGACTTGCCCAAGCGCAACAAGTCAATCATAAAAGTGATTGGCGTGGGAGGCGGGGGAAGCAACGCAGTGAACCACATGTACAGGCAGGGCATCAAGGATGTCGAGTTTGTAGTGTGTAATACCGATGCGCAGGCGCTGAACAGCAGTCCGGTGCCAACTAAATTGCAAATCGGGGTTGCCCTCACAGAGGGTCTAGGTTGCGGAGCCAATCCTAAAGTTGGCCGTGCAGCTGCCATAGAGAGCAAAGAGCTTATTCGCGACATGCTCGATGGAGCAAAAATGGTATTTATCACAGCCGGCATGGGCGGTGGCACGGGAACGGGCGCAGCGCCTATCATCGCAAAAATTGCCGGAGAGATGGATATTCTCACTGTAGGTATTGTAACAATGCCTTTTGGCTGGGAAGGGAAAAAGAAATATGCTCACGCTCAGCACGGCATTGACGGCCTGCGCAACAGTTGCGATACGGTGTTGGTGATACTCAACGACCAGGTGCGCACCATGTTTGGCAACCTTTCTATTAGCCAGGCGTTTGGCGAAGCCGATAATGTATTGACTACGGCCGCAAAAGGCATTGCAGAAATTATTACTCTTTCCGGATATGTAAATGTTGATTTTCAGGATGTGAGAACGGTAATGAGAAATGCAGGCGCTGCGGTGATGGGCTCAGCTGAAACAAATGGACAAGACAGGGCGATTCGTGGCGCGCAGCAAGCATTGTCGTCTCCGCTCCTTGACAACCGCGACATTATGGGGGCAAAGAAAATTCTTCTCTCCATTATTTCGGGTGAGGAAGCTGAACTTCAAATGGATGAGCTTACCATGATTACTGAATACATTCAAGGTCAGGCCGGTGACGAGTGTGAAGTGATATTTGGTCATGGATTAGACTCAACTTTAGGAGTGAACATTCGTGTAACGGTAATTGCTACCGGTTTTGCCCAGGAAGGAAAAACTGTAACAAAGAAGGAGCAGAAAGTTGTAGTGGATTTGGAAACTCCGGTTGCAGAAGACCTTAAGGGCGTAGACAATACTGTGAATGAACGCAACCAGGAGATCGAGTTAAAAGTGGTTGAAGAAACTTCAACTGAAGAATTAACTTCTAAAATTGAAGACGAGCCGATTCTGAATAAAACTGAACAAGTAGAAGAAGAATCTTTTTATGAACCATTTTCGAAGGCCGAGGAGAAGCCGCTTCCTGAAATTCCTTTTGAGGTAACCTTTAACAGACCGGAAGAGAATCCCAAGAAAGATTCTCCGATTGAAGAAAGGCCATACGTGTACGATTTGTTTGCCGAGCTCGATGAACAGAAGCCCGTTTCAAAATTTCACGAAGATGAATTTATTGATGAACCAGGTGATAACGGGTTGTTTGACGAAGACGATGAATACGGAATTGGCAAAGCCGAATCAGCCGACCAGGTAATAGATGATGAAGGCATGATGAAACACCGGAACACGAGAGAACGGCTGGAGCAGCAGGCAAAAGAACGCAGAGAGAAATTTAATGCCGCACGGAAGCAGGAAATGTCGAAAGAAGAATTCAACGACAAGTGGCATAAGGCCGCCTTCCAAAGACGTGGCGTTAAACTGGAGAATGTGCCCCATTCGTCTGAGGCGTACATCAGCCGGTATAATTTGAATGACGATAACAACTTATTGGGCAATAATAAGTTTTTACATGACAATGTGGACTAAAGGTGTGTTCACTCAAGGCATGGCATTTCCGGGGCGACTGGTGTTTACTCCATTCGTAGTGGTTGTTGGTAGTAAATATTTTTTTCCGGTTCCGGAGTGCCTTCTTAAATGGTCAGTCTTTAAACGAGCAGTCATAGATTTTTTGCTGCACTGACCTTAAGTTTTTTAAACTGAAAAAGCCGGGAGCTATGGCCCGGCTTTTTATTTTTTCACTCGCTGGCAGTTGAAAAGTTTTTCTCAACCAATATTAAAGTAGTCTTTTATTCCGCTCAGAATATTTTGCACGGCAAACGAAGCCAGTATTAAACCCATTATTTTACTGATTACTAAAATTCCGGTCTCACCAATGCGAAACTGAATTTTCCGGGCCGTAAGTAGGATAAAACATGTAAGCACAATCACAATAAGCACATAAAAAGTAGTGAGTAGCTGTTGCGGTATGGAGAACACATGGTTATCTGTCAATAACACGACCGCCATAATGGCGCCAGGAGATGCTATGGACGGAATGGCGATTGGAAAAACTGTGACATGTTTATAATCCTTAATTAAATGTTTTTCTTCTTCCGGTTTTCCTTCGCCCAACACCATGGTAAGCGCAAATAAAAACAGGATTACCCCACCGGAAACCTGAAAAGCCGATAGAGAAATATGCATCGCTTCCATAACGATTTGCCCCACTACGATAAAGAACAGTAGAATGAAAAATGCTATAACGGAAGCCTTGATAGCTATCTTCCTCTTGGTTTTAGGATCAAAATTTTTTGTTGCCTCCAGAAATACCGGAACAGAACCAAGTGGGTCAATTACAGCAAATAGAAATAAAATTGTTTTGAAAAAATGCAATACATCCATACCCAAAGATAAGTACAAGCTGGCAGATTTGGAAAGAGCATCAGGGCTCCGGTACGTTGAGGAGTATTGATGCTATAAAGCAAATAAAAAAGCCCGACAGTTTAAATTGCCGGGCTTCTTTAACCGAAACCATTGAGACTAATAAATTCTCCCAACGGAATTAGCGATCAATTTTTTTAAAGCGAGTGGCTCTATTTGTCCTTGCTTACTGTACAATATTTTTCCACCTGGAGCGATGAACAACGTATAGGGCAACGCGCCTTCCCATTTTTTATCCAAAGCTTCCATAAATTTATATTTGTCGCCCGATAGGATGTAATTTTTCATGGAGGCTTGCTTCTTGGTGAGAAATTTTAAAGCACTTGGCTTTCTTTCCAGATCGTCCATACTGATGGTGACCAATTCGAAGTCGTGGTTTCTGTACATGCGGTTCATTTCAATGAACGAAGGAAACTCTGTAACGCATGGTCCGCACCAGGTTGCCCATACATTGATGAGGCGATAGTCGGTGGTCTTGTTTTCCAGCAGTTCTTTTACCTGATCAACGGTGAACTCTTGTAATTCTACTTTTTCCTTCGCCCAAATTTCAGCTTCGGAAGCAGCAAAGGCGCGTTTATCCGGCCATTTAATGGAACAACCAAAAGTTTTTGTTTTTTCTACCGGCACATTTTTGCCAGCCAACATCGCATCTAATGCATTTCGGGTATCAAAAGTTTTGGCCGTACCAGGTTTTTCACCATCGTCTATCCGGCCTGTATACCGAAGGATCCTGTCTTTATCAAAAATAAAAACATGTGGTGTAGCCTGAGGGCCATATTTCATAGAGATCTCAGAAGTTTCTCCATCATACAGGTAAGTATAATTGAATTGCTTATCGGCTGCGCGTATTTTCATATCTTCAAAACCATCGCCTACATCGGTATAAGCCATCTCATCCAGGCGCACACTCATTGGGTCATTGGGTGAAATGGCAATCAAAGTCACTCCTTTACCCGAATAATCCGTTGTTAGTTGCTTGATTCGGTCTTCATAGGCTTGCGCAGTAGGGCAATGATTGCAAGTGAAAACGATCACAAGAATTTTGCTGGTAAAATCTTTCAGTGAGTAAGTTTTGCCATCGGTGGCCGGCAAGATAAAATCCGGTGCCTTCGAGCCGATAGGCAATGTTTCAGGACCGTCTGCCGTGGGTAGCGGTTTGGAATATGAATGAAAAATTACACTGGAAGTGAGGACGAACAGTAAGAGGCTTTTCATAGTTTGGTAAGGTTGATGATAAGAGTGCTCAATATAAAGTTTTACTTATAATAATTATTCGGATTTTTATTTTAGGTACTGTTTCTTTACCTGAGAGGCAAAAATGATTGTTGAGTGTATTTTTAGAAGATTGGATTAAACAAAACTGAGACAGTTCACGGAAGCCAGGTTTCCTGAGATTTGATTCCATGATTGGCCATTATTGTAGGAGATATAAAAGTTTCCATTGTTCGTCCCGAAGGCTAGAATATTTTTCCTTTTTATGAAACCGTGTCGTAGCACCAGGTCGAACGAGATTGAAGAGGAAAGTCCATTTGAATTTGAATTCCAGCTTTTTCCCCCATCCGTAGTTTGACAAACGGTCAATTTAAAGTCAATTGGAATACGCTTTTCATCACTTTGTGCGGGAATTACCCAAGCACATTCCGGATTCATTTCGTCAATCGCTAAAGCAAAACCATATTTAGGAAATCCGTTTTGGCCACTCACATCTTCCCATGATGCGCCTCCATTGGTTGTCTTAAAAATGCCACAATGGTTTTGTTGCCAGAGTACTTCAGGATATGTGGTGCAAATCAAAAGGCGATGTGGGTCGTGACCAACTTCCGATTTTGGATTAGGAAGATAAGCCGCGATTAGTCCACTATTTTTTGCCTGCCATGTTTTTCCAGCATCTGTAGTTTCAAAAACACCGGCACAACTCACGCCAATGTAAACATGACTGCTGTCCCGTGGATCAACAACAATGGAGTGTATGAATGGGAAATCCTTTCCTGCACCAAACCATTGCGTTTCATCCATACGACTCGGGTGGTTCCATAAACTTTCTATGAGCTGAAATGATCCTCCATTGTCGGATGAAAAAAATAGTCCACCGGGTTCTGTTCCCAACCAAAGGCAGCCCGGCTTATCTTTACCGGCATGGTGCATGGTCCATATTTTTTTTAGCACCGCAGGTTTGCCCGGTTGATAAATATGATTGGCGTAAGAGGGGAGCCCTGCTTCACTCCAGGTTTTCCCATCATCGTTTGAGCAATGTAATTTGTCTCCCCAATGCCGGTGTGATAAACCAACCCACCACGTATTGGAGCGCTCATCAACATACACCATCGAAACGGGCATACCCGGGAAATGCACTGCAACCAGCCGACAGTTATCCTGCTCAATCTCCGCGACTACTAATCCCTTTGATGTACCGATCAGCAGAGTATGTTTCATTCTAAAGTCTTATAGTCTTGCGTCTAAAGTCTTTATGCATCGTATGTTACCCCGATCTGTCTCAAAATTTCATCTGCAGTCTCTGCCATTAATAAACTCATGTCTAGTGGGAGCCTTGAGCTTTCTGTTTTTCCTTCACGAAGGCACTGCATGGCTTCTACAGCTTGAAACTGTAATCCATGTGAGTGGTAGGGAAATTCAAATAATTCTGATTTATCATCCGAGTTTTTCTTTAGGATAAAACTGGCCGCCTTGTGCCAGGCGGTGTGAACGGTTATCGTTCCTTTTGTTCCTGTAATGATTGCCTCTTTTGCCGAATCAGTAACAAAGGATGAATAGATTGTAGCGATGGCGCCATTTTTATATCCGAGGAGTGCAGCTGTATTTTCATCGGCTCCCGTAGAAGCAAGATCAGCAAAGGCTTTTATAAAATCGGGCTTGCCTAACAACCAAAGCGCAAGGAACATTGGGTAAACGCCCACATCGAGTTGTGCGCCTCCACCCAAAGACTTGTTGAAAGTGCGCAAATTTAAATTGGCGGGGGCAACAAATCCGAAATCGGCATGCATGAATTTTATTTCTCCAATTTCTCCTTTATCAATCAACTCTTTCATTTTCACCAGGGCGGGAATGAAACGACTCCACATGGCTTCCATAAGAAAAACTTTTTTACTCTTAGCCAATTCTACCAATTGTGAAGTTTGACTGAAACTTATGGTAAGCGGTTTTTCGCAGAGTACAGCCTTTCCGGCATTCAGGCAAAGTTTGGTTTGCTCAAAATGAAACGGGTGTGGGGTAGCGATGTAAATAATATCCACCTGGGGGTCGGCTGTCAATTCTTCATACGACTGATAAGATTTTGGCGCCTTAAATTTGTGAGCGAATTCTTTTGCCTTCTCCCCATCGCGTGAAGCCACGGCATAAACTTGCGCATCTCCTTCAAGGGTTTGCAATGATTCACAAAATTTGGTGGCGATTTTGCCGGGGCCGATAATTCCAAAGCGAAAAGTGCGGTTCATATTTTTGATCCGAAGTTATTAAAAGTAGCGGGATCTCTTACAAATAACTTCGGCCGCACTTACCTTTCCTTTTTCCTGATTGCCAAATTAAAGCAGTAGATTCAAAGCTCTAGGAGAGTGTAAAAAATTCAAACGCAAGATAATTATCAAGAGAGCACTTAGTTCTATTGCTTTACAAGCTTTTGTATGAAAGCCTGCCCGTTCTTAAAACCTTTAATAAAATAGATGCCGCTGTTAAGAAATCCAAGGTCTAACTCATTAGATCCATCTTTAACTTCCACTCGCTTAACCAGGCGACCAGAGAGTTCAAATACTTCCACATGATCCAAGCCAATCGAATTGGTAATAATTACCCTTTGTTGGAATGGGTTTGGATAAGGGGGTATTTTAGTGGCCACGGACTCCACGCTTGTAGCGACTTCAACTTTTGATTGAATATTTTTGTCGCCAATCGTAAAATTCAGATTTGAATTGTCCATTGAAACATCTACAGGAGATGGCTCATCCATGATAACTCCATCTAATTCAAATGCAATAAATACTTGATATACCCCTGAAGGAAGATTAGCGAACTCATAATTCCCCAAATCATCTGTATAAGTCTGCCCAACAATTTCTCCTGTTGAAGACAACAAAATGACCGGCAAATTTGCAACTGATTGCACTTCGTCTTTTCTGCCCCCGGAATCGCCATCAATTGAAACAGTACCGTAAATAGTGCGGTTACCTGTGCCTGATAAAGAATTGATTTTAAGAATTTGGAATACGAATGATGTGTCAGTGTTTGCGGAGAAGAAGGATGAATCATTTAAGGTTACAGTCTTTCCCAATACTGTTGGTACATATTCCGAAAAGTTAATTTTGTCCGGAATAAAGTATAAAGTGTAATTATGGTTTTTAAGAAAAAAATTAAAACTATTACTACCATCGAGGACTAATCGATCAGTAAACTCGACAATTCCATCAGATCCTTTCTTATACAGGAAAAGGTTTCCCTTAGTAATGGAGACGCTATCTTCACCTTTAATTTCACCTTCTAACTTATAAACAAACTCTAAAATTGAAAGAGGCATGTTATATGAGTTTGTATAGCAATCGACAGGTGAAAGGCACTCTATACTTATTTGGTATTCACCAATTTCCAGAGGAGCATCCAAATTAAAAATCCAATGGATTGTGGTAGTATCCTGCGGGGACAAATAGAAAAATTGATATTTGGAATTACTATAGACAATGTTGGAGAGTGAATCTTTGATAGTAACTCGATAGAATTGGCTTACCCCTGTAATGTAATTTGTTCCAACGTTAATAAAATCAACATCCAATTCAATTGCACGGTCTATATTATTGTAGATGTCAAGCGGCCTTGCCGTGTCAAGCGAGATTTGTGGTAAGATTGGAGCTGGAATATTAATTCTCGATGCCGATACCGCTACATTATTGGTGGTATCCGTCTCCAATATACTTCGATCCTTGTTCAGTTCTACAATTATAAAATAATCTCCGGGTGGCGGTAACGGAAAGAAAGAGTCACCAATGAAATAGCTTATTGATTTATTTTGAGTAGCACCACCTGGCAAGTAATCCCAAGTTTTATGATCAAAAACCCATGTTAAAGGAAATTGATAGTCGCTTTCATTTAAAGTTGCATCTGCTGAAAAATATAATGTCGCATTGTATCCAATAACACCTGTAGTGCCACCATTTGTTACATCAAAAAATAAATTAAAATTCGTAGGATCAAAATATAAAATCGGTGCCCTCGTAATTTTCAAATCTATATCACCCGGTAGAATGTTTAATGAGCCTGATGCAATAACATTATTACTTGTATTCGATTCTTCAAAACGGGATGCACCGTTATAGTTGGAATCAACCTTTCCAATTATATAATAAACCCCAGGGGCAACAGTGGGAATGGTAACTATGTGGAACGAAGGGCTTAAAATAATATCAGGACCGGTAAGGTCAGCATAATAATATTCAAGTTTAATGTCGGAACTGTCTAGTTGATTGTCAGTACTTAAGTAAAAGCTGGTGTATAATGCTCCACCCAAATCGGTTGTTCCTAAATTTTGAATCTTATAATTAAGATGAACAGCTTCATCCCAATGTGCCGTTGATTTTTCTAACGTAAAGTTAGAGATAGAAAGATCAAAATCAGGCTCAGCTATTGTATAGTTAGGAATAATAAATCCATTATTGCTTTCATCTGTTTCCGTCACCTCCAACCGCTTATCCGTTTGTGCAATTAAATAATAAGTTCCCGGTGAAAGGTCAACTGCCTCGCAATAGCATAATTTGGTGACTGAATCTTTTGCTACTATCTTCGACAAGTTGGTAAACCCCACGTAGTAGTCTTCTGAGGTTAAAGTGCTGTCAAGAGAAAGATATAAATTTGTTATACTGAATTTGTTGATGTCAACAATGCCCGTATTGGTAATGGTAATAGTAAGGGAGGGCGTTGTGTATTGATCTATCGAAGATATTCCCTCAATGTTTGCTATTTGAAGATCTTGAGTATTTCCAAGGTAATAACTTAGGAGAGTGATGATAAAAAATATTTTTTTCAAGATAATTACTTTTGTAAATGTCAAAAGTAAGTAAAATTTCAGAATAGGCGGAGGAATCATTGACGATAAGTCCTAAGCTACATCATTACTTGGATTTGGACGCCACTCAAATCTCTTGCAAATAACCACTTCCGCACTTACCTTTCTTTTTTCCATGATTGCTAAATTAAAACGGTTAATCCAAAGCACAGTCGGGTTGAGCAGCACAGAAGCCAATGCGTTCATCATACTTTTACCGTTGGTTTTTGCGATCATTTTTTCCGAGCCGTTATTCCGATTGTTTCAGCGAGACAAAACGCCAATGTCTGTTAAGGAAACTATTTATTTGGATAGTCTCCTTACCACTATTGAAAGTGGAAAACCGGAAATAGTAAAAGATTCTTTCGTTCTGGTTGTCTTCGATCCTAATGTAGCAACGGTGGATGAACTGAACGCAATCGGTATCCCGAAAAGTATTTCGAAGCGAATTATTCAATACCGAAATAAGGGTGGTTCATTTCGTATTAAATCAGACGTTGCAAAAATGTATGGGATGGATTCAACTTTATACCGGAGGCTTTTCCCGTTTATCGATTTACCTGAAAAATTGGAAAGCAAAAAATTTATCAAGAGTGAAAAAGCTGTTGCGGTAATTCAATATAACCTAAATGAATCCGACACAACTTCTCTCAAGTCAGTAAATGGCATTGGAAGTGTGTTGGCCAAACGAATAATAAAATATAGAGAGAGCCTGGGTGGGTTTGTCCGGTTCAGCCAGTTGGGTGAAGTTTTTGGGTTGGATTCATTAACGCTGAAAGAATTTAGCCAGTTTTATGTCTCCGATGGATTTGTTCCAAGAAAAATAAATATCAACAAAGCTTCTGAAAAAGAGTTGGATGTACATCCTTACTTGTCTACCCGCGATGCCAGGGCAATTTTCACTTATCGGGCGCAGCATGGAAGTTTCACATCGCCAGAACAACTTTCAAAAATAAAAACACTGAGCGAAGGCACAGTTAACAAGATTGCCCCGTATCTTTCATTTGATTGATGGAGGATATAGGAAAAAAAATATCGCCCTTTCAGGTGTTCCTCCGCAGGCTCACCAACTTGTCCGGCAACAGCCGAATGCTTTTCCTGCCCCGTTTGTCGACAGGCAAGCATATTGATTTTCAACAACTTGGTTTTTTAGATAAACTGAATTCATTTTCGTTGCTGGAGAAAATTATTCTCGGAAAGCCAGTTACGCTTTGCCCGCTGGCTGACCCACGGTTGGCAGCTGCGAATGAAATGAGTCGTTCACTTAAGGTGCTTCATCGTACCTCAAATTTTCTTTTTGAAGAAGGTGGCACTAAAGACCTTCACATTGGGTGGCCATTTGCACGGGGAAAGTTTAGCGATGGCACCTGGGTTCAATGTCCCTTGGTATTATTTCCCGTTGATTTAGTAATGACGGATAAAGAGTGGAAGCTCATTCCGCGCGAAAGCGCCAATATTTTTTTCAATAAATCTTTTTTGCTGGCTTTGTCTTTTTACAACAAAACGCCCCTGGCTGAATCACTCTTGGAAGAAGATTTTGAGGATGTCGAGCGCGATAGTACGGTTTTTCGCACAGCCCTGTATTCAATGCTTCAGAAGGAGAAAGTAGAAATTAATTTCAACCCCGATACTTACAGGGACGAGTTGGAGCCATTTCACACGTTCACAAAAGATGAGTTTGATAAGATGCACCAACCCGGCCAGCTTAAACTGTTTCCCCAGGCGGTGTTAGGTGTTTTTCCTCAAGCCGATTCTTACCTGGTCCCGGATTATGTTCAGCTGATGGAGAACCATCCAAGCGGAAAATTGGATGAATTTTTTCATTCTAAGTCTGTGGCTATTCCTGTTGGAGGAAAAAAGAATTTCACTACCGAAGTGAAGGAAGATAAATTGTTCACTCCATTTGCTGCCGATTCTTTCCAGGAAAATATTTTAAAAGCTGTGAAGCTAGGTCACTCCCTTGTTGTGCAAGGTCCGCCTGGCACAGGCAAGTCGCAATTGATTTGCAATCTGATCGCAGATGGATTGGCATTCAAAAAAAACGTGTTGGTGGTTTGCCAGAAGCGTGCAGCCCTCGATGTTGTTTGGAGCCGGATGCACCAGGCTGGGTTTTCGGATTTCCTTGGACTTGTGCACGATTACAAAAACGACAGAAAGGAAATTTATTCTCATCTGGCCGATCAAATTGATAAGGTGAGTGACTACAAATCAAAGATCAATAGCCTGAATGCAATTCAATTGGAGCGAAACTTTTTGCAGGCTGGAAAGCACATTGAGCAGGCATCAGAAGAGTTGGAGCAATTTAGGACTGCTTTGTTTGATACCACAGAATGCGGAGTGAGCATAAAAGAGTTGTACCTGGATACAAACCAACACGCCAAAACGATCATTAATGTTAAGCAGGAGTTCTCTCAATTCCGAATGGATGGGCTTACTGAAATTAATTCTAAAGTAAAAAGCATTGGATTGTATTCCTCCATTTTAGAGAAGGAGACAAACCCATGGCGATATCGCAAACCATTTGTCAATATGCCACCTTCGGCATTGCCGGAAATAAAAAAATTATTGGATGAAATTCCGGTAGTAATGACGAGCCTGTCGGATCGTGCAAAAAAAATATTTAGTTCTCCACTGGATTACCAGCAAGCGGAAATATTTTCCAACCGATTGGACGACCTGAAGTTGCTCAAATCAGTATTGGCTAAAACATCGGTCTACCAGGCATTTGTTCCGATGGTTAATGAGCGCGAAGGCGAAACTGAAACACTGTGGGTACAAAATATTCAGCGTGTTGTTGATGAAATATTTTTAGGAGAAGGCCCTGAAGTTTCCATTGAATCTTCCCAGCTGGGCAAATTTCAACAGGCCCTGAACAGAAGTCTTAGCGCAAGAAAAAATATAATCACCTTAATAAGATGGGAATTGTTTTCGGAGGATAAATACCTGATTAAACGCACACTTGTTGCCAATAACCTGGTTGGGAGGAAAGGGTTGAAAGCGCTTGAGCGAAAGCTGGATGTTCGGCTCAACCTGGAGCATAACCTCACTAAAATGCGGTTAAAATCGTGGGTTTTAAATATTCCTGATCAATATTCGAAGGAAACTTTTGAATTGTGGTTTGAGAATTTGCTGCTGGCTATTCGCTGCAATAATCTTAGTGATGAGATCAGAAACCTAAAAAACTTTCTATCGCCACACCGGAACGATCGAATTCAATTCGGTGAAGCGATAGGTGAATTGATTTCCTTAATGGAGGAATTTCTGACTTATAAAACCAAATGGTCGGCATATCTATCAACGCGACAAATGGAAGAGGCCGGAATGGATCTTTCCAAAGCTCAAGTACTTTCACAATATGTTCAGAAGCATTTCGATACCATGTGCGAGCTTGATGAGTTGATGGATGGACTTTATTCAAATGAAAAAGAAATCGTTGAAAAGCTTACCAGCGCCACAGATTATAAATCTACGGGAGACGAACTATGCAACATTTTAATAAACAGTCTCGGGCTTGCCTGGATAGACCACATCGAATCGAAGTGCCCTGAACTTCGTATGGTTTCTTCTGGCAAACTTGAACAATTAGAAAGAGACTTGGTTGAGAACATTGCCCTTAAAAGTAGGATAAGTGAGGAAATGGTTTTGATGCGGGCACGTGAACGTACTATCGAAGATTTGGAATACAACAGGCTCAATAATCTTGTTACATATCGTGACTTGCATCACGAAGTATCGAAAAAGAAAAAGATTTGGCCTTTGCGAAAATTGATTGAAAATTTTCATGAAGAGATTTTTAAAGTAATGCCCGTTTGGCTTGCCTCCCCTGAATCAGTTTCGGCATTATTTCCACTCACCGGACTTTTCGATTTGGTTATTTTTGATGAGGCCTCACAATGTTTTTCGGAACGCGGAATACCGGCCATGGCACGCGGCAAACAAATTGTGGTTGCGGGCGATATTCAGCAACTGAAGCCGGGAGATTTTTTTCAGAGCCGATGGGATGAAGAATCCGATAACGCAGACGTAGAAGTTGAATCTCTGCTGGAGTTGTCTTCGAGGCATTTTCTCTCCCTTTCCCTGCAAGGCCATTACCGAAGCCAGTCGCCTGAGTTGGTCGAATTTTCCAACCGACATTTTTACAATAACAAATTGGAGCTGCTTCCTCACCGTGATAAGGTAAATAGCCGTGAACCCGCGATTGAATTCGTTAAGGTTGACGGAATTTGGGAAAACCAGTGCAACGAAGTTGAGGCGGGAAAGATCGCTGAACTTGTTTTTGATCTGACTCAACGCTACCCTGAAAAGGAGGTAGGCGTTATTACGTTTAATCAGCCACAGCAAATGTTGGTAATGGACAGATTGGATGAAAAGTTTGCCAGGGAGAAGAGAATTATCCCTGCATCATTCATGGTAAAAAATATTGAGAATGTGCAGGGTGATGAAAAGGACATTATCATTTTTTCAATCGGGTATGCGCCTGATTCTCATGGAAAGATGACTCTTCAATTTGGCAGCCTCAATGCAATAGGAGGGGAGAATAGATTAAATGTTGCCGTGACACGTGCCCGTGAAAAGATTATTGTTGTGTGCAGCGTTTTGCCCGAGAAATTACACACAGGGCAAACCAGGAACAATGGCCCTAAATTATTGAAGGAGTATCTTCAGTTTGCTCGCGAGGTTTCAGAGAAAAAACAAGGATTTTTTAGGCCCGGTACCAATCATCACCTGGATTGGTACCTGAAATTTCGTTTGGTAATTGATAAGAGTAAAGTAGTATCAGATTTTTTTCCGAATGCCGACCTGACCGTTATTGGAAAGAACGGATTTGAAAGCCTGATATTAACCGATGATGACTATTATCAGCAAGCTTTATCAGCCAAACATCATCATGCTTTACTTCCAAGATTACTGGAAGACAAGAATTGGAAGCATCACTCCATTTATAGTCGAAACTTTTGGAGGGATAAGGAGAAATTGAGAATGGAGCTTGAAAATATTATTCTGCGCTACCTTAAAACTCTCAGCGCTGTGAATAATTATTTACCAACTTCGGGTGTGGGCGTTTGTTCTGCAACTGGCGCAGGTTCCTCTTTTTTCTCTTCCTTGGCCTGCCCGTTTGTAAATTTCTGATAGTTGGTGGGAGCAGCGAAGGGCCGCTTACCGATTAAGCGTTCCAAATCACTTTGAAAAAGAATTTCTTTCTCTAGCAACTCCTTTGCAATAATTTCCAGTTTTTCCCGATGATGAACAAGAAGCTGCCGGGTGCGTGAGTAACAATGCTCAATAACTTTTTTTACTTCCTTATCGATTTTCTCAGCGGTGGCATCGGAGTATGGCTTTTGAAAATTATATTCACTTTGCTTGGAGTCGTAGAAAGACAGATTGCCGATCTCCTCATTCATGCCGTAAACAGTAACGATGCTATAAGCCATTTTGGTAATGCGCTCCAGATCGCTCAAAGCTCCGGTAGAGATTTTATTAAATACAATGTCCTCCGCTACGCGGCCACCGAAGGCCATACACATTTCATCCAGCAATTGATCAGTTTGATAAAGGAATTGTTCTTTGGGTAGATATTGGGCATATCCCAGCGCAGCCACGCCACGCGGCACGATGCTCACTTTAACTAATGGGTCGGCATGCTCCAAATACCAGCCGGCCACAGCATGACCTGCTTCGTGATAGGCCACGATTTTCTTCTCTTCGGGTGAAATCAGTTTGTTTTTCTTCTCCAATCCTCCGATAACACGATCAATGGCATCCTGGAAATCCTGAAGTTCAACTTCTTTTTTGTCTTTGCGGGCGGCAATTAAAGCAGCTTCATTACACACGTTGGCAATTTCTGCACCGGCAAACCCGGGAGTTTGTGCTGCTAATTTTTTTATGTCTAAATCTTTTGAAAGCTTGATGGGTTTCAAGTGTACTTTAAAAATATGTTCCCGCCCATTCACGTCTGGCTTGTCAATACTGATTTGCCTGTCGAAGCGGCCCGGACGAAGCAAAGCTGAATCCAAAACATCGGGGCGATTGGTTGCGGCAAGTATAATAACTCCACTGTCGGTAGCGAAGCCATCCATTTCCACCAGCAACGAGTTGAGTGTATTTTCTCTCTCATCATTCGCACCCGGCATTTGTCCTCTTCCGCGAGAGCGGCCAATGGCATCAATCTCATCAATAAAAACTATACAGGGAGCTTTTTCTTTGGCTTGTTTGAATAAATCACGCACACGAGCTGCGCCCACGCCCACGAACATTTCAACAAAATCCGAACCTGATAAAGAAAAGAATGGAACGGCTGCTTCCCCGGCAACGGCTTTCGCTAACAAAGTTTTTCCGGTTCCGGGAGGGCCAACCAATAGTGCACCTTTTGGGATCTTCCCACCGAGCTTGGTAAATTTTTCCGGGGTCTTAAGAAAATCAACAATTTCTTTTACTTCTTCTTTGGCTTCATCGAGGCCGGCCACATCTTGAAAAGTAATTTTTACTTTATTCTCTGCATCGAACAATGCCGCTTTCGATTTGCCAATATTAAAAATCTGGCCACCGGGTCCACCACCACCGGTCATTCTCCGCATGAGCATCCAAAATCCAAAAACAAAGAGGAATAATATTCCAATTTGAAAGAGGAAGCCAGGCAAGTCGCTGGGCTCTTCATAGGTAATTTCAACGCCCGAATCCCTGGGTTTTATTTTTTCAAATTTGTCGATAAACTTATCTACAGATCCAATTTTTAATTTGTAGTGAGGCCCGCTGCCCACACCCCACTGGTTTTTCTTTTCCAGTTCGGAGGCATATTTAGAATTTTTTAAGGCATCGGCAGTCAGCGTAATTTGAACAACATCTTCTTTTTTTATCACTACAATTTTTTTGATGTCGCTGCTTTTCAGCATGTCTTCAAACCGGCCCGATTGAATTTCAATTGGGTTGCTTGAGTTGTTGAATAGGGTTACGGCAAAGATCACCGCCACCAATCCTAAAATAATCCACATTTGGAAGTTTGGCCTTGGCCCCTTCGGCATCTTATTTTCTCTCTTTTCGTCAGCCATGTATTTTCAGTCTTGAGTCCTTTACTTCTTTTTCTTTGTCTTAAGTCTTTTAGCCTTTGGTGTAGCTACTACTTCTTTTTCCTCCATCACTTCCTTTATCACCGCATCTCCCCATAATTTCTCAAGGGAATAAAATTGGCGTTTATCTTTCTTAAAGATATGGGCTACCACGGTAATATAGTCGAGAAGCATCCATTCTTTATTGTGTTTACCCTCTCTATGCCAGGAATCTTCCTTTAGGGCTTTATAAACTTCTTCCTCAACCGACTCGGAAATGGCCGCCAATTGCTTGTCGGACGAACCCGAACAGATAACGAAGAAATCGGCCACTGCGTTCTTTACTTCCCGAAGATCCATCACCACAATATCCTGCGCCTTTTTTTCCTGCATGCCCTTAACAATCGCATCGCTCAACTTTTTAGAGGCATTTGCCTGCTTTCTTTTTGCCATTAATTGAAATCGGGGGTTAGTTTTGGGCTTTTCAGCTTGCAAAGTAACAAATAAGGATGTATAAAATTCCCGCTAATACGGTTTTCATGGGCAAAAAGATTATTTCCATGCCCGTATGCGAGAGCACCAACAGTCTCATGTTATCGATGGTTCAATCGGGCTGGCTGGAGGAAGGAACGGTAATTATTGCCGAAAGTCAATCGGGAGGCAGGGGCCAGGCGGGCAATCGTTGGATTTCTGAACCAGGCTTAAACCTTACTTTCTCTGTATTACTAAGGCCGGGCTTTCTGGAGCCTGTTCAACAATTTTATTTAAATATCGCTGCGGGGCTGGCTGTTCATGACACAATTTTGGAAGTAATCGGGCACGAAGTGAATATAAAGTGGCCAAATGATATAATGATTCAAGGCGAAAAAGTCTGTGGTATTTTGATTGAAAACCAGCTCCAAGGCCAGCAATTTTCTCAAACTGTTGTAGGGATAGGTTTGAACGTAAACCAAAAAAAATTTGAATGGACAAATGCCACCTCGCTAAGCCTTTATAGTGGAGTGGATTTTGAAAAAGCAATTGTTTTAGATACGGTTCTGGTGAAATTAGAGAATCGGTATGAGCAACTAAGGAGCAAAAGTTTCAAAAGACTAAAAGATGATTATTATTCCGTATTGTTTTGGAAAGATGAGGAGCATGAATTTAAGGCTGAAGAGAAAATATTTTCCGGAATTATTCAGGGGATTGATGAGGTAGGTCGCTTACAGGTGATGGTTGATGGGAAGATTTCAGTTTATAACTTTAAGGAGATTTCCTTTCTAAAATAAAAACGGATGAACTACCAGTCGCGTTCTAAAATTATTATTTCTTTCCTGAAGCGATTAGCACCGTATGTAGAAGCAGAGGTAAAAGATCTTGGCTTTCCGATCAAGGATGTTTTTTCATCGGGTATTGAAACAGAGGGGTCGCTCAACGACTGTATCAAGCTGAATTTGAATTTACGCTGCGCCAGCCAGGTGAGATATTCCTTAAAATGGTTTGAAGCCAATCATCCCGATGACGTTTACCAAAACCTTATGACTATTGATTGGGAAAATATTATCGCACCCGATGGATATTTCAGCGTAACCAATTCGGTTGATCATCCATCCGTAACCAACACTATGTTTATTAATGTGCGGGTGAAAGATGCGGTGGTAGATAGAATCCGTGAGAGGACACAGTCCAGACCCAATTCTGGTCCTGAGATGACAGGAGCTGTTATTCACTTACACTGGAGAGGTGATGAGGCTGAAGTTTTTATTGACACCTCGGGAGAAACGTTGGCCAAGCATAACTATAGAAAAATTCCCGGTAAGGCTCCCATGTTGGAAGCTCTTGCATCAGCTACCATAATGGCATCAAAGTGGAACGCGCAATCTCCTTTTGTCAATCCTATGTGCGGCTCTGGAACGCTCGCCATTGAGGCTGCTTTAATGGCTACAGACCAAAGACCGGGCTTGCTTCGTGAGAATTATGCGTTTATGCATTTTACAGGTTATAACGAAAACATTTACAAGGAAGAATTGAAAACGCTACGCATGCGGGTGAAAGAAATTCCAAATTTGAAAATTATTGCTTCCGATAATCGGCAGGACGCGATCGATATTTCTAAAGTGAATGCGGAGTTGGCGGGTGTAGATCACCTTATCGAATTTACCCTTTGCGACTTTGCTGATACCACCATTCCCGAAACTCCGGGTGTATTGTTCATCAATCCGGAATATGGTGAGCGCATGGGTGAACTGACTGAACTTGAAACAACATATGCCCGGCTGGGGGATTTTATGAAAAAGAAATGCCAGGGTTGGATGGGCTACATTTTCACCGGTAACATGGATCTGGCCAAAAAAATTGGACTGAAAGCCAATCGAAGAATTGAATTTTATTCTGCGCAGCTTGATTGCCGGTTGCTGGAATATGAGCTGTATGGAGGAAGCAGGAGGACAACCGAACCGAAGAAGAAAGGTTTGGAAACTTAACATTTCTCAATCCATAAATTCATCTTATTTTTGAGCTTACAACCGCTCACATGACTGTTTTCTTTCGGGCCTCTGGCTCTGTGGTATATGCCGTTGGCGCACAGCAACCACTTGATAATCAAGATTTAAGTAAGCTTACATGGCTTTTTGCCGGGGCAACGCCCAAAGCAGAAAAGGCCCTTTCCGGTTTTTTTCTTGGTCCCAGAAAGGAAATGGTTACACCCTGGAGTACCAACGCAGTGGAGATTACCCAAAACATGGGCATTACCGGCATTGAGAGGATTGAGGAATTTTTTGAAGTGCCTGCATTGCAAAGCCCGCACGATAAAATGCTCCAGCATGTTTATGAAGAACTTAACCAGGATTTGTTTACCATTCATCATTCGCCAGAATCGGTAAAGTATATACAAGACATTAAAGCTTATAACATAGCAGAAGGCCTTGCCCTAAGTGCTGAGGAGGTTGATTACCTGAACGAAGTCAGTAAGAAATTAAATCGACCACTTACCGATAGTGAAGTGTTTGGGTTCAGCCAGGTAAACTCAGAGCATTGCCGTCATAAAATTTTTAATGGCACTTTTATTATAGACGGCCAGGAGAAAGGGGCAACACTTTTTCAACTCATAAAAAAAACATCGAAAGAAAATCCCAACCTGATTGTTTCGGCATACAAAGACAATGTAGCTTTTATAAAAGGCCCACACATAGAGCAGTTTGCACCTAAGCGACAAGATGTTGCCGATTATTTTGAGGTAAAAGATTTTGATTCTGTGATTTCGCTGAAAGCTGAAACGCATAATTTCCCGACAACCGTTGAACCGTTTAATGGCGCTGCCACGGGTTCGGGTGGTGAAATTCGCGACAGGCTTGCCGGTGGAAAAGGTTCTTTGCCTTTGGCAGGAACCGCAGTTTACATGACTTCCTATCCTCGATTGGATGCTGGCAGAGCGTGGGAGAAAGAAATTAAGGAACGCCCCTGGTTGTATCAAACACCAGCCGAAATCCTGATCAAGGCCTCCGATGGCGCCAGCGACTTCGGAAATAAATTTGGGCAGCCGCTTATTTGTGGAAGTGTACTCACCTTCGAACATGCTGAAAATGGTAAGACTTTTGGCTTCGATAAAGTTATAATGCAGGCGGGCGGCATTGGGTTTGGAAAAGAGAACGAGAGTAAAAAAGAATCGCTTAAGGCAGGAGACAAAATTGTGTTGTTGGGAGGTGATAATTATAGAATTGGCATGGGTGGCGGTGCAGTTTCTTCAGTAGCCACCGGAGAGTATGCCAACGCCATTGAGTTAAACGCCATTCAACGCTCCAACCCTGAAATGCAAAAGAGGGTAATGAACGCCATAAGGGCTATGGTGGAGTCAGATGAAAACCCGATTGTATCCATTCACGATCATGGTGCTGGTGGCCACCTCAATTGTTTCTCTGAATTACTGGAAGAAACCGGTGGACAAATTGAAATCAACAAACTTCCTATTGGCGATCCCACACTATCGGCAAAAGAAATAATTAGTAATGAATCGCAGGAGCGAATGGGTTTGGCCATTCATGAAAAAGATTTGACGGCCTTAAAGAAAATAGCTGATCGTGAACGAACCCCGATGTATGCCGTAGGAACGGCAACAGGCAATAAAAAACTTTCATTCATTGATCCCGGAAAAAATATTAAGGCAGTTGATTTTGAAGTGGCTCATCTTTTCGGGTCATCCCCAAAAACAATCCTTCGCGATTCAGACAAACCAGTAAAATTTGCTCCGCTGGTTTACGACCCAAAAAATATTCAACATTACCTTGAACTGGTTTTGCAATTGGAGGCGGTCGCTTGCAAAGATTGGCTTACTAATAAAGTAGACAGATCGGTTACCGGAAAGGTGGCAACGCAGCAAACCTGTGGTGAAATTCAATTGCCGCTAAACAATGTGAGTGTAATGGCTCTTGACTTTTTGAGCAACAAAGGTGTGGCAACGGCTATCGGCCATGCCCCAGCAGCAGCTTTGGTAAATGCCGCAAGCGGAAGTAAACTGGCTATTGCTGAGGCACTTACTAACCTGGTATGGGCTCCACTAACACATGGATTAAAAGGTGTTTCGCTTAGCGCGAACTGGATGTGGCCCACAAAAGCCGAAGGAGAAAAGGCAAGGCTCTTTCAGGCGGTTGAAGCAGTGAGTGAATTCGCTTGTGCTTTAGGAATCAATATTCCAACGGGGAAAGATTCCCTTTCAATGACGCAAAAGTATCCTGACGGGCAACAGGTAGATTCGCCCGGCACGGTAATTATTTCGTCTGTGGCTGAGGTTGAGAATATTCGGAAAACAGTTTCACCGGCATTGCAAAAAGCAATCGGAGCAAAAATTATTCATGTTCCCTTCACTAAAAACGAATTCAATCTGGGCGGAAGCAGTTTTGGCCAGACCGTAAATGCATTGGGCAATTCAGCGCCAGATATTAACGACCCTGCCTATTTTGTTAATTGCTTTAATGCCACACAGGAATTAATTAAAAAAGGTTTGGTGTTAGCTGGCCACGATATTTCTGCGGGTGGAATAATTACCACGCTGCTTGAAATGTGTTTTCCAACTCCGGGCGTTGGAGTGAAGATCGATGTTTCATCTTTTAAGCAAGACGTTGTAACTGTTTTATTTTCTGAAAACCCAGGTGTGATACTTCAGGTGATGGAACATGAAGTTGTATCAACAATACTCAGTCAACAACAAATTCAATTCACTACGCTGGGTGAAACAATCAATCAACGTACAATTCAATTGACATATCAGGCGACTCATGTTTTTGATATTGACAAACTACGTAGCACCTGGTTTCAAACTTCTTACCTGTTAGATAAAATCCAACGACCGAAAGGCCATGCGGAGGCTCGCAAGGAAAATATTTTTAAACAGCCGTTGTCCTTTCAGTTTCAAAAACGATTTGATGGACAATTTTCAACTTATGGAATTGATCCAAAACGGAGAAAGCCTTCCGGAATTAAAGCAGCTATAATACGCGAGAAGGGTGTGAATGGCGACCGCGAAATGGCATACTCGCTTTACCTAGCTGGCTTCGATGTGAAAGACATTCACATGACCGATCTGGTTTCGGGCAGGGAAGATTTAAGTGATGTTTCCATGATTGTGTTTGTGGGCGGCTTCAGCAATTCCGATGTGCTGGGTTCGGCTAAAGGTTGGGCTGGTGCTTTCCTTTACAATCCAAAAGCAAAAGCTGCCTTAGATAATTTTTACAGCCGAAGTGATACGCTCAGCTTAGGTGTTTGCAACGGATGTCAATTAATGATGGAACTCGGACTGGTTTACCGGGGTATAAAAGACCATCCAAAAATGCACCACAATGGTTCGGGTAAGTTTGAGGGCACGTTCATCACGATCACTGTTCCAAAAACAAACTCCATTATGTTCCAGTCGCTTGAAGGTGCGCAGCTTGGCGCCTGGGTGGCGCATGGTGAAGGAAAGTTTATTTTTAATGGAGATACCTCCCGATATCAAATAGCGGCATCTTACTCCTATCAGGCCTATCCGGGAAACCCAAATGAATCAGAAAACGCGGTAGCCGCGCTTTCATCTCATGATGGCCGGCACTTGGTAATTATGCCTCACATCGAACGCTCGTTATTCCCCTGGAACTGGCCACATTATCCTGTAGATAAAAAGCAGAAACATGAAATTGGGCCATGGATTGAGGCATTTGCCAATGCACGCGACTGGTTACAAAAAAATTGATTGATTTTTCGGTCTCTTGTCTTAAATTTAAAGTTCAAACACCAAATAAGATGAGAAGAATTTTACCAATCCTGGGTTTGGCTCTCTTGGGTTCTTGCATGTCTTTCAAGGAATTGCCTGTTGAATACGATTATAGTTACAAAGGGAATTTTAAAAAATACCGCACGTTCGAAATTATGAAACCCATGCGGGCCGATTCATCTATGATGAACGACCAGATTGAAAAGGCCATTATCTCGAGGATGAAATTTCTAGGCTATAAGCAAACAGCCTCGAAGCCTCATTTGATCATAGGCTTTAAAATGTATACCGATAGTCTGAAGTTTAACGGCTATTCCCAGATGGATATCGATGAATGGGTAAAGAGCCAAAAAGAAGATTTGGAATATGATAAGCAGCGCTACACCTTAAGCGAAGGCACCCTGCTTATCCAATTTTTTGATCGCAGGCAAAATCGATCTATTTGGCAAGGCTACGCAACAACTCAATACGGCTCTATAGACTTTCAAAATAGTCGCCATTTAAGAAACGCGGTTGTTTCCATCCTCGATAAATACCGTTTTTGGGCCGATGGCTTTATGGATGGTCAAAATCAGCCTGTTGCGGAGGATCCCAATTAAGCCTCAATTCTTAATTTAAATGGCCTAAACCCTTTAGAGCTCCACTTAAAAAAGTGGATTTTCAGGGTTTCCTCAATCATAAAATTCTTCTACATTTGCGCTCCTTTTTGAAGGAATATTGTCCGATGGTGTAATGGTAACACAGCAGATTTTGGTTCTGCTTTTCTAGGTTCGAATCCTAGTCGGACAACAGGAGTTAGTTAATAGTGATTAGTTAATAGTTAATAGGAATCCGGGTTAACCGGATTGTTTACTGATAATCGCTTTTTGGAGGCAATAAGCCTATTAACTAATAACCATTTGACTATTAACTCAATAAGCGTGGCTGTAAAGATAATTTCGGGCAGGTCAACTGTTTATTTAGCTGAGAAAGTAGCTCATGCTTATGGCGAGCGGCTTTGCCCGGTTAACTATAAGCAGTTTAGCGATGGCGAGCTTTCGCCACACATTGGTGAATCCGTTCGAGGCCATGATGTCTTTGTTATCCAGTCCACTTTTCCTCCGGCCGATAATTTCTTTGAACTTTTGTTGATGATTGATGCCGCTAAGCGGGCAAGTGCGGAGAATGTGAATGTTATTATACCTTATTTTGGTTATGCCCGGCAGGACAGGAAAGATAAACCGCGTGTGGCCATAGCCGCTAAACTGATCGCTAATGTATTGTCTGCCGCTGGTGCCGATCGCATTATGACATGCGACTTACATGCAGACCAAATTCAAGGCTTTTTCGATATTCCCCTTGATCACCTGGATGGTGAATATTTTTTTGTTCCCTATTTAAAATCCCTGAACCTGACCAACATCATGTTTGCCAGTCCGGATGTGGGTGGAATAAAGAGGGCAAGAAGTTTTGCCAAATTTTTTGATGCAGAACTGGCCGTCTGCGATAAGTATCGCAAGGAAGCCAACAAAATTGAGTCTATGCGTTTGATTGGTGAAGTAGAAGGAAAAGACGTTGTGCTGGTAGATGACCTGGTTGATACCGGTGGAACCCTCTGCAAAGCAGCAGTTTTGTTAAAAGATAAAGGTGCCAATTCGGTGAGGGCCGTATGTACACACCCGGTGCTTTCCGGAAATGCATATGAAAATATTCAAAATTCGGTGTTGGAGGAATTAGTGGTAACGGACACCATTCCACTCAAGCAAAATGTTTCCAAAATAAAAGTATTGACTGTGTCTGATTTGTTTGCGAAAGCCATTCGCAAAATTCACGATCATGAATCTATTAGTTCTTTATTTATTCGTTTCTAATTTTTCTTTTAATAAACAATTAAACAATTCTATTTATGAAAACTGTTGAGATTATAGGGTATCGAAGAGCAAATCTCGGCAAAACAGAAGCCCAAAGGCTACGCGAAGAAGGCTCAGTGCCTTGCGTACTTTATGGTGGGAATGAACAAGTGCATTTCCATTCGCCCCTGATTTTGTTCCGCGATATTGTTTACACAAACGAGGCGCACTTTGCGCATTTGAACATTGAAGGCGATGAATGCCAGGCAATTTTGAAAGAAGTGCAGTTTCACCCGGTAAGTGAAATGATCCTTCATGCCGATTTCCTCCGCATTTCTGAAGATCGAAAAATAAAAATGGATATACCTACCCGGTTGGTTGGTAAATCGCTTGGTGAGGAAAAGGGCGGTGCATTGGTTCGCAAGCGCGCATCGTTAAAAGTTTTTGGCTTTGCTAAAGACATGCCCGATCATATTGATGTAGACGTAGCCACGCTCGATTTTCACCACGCTATTAAAGTAGGCGATATGAAAATGCCAAACCTGGAGTTTCTCGATCCCAAGCAGGCATCTATCGCTGTGGTTGAAGTTCCCCGTGCTGCTAAAATGGCTGCCGAAGAAGAAGCTGCCAAAGCTGCTGCCGCTGCTGCATCTCCTGCTGAAGGAGCCGCTGCAACCCCTGCCGCTGGCGCTGCCACCCCCGGAGCCCCGGCCGCTGGTGCCGATGCCAAGAAAGGTGCGGAAGCCCCCAAGAAAGAAGGAGGCAAGAAGTAAGATTAAACTTATTAGCAATAAAGACCCTGGTGAAAGCCGGGGTTTTTTATTTACCGGTATTGCTCTTTTGTGAGACCGTAACATGATTGGTTTTGAAAACGAAACCATTTACATTCGCTAAACTTTAAACCCATAATCATGAAATACTTATTGGCCTTTATTATAGTGTCATTTTCTTTTCAAGCAAATGCCCAGTCTGAAGCGGAATTAAAAGAAATAGCGGGCTCGGTGTGTGAATGTATTCAAGGCAAATTACCCAGCCTTAATGGGGCAAAAGAAGTGGAAATGGCACTTGGTGTTTGCATGCTTGATTTGATTCAGGCAAAAGGATTAAAGGTTGATATTAGTGATGGCGCACAAATGGAAGCTTTCGGCCAGAAGATAGGGATACAGATGGCGGGCATATGCCCCAGTGTTTTTACTTCCCTTATTGGAGATGATACTCCAACCAAACCTGAGGAATCAAGTTTTGATGTTACCGGTACCGTAAAGGCGGTAGAGACAACCGACATAGCAACGATAGTTTTGCGCGACAATACAGGGAAAGAGCATCGTATGTTGTGGATTACCTATTTCAATGGCTCCGATGATTTCGTGGCGGCCCCCTCTAAGTTGGTTGGTAAAACCATCACCATTACCTATACCCTTGTTGATGTTTATATGCCCAAGCAGAAAGCTTACGTTACAAGTAAACTGGTTTCTAAGATCACGGTGAATTAGCAAATCTGGATTTAGAGTTTATTGACTCTCGAAGAAATAACCCAACAATTTTACGTTGCCTCGGAAAAGAAGCGTGCTTGTCGTATCACACTAAGAGGCGAGCCACTCCCGCGCACTGTTTATCCATTTGGCATTGCACGCACTTCTAAAAACCAGGTTGTGCTGGTTTGTTGGCAGGTAATGGGATTGACCAAAGCGGGGAGTGGTGCTGGCTACCGAAATCTTCAATTAGACAAGGTTATCGAAATTGAAATGCTCGACTCACATTTTCAAAAGCCCGATGATTTTAATCCAGAAGACGGACAATATAAGGAGTGGGTATACCACATTTAGAATCTCCATTTTATTATTAAATCTGGTTTGCGATTAGCTTTCTCATGTAAGCGAATGGCTCAAATAGTTTAATAATTTTTTTAAGAAAAATATTCAAATGAAAGTAACAGGCTTCTCATTTATCCGCAATGCAGTTACATACGACTACCCTGTGGTGGAAGCCATAAGATCAATACTACCCTTGTGCGATAATTTTATTGTGGCCGTTGGAAAATCGGATGACAATACGCTTGAATTGATAAACGGGATTGACAAAACGAAAATAAAAATAATTGAGACGGTGTGGGATGATAGCTTGCGTCAATCCGGAAAAGTGCTGTCGGAAGAAACAAATAAAGCTTTTCGGGCAATTGATGAAAACTCGGATTGGGCATTTTATATTCAGGGCGATGAAGCCGTGCACGAAAAATATTTTGATGCTATTCACGCATCCATGAAAAAATGGAAGGATAATAAAGGCGTTGATGGATTGTTGTTCAAGTACCTCCATTTTTATGGTTCTTACGATTATGTTGGCAGTTCGCCACATTGGTATCAAAACGAAATCCGGATTATAAAAAATGATAAAAATATTTATTCTTACCGTGATGCACAGGGGTTCCGGAAAATTGAAAATCAAAAGTTAAGGGTAAAACCTGTTGATGCTTACATCCACCATTATGGATGGGTGAAAGAGCCCGCTGCCATGCAAAGGAAGATGGAGTCTTTCAATAAACTCTATCATGACGATGAATGGGTGGAGAAAAATATTCTGAAAGCCGATGAATTTGATTACTCACGTCAAATTGATGCATTGTCAAAATTTGCCGAAAGTCATCCAAAAGTTATGCAGGAAAGAATCGATCGAATAAACTGGAAATTCGAGCATGACATATCCTTCAACAGGCTATCAGTCAAAAACAAACTGAAGTTGCTGGTAAAAGATTTACTCGGAATACAACTGGGTTATAAAAATTATAAACTTGTCTAGTCTTACCTCCAGTCACCAATTAAAACCATAGCCGCCCAATAGTAGGGATGGCTGAATTTCGGATTGTTTGATAGCGTGCTTTGGGCTGCCCGCATGGCATCAACGGCATCCATTGTTTTAATATTCTTGTAAAATTCATTCATTAAAATGGAGGTAGCTTCGTCATCCACTTTCCAAAGCGTGGCCACTACCGACTTCACTCCATTTTGCAGAAACCCGGTTGCAGGACTCACAGGAGAGCTTTCGTCAGAGCCTTTCGTTACGGCTGTTTGGCAAGCGGAGAGCACAACAATATTTAGATGGCTCATCACCTCCATGCCCCAAAGTTCTGAGAGTGTGAGTTTTCCATCTTCATTTTTGCCAGCGTTGCCCGCCATAGTTAAATAAGATTTACTGAATTCTTCATAATCCAGATTGCCATGCGTTGCGAAATGCATTACGTTAAATTCTTCAGAGGCGTACTTGGCTTTGTCTTCCGATGCTTCATTTTGCACATATACTACCGTGTTGGGGAAGATCTTTTTAATGTCGTTCACCTCTTTCTCTGTTGCCGGCAAGGTTTTATCAGGGTTGCCAAAGGCGAGTATGTTCATGACTTTATCTTCAGCAGTTATCGTGCGCAGCAGCATGTCAGTAGAGTTGGTGTAGAACATAGAGTATTGGTTAATCAACATACTGAACTTTTTATTGCTCAGGGTTTTGCCCAACATTTGAAACGGTATGTAATTGAGTTCGCCTGTGGGTATAATGCCCAGGCGGCTTTTGTTTGCGATTAACTCGCTGATGGGGGAGATGAGGTAATTATAACCATCCTCAAATGGCTTGAGCATTTGGTCGGT
>Ga0315912_10001411_pt1 | contig 29709 bp, 26 predicted proteins | sample VfabasoilMG_FD_204469 | JGI IMG/M metagenome (GOLD analysis project Ga0315912, IMG submission 204469) | Garden soil microbial communities collected in Santa Monica, California, United States - V. faba soil | ecosystem: Environmental > Terrestrial > Soil > Garden | place: USA: California...
TCGCGCGCGCGATCGTCACTCGCTGCTCCTGACCGCCCGAAAGCTCGCGCGGGTAGTGATCCATTCGGTCTTCGAGGCCCACGATCTTCAGTGCCGTCTGGGCGCGCTTGCGCCGCTCCGCCGCGGAGAGCTTGGTGAGCAAGAGCGGCAGCTCCACGTTCTCCACCGCCGTCAGCACCGGCAGCATGTTGAACGTCTGGAAGATGAAGCCGATGTTCTGCGAGCGCCATTTGGTCCGGGCGCTCTCGCTCAGCTTGCCCAGATCGGAACCGGCCACCTTCACGACCCCGCCGCTGGCCCTGTCCAGCCCCGCGATCAGGTTGAGCAGGGTCGACTTGCCGGATCCGGATGGCCCCATCAGCGCCTCGAACGAGCCGGTCGGGATGTCCAGATCGAGGTCCTTCAGCACTTCCACTGGCTCCTTGCCGCGGAAGTACGTCTTGCGAACCTTCGATAGCTCGATCACCGGGGGCTTGGCCGCCGCCGGGGCTCCACTGCCTTGCGTGCCAGCACTGCCCTGGGTCCCCGTCTTCTCCTCGTCCAGCTCGCGCGCAGTTTCGCTCATGACTGTCTCCTCTGGTTTGCCGAGCACCCAAGACCCGGCTTCGTTTGCTCGCGGCGCGGTGAGCTAGCACCACGCGCTCGCGGGGCTATCGGTCACTCGGCCAGCTTGATTGCCTGGCCATCGGTGAGCGTGGACGGCGGACTGGCGATGACTTTCGTCCCAGCCGAGGGGCCACGCGTAAGCTCGAAACCGTCGCCGAAGGGTGCGCCTATCTGAACGGGCACGAGCCGCGCCTTACCCTCGTCGATCACGAACACGGCCTTGCTGCCGGCGCGCTCGGTGATGGCCGAACCAGGCACGATGACCTTCGGTGGTTCCTTCAGCTTCGCTTCGTCGAGCGGCTTGGACAGGAAGCTGACCCGTGCCGACATGTCCGGGAGCACGCCCTCGGTGGCATCCACGAAGGCCACCTTGACCACCACCGTCGCCTTGGCGCGGTCCACTTCGGGCGTGATCTGCTTCACCACGCCGCGGAAGCGCTGGGATGGATAGGCATCGAGGACAATCTCGACCGGTGCGTTCGGCTTGACCGCGCTCAAGCGCGCCTCGGCCACGTCCGTCTCGACGATCAGCGTGGTCATGTCGGCAATGCGCACGCCGCCCATGTCCTCAGTCACACCGGGCGGTTGCGGTCCGACGTACTCGCCGACCTGCGGTGGGCGGTTGATCACCATGCCGCGAATCGGGGAGGTCAGGGATAGGTTGCGCAGCCCCGTCTGCAGCACGTTGACTCGCGCGTTGAGCGCCTGGGCGGTGGCCTCTGCAGCCGAGGAGTCGGCTTCGGCCGCAGCCACGGCTTGCTTCAGTGATGCGACCCGTGCCTCCAAATCCTCCGCTCCGGCGGCGGGTGCCACGCCCTGATTGACCAACGTGCGCTCTCGTTTGGCTCGCGTCTCGGCCTCCACCAGGTCGGCTCGCGTGACCTCGGCGCGTGCCTTGGAACTCTTGGCCTGCGCCAGCGAGGCCATGACTTCGCTCTGCGCTGCGCGGATCGAGGCCGCATCGTCAGCGGGGTCGAGCTCGAGCAAGACTTGGCCGGCTTCGACCTGATCGCCCTGCTTGACGTTGACGGTGATGACGCGGCCAGGAACCTTGGGCGCGATGCGCGACATCAAGTCGGCTTTGACGTAGCCGGCGGCGGTCAATTCCACCGAAGCCTGCGCTGGCGAGATCAGCGCGATCTCGGTTTCCGTCACTTCCGTCTTGAAGATTTTCGCTTCGAGGTAGGGGGTGATGATGAAGTAACCGCCCACGAGAATGCCTGCGGTCACGGCCCAGCCCAGGTACTTGGGCCACGAGCTCGGCGGTGCCGGCGCGCTGCGGTCGATGCGCAGGGAGGCGAGGTCAGAAGAGAGCTTGTCGGACATCGATCACTTCTCGAGCGCGGAAGCGCACAGCCGGGGCGAAGCTAGCAGTCGACCCCAGCGCCTGCCAGGCATTCAGGGCGAAACTCGGCGAACGTACGCCGGGGCTCGGTGAGTAACGGAGGGCTGAGCCGTGGCTTGTCCGCGGTGCCGTCTCGTCGTCAGGTCTCCGGTTCGTTACGGACGACCTTCCATGCTGCGAAGAGCGCGGCGGTAGCGGCACGGCGCTGGACCTCGCTGCGGCTCCCGCTGAAGCGTGCCTGGAAGGCTTCGACCCGTTCGGTTCGTGTCTCGTCGCCTAGGGCCACCGCCCAGTGCACGAGGCCGACCGGCTTTTCTTCACTTCCGCCATCCGGCCCTGCGATGCCGGTCACGGAGATGCCGACGTCGGCGTCGAGCGCCCGGCAGGCGCCTGTCGCCATGGCTTTGGCCACCTCTGGGCTCACCGCACCGTGCGCATCCAGGAGCGTCTGCGGCACACCGAGCAAGTGGACCTTCACGCGATTGTCGTACGCCACGATGCCGCCATGGAAGTAGGCGCTCGCTCCCGGCACTCGAGCCAAGAGCTCGCTCACGCCGCCCGCGGTGCAGGATTCGGCCACGGCGACGGACAAGGCCCGCGCTCGTAGGAGCTCGCCCAGTACTCGTTCGAGCGGGGCGCTCGAGGTCGAGTAGACCGCCGGCCCTAGGCGCTCGATGATCTCGGACCACGCGCCACCGACGCGCTCGTCTGCTTCGGCAGCGGCGCTCGGAGAGGACCGAGCGAGCACCTTGATCGCCACCCCGCCGACGGAGGCGCGATAGCCAATGGTGACGCCGTAGCGGGCCTCGATCCCATCCAGGCGCTGGCCGAGCTCGCTTTCGGGCATGCCAGCGGTGCGGAGGTGGCGGACGTGGAGCAAGGCCTCTGGTGCGGGCAGGCTCGGCACCACCTGTTCCTTGAACATCGCGCGCATCTCTGAAGGAACGCCGGGCAGGAAGAACGCTCGAGCCGGCGAGCTGCCTTCGGCGCCGTCGCCGTTCAGGGCAACGGCGAATCCGGGTGCGGTGCCAACAGGGTTCATCAAGATCGTCGCCCCCTCTGGGACGTGCGCCTGCTTGTCGTTGTCGGGGCCGAGCGTGCGCCCGCGGCGGGCAAGGGCGGCTTCCACGTTCGCCCGCGCGACCGGGTGCAGGGCAAGGGGAACGCCAAGGACGCGCGCCACGGAGGCCGAAGTGCGGTCGTCCGTCGTGGGTCCGAGACCGCCCGTACACACGATGACGCCGTGCTCCCTGGCGAGCCGTCGCAGCGCGGCGTCGATGCGGTCGTCGTCATCGTCGACGGTGACGATCTCCGTGACCTCGTGGTTGAGGTCGGTCAGCCGATCCGCCAGCCAGGTGGCGTTGCTGTTCTCTACCTCACCGCGCGTCAGCTCCGTGCCCAGGCTCAAGATTGCTGCCGACATGGCTCGTCCCTTCTGCTGCGTAGGCGCAACGAAAACCGGCTCCAGGTGACGCGCGAGGCGGCTGCTCGGCCCAGCTCTTGAGCTCCGCGGCGAGCACGGAGGCGAACGAGCCCCCGCGCAGGCTCACGCGGCCGTCTTCGTCCTTGGTCCACTCCGCGACGTTACCAGCCAAGTCGAGAACGCCAGCAGGCGTCTTGCCCTCGCTGCGAATCCCGGCGAGGTCCGGTCCCTTTGCTCCTTCGCTGCACGGCCCGCTGACGCGCCCGTAGGCCGCTCGTCGGCAGACCAGGCCGTGGGCGCCCCAAGGGAAGCGTCGCCCTTCCTCACCGGACGCCGCGAAGATCCACTCCGCGCCCGTCGGCAGGCGTCCGCCCGCAAACGCACAGAAGCGCTCCGCCGTTTCGGCGTCGATTCCGCTCACGGGCAGTCCTGGCTCGACGTCGGCGGGGCGGGCCTTGCACATGCCCGCGCGCGCGCACTCGGCGTACCGATGCTCCGTCACCTCTGCTTGGTCGATTTGAAACGTGCGTACGGCCACGATGCGCGCCGGCCGAACGCCAGCGCCGTCCCAATCGGTTGGGCCGAGCAGAACGCTTCCGCCCGCGATCGAGACTTTCTCCTGGGTGGCCACGCAACCGCTGACCTTGCCGGTCACTAGGCGGGTGCCGACTGGGCAAACGGTAGGGGTGCCCAAGCAGCTCCCTCCGCTTTGCCGTTGTCCGGGAGCGCAGCAGCGGCCGAAGGCGCCGGACATCCCCGTTTGGCAGGGGTCGGGCCTGGTGCGGACACGCATGCCGAGGAGCGCCGCCCAGGCCACGAGTGCGACTCCGGCCAAGAGGGCTGCCAGCCCGAGGCCGCGCACACTGGGGTCCGTGATCAAAGAGCGCGTCATGCGTTCCCCAACTCCTCGCCTCGCAGAAGGGCCTCCAGGTCGGCTTCGGAGATGACGCGGGTGCCAGCCTTGCGCGCGGCGTTGATCTTGCTCTCGCCCACCTTCTGCCCCGTGACGAGGTAGGTCGTCCCTTGCTTGACCTTCTCGTGCACGGTGCCGCCGTGCCGCCGAATGTCCTCGTGGACGTCGTCCCGCTTTCGAGTGAGCACTCCCGTCACGCAGAAGCTCTGGCCGGCAAGGGGGCCCTCACTGTCGAGCGTCTCGCTCGGCTCGGGCGTGGACACGCCGAGCGCGGACAAGCGCCGAAGCAGGCGCTGGGACTCTGCGTTCGACAAGTAGGCCAGGAGCGACTCGACCATTTTGGGACCGAAGCCAGCGATGTCGGCGGCTCTCGCCGCAATGCGCTCTGGAGCGTCAGCGAGCAGTGCGTCGAGCGTACCAAAGGCTCGCCCGAGCTGGGTCGCAGCGACCTGGCCCAGGAGGTCGATGCCCAGTCCCGTGAGCAGGCGCGAGAGCGGCTGCGCCTTGGAAGCGGCGATGGCAAGAAGCAGGTTCTCTGCGCTCTTCTGGCCCACACGGGGCAGCGCCAGGAGCGCGTCCCGTTCTAGCTCGTAGAGGTCCGCCACCTCGCGTACGAGGCCGGTCTTGACCAGCTGCTCGACCAAGCTTTCGCCGAGGTGATCGATGTCCATGGCGTAGCGCCGAGAGAAATGCAGCACCGAGCCGACGATCTGAGCCGGACAGCTGCGATTGGGGCAGCGGATGCGAGCCTCGCCCGCCGCGCGCTCGACCGGAGTCTTGCAAGATGGGCACACGGCCGGCAGCACGAAGGGCGCAAGCTCTTCCGATCGCTTCTCGTGGAGCACGCTGACCACCTGCGGGATGATCTCTCCGGCCTTCTCGACCACCAGGAGGTCCCCGGGGCGTACGTCCAGGCGCTCCAGGTGATCCTGGTTGTGCAAGGACGCCCGGCTGACGGTGGTGCCGGCCAGCTGCACGGGCTCCAGGTTGGCCACGGGCGTGAGCACACCCGTTCTTCCCACGTGAACTGAGATGGAAATGAGGCGTGTGGTCGCGCGTTCGGCGCCGAATTTGTAGGCGATGGCCCAGCGGGGAAACTTCGCCGTCGCGCCGAGAATGTCCTGCTGGGCGTAATCCGTGACCTTGATCACGGCGCCGTCGATCTCGTACTCGAGTGCGGCGCGCTTGCTCTCGATGTCGGCAATCGCCAGAGATACCTCCTCCAGCGTGGTGCAGGTGGTGTGCATGCGGTGGGTGGGCAAATGCAGCTCAGCCGCTCGGGTGAGCGCACGATCGTGGCTTTCCGCGAAGTCACGCTCGAGCACCTGCCAGATGAGCGCGCGTAGACGCCGCTGTGCGACCACGGAGGGCTCGAGCATGCGCAGGCTGCCGCTGGCGGCGTTGCGCGGATTGGCGAACGGGGGTTCGCCGCGTGCTTCGCGGAGCTGATTGATCTCCTCCAGATCACGGCGGTAGATGACCACCTCGGCGCGCAGAGTGAGCGGCGCCGTGTAGTCGATGCGAAGGGGGAGCCCGCGGATGGTCTTCAGATTGGCTGAGATCTCTTCGCCTCGCTGACCGTCGCCGCGGGTCGACCCTCCCTCCAGGCGCCCACCTCGATAGCGCACTTCGACACTGGCGCCGTCGAGCTTCGGCTCGACGCAGTACGTGACCTCTGCGCCACTCGGCAGGCCCTGGCGCACGCGACGATCGAACTCGGCGAGCTCCGCCGGCGAGTAGGTATTGTCGAGCGACATCATCGGCGCTTGGTGAGCCACGGTGAGCAGGTCTTGCCTGGTCCCTCCAATGCGGCGCGTGGGGGAGTCGGTCAGGTCGAGCTCTGGGTGTGCGGCTTCGAGCTCACGGAGCTGGCGATAAAGAGCGTCGTAATCACGATCGCTGATCTCCGGATCGTCGAGCACGTAGTACCGGTAGTCGTGAGCGCGGATCTGGGCGGCGAGCTCGGCATGAGCTCGGGTGACGCCGGGGCTGGGCGCAGGTTCCTCCGAGGCAAATGGGGGCATTTTCGTCACAGCTGACTCATGATTGGGCGCTCTGGCGTCGTTGTTTTTTCGGGATGCACCGCTAGTGTGGGCGTCTCGCGATGAACGACAACAAGGACGTATCGGGCCCAGAAAGCTGGCCTGCCCCGCCCGACGTGCTGCCGCCGCCCAAGCGTGAGCTGATCTGGCGCATTCGAGGCATGGTCCGCACCATACGCCCGCACCAGTGGATCAAGAACGTCTTCGTCCTCGCTCCAGTCGTTTTCGCCAAGTCGATCTTCGATGTCCAGCTGCTCAGCACGGCTGCCGCCGCGTTCAGCGTGTTCTGCCTGCTCGCCGGGACCGTTTACACCATGAACGACCTGGCGGACCTCGACGCCGATCGAGTGCACCCGGTGAAGCGCTATCGGCCCATCGCCTCGGGCCGGGTCCCCGTGCCCTGGGCAAAGGCGCTCATCGCCGTGCTCACGGTGGTCTCGTTCGGCGGCGCGCTCGTGCTCTCGCCGTGGTTCTTTCTGGTCGCGCTGCTGTACTTCCTGAACAACGTCTTTTACACGGTGCGCCTCAAGCACTTGGCATACGTGGACGTGGGCTCGATCGCGCTCGGCTTCGTCCTTCGGGTGCTCGGGGGAGGCTTTGCCACCCGCATCGAGGTTTCCTGGTACCTGCTCTTGTGTACGGCGCTCTTGGCCCTCTTTCTCGGCTTCGGCAAGCGCCGTCACGAGCTCACCACGGCGCAGGCGCGCGCAGGGAAGCAACGCGTGGCGCTGGAATCGTACACGCAGCGTGGGCTCGACTGGGCGCTCGGCATCACTGCGATTCTCACGCTGGGCACCTACCTGGTCTACACACTCGACCCGGAGACGCTCGCCTTCTTCCGCGTCAAGAACCTGTGGCCCACGACGGCCTTCGGTGTCCTCGGTGTCCTGCGCTTCCTGCACATCGTGCGGAATCGGCCCCGAGCCGAGAGCCCCACTCAGGAAATGGTCAGCGACGGTCCCATGGTTGCCATCGCTCTGGCCTGGGCGTTCGGCATCATGTGGCTCGTCTACCACCTGCGTCCCGCCTGACCTAAAATTGGGCCTCCCGGGGCCCAGCTTGATAGGGCTGCCAGATGGCTTCGGCCGAGGCACAGCCCGTTTCTCTCGAGCGCTCCGGTCCGTGGACGGACCTGGCGCTGACTCTGCCCGTCTTCGTCGGCTATCACCTCGGCGTCGTCTTCCTGCCGATGCGGAATGCAGCCGACCTGCTCACCCGGATGCTGCAGCAGGTGGCCGACTACGACCTCTGGGCGTACGCGGGTCTGACCCTGGCCATCGGCATCGCCTACGTCACGCCGCTCCTCTTGGCTGGCCGCGGGAAGCATCTCGACGCTTCGCGTTTCGCTTGGCTGGGGACCGAGGGCTTGCTCTACGCCATGATCATGCGTGTCGTCGCAGGCTACCTGGTCATGCGGCTCTTACTCTTCGTTTCGCTCGAGGGTTCCACGCTCGTCGGCCTGATGAGCGCAGCGCCAGCCCTGTCGAGCGCAGCGGCCGACGTGGGGGGCAGCGGCGAGGCAGGTGCGCGCATCAGTGGAGCAATTCTGTCCCTCGGCGCGGGCTTCTACGAAGAGCTCGTTTTCCGGGTCGGACTCTATGGGCTGGGCGCAGTGCTGCTGTTGTTCCTGCTCAACGTCACGGCACGCGTTTCGCGTTTCGCGGTCCGCGTCGGTTGGGCGATTCTCGTCGCCTGCCTCTTCAGTGGCTGGCACTATTTGGGAGAGCTGGGTGAAGCCTTCGACCTACGTACGTTCACCTTTCGCGCGGTGTGCGGCCTGGTGTTCACGGTCATCTATCACCTGCGCGGGTTTGCTCCGGCAGTGTGGACGCACGCACTTTACGACCTCTGGGTGCTTGCTTTCTGAGCGGTGCGACCCGGGTTCTCCCCTCCCCACGCCTGGGGACAACTTGGGACTTCTGTGGACAAAACCCAAAGCAATGTGAGGACCTGCGGACAATATGACCGCAATGGGTCATCGCGGTGAACACCCTGCGTCACGGAGATGCCGAGTCTCGTGGGCCGCCCGGCCCGCCGGCTCGGGCGAGAGCGAAATGTTCGACGTTGCCCTTCGGGCCGGGCACGCGGCAGGCCGCGTCGGAGAGGACCTCGAAGCCAGCGCCACGAATGGACCCGAGCACACGCTCGATCGCAGCCGCTCGAGCCTCGGCATCCCTGATCACGCCGCGCGCTCGCCGGGCCTCCTCCCGGCCCACTTCGAACTGAGGCTTGATCAGCGCGAGCAGAAGCCCGCCTGGTAGGACCAAGCGTGAAAGTGCCGGCAGCAGCTTGTCCAAGCTGATGAAGGACGCGTCGACGACGCACAGGTCCACGCCGCCGCCCACCGCGTCCGCTTCGAGGTAGCGGGCGTTCGTCTCGTCGAGCACGACGACGCGCTCGTCCGAGGCCAGCCGCCGAGCCAGGAGTCCCTTGCCAACGTCGATCGCATAGACCCGCCGAGCCCCATGGCGCAGCAAGCAGTCGGTGAAGCCGCCGGTGGAGGCGCCCACGTCCGCCGCGATCAGGCCGCCGGGATCCACCCCGAGATCGGTGAGCGCTCCTTCCAGCTTGAGCCCGCCGCGCGAGGCGTAGTCGCTCTGTCCCCTCACCTCCAACTTGGCCAGAGGCGCCAGGAGCTGCCCGGCCTTCTCCACGCGCACGTCGAGACCTTCCCCGGTGAAGACCTGGCCCGAGAGAATGAGCGCCTGGGCCCGCGCTCGCGACTCGGCGAGCCCGCGCGCCTGCAGCAGCTGGTCGGCGCGCACCTTCTTGTCTCGGGGATCGGCGGCCACGTTACTCGATGGAGAGCCAGCGGCTGTCGCGCTTGATGTCCAGATGCAGATGGCTCTCGTGGGCCCGGTCGTGGTTGGGCGTCAGGATGTGGTGGAACCAGCCGCCGCGGGCGAGAGCGCACACGAAGTTGCGCAAGAGCACGCTGCGGCGCACGTCCTCTGCGCTCGCCGTGTCCGGCGGGTGCAGGCGGGCGTCGGGCCCGCACACTGGCTCGCCCCGCATGCCGTGAAAGTCTCGTGCGACGTCGAGCTTGACCCTGGCACCGCTGTCCGGGTCTTCCACCTCGAGCGTCACCAGGTCGATGGCCAGGCCATAGGCGTGTTGGCTCTTCTTGCCCTTCTTGCCGCCGAGACGCGCGCCCTTGCGGTAAAACCCGTCGACGGAGAGCAGCCGCACCCCTGCCTCGTGGAGCTCGGGTGCGAGCTCGAGCAGCAGCACGGCGAGCCGGCAATCGAGCAGGCCGTAGGAGAACTTGGGCGCTGGCACTCGCATTTGGAGCTCGCCCAGGGATCCCTGGATGCGCACCGACGTGGCGATGCCGGTGGTCGGCGCGGCGCGGACCACCGCGTGGCCGGTATCGAGCGCCGTGAGGCGGCTTCTGCACTGCGTTGGGGAGAGGTTCGCTACCCGCGTCGCCGGTCCCGCCAAGCGAGCCTCGCGGCTCGGGAGCGGCGCCTGGAACGGATGCTCGAGGGTGACGACGGGCGGGGGCGCAGTCGCCACCTGGACGGCGAGTGCGGACATCGTCCAAGAAATAGCGAGGGAAAGCAGCCAGCTCGACATGAAGGGGGCCTGCCGTCTTGCAGGCTACTTTGGACCTTGTCCCGGGTTTCTTTCGCGAGCAAGCCTTTCGCGAGCAAGCCTTTCGCGAGCAAGCAGGGGGCGCCTTGGCGCAGGCTTTCTTCATCGCGACGCGCCACCCGTCGTCCACGTCCGCAGCCGGAACCAGGCACACTGCTGCCTTCGGCACGCGGCATGCTTTGGCGGGAGTCCGTCGTGTCCCCGCCTCGTCTGCCAGCGCAGAGTCGGTCCCTTTTGGGAGAGCCCCTGATCGTGCTGGGTGCAGTGGCGCTCGTGGGCACGCTCGCGCCGCTCGCCCCCTGGCCGTGCCTGTTGCTCGGCGCGGTTTGGGTCTTGTTCTGGGCGCGGGATGCGCGGTTCGCGGCCGCGTGTGTCCTCGTGTTCGGCCTCTCGGCAGTCCTGGCCGAGGGGGCTCGCGATCGCTACCGCCGCAGCTGGTCCGCTCACGCGCAGCTGTTTGCGGGGTTTCATCGCTGCGTCGTACGCGGCGCCGTCGTGTCGAGCCCCGTGGCGCGCCGAGCGCTGTCGTCGGTCGGGCTGGACGAGACCTTCGTCTTCCGGAGCGAAGTCGGAGCTTGCGACGGGAGGACGATCCCCGGGGGCACCCTCCTCCGTCTCACACAAGCAGGAACGAACGGTACGGCGCGCGGAGATCGATTCGAGGTCATCGCCGACCTCGGCCCCCTGCGCCTGTTCCGCAATGCCCCCCTCGGCGACCCCTTTGCCAGCGCGGCGCGGCATGGGGCGACGCTCGGTGGTCGTGTCCTTGCGGGGACTCCGCTCGGACGAGGCACGGGTTTGGCGGCGCTGCTCGACCGCGCTCGGGCCCATGTGCGCGCTCGCATCGTCGCCACCTACGCGCCGCGAGCCGTTTCCCTTGGTCGTGCGCTCGTCCTGGGCGAGAGCGATCTCGAGCCGGAGGAAGGAGACGCGTTCAAGAAGAGCGGCCTCATGCACCTTCTGGCCGTGTCCGGGACCCATCTGGTCATCGCGGTGCTTGGGCTCGTGCAAGGCTTACGCGCGCTTCTGGTGCGCCTTTCGCCGCTTGCGCGGCGCTTCGACGTCGCGCGCATCTCAGCGGCGGCTGGTGCGATTCTGTCCTTGCTCTACGCCGACTTTGCCGGCGGCAGTGGGTCCGCCTGGCGGGCGGCGTACATGCTGGTCCTGGTCCTCTGCGCGCGGGCCGTCGGCTTGCGCCTGGCGGGGGGCGCGGCCCTGGGCGGGTCGCTCCTGATCGGCCTGGGCCGCGATCCACTGGTGGGAGCGGACGCCTCGTTCCTGCTTTCGGCACTGGCGACGGCAGGGCTCATCGGCCTTGGCCAGCCAATCATGCAGCGTCTGACCTCAGCGCCGCTTGCCCGTTTTCCGCTGCAGGCCGTCGTGAGCAGCCTGGTGGCAACCTGGTCCGCGACCGTCACCTGCTCACCGCTGCTCGCAGTCATGGACGGTCGCATGACTCTGTCGGCCCTGTTTGCCAACATCGTAGCCGGGCCGGTCGGGGAGCTCTTGGCGCTGCCCGCGTGCCTCTTGCATGCCCTGACCTCGATCGTTCCCGCGCTGGAGCGAGGCCTAGCGTTCGTCGGCTCCGGAGCGCTCCTCGGGGTGCGCGCCGTTGCCCTCTGGAGCGCTCGCCAGGAAGCACTCTCGTTCGTCCTCCCCAGACCCGATGCCTGGGGGTGCGCCGCCGTTGCCGCGGGTTTCGTCTTCTGGCCCTCGCTGGAGCGGTCGCTGAGAGGACTCGGCGCACACCGCTCCGCGGCTGCTTGGGCAGCTCGGCTTTCCGTCCTTCTCGTGAGCGGTCTCCTGCTCGTGCTCGGAGGCCCGGGCAGCGGCCACGTTCCACTCGGGCGACTCGCGATCACTGCGCTGGACGTGGATCAGGGGGATGCGCTGGTGGTCGACTTTCCGGACGGGCGCCTCGGCCTCGTGGACGGCGGAGGTTTCGCTACGGGTGTGCCGGACACGGGGCAGCGCGTGCTTCTGCCTTATCTCCGTGCCCGCGGGCGGCGAGCGGTCGACTTGATGATCCTGAGTCACGCGCACCCGGATCACCTGCTCGGCCTGGCCACGGTGGCCGAGAGCCTGCCGGTGCGTGAGCTCTGGTTGCTCGAGGCCAAGAGTCGCGGACCGGACGTGCGCCGTCTGATCGATGCCGTACGCCGGGGAGGGGGCCGGGTGCGCGGAGCCGCTGAGCTGTGCGCGTCAGCGGACGGAGCTTTGGAGTTTGGTGGGGCGACGGTCAGCGTGCTCGTTCCTTGCGACGCCGAGACAGCCTGGTCCGAGCTGGGCGAGAACGATCGCTCGCTCGTCGTGCACCTGAAGTACGGCCTTTGCTCCGCTCTGCTCACTGGCGACATCGAGCACGAAGGCGAGCGCCGCCTGCTTGGGCTCGCAGCGGATCGAGTGCGCGCCGACTTGCTCAAGGTTCCCCACCACGGCAGCGACACTTCCTCGGGCGCGGAGCTCTTGGCCGCGGTACGCCCCAAGGCCGCGCTCATTTCAGCAGGAGTTCGCAATCGTTTCGATCATCCGCGCCCGTCCGTGCTCGAGCGGCTCGAGCGAGCCAGGATTGGGATTTGGCGCACCGATCGCGCAGGCTCCATCAGCTGGCTCACGGACGGCGAGCGCACTTGGCTGCGTGGGTTTTCGCCCATGGTGCCCGCTCCCGCTCGCTCGGGACCCCGTCTGCTGGCGCCGAGGCACTGGCCCGAGCACCGGCCGAACTGGTAGTCTCCGCCCATGACCGACGAGCCGAAACACCCGACCGAGGGTGCCATCATTGCTCCCCTCATCGGCGCCGAGCGCATCCAGGCTCGCGTGCTGGAGCTCGGCAGTGAGATTCGTCGCGACCTCGGCGCGGGTGAGATCACGCTCCTCTGCGTGCTCAAGGGCAGTTTCGTCTTCACCGCCGACCTGGCGCGAGCCATCGAAGGCCCGGTGAACGTCGAGTTCCTCGGTGTGGCCAGCTACGGCATGAGTACCGAGTCGAGCGGCGCTGTGAAGATCACTCAAGACCTAGCCTCGCCGATCGAAGGCAAGGACGTGGTCTTGGTCGAAGACATCATCGATACCGGCCTGACCTTGGCGTACCTGATGCAAATTTTGGCCGCGCGCAGACCGAAGCGGCTTCGCATCGCCTCCCTCTTGGAAAAGCCGTCGGGTAACTCGCCCGTGAAGGCGGACTACACCGGCTTCACCGTGGGTCCTGAGTTCGTGGTCGGCTATGGCCTGGACTGGGGCGAGCGCTATCGGAACCTGCCCTTCGTGGCCAAGGTAGAAGCGCCTGGCGAGCCCGGATAGCGAGCCAGCGCCTCACTTGCCTGGGCCGCCACGCTGGGCGCGGACGAGGGCGAGCTTTTCCTTGATGGCGTGCTCGAGCCCATGGTCGGTCGGGAGGTAGAGCTCCGTGCCCACGAGCTCGTCGGGCAGGTAGGTTTCGCCCGGCAAGTAGCCGCGTGGGTCGTCGTGAGGCGAGCGATAGCCGGCTCCGTGTCCCAGGCTCCGCGCGAGTTCGGTCGGGGCGTTTCTGAGCTTCTGCGGGATGGAGAGTGCGCCCCGTTCTCGGATCAAGCGCTGCGCGCCGCGAAAGGCCGGGCCGACGGCACCGGACTTCGGGCAACTGGCCAGAAAGAGGCAGGCGTGCGTGAGAGCGTAGAGCCCCTCGGGCAGCCCCGTACGCCGAAATGCCTCGTCGGCCGCGACAGCGAGCGGGAGGGCGCGCGGGTCGGCGTTGCCGACGTCTTCGCTGGCGAAGATGATCATGCGGCGCAGAATCGCGAGAGGGTCTTCGCCAGCCTCGATCATTCGCATCAAGTAGTAGACGGCGGCGTCGGGATCGGTGCCGCGCATGCTCTTGATGAAAGCGCTCAAGAGGTCGTAGTGCTGGTCGCCCTCCTTGTCGTGGCGGAGGCTCACCGCATCGAGCAGGCCCTCTAGGTGCTCGAGCTCGACCGGTCCCGCGGCGCCCCGCTCCTTCGCACGCAGCACGGCAAGCTCGAGCAAGCCGAGCGCTCGCCGCGCGTCACCGTCGGCGGCCCGTGCCACCGCGGCTAGGGCCGTCGGCGCCATGCTCATGCCGAGCTTGCCGAGGCCACGTTCGGAGTCCGCGAGCGCCCGTGAGAGGAGCTGCTCGAGGTCGCTTTGTAGGAGCGGCTCCAGGCGCGCGACCGTCGCGCGCGAGAGGACGGCCGCATTGACGGAGAAAGCTGGGTTCTCGGTGGTAGCGCCAATCAGCGTGATCGTGCCGCGCTCGACGTGAGGCAAGAAGGCGTCTTGCTGTGCCCGGTTGAAGCGGTGAATTTCGTCGACGAAGAGCACCGTGCCGAGCGCGCGGAAGCGCCGATTCTCCTCGGCCTCGGCCAGCAGCGTCCGCAGCTCCGGAACTCCGCTCAAGACCGCGGAGAAGGGCACGAAACGGCGCTTGGTCGCCTCGGCCAGCACGCGTGCGATGGTCGTCTTGCCGACGCCGGGTGGACCCCAGAGGATCAGGCTCGGGAAAGCGTCGGCTGCGAGCGCGCGTCCCAGCCAGCGGCCGGGCCCGAGCAGATGGTCTTGCCCCACGATCTCGCCGAGGCTGCGCGGGCGCATGCGCTCGGCCAAAGGTGGAGGGGCTACCGTGTCCAAGCTGCCCGTGCGCGCGGCCTGCTCGAGCAGGGTCTCGTCGCCGCTCTTGCCCGTGCGCTTCACGGAGCACGCTCCGAGGTCGATCGGTGGCCGAAGATCGCCGTGCCGAGCCGAACCCAAGTCGAGCCACAGGCGACGGCGACCTCCAAGTCTCCGCTCATGCCCATGCTGAGCTCGGGCAAGCGAGCGTCACCGCCGAGCTCTCGGCGCAGGCGCACCAGCGCCTCGAAATGGGGGCGCGCGGCGTTCGGATCTTCGCTAGCGGGAGGCACGGTGAAGAGGCCACGGAGCCGCAGGCCGGGCTGCGCCTCGACGGCCGCGCAGACCTCGCGCAGCTCGCCCGGAGCGCAGCCGCTCTTGCTCGTCTCGCCCGAGACATTGACCTCGACGAGTGCGTCGAGTGGACCTTCGGCTCCCGCCGCCAGGCGCCGGCGGCCGAGCTCCTGGCACAGGCGGATGGAGTCGATCGTTTGCACCGAGCTGGCCAGGCCGGCGACTACCTTGGCCTTGTTCGTTTGCAGATGGCCGATCAAGTGCCAGCGCAGGTCGCGCAGGTGCTCGAGCTCCGTCGCCTTCTGTCGCAACTCCTGCACGTAGTTCTCACCGAAGTCACGCTGCCCGGCGGCGTACGCCTCCAAGATCGCGCTCACCGACTGCTGCTTGGACACGGCCAAGAGCTTGATCTCGTGCTCATCGCGGCCGCACGCGCGCGCCGCCGCACGCAGGCGCTCGCGCTCTCGATCGAGTCGGCTGGCCACGGTGCTCGTCATCGCTTGGCGCCAAATACGCCGGCTTGGCGCGGCGTGCCAGTCGAGCGGGGCTCATTCGATCTGCTCTTGGCTGGGCGGAACCAGGCTGCCCTCGGCGCGCGCGGACAGCGCCGCGTGGCGATACGCCTCCGCGGTCCCTTCGACCATGCGCTCCAGCGTGAACTGCCTTGCTCGCTCGAGGCCCGCCAGACGCAAGCGACCCCGCTCTCTCTCGTTTCCGTACAGAAGCACCATGGCGTCGGCGATCGCGCCCGTGTCCTCCGGATCGACCATCACCGCGGCGTCGTGGGCCACCTCTGCCATGCTCGACTGGTTCGACGTAATGACGGGGCAGCCCGAGGCCATCGCCTCCACGACCGGAAAGCCAAAGCCCTCCCGCCGCGAAGCGAAGACCAAACCCGTGGCGTGGCGGTAAAGAGCCGCCAGATCCCCGTCCGTGACCAGACCGACTGGGATCACCGACGGCGAGAGCCCCCGGCTCTTCGACAAGCCTTCCAGCTCCAGCCGCTCCGGCCTGGTCAGCGGTCCGACCCACACCAAGACGAGCTGGCGATTGTGCACCAAGTCTTGGGCGCGTTTGAGCCCCAGCAGGATGCCATCCACGTTCTTGCGGGCGTCCACTGCACCCACGCAGAGCAAGTAGGGCGCACCGCGCAGGCCAAGCGCCGCCAGGCGCGGTCCGTCGTCCGGGAGAGGCTCCGCCGACCAGACCCGGTGATCGATGCCGTTGTGCACCACACTGATGCGAGCGCGGGGCACGTCGAGGCGCGCAATCAGCTCTTGGGCGGTCGCGCGACTGATGGCGATGATGCGCTCGGCGCGCTGGAAATGGCGGCGGTCCAGATCGACGCGGCTTTGGCCGCCGTGCCATTCGGTCGCTGCCACGGAGGAATCCAGGTGGTGGCAGGTGACGACGCGGGCACAGTCGAGCGCGCTCCGCGGGCTACCCTCCGGGTGCAGGGAATGCACGACTTCGGCTCCAGCCGTGCGGGCCGCGCGGGTCAGGTGACGAACCCCGCGCGCCGCAAACGGCAGCTTGAGCCCACCGACTGCCCTGGCCTCCCAGTCCTCGATCGCCGCCGCGAGGTCCCGCGTGTGGCGCGGCGCGCGAAAGAGGGGTGTGTCCACCAGCGCCACGACGTCCAGCCCGAGCTCCTGCTTCTGCTTGGTCAGGGTGCGCGCGAGCAAGTGCACGTAGCGGCGTACGCCGCGCGGCAGGTTGGCCAAGGAGAGCAGCGAGAGATCGAGGAGAACGGTGAGCGTCATGGCGCGTCCACGCGGCTCAGACTGAGCGCCGTCTGCTTGCCGAGCGAGGCCTTTGGTTCTGCGTAGCGGAGAGTTCCGCGCAGCAGGTTCTGCTCGCGGTGCAGGACCAAGACGCCGTGCCCACCCGCTCCCTCAGCCTCGATGCGCACTGTGTCCCCGTCGACGGCGCCACGGAAGAGGAGCTCCAGGCTGCTCCTTCCCAGGACCTGTCCGCTGCTGTCGATGACGAGCGTGATCTCGAGCGGCAGGGAGCTCGCGCCGTCCCCGGTGGTCGGTCCGCCGCGCCAGGTTCCCTGGAACCAGGGCAAGGGGACCGGCGGCGCGGTACGGGTGGATTCCACTGTCGGCGCCCGGTCGATCTTCGACGCCGGGCGCTCCTCGCAGCCGAGCGCGGCCCCGAGCAGGAGCGCCGGCATGCGGGCGGTCGGGACAGCGAGCCAGCTGGACATGGCCACCGCATGGTGAGATCCAGTGGGGGCCGAAACAAGGGGGGATCCAGCCAACCGGCCGCAAACGTTCCCTACCCGCCTCCGAGCCTCGATTCATGAAGCGTTCCCTCCTCCTCACCGGATTCATGGCGACCGGCAAGAGCACCGTGGGAAGACGGGTGGCAGCCCTTGCCGGGGTGCCATTCGTCGACCTGGACGAGCTGATCGAAGAGAAGAGTGGCCGCACGGTGGCGCAGCTTTTTAGCGAGCGGGGCGAGGCGGGGTTCCGTGCGCTCGAGCGCGCTGCGCTCGACGAGCAATTGGCCGACCCGAGCGCTTCGGCAAGAGTGGTGGCGCTCGGCGGAGGGGCGCTCCTGCAGCGGGAGCGTCGGGTGGAGGCACTCGGCCAAGCTGTGCTGGTCACGCTCAGCGCTTCGCCGAAGGAGATCGTGCGGCGGCTCGAGTCGCAAGAAGGAGGCCGGGCCAAGCGGCCGCTCCTGGCCGAGGGCGACCCGGTCGCGCGCGTGGCGGAGCTGCTCGAAGCGCGCAGCGCGGGGTATGGGGAGGCGCACGCCACCATTGCTTGCGATGGCCGAACCCCCGACGAAATCGCCCAGCAGGTTCGCGCGGTGTGGGAGCGGGACGCTGTCGTCGTGGCTGCCGGCACTGCATCGTACTCGGTCGTGATTGGGCAGAATCTCGTCGAGCGGGAGCTCGGCGATTTGCTCGGCAGTCCGTCGAGCGCGCTCCTGGTCAGCGATACGACGGTGGAGCCACTGCACGGGGGTCCGGCGCTCGCGGCCCTGTCGAACCGGGGCTGCCGCTCGAGCGAGGTCCTTTTGCCGCCCGGGGAGCAGCACAAGACCCTCGATGGTCTGCGTCCCATCTTCCAGGGAGCCTCGAGTCTGGGGCTCGATCGCCAGGGGGTGCTCGTGGGTTTGGGCGGCGGCGTGGTGACCGACATGACCGGCTTCGCGGCGGCCACCTGGATGCGAGGCGTGCGCTGGATAGGCGTTCCGACGACCCTGCTCGCCATGGTCGACGCCTCGGTCGGCGGCAAGACGGCGGTCGACTTCCACGAAGCCAAGAACGCAATCGGTGCCTTCTGGCAGCCCTGCGGTGTGATCTGCGACGTGACGGTGCTGGCGACCGAGAGCGATCGCATGTTCCTGGGCGCGCTGAGCGAGGTGATCAAGACGGCGCTCATCGGCGATCCGGCTCTGCTCACCTTGGTGGAGGAGCGAACGGAAGCGGTCTTGCGCCGTGACCCAGGCATCCTCGAGGAAGTCGTCGAGCGCAGCATTCGGGTCAAGGCACGCATCGTCTCGCTCGACGAACGCGAGCAGGGCCTGCGCGCCACGCTGAACCTCGGTCACACCATCGGCCATGCGCTGGAATCCGCTGGCGGCTACACGGCGCTGACGCACGGCGAAGCCATCGCGCTCGGCCTGGTCGCGGCCCTCCGCCTGGGGGAGCGGCTCGGCCACACTCCCAGCGAGCTCACGGCCCGCATCACCCGACTGCTCGCCCGGCTGTCCTTGCCTCACCGGCTCGAGCGGGCGGCCCTCGAACGGGCGACCGGGCTCTTGCGGCTGGACAAGAAACGCTCGCACGGCAGCGTGCGCTTCGTTTTCGCGCACGATGTAGGGCGGGTGACGACGTCGAACGTGGCCCTCAGCGATCTCGCGGGTTGGACGCCCGATCTGGCCGATCTCGGCGCCTAGGACTGCGCAGGCAAGACCCGCCCGGAAAAAAGTTGGTCTGCCCTCCCCCGAGCGGGTACCTTTATGTCTGCTGACGAGCTCTGCCTACGCGCAGGGTCGCTGCGGAAAAGGTGTGAGAGATGCGCTTCGTTAAGTCGCTATTGCTGGCGGGGTCTGGGCTCCTGGCGCTTGGTGCTGCGGGCGGCTGCGCGGCCAACGAGAGTTCGCTCTTCGTGCAGCACGCGCTCCTGCTCGAAGAGGGTGGGGACTGCCTGTTCGAGACGAATTCGGCGACGTACGCCTACGGTCAGATGGACATTGGGGTCCGAAACGCTGGCTACGCACTCGGAGTGTCGCTCGCCAATCAGCTCGCCCGACTCGGCGACTCCGAGCTCCTGCACACCGAGACCAGCTACATCCGGCTCGAAGGAGCGGAGGTCAGCTTCGAGGCCGTCAGCGGCGGGTCATCGATTCCTGCCTTCACGCTTCCCTTGAGCGACACCGTCCCGCCCTCGGACGGCGATGAGCCAGGCGAGGGCATCGCGGTTCTCCAGCTGGTGCCGCCAGGTACCGAGATCGAAGAAGGAACCTACCTGATCTCGATCACCCTCTTTGGCCATACCCTCGGCGGGACTCCCATCGAAGCTGGCGAGTTCATTTGGCCGCTCGATGTCTGTAACGGATGCCTGTTCAGCTGCGACCCGGAGAGTGCTCCTCCGTGCGCGCCCCTCCGCGGCGGCGACTACGGGCACTATTGTACGCTCTATGAGGACCAGAGCCTCTGTGAGCTCTGTGAGCCTGAAGCGCCCTAGCCCGGCCGTGCGCTCCCGCCCGCCCTGCCGCTAGAAGAGCATCCCGATCGGTGCCGCCAGCCAGAAGGCGTCGACGCGGAGCCCAATCGTGAGCGCCGAGCCAGCGCGTGAGCCGGTGCCGAAGGACTGATCCCAGCCCAGGACGAGCGTGTGCGTGAGCGCGTAGTGGCCGCTGTGGTTGCGCGCGCGAACGCCGAACTCTCCGACTAGGGTGAAGCCGGGAAGAGCCGCGTCCCCCATCACGTGGAGCAGCGGACCCGTGCGCAGGTTGGCCGAGAACAGTCCGCCGAGTGGCACGTGCAGCTCGGGGCCGAGCGTCGCGCGGAAGTCGAAGAAGCCGGCCGTGCCGGTCTGCACGAAACCGCCGAGACCGACGTGGCGCGGTGTGCGACGCAGCCAGAGCACGTCGGCGAGGACGCCGCCGCAGAACTCCGTCCCCTGCCAGACGGCGCTTTGCCCGACGCCACAGACACCCGCCACGAGCCCGACATCCCAGTCAGGAGTTTTCGCCCGCGGCCCGAGCGCCTCTTGGCTGGGCGGCGAGAGCTCGCGAGGCTGTGCTGGCTCAGAAGTGGCTGCCTCGGAGGTGGCCGGCTCGGAGGCGGCCGGGGCTGCAAGGGCGCTTCGACTCTCCCCGAGGGTGAGCGTGAGCAGGCACACGCCCAGGGCTCGGGCCCGCATCATTCCCCGCGCTTGAGGTCGACGATACGGGCGCTCTGCTTCGAGCGGACGAACACCTCGGCCTCGGTCGGCGATGCTTCGCCGAGTCGCTCGCTGGGTCGCTCGCGCGGCGCACTGTCGCCGGGCGGCGTGGTTTCGAGCACGCGGTCGATCTTTCCGAGCAGCGAGCCGAGCACGCGCCGATGCCGGGCCTCCAAGGCGAGTCGCCGCGAGCGCTCCTCCTCGAGCTCGTGCGCGAGCGTAATGGCCGCCAGGACGAGTGCCTGCGGAGACGGCTGGCGGCCGTTCGGCGTCACTTCCTCCAAGGCCGCCTCGACGACCTTGGCCAGCCGGTTCAGCTCGTCTGCCGGCGCGCTGGTCACGACCCGGTAGGTCTGTCCCGCGACTTTGAGGGGAACGGCAGCTTCGACCATCGACCGCTCCATACGTATCACCACAGAAGTCCCATGGAAATGAGGTATTTTATCCTTTGGCGTCGTTTTCTGGGTTTCGGACGGCCTCGGCGGGCTCACTTGCGCCGGCGTCGGCGGTGCTTTCGTCGCCATCGGCGGTGCTTTCGTCGCCATCGGCGGCGCCTCTGGGAAGGCCTTCTGGACCGCCCTCGCGCTCGTGCCCGCGCAGCCCGAGGGCGCGTGCCTTCTTGTAGAGGTGACTCCGTTCCATGCCCATGGACTTGGCGGCCTTGGCCATTTGACCGCCATTTGCGGCCAGCGCCTCCCGCAAGATTGCCGCCTCGGCTTCCTCGGACAGCTCGCGGAAGGTGGCGCCTGGTCGGTAGAGGCCCGCACCCCCCGGGTGCTGGCTGCCGAGGCAGCTCTGGGCGAAGCCCCGCTCGATGCGATCCGTCGGCGACAGGATGACGAGGCGTTCGATCAGGTTTCGGAGCTCGCGCACGTTGCCCTCGTAATTGGCCGAGACCAGAACCTCGAGAGCGCCGCTGGTGAGCTCGATCTTGGGACGGTCGTTGCGCTGGCTCGCCCAAACCAGGAATCGCTGCGCGAGCTCCGGAATGTCGTCGCGCCGCTGTCGGAGCGGCGGCAACTTGATGCGCAGCACGTCGAGTCGATCGAGCAGGTCGGCGCGGAAGCGCCCTGCTCGAACGTCCGCCACGAGATCTCGGTTGGTGGCTGCGATCACACGCACGTCCACGCGGATGAGCTCGCTGCCCCCGACGCGTTCCAGCTCCCGCTCTTGCAGCACTCGCAGCAGCTTGGCCTGCATCGCGAGCGGCATGTCGCCCACCTCGTCCAGAAACAGGCTCCCCCGATGAGCGCGCTCGAACTTGCCGATGCGACGCTTGCTGGCGCCAGTGAACGCTCCGGCCTCGTGGCCGAAGAGCTCGCTCTCGATCAGGTTCTCCGGAACGGCAGCGCAGTTGAGCTTCTCCAGTGCCGCAGCCTTGCGCGGGGAGTTCTGATGGAGCGCTCGCGCAGCCAGCTCCTTGCCTGTGCCCCGTTCACCTGTGAGAAGGACGCTGGCGCTCGCGGGCGCGGCGCGCGATAGGAGCGTGCGCAGCTCCACCATCGCTGGCGAGGTGCCGACGAGCTCGTCCGAGTCTCCGCGCTCCTTGCGCAAGAGTGCGGCCTCCTGCTCCAGCGCACTCAGTGCCAGGCTATTTTTCAGGGAGATCAGCAGACGATCGGTGGAGACGGGCTTCTCCAGGAAGTCCCGGGCGCCGAGCTGAGTGGCTTCGACCGCGACCGAGACCGTGGCTTGACCGCTCATCATCAGGCACGCGAGGTCGGGATTCTGTTCGCGCAGCTCGCGGAGCAGCTGGACGCCGCTTCCGTCCGGCAGACCAACGTCGATCAGGGCTGCCGCGTAGCTTTCCTTTTGCACACGACGACGCGCCAAAGCCAGGTCACCGGCCACGTCGACTTCGTAGCCCTCGACCGACAGCGCCATCTTCAGTGTGGCGAGCACGTTGGGCTCGTCATCGACGACGAGAATTCGCGGGCCTGGCACCTTTGTCGGCACCCTAGCAGATGCGCGGCCGCCGAGGGGGATCCACGGGCGCGCTTCGGCTATACTTTCCCGTTGTCCCAGCCGCCCCCCCTGCTCCTCCAGGGCACCCTCCAAAAGACGCCCCTGGCCGAGGTTCTCGTCCGCGCTCTCGACGAGCGCCTGGAGGGGACTCTCGTCCTGCAAGTGCCAGGCGGGCAAAAGCATGCCGTGCTCTTCTTGCGCGGCGCGCCCGCGAAGGCGAGACCCGCAGCCCCCATCGTGTCCCTGGCCGCGGTGGTGCGGGAGCTCTCGCTTCTCGACGTCGCTCACCTCGCTGCAGCCGAACGCGCCGCGAAGGAACGGGGTGAACCTCTGGAGAACTGCCTCGGCGAAGAGGGGGGACTGGATCCGACGGCTCTCTTCGTCGGCCTGCGCGAGTACTTGAGTCGACAGGTGCTTTCGCTCTGTGACTTGCCTGGCGAAACGGCGTTTGGCCTGTACCAGGCCAACTACTTGGCGACGTTTGGGCCACTGCAGCAATGGCGGGTCAAGCCACTGCCGCTCGTCTGGCGGGCGCTTTCGAGTCACCTTCCGGCCGATCGACGGCAGGAGGCGCTGCGTGCGCTCGGCAGGCACCAGATCAGGCTGCGCTTCGAGTCGCCTGTCTCCCGCTACCACCTCGATACCGAGGAGCAGAACGTCGTCGACTTCCTCAAGATCAAGCCGCTCACCTTGGCCGACCTCGAAGCGGCGGGCGTTGGCAGCGAGGAAGTCGTCCGTCGCGTCGTGGTTGCGCTCTTGCTGTCGCGCCAGCTCGAGTTTTCGGCAGCCCAGGGGCACCCGGTCGGGACGAGCGAGCCGCCGGAGACGCCGAACAGCGTTCCGCCGCCGAGTATTCGCGCAGCCAGGAATTCGCTGACCGCGCCCCGCATGGGCCTGGCCGCTGCCCGAGTGCCGACGGGTACCGGGGGAGACGGCCGAACCACGGACCCGGGGCATTCGATGCAGACGCAAGCCATGCGCGAAGCCGTCTTGCAGTGGGAAGCGCACCCGCCGGAGACCTTCTACGACGTGCTCGGTGTCGATCGGGCCGCCGACGCGGCCACGATTCGCCTGGCGTTCTTCCAGCTCGCCAAACAGTGGCACCCCGATCGCCTGCCGCCTGCACTGGCGGACCTGCGCCCCGTGGTCACGCGCGCGTTTGCGCGCATGGGAGAGGCGCATCAGTTGCTTTCCGATCCGCGAGCTCGCGCGGACTACGACGCCAAGCTCAAGGAAGCTCCGGATTCCGAAGCGAGCCAGGTTGCCGAGATCATCAACGCCGCCAGCTCTTTCCAGCGCGCGGAGATCCTGGTCAAGAAGAAGGACCTACCAGCCGCCTTGGACGAAGCGGAAAGCGCCTACCGTGGGGATCCGGGGCAAGCCGAGTACGTGGGTCTCTATGCCTGGCTGCACGCGCAGGTGCATGGTGACGTGGAGCACGGGCTCGAGCTCTTGAACCCGGCAATCGAGAAAGAGCCCACGAACGTGAAGGCGCTCTGGTACCGGGCGCAGCTGCACAAGAAAGCCGGCAAGGAAAGCCAGGCCGTGCGCGACTGCAAGAAGATCCTGCAGATCAAGCCTCAGCACGTGGACGCCGCGCGCGAGGTCCGCTTCTACGAGATGCGCCGAAAGACCGGATCCCCGCCGGATTCGGGCCGCGGCGGGATCCTTGGCCGCTTCCGCAAGAAAGTCTGACAGCGGCCTTGGGCGCGTGTACGGTGCGCGAGCTATGCGGATCCTGAGCGGGGTTCAGTCTTCCGGTCGTTTGCATCTAGGCAACTACTTCGGCGCCATTCGCCAGTTCGTGAGCCTGCAGGACGAGGGAGAGGCCTTCTACTTCATCGCCAATCTGCATGCCCTCACCACCGTGACCGATCCGGCGGCGATGCGTGAGTTCACCTTGGACGCGGCGCTCACCTACCTCGCGTTCGGTCTCGATCCAGCGCGATCGGTCCTGTTTCGGCAGTCCGACGTGCCCGAGCACTCGGAGCTTTTTTGGGTACTCGGCACCTTGGTGCCCCTTTCGCACCTCGAGCGCGCGCACAGCTACAAGGACAAGATCGGCAAGGGCATTCGTCCCGACTTCGGCTTGCTCGCCTACCCCATCCTGATGGCGGCGGACATCCTGCTCTACGCCGCGGACGTCGTCCCCGTGGGCAAAGATCAGAAGCAGCACCTGGAGCTCACGCGAGACTGGGCGATCAAGTTCAACCAAGTCTACGTGCCTGGATACGACCCAGCGGACCCCAACGGCACGGCGGGCGGACCCGTTGGCATTCTGCACGTGCCCGAAGCACGGATTCAGGAGGACACCGCGATCATCCTGGGCACCGATGGGCAGAAGATGAGCAAGAGCTACAAGAACACCATCGACCTGTTCGCTCCCGACGCCGTGATCAAAAAGACGATCATGGGCATCAAGACCGATTCGACTCCAGTCGAGCAGGGCAAGCCGGTCGAGGGCAGTGGGCTTCATGCGCTGCTCAAGGTGCTTGCGCCAGCCGAGGAGTTCGCGCTTCTCGATCAGAGCTGGCGAGCCGGTGGCCAGGGCTATGGCACCTACAAGGCCCGCCTGCTCGAGCTGTTCCACGCCACCTTCTCTGCCGCGCGCGCTCGGCGAACGGAGCTGGAGAAGGACCTCGGCGAGGTCGAAGCCATCTTGCGCCGCGGTGCGGTACAGGCGCGAGAAGTGGCGTCAGGGCAGATCGACCGCGTCAAGCGGGCGACCGGGCTAGCCCCGGCGTGACGGCCGCTCAGACCTCCAAACAGCCCAGCTGGCGCAGGGCCTCGTAGACGGCGATGGCGACCGCGTTCGCCAGGTTCAACGAACGCACCGCGCCCGGCATCGGAATGCCGACGACCTCGTCGGGGTGCTCTGCGAGCAGCCCGGCGGGCAGGCCGACCGACTCACGCCCGAACACGAGGTAGTCACCGGGGCGATACCGCACGTCGAGGTAGTTCTTGGGGGTACGCTGTCCCGGCAGGCGCCCCGAAAACAAATAGCGCGCCGCGCCGGGTGGCCGGACGCCTTCGAGCGCGGCAAGTGACGCGTACTCGCGCACGTCGACGAGGTGCCAGTAGTCGAGCCCGGCACGGCGGACGGCTTTTTCATCCGTCGAGAAGCCCAGCGGGTGGACGAGGTGCAGGACGCTGCCTGTGGCCGCGCAAAGGCGGGCGATGTTCCCGGTGTTGGGTGGGATCTCGGGCTCCAAGAGGACGATGTTGAGGGGCACGGGCAGCGGGGTCCCACGCAAGCGTGCCGTCGCCCCTCCCGGCGCGGGCTCGTCCAGCGCGGGCTTGGCCGGCGCGGGCTGGTCGAGGGAGTGGAGCTCTGCCTTGTCCAACGCGGCCGCATCTTGCCGCCGCCACCGACGCCGAGCCAGGGTATCGAGCCTCCCCTCCCACGGGCGGCTCCGAAGGGCTCCGTCCTTGACGGCATGATTCAGCGGAAAGTAGCCTGACTAGGTCGGGTTGCTTTTCATGTTGGCTTTTTTGGTCCAGCCGGGTCCCGTCACCCCAAGAAGTCGAAGCTGGGTCCTGCCGCGGCTCCTCTGCTTTTTGATGCTCGGCGCGACGTGCTTCTCGCTCGAGGCACGTGCTGACTCGATGGACCTGGCTTTGGAACGCTTGGTCACCGATCCGACCTGCCACACCTCGGGGGGCGCTGCGATCGACGATGGCAGCGGTGGCGTGGTGCGCTGCTTTCCCGATGACGACGCGTTCAAGCGACTGGTGAACCAGTACGGCATGGCGATTGCGCCCTCTGCGATGTACCCGGCACGCACCACCGGCTACGGCGGCTTCGAGATCGCGCTCGAGGGCGCGTACTCCTCGTTCAACGCCGGTGCGGACTATCTGCGGCTCGGCACGCGCGGTTCGGTCGATCCAAGCACGGGTGACGCGGCCCGCGAGAACACGGCGGTGCCGTCGATCATGCAGCTCTACTCCTTGCGCATCCGCAAGGGGTTTGGCTTCGGCCTGGAGACGGGCCTGTCCTTCGGCTTCCTGACCAGCACGAGCATCATCTCCGGAGGCCTCGACCTCAGGCTTTCACTGCTCGAAGGGTTCCGCAAAGGGCCGCTCGGGGCGCTGCCCGACGTGGCCGTGGGCGGGGGAGTGCGCACCATCACGGGAACGGCCGCGATGCAGCTGACGACGGTGTCGGCGAACGCTGTCATCTCCAAGCCGATCACCATCGCCCAGTCCGGAGTGCTCACGCCGTGGGCCGGTTACCAGCTGCTATGGCTCTTCGGCGACTCGGGCATCATCGACCTCACTCCCGCAACCGACGCGCTGACCGAATGTGGTTTTGCCGGCCCGAATCAGCCCGGCTTCTCCACCGGAACTGCTCAGGACGGAACGCCGATTTGCTCCTTGGGCCAGTCGGAGGACTTCAACAACAACGTCGTCTTCGATCCGGCACGACTCGAGCGCCAGCGTCTCTTCATCGGCGTCAACTACCGCTACGAGTATCTCACCTTCGGCGGTCAGGTGATGCTCGAGCTGATTGACCCCGACCAGGTGCAGGACAGCGCTGCCGATGCCACGATCCTGGAGGACGAGCCGAAATCCGTGGCATTCGCGCTCCAAGTGGGAGCGTTCTTCTGACGCGCCCAGGGCGCCTTTGCGTCCTGTCAGTGCAGGCCAGCGCTCGGCGGCGCGTCATCCGGAGCCCCTTGTCCTGGCGTTCCCGGCAGATCCCGCAAGTCCGCGAGCTCGCCACCCAAGCGTGCGCTGAGCCATAGGGCTAGAAGGCTCACGAGCAGGCTCGCGTACAAGCCCCAGCCGTAGCGCAGCCCCGAGGAATAGTAGCTGCTCTCGAGTGGCGGCCGTGCGAGCAGGAGCCCTGCCTCGATCGTCGTCAGCGCCGAGAGTGCACTGGCGATGACGCGAATCCCGCGCAGCTCCACCACCGAACGCCGGGACCAGACCAGGGGCAGCAGCAAGAACCAGCCAATCGCACCGCCGAAGAGCCAAGGGGCGCCCGTCTTGGCGAGGTCGAGGCCTGACAGCGTCACCTGATCGGGCCTCGTCAGATGAGCCCAGGGGCAGAGGAACAGGAGGAAGCCCAAGAGCGCGAGGAGAGCCAGGGGCCCGCGGCCGCGACCCAAGTACCAGAAGGTCTGTCGCTCGAGCTCCGGGGGATCGACGAGCCCGGCCAGGGCCGCCTCCCGCTGGGCGTCCAGCGAGGGCGGGAGCCCCTCGAGATCGACCAGGATGAGGCCACAATGGGGGCAGCGATCGCCCTCGCTCGGCGTGTAGAGCTCCCGGCAGAAGGGGCAGGCGAGCAGCGTCGGCACGGCCGAGAGCGTAGCAGCGGAGCCGACATGAAACTGCCCTCGGCCTGGGCTAATCTGCGCTGGTCATGAGCGAGGCCCCCCCGCACGAGGATGATCTCGAAGCGGCGCCGGACGGCGTTGCAGCTCGGATTCGGGTGGCGGGCCTTTTTGGCTTGGACCCTGACTCACCCCGCTTTCTGGAAGCACTGACCCACCCGAGCTTCGCGCACGAGGTGTCGGGCGCAGTCGACAACCAGCGCTTGGAGTTCCTGGGCGACGCGGTGCTCGGCCTGTGCGTGAGCGACGAGCTCTTCTCGCGCGATCAGGACGCGCAGGAGGGGCAGCTCACGCGCACGCGTGCTCAGGTGGTGAGCACCGATGCGTTGGCCGAGTTTGCGCGGGAGCGCAGGATCGCAGAGGCGATCCGCTTTGGCCGCGGCGCCGAGCAGGGCAACTTGCACGGGTCGCCCAAGGTCCTGGCTGACGCGGTCGAGGCACTGATTGCGGCAGCCTACCTGGAACACGGACTACAAGCCGCGCGCCGCATTTGCGAGGAGGTTCTCCTCTGTGGCCTGCGCGCCGCCGGCGGGGCTCGGGACTCCAAGAGCGAGCTCCAAGAGCGGGTGCAGGCGCTTCGCCTGGCTCCTCCGACCTACCGAGTGGTGGAGAGGCTCGGGCCCGCCCACGAGACCGAGTTCGTGGTCGAAGTGATCGCGCGGGGCGTGGTCCTGGGCTCAGGGCGCGGGCGTTCGCGTCGCGCGGCCGAGACGGCCGCCGCCCGTGCTGCGCTCGACCTCGGCAGCTGGCGGGAGCTGGCCACGGACGAGATGGAGACGGGAAGCCCGTGAACCGGCGGCTCTGGCTGACCAGCAGCTTGTGCTTGGCGGCTTTCACTCTGGGTGTGCAGGCCTTCGCGGGCAGCTACCTGAGTCGGGCAGCCATGCTCCTCGATGCAGCCGAGGTCGAGGGCTCGGCGCTCAGGCAACGTCTCCACGACAAGGATCTCGCTCGCCTGACCCATCGCCTGGCCACTGCCCGCGTGGAAGGGGCGCGCGAGATGCCCGTGCCCAAGGAGGTCGTCCGCGCGCATCCACACCTGCTCCTGGTGCTCGAGGCCTACGAGCGAGCGGCCGATGCCGCCGTTCGCGGGGCGGACGAGACATTCCTGGTCGCCTTGGCGCGGGCGCGTGAGGAGCGGCGCACCTTCGAGGCCGTACTGGCTCAGCTCGGCTGGACCTTGAAGGGGAGCTGAGCGCCAGCGAGCGGAGAGCCGCTCAGGGACGAAAGAGCTGGCATTCGGCGCGCTTCAGCCGAGCCAAGAGGTCCACGTGGCGCTTGGCCGGGTGGGCGGCGACCAGCTCATCGAGCTTTCGTTGTGCACCGAGCTCGGCAAGCCGTTTTTTGGCCAAGGCTCGCGCCGGGCCGGGCTCCATCGTGCGCGCCGGTAGGCTCCCGCGCCGCCAGACGACCGCGAACGCCTCCCCCTCGGCGACTGGCTCGGATGCGAAGGCGCCATCCGGCAGCCCCTGGACGGCGGTGAAGAGCCCCGGATCGACGCGGATGCCGGGCACGTCCGTCGTGCCATCGGCGGCAACGAAGCCGAGGTCGCCGCCGCGTTCGTGGCTGCTGCGGTCCAGTGACTGCGCACGGGCGGCGGCACGAAAGTCGGCCACGGCTGCGCGCCCGAGCTCCTCGATCAGGCGTTGGGCGTCCGCTCGGGTTTTGACCAAGATTCGAAAGATGCGAACGCGCTCGGGGGTTTCGAAGTCTGCGCGGTGCTGATCGAGGTACCCTCGCACTGCGTCGTCGCCCGGCGCGCTCTCGGCCAGGAAGGTCTCGATCAAGCGCTCCGCCAGAATGCCGTTCTGCATCGCCCGTCGGGCGGGTGCGTCGGTCGTGGCATCTTCCCGGGCTGCCCGATCCAGGCGCCAGAGCGGCACCTGATAGCGCCGCACGCACTCCGCGAGGGGCAGGTCGGCCGCATCTCTGTTGCAGCGCTCGATGGCCTGCCAAAGGGCAGCCTTGGCGATGGGCGCCCCGCCAACGACGACGATCGCTGGCTCTGCGGCGAGCGCAGCGCCGGTGCCGAGGATGGCGAGAAGCCCAAGCAGCTTGGGGGGCAGTTGCGTCCGGATCACGACCAGGGTGCCGCAGCACGCGGCTTGGCCGAGAATGGAGGGAGAGCCCCCAGCTGGCAATGGGCCCTCGCTCGCAATTCGCGCTGCTAGCTCGCGATGC